>JFJP01029885.1_pt1 | contig 11995 bp, 11 predicted proteins | sample 431651 | NCBI WGS metagenome assembly JFJP01 (sample SAMN02602958, study PRJNA72255) | Microbial mat metagenome, whole genome shotgun sequencing project. | biome: fresh water; feature: sink hole; material: water; isolation source: purple microbial (photo- and chemosynthetic) mats found in... | reverse complement strand
GTCATGCCAGTGGATTTCTTGAACTGTCGGGAAAAATAATGAACGGACGAGTATCCGAGCCGTTCCGCGATATCGGAGAAATTCAGGCCGGATTCACGGATCATGCGCCTGGCTGCATCATTCTTCACCCGATTGGCATATTCCATGACGCCACAGCCGGCATGACGGCGGAACAAGGACTTGAGCGTACTGCCGCTCTGCATGGCATGTGCGCACACATCCGCAAAGGAGAACCGGTTCCCCACGTTCTCCTCCATGAAGTGGACGGCCTTCTGCACGATCCGGTTGTCCGAACGTTCCTTTCCGGAAGAGGTCGTTCTTGCCGGGTCCGGTGCCGACGGCCCTCGTCGCAGCAGCAGAATCAGAAACTGTTCCAGGGACTGGCGGATGATTTGCTCCGCGCCCATGGGCGCATCCGGATTCGGTTCAAGCCGATACAGTTCCGTTATGTGAAACGGGGAAAGAAACGCCGTGCGGGCTTCCTGCAGGATTCTGACCAGCAGGTCGCGTTCCGCATTCCCGAGACGCATGATGCGGTTTTCAAAGAACCGCATGGCCGCGGACCTGCATTCAAAGGACATCACGACCAGATTGGGCGCAACGCGTCCGTTCGCCCAGACATTGTGGAACTCATTCGGTTTATGGAAGATGACATCCCCTTCAAGCAACCGATAGCCGACGGTGTCCGACATAACTTCGACTTCTCCCTTGTCGACATGCAGGAATTCCCAGAAATCATGCCGTTCCCCCGCATACATGTAGTCCCTGGCATATTCGAAGTAATGAAGACTGACAATCCTCCGGATCGTGATGGTATCGTGCAACCACGTCCTGGCATATTCCGTGGTGCCAGCCGGGTCATTCCCGGTTTTCGGGTCATGGCCGATTATTCGATTGCTCATTCCAGCACGAGCTCCCCGAAATCCATGGGGCGGTGAAAATCCGGCACGGGTGCGGTCATCGGATTCCATGAACCATAATGGGGCACAGGCGTCAGGTCCCCGCACTTGTAGAAGTTCGCCCCCAGGATGGCTCCGGCGGCAGGAACGAATCCTGGAACCTGTGCCATCAGCCATTTGAAGGAAATTGTCAAATCGATGCGCCAGAACATGGCATGACCGGCTTCATCCAGGTCATGTCCGGGCGTTATGATAATTCCTTCCATTTCAGTTTCCGCCAACAATCTGCGGTTTTCCCGCTGTGTTCCCTTACCCAGAAGCAGAACACCAGCGGCATTCATTTCAAAATTCAGATATGCGGCATCCGGTCCGGGAACAGGCTGCACAAAAAACTCGACGCAACTGTCGGTATAGACGGGCTCATTCAAGCGCGTGCAGGTAATGCGGGGATCAGACTCAAGCACACGGAAACGCAGATACAGATGGGACAGGTCATGATGCATCCGGACAGCAGTCTCCGGACAACCCTGTTCGGCAAGCCACCGGCAATCCTGGATGGATAGGGTTGCTTCACCTTTTGACGGAATGAGAATCCTGTTCATACACACACCTCGCACCTTCCGGCAGGGACATCCCGGATGAAAAGAATGGCTTTCGCAATCCAGACATGCAGCCTCGGGTCGCACTTCCAATCCTTTTCCCATGGGCTCCCATCATTTTATCATATCGGACCTTGCCGCTTGTCAGGAAAGTAGTGTGAAATGCCCGAACAAACGTGTTGCTTGCATGGCCCGCTGCTCATTATCCCCGGAAACCGGCATGGATATCGACGGCATATGAGGTTTATAATGAAACCGTCCCTTTTGAAAATCAGCCGGAAAGGAAACCTCATGCGAAAAATAGCGATCATTGGTGCAGGAAGCATCGTATTCTGCAAGACCCTCATGCTTGACGTCCTGGCCACACCGGGACTCGAGGATACGGTTTTTTCCCTCATGGCCCCTTCCACCAGGCGGACATCGCAGGTTGCCTTCCACGTGAACCGCGTCATCGCGGCAAACAGGCTTCCCGCCAAAGTCGAAGTGACCACAGATCGGCGCGAAGCGCTGAAAGACGCCTCCTTCGTCATCGCAACGCTCCAGATCGGCGGAAATGAAGCGTTTGGTCTCGACATCAACATTCCGCTCCGATACGGGGTCGACCAATGCATCGGGGACAGCATGGGTCCCGGCGGGATCTTCCGTGCCGCACGCACCATCCCGGTCATGCTGGATCTGGCGCGTGACATGCGGGCATTGTGCCCCGATGCGCTGCTGCTGAACTATGTGAATCCGATGGCCATGGTGTGTCTGGCACTTCAGGAGTCCGGCATCCGCTCCGTCGGCCTGTGTCATGGCGTTCAGACGACACTGGATCTGATTGCAGGATATGCGGACGTTCCGAAGCGGGAAATCGACTTTCTCTGCGCCGGCATCAATCATATGGGCTGGTTCCTGAAACTTGCGCACAAGGGCGTCGACCTGTACCCCCGTTTGCGCGAACGCATCGAATCTGCTGAATATTATGCAAACGAAAAAGTGCGTGGGGAAGTATTTCGTCATACCGGCTATGTGATGACCGAATCAACCGGACATCTTTCCGAATACCTGCCCTGGTTCCGCAAAAACCGCATGGCGCTTGACGCATACTGCGACGAACCGGCCTTCGGCGGGGAAACAGGTGCCGCATACCGGTTCGGTCTGGCCGTGGAGCGAAAATACGGAGGGAACATGATGCTGGAAAACGAACCGACATCCATTCCTTCCCGCAGCGTGGAGTACGGTTCCTACATCGTGGAAGCGGTTTCCCTGGACCATCCGTTCACTTTCAACGGCAATGTCCGAAATGATGGTTTCATCAGCAACCTGCCGGAAGGTGCCTGTGTGGAAGTTCCCGTATTGGCGGATATCGGCGGCCTGCATCCTGCCAAGGTAGGAAATCTGCCGCAAATCTGCGCAGCGATGAACCAGACGAATATTCTCGCGCAGCAGCTGGGTGTGGCAGCTTCCAGAACCGGCGACCCGGAACTGCTCGCTCAGGCGATTTCCATGGATCCGCTCACAGCCGCGGTCCTCACCCTTCGTGAAATCCGGGATATGACGGCTGACCTGCTTGAATCGCAGCGAAGCTGGCTCCCGCAGTTTGAAGGGAAAACCGTTCGCAGGCTTCCGGCAATCCATATCCCGAAAGGGGTTCGGCGGGTTGAGGTTCCGGTCGACCCCGCATTGGCCATCCTGGCCCGGTTCGGGGAGCTTGGACAGGAGAACTGATATCCTTTCCTTGTTTTCCCGTTCAGTCGCACAGTCCGAAATGAATGACCCCGCAATCCGCCTGCGCCCAGATGCCATGCCGTGCCTCATCCCCGGAGCGGATGCGCTTCGCGACGAACAGGCCGTCGACGAAATCACCTTCCTCGATGTAGAGCGTCCCCATCGCATTGGCCTGCATGCCCGCATTCAGCCACGAGGCCGGAATGGAACCGTCAGGTGCCTCAGGGCGGTTGAACAGCAGCCTGACCTTGTGTCCGACCAGGAAGAACTCGTCCGGCGTCACCTGGAACAGAAGACCACGGCCTGTTTCCGCAGACACATCGTGAACGGGCTTCGTTTCATCCCGAATGGCGTCGTGATGGCGGAAGTCCATGGCATTCCAGGCTTCCCCCGTCCCGTTGAAGCAGACGCGGCACTTCCAGCCCGCCAGTTCAAGGTGTTCGCTTCCGGAACCCGTCTTCTGCATCAGGACATGCATGCGGCCATCGGTCCGATGTTCCCGGATGAGCCCAGACACGGATGCGAGCATTTCCATCGAACGGCGCATGGGCATGGCATGATCAGTCATTTTCCCGTCGTTGTCGAGACAGCTTTCACACGCGAAAATGTGATACCCGATGGCCCCGAGGTTTCCGACGGCGTGGAACATGAGCGTCGCATTCATCCCCGCAGCATGGGATTCAGGAATATGAAGCGGCCATCCGGTTTGGGCATGCGCGTAGATTTCCTGGTTTTCCAGGTGACGGCCCGGCTCTCCGGCGTAAATATCCGGCGCGATCGCATCCAGCGCGTGACAGGCCGCGTACCACACATCCAGCGATTTCGAGACGGCACCGCCGCACGGATATTCCAAACCGCCCAGATCCCAACCGTCACCCGAACTGCCGCCATCCAGCCAGACATTCGCGTACAGAAACAGGTCATACTCCTTCTTCCCCGCTTCCGCGATCGAATCGATGTAGCGGGCCGTATGCCAGGCACTGCAGGCTTCGGCACCATATCGCCCGAAAAAATCCGTCCAGCTGCCCGCCGCATATCCGCCCGCTTTCAGCCAGAACCCATGGAGGCGGGAAGCGGGATGGTCTTTCACATAATCCATCAGGACATCCGGTACGGATGCCGCAAAATCCCTTGCCCCATCCGGACCGAAGTCCCGGCGGACAGGGCCGAGAATGCCTGGCTCATTCTCAACCTGCACGGCTATCACCGTCTGGGTATCGGCATCATATTCCCGAAGCACACGCATCAGACGGCAGAAAGCCTTTTCGTCAGCCTGCCGGTTTGCTTCGCTGTGACAGGACAGAACGGAAGTCCGGTCCCCGTTCGGGCACAACGTGCGCGGAAAACGCTCGGGCGCCTGCTTCACCCATCGTGGGCAATACTCCATTGTGCCGTTCTTCCATGTGCCGAACCAGAGAAGCACCAGATGCAGTCCATATGAACGGGCTTGGTCAATGATCTTCTTCACATGGCCTTCGTTGAAAGCATTCTCCACCGGTTCGAATGCATCCCAGCAGATCGGTGTCGCTACGGTGTTTCCCCCGAGTTGCAGCACACTTTCAAAACTGCGGGCCATGTCCTCCGGAAAATAGCTTGAGGAGTTGTGGGTCTGTCCCCCCAGAGAAAGGAATGGTTCGCCGAGAACCGTGAATTCACTGTGGCGCATATCGTTCTCCTCCTGCGATCTCCTGACCTGGCATCGATGAACCCTTGACCCGCCTCAACCAATGACGCGATTGCGGCCTTGCCGTTTTGCCTGATAGAGAAGTCCGTCAAGCCTTTCCATGAAGTTTCTGATGCCCGCGTCCAGAAATGCCGCCACACCGATGCTGACCGTCAAGGGAAGACGAAGGTGCGCGAGCGGCTTGGACTCTATGATGCGTCTGAGGGATTCCGCCTGGTGGACCGCGCACGCAAGCCCGCAGTCTGGCAGAAGCACGACAAATTCATCTCCTCCATATCGTCCGACCCAGCCGGAGTCCGGGAAACTCTCCTTCAGCCTTCCGGAAAGCTCCAGAAGCACTTCATCCCCGACGACATGGCCGTACTGGTCATTGATTGTCTTGAAATGGTCGATGTCCAGCATCATCATGCTGAAGGGCGGCATCGTGCCGTCTCCGGGAGCAAGAAGTTCCCGCATCCGTTCCATGACGAACTGACGGTTGAACAGGCTGGTCAGGCCGTCCCGGATGGAACGATCGTAGAGCTCCTGTTCGAGCTGCTTGCGCTGGGTGATGTTCTTTGAAATGCAGATGACAACCTGGACATTTTCCGCCGGGTCCTTGATGGGGGTGACCGTTGTCAGATACCAGGAAACCGGGACTGTTTCCACACGTACTTCCAATTCTCCCTGAAGACCGGTCTCGAATGCCCGTCTCACAGCTGCAAAGCGCTGATCCCCTGCGGCACCGGAAGCGGATTTGAGGCATGAGATGCGCTGTCCACCCCTTTTTCCGGAAGCGGATCTATGTCACGCAGTGCCCCGTCCACCCCTACTTCCGGTTCCTGTCCCATATCATTCGTACACATGAAACCCTCCGTCATTGATACCTGTGGATGATCATGAGTTTACCCGTATCTGCGGACCTGCAACATGAAATGCCTTCAATATGCAAATAAACAGGATAAAAATGTGCAGTCGGAGACCATCAGGAAGTTGATGCGGCACTATGTTCTCTTCATCAAGCCCGGCATACAAATCAACAACTTCCAACAAATTGTGGACGCAATCCAACAAATTCGGTATAATTCAAACATGAAACCGGAATCAAGGTTCCAGCTGTCGGACAGGCAGCGGACCGGACCATTTACCATCTGCTCCGGATCATTGGAACGGACGTGATGCAGATGCAATGCGCGGGAGGAAGCAATATGACCATCACAGGCATGCTCAAGGGCCAGGTCGCCATCGTGACAGGTGCAGGGCAGGGACTCGGGGAAGGACTCGCGAAGCGGCTTGATGCCGAAGGATGCTTCGTTGCGGTTGCCGACATCAATGGGGATGCGGCACGGAACGTTGCCGCAGGATTGAAGAACGGCATGGGATTCGCCGTCGACGTCACGAACGAGGAACAGGTAGCCGCCATGGTCGACAAGGTTGTGGAAACCTGGGGCCGTCTCGACCTGATGGTATCCAACGCCGCCATTCTCATCGCAAAAGCGGTGGTGGAATTCCCGCTGGAACAGTGGAAGCGGATGATCGACGTCAACCTCACGGGGTACTTCGTCTGCGCCAAGCATGCAGCCCGTGTGATGATTCCGAATGAAAAGGGCAGCATCATCCAGATCAACAGCAAATCCGGCAAGAAAGGCTCCTTCAAGAATTCCGCCTATGCCGCTTCGAAATTCGCAGGTATCGGTTTCACGCAGAGTCTTGCGCTGGAAATGGCCGAATACGGCATCCGCGTGAATGCAATCTGTCCCGGAAACCTGTTGAACTCCAGTCTGTGGAACGATGGTCCGAACAGCCTGTTCAAGCAGTATGCGAGGAATCAGGGGGTAACCGAGGAAGTCATCCGCCAGAAGTATCTGAGCCAGGTGCCGATGAAGCGCAGCTGCGAGTACGACGACATTGCCAACGTCATGGTTTTCCTGGCTTCCGATCAGGCCGGCTATATGACCGGACAGGCCATCAACGTCACAGGCGGACAGGAGATGAGATAAACCATGGAAGATGTGAACAACCATATCCACACCTGTTATTCCTTTTCCCCCTACAGCCCAGCGCAGGCCATCGAACGCGCGAAATCGGCGGGACTTGCCACGGCCGGCATCATGGACCACGATTCACTGGCCGGAGCGGATGAATTTGAAACGGCCGGCAGGCTGGCCGGTCTTCCCACGACAGTCGGCATGGAGGTTCGTGCCGATTTCAGCTTCACCCCCTTGGCCGGTCGCCGGCTCAATAATCCGGACCAGTCCTCCGTCGCCTATATCGCCCTGCATGGCGTGCCGCGGGAATCAAGACCCGCGCTGAGCGAATTCATGCGACCGTATGCCGAGGCACGGCAAATCCGCAACCGGGTCATGACGCGTCGCCTTCATACGATGATCGAACCCTATGGCTTTTCCCTCGATTACGATCGGGACGTGCTTCCACTGTCGCACTGGGTTGAGGGAGGTTCCGTGACGGAGCGTCATCTGCTGTATGCGTTGTCACTGAAATTGATGGCACGGTTCGGCAAATCGGATGAGCTGGTTTCATTCCTGACCGACAGACTCTCCGTACCGGTTCCCGCAAAGACGGCCGCGCAGTTGACGGACCCGGAAAACCCGCACGCTGCCTATGATTTGCTGGGTATTCTGAAAGCGGCGCTGGTTTCACTGTTTTATCTGGACGCAACCGCGGAGTGCCCGGACATACGCGAGCTGGTGAAGGCCTCCAGGCGGGCTGGCGCAATCTGCGCGTATGCCTATCTCGGCGATGTGACCAATTCCGTCACGGGCGACAAGCGGACCCAGACGTTTGAAGACAGCTATCTGGACCAGCTTTTCGACGTGCTTTCCGATCTCGGCTTCGAAGCGGTCACCTATATGCCTTCCCGCAATACTGCGGCGCAGCTTCACAGACTCCGCGCCTTGTGCGACAAACATGGGTTGTTCCAGATCAGCGGCGAAGACATCAACTCCCCGCGTCAGTCCTTCGTCTGCGAAGCCATGCGTTCTCCGGAATTCGACAACCTGTCCGATGCGGCCTGGGCGCTGATCGGGCATGAGACAGCCAGTGCGGAATGCCTTGAATCAGGCATGTTCTCCGGAAAAACTCTGGCGGCGATGCCGGTTCTCGCCGACCGTATCCGTCACTATGCGGCGCTTGGGCGTATGACGTACAAACAAACAAAATCCATGCCTTGAGAAACCGAGACCAGAAACTGCCTTTCGTTTGATTTCATGCGCTTGTCCGATGAAAGTAACTGTCCGATGAAGGAAACTGTCCGATGAAAGTACCTGTCCGATGAAAGTACCTGTCCGATGAAAGATGAAAGTACCTGTCCGATGAAAGTACCTGTCCGATGAAAGTACCTGTCCGATGAAAGTACCTGTCCGATTGCAGAAAGAGGGATGAAGCATGTTCGCCGAGGAAAGAAGAAACAGGCTGCTGCAGCTGCTGAATGAGAAACGGAGCCTTTCCGTACCGGACGCCGCCCTCCAGTTCGATGTGACGGAGGAGACCATCCGGCGCGACCTGAAACTGCTTGAATCGGCAGGGTTCCTGCAGCGCACCCACGGTGGCGCAATTCTGGCCGATGATGCGAAGACGGAACCATCCCTCGAAGTCAGACAGGGCATCAATATGCCTGGCAAGGACCGGATCGGGCGCTGCGCGGCAGACATGGTCCAGGATGGCGACACTGTCATCCTGGATGCCTCCACCTCCGCATTGTCCCTTGCCCGCCACCTGAGAAACAAGAAGAACCTCACCGTCATCACAAATGCCGAGAAAATCGTGCTGGAACTCTCCACCTGCGCGGACATCACCCTCATTTCCACAGGCGGGATCCTGCGCCATCAGAGTCTCTCCTATGTCGGCCGCGCGGCGGAAGGCATGCTGTCGGGCCTGCAGGCGGACAAAGCGTTCCTTTCCTGCAAGGGTTTCAATCCCCTGCGCGGCTTCACGGATTCCAACGAGCCTGAATCGGAAATCCGCCGTCAGATGATTCGCCGCTCCCAGCAGATTGTCTACCTGTGCGACCGTACGAAGATGGACCGGGTGGGCTTCGTGACAACCGCCGCCCTGTCTGAAGTGGATGTGCTCATCACCGACGCGCCCCTGCCGAAAGGCTGGGACAAGGAATTCAAGACAGCGGGCGTGAAGGTGGTTGCGGCGGAATGAAGGGAGTATCCCCTACGTTCCGGCAATATCGGAAGACTCTGCGGAAATGGCATCGGCGGTTTTCATGTCAGGCAGGAGGTTTACCCGGATAAAACGCGTGCTTGAGCGCGGCAATCCGCCTCGCGACACACTGCAGCGTCGTCTCGCTTTTCATCGCCATTTCGAACGCGTGAATGGTTCCGGCCGGCTTGTTCAATTCGACCGCGCTTCCCGCTTTCATCAAGGCTTCCGCATACAGGATGCCTTCATCCCGAAGACAATCGAACTCGGCGACCTCCACATAAGCATCGGGCAGACCCGTCAGGGACACCGCTTCCATCGGAGATGCATAAGCCCTTGGGCCTGCATCCTCATTCCGCAGGTAAGCCTTCCACATCTTTTCCGTAAGTTTCGCGTTCCAGACGGGCGTATCGGTGAAATTCCGCATGGATTCCGTGTTCTGCCTTGCATCGGTCACAGGATAGATAAGCATCTGAAAACAGATCCTGCCTGCCTTCCTGTCCCGCGCCATCTGTGAAACAGCCGCAGCCAAAGCGCCTCCGGCACTGTCTCCCCCGACGGCAATCCGGTCCGGGTCTATCCCCAGGTCTTCCGAATTGGCGCAAACCCAGGAATATGCCGCATAACAATCCTCGACCCCGACAGGAAACATATGCCGCGCATCCACGCGATAATCGACAAACACAGCCACGCATGGCGTTTTCAAGGCATATTCGCTGATGAGCTGAAGATGAAAAGGCGCAGCCCGCAGCACGAAAGCGCCACCGTGAAAGTATATCAGGCAGGGGGCCCTATCACTGATGTTTTCAGGTTTCACCACCGATATGCCGATCGGTTCCCCTTGATACCCCGGAATCTGTTTTCTTGTCATTCGGGTTCCTTCAGATGGCTTCTGCGCATTCTGCCCCAGAGTCATCAGCGTGTTCATGACGGCGAGCAGAACGGGGTTCATGACAAATCTCAACTTTTCGTATTTCTGAAAGTCCGGATGAATGTTATATTTGCCCATCATCAATCTCCTGTATCGGAACGAATGAATCAATCAATCAATCAGTCACATTGACTTCATTGTAGCACGTAAGACAATCAGTCCGAAATGAAGTGTTTCAGGACTTGATTCTGCCCGTCCGCAGTCATACAATGGGTGCGGAACCGATCGCGCCCACCCCGCTTCGAAACTGGCGGCACAGCTGTCTCGGATGCGGACAAACGGGCCCTACAAAAGAAAGAAGGTTTCGATCATGACAACCTACCTGTTTCCACTCCTGCTTTCTCTGCTGGGCGTGGCCGCCCTGATCCCGCTTTTCATGAAACTTGCCATCCGTTTGGATTTCGTCGACAAACCGGTTCCCGACAATGAACGGAAAGTCCACCGGGAAGCCATCCCAATGCTTGCCTCCATCCCCATGTTCATCGTGTTCATGCTTACCTGGTTCCTTCTCGGGAAACCGGAAGGTAAGGAACCCTGGTTTGTTGCGGCGGGTGGTCTGCTGATCCTGGCCATCGGCACCGTGGACGACTGGTACAAGACGCATCACAAGGAGTTCCCCGCACTTCCGAAATTTGTGGCGCAGATGGCGGCGGCGGCCATCGCTTACTTTGGCGGCGTGGTCTTCACCGGCTTTGAAAACCCGTTCACGCACCACTATGTCCTGCTTCCCGGCTTGTTGCAGTTCATCCTGACGGTCGTCTGGATTTTCGGCGTCACGACGGTCATCAACTTCACGGATGGTCTTGACGGCCTGGCCGGCGGACTTTCCGCCATATCGGGAAGCACCCTTTTTGTGGTGGCACTTGCCATGAAACAGCCGGAGTCCGCCCTGATGGCCGCCATCCTGGTAGGCATCACCCTCGGGTATCTCCGTTTCAACCGCCATCCTGCCAAGGTCTTCATGGGAGATGCAGGCGCGACATTTCTCGGGTACATTCTCGGTATCATCGCCATCGACGGCGCTTTCAAGGGGGCGACCCTTCTGTCGCTGTTCATCCCGCTGCTTGCCCTGGGCGTCCCGATATTCGACAACATCTACGTGGTGATCCGTCGGTTCCGGGAAGGAAAGCCTGTATATCAGGCAGATGCGATGCAAATCCATTATCGGCTGAAGGGACAGGGTCTTGATACGAAGCAGACTGTATCCTTCATCTGGCTGGTGAACTTATGTTCCTGCATGGCCGCAATCATTCTCCTGCTTTTGAATGCGTAAATCGCATGAACTGTCACACATCCCCTTGTTCCCTGGGAATGCCTGAATCGCACAAACTGTCACGCATCCGTCTGTTCCCTCTGTTACGATGATTCTGTCAGGCATACCCACGCATCGTATCCGACGGAGGTACCCCCCATGCAAACAACATCACCTTCATCCCTCTTCTTTTTCCTGACCCATGGCGCCATGGACACCCCGGGAAGTCATCAGGACATGGTCGCAGATCTGCCCGGTGAACCCGAGGCACTTGTGAAGCTGGTTCAGAATGCCCTGATCCATCAGCACATGGCAGAATGGACTTATGGTGTCGTACTGGATGATGAACGGAAAAAGGAACCCTGGCTTCGGGCATTCGAGGAAAAACTGGCGTGGCTGAAGGACCATGGTTACAGCCACATCGGAGATCCGCACCCCATCGGGGAGCATATGGTCGGAATCTGCAGGGACTTCTCCGTTCTGGCGGCCGGCCTGTTCCGGGAAGCAGGGATCCCCGCACGTGCCCGCTGCGGGTTCGCCACCTATTTTGAGAAGGACAAATACATTGACCATTGGGTTGTCGAATGGTGGAACAAGGACAGACACGCCTGGCAGCTGACCGACGCGCAGATGGATGAGGCGCAGTGCGGGAAACTCGGCTTGGATTTCGACCCGATGGATGTTCCCGGGGACCGATTCCTGACCGGCCCCGTTTCCTGGACCATCGCCCGGACAGGACAGGCTGATCCATTGAAGTTCGGAATCTTCACC
>JFJP01040050.1_pt1 | contig 11996 bp, 17 predicted proteins | sample 431651 | NCBI WGS metagenome assembly JFJP01 (sample SAMN02602958, study PRJNA72255) | Microbial mat metagenome, whole genome shotgun sequencing project. | biome: fresh water; feature: sink hole; material: water; isolation source: purple microbial (photo- and chemosynthetic) mats found in... | reverse complement strand
CAATGTCATTTTTACCATAATCATTTAGAACATATAAATGTATGTAATTGGCACAATTGTATTTTTATCAAAAGTTAAATAGCAGCAACAACTTAAATTAAAATTATCTGTTAAGGCTATACAATGGTGTAGTAAGTTTTATATTTAGATGTTTTTTTTGATTTTTCTACAAATGTTTCACTATTCCATTGCCTTCACTAATAATTTTTTTACACACATCAGTTGGGGTGTTTTACTTATCAACTTCTAAACATTTGTAGCAGTAAGTAGTGTAGTACTGCTAAAGATATATCTTTATGTAACATTAACTGTGTTTTTAGGTACATGTTAGCAGTACTAGTATCAGTCATTGAAAAATATCTTGCAACATTGAGGATGTCGCTAACTACTACTGGGGTTGCTGCCAAGGACGACCCTTGCTTTGATGATGTGAAAAAAGCATCATCAATCGTTGCAAGACTAATTGTCTCAACGAAATGACTGTCAACAACAACGACAGCACTGGTAACAGACATGGCAACCTTTTGCTGTGCAATGGTCTCTCCTTTTGCCTTTTCCTGTTTTTTAGTTTTTACAGGCAGGCAGCAAATTGACGACTGACGATGACAATGACAATGCTGGTAATGGCCATGGCAACCCCTTTGCTGCGCAATGGTCTCTCATTTTGCCTTTCCTGGTGTTTTTTTTTGTTTTTACAGGCAGGCAGCAGCTCGATGACTGCCGACGAGGACGACACCCGAGGAAATGGCCGTGGCAACATTTTGCTGCATAACGGTCTCTCCTTTTGCCTTTTCCTGTTTTTTGTTTTTGTTTTTACAGGCAGGCAGCAACTTGACGACAGCCAATGAGGATGACACCCAAGGTATTGGCCATGGCAACCCCTTTGCTGTGCAACGGTCTCTTCTGTTGCCTATTCCTGGTTTTTTGTTTTGTTTTTACAGGCAGGCAGCAAATCGATGACTGCCAACAACAACGACAATGCTGGTAATGGCTGTGGCAACCCCTTTGCTGTGCAATTGTCTCTCCTTTTGTCTTTTCCTGGTGTTTTTTGTTTTTACAGGCAGGCAGTAGCTCGGAGACTGCCAACAAGGATGACAATGGAGGAAACAGCCATGGCAACCCCTTTGCTGTGCAACGGTCTCTCGTTTGGCCTTTTCCCTGTTTTTTACAGGCAGGCAGCAACTCAACGACTGCCGACGAGGACGACAATGCTGGTAACATTCGTGGCAACCTCTTGCTGTGCAACGGTTTTTCCTTTTTCCTTTCCTGGTATTTTTCTTTTTTTGGAAGGCAGGCAGCAACTTGACGACTGCCGACAATGATGACAACAGAGGAAACAGCCATGGCAACCCTCCTTTTGCTTTTTCCTGGTGTTTTTTTGTTGTTAGAGGCAGGCAGCAGCTTGATGACTGCCGACAACAACAACAACGCTGGTAATGGCCGTGGCAACCTCTTGCTGCACAACGGTCTTTCCTTTGGCCTTTTCCCTGGTGTTTTTTTTGTTTTTACAGGCTGGCAGCAACTCGACGACTGCCGATGACAATGACAATGCTGGAAACGTCCATGGCAACCTCTTGCTGCACAACGGTTTTTCCTTTTTCCTTTCCTGGTGTTTTTCCTTTTTTTTGGAAGGCAGGGAGCAACTTGATGACTGCCGCCATCAACGACAATGGAGGTATCGTTAGGAGCAACCTCTTGCTGTGCAACGGTTTTTCCTTTTTCCTTTCCTGGTGTTTTTCCTTTTTTGGAAGGCAGGCAGCAACTCAACGACTGCCGACGATGATGACAATGGAGGTATCATTAGGGGCAACCTCTTGCTGCACAACGGTTGCTCCTTTTGCCTTTTCCTGGTGGTTTTTGTTGTTTTTACAGGCAGGAAAACAACTCAATGACTGCCAACAACAATGACACCTGAGGTATTGGCCATTGCAACATTTTGCTGCTCAACTGTCTCTCCTTTTGCCTTTTCCTGGTGTTTTTTGTTTTTACAGGCAGGCAGTAACTCGATGACTGCCGACAAAGACAATAATGGAGGTATCCGCTGTGGCAACTGCTTTGCTGTGCAATGCTCTCTCCTTTTGCCTTTTCCTGGTGTTTTTTTGTTTTTACAGGCAGGCAGCAAATCAACGACTGCCGATGACAACGACAACACTGGTAATGGCCATGGCAACCTCTTGCTGCACAATGGTCTCTTTTTTTCCTTTTTCTGGTGTTTTTTGTTTTTACAGGCAGGCAGCAACTTGATGACTTCTGACAGCCATGGCAATCTCTTGCTTTTCCTTCTGAACTCCTCCCTTCCTTGCCAAAATCCTCCCTTCCTTCCCTGAGGACCTCCTTCCTTTCCTTTCTGCCAACGTCTTCCCAATCCTATCAACCCTACTCCCTTCCCTGTTGACCCTGGTCCCTTCCCTGCTGGCCCTACTCCATTTCCTGCTGACCCTCCTCTCTTCCCTCCCTGCTGATCCTCCTCCCTTCCCTCCCTTCTGATCCTCCTCACTTCCCTCCCTGTGGACCCACCTCCCTTCCCTTCTTGCCAACACTGCAACCTTCCCTTCTTCCCTGCCATCTTTCCTTCCCTTCCTGCCAACCCTCTGCCCTTCCCTCCCTGCCAACACTCCTACCTTCCCTTGCTTCCAACTTCCTCCCTGCCAATCCTCTGCCCTTCCATCCCTGCCGACACTCCTACCTTCCCTCACTTCCGACTTCCTCCCTGACAACCCTCCATCCTTCCCTTCCTGTCAACTCTCCTCCCTTCCCTCCCTGCCAACCCACCTCCCTTCCCTCCCTGGCTACCCTTCTCCCTGCCAACCCTCCTCCCTTCCCTTCCTGCTGACCCTCCTACATTCCCTCTCTGCTGACACTCCTACCTTCCCTTCCTGCCGACCCTCCTACATTCCCTCTCTGCTGACACTCCTACCTTCCCTCCCTGCCAACACTCCTACCTTCCCTCCCTGTCGACCTTCCCTCGCTGGCTACCCTTCTCCTTGCTGACCCTCCTCCCTTCCCTTCCTTCCAACCCTCCTACATTCCCTCTCTGCCGACACTCCTACATTCCCTCCCTGCCAACCTTCCCTCTCTGGCTACCTTCTCCCTGCCAATCCTCCTCCCTTCCCTTTCTGCCAACCCTCCTCCCTTCCCTTGCTACTGACTTCCTCCCTTCCCTTCCTGCTGACCTTCTGCCTTTCCCTCCCTGCTGACACTCCTACCTTCCCTTGCTACCGGCTTCCTCCCTGCCAACCCTCCATCCATCCCTTCCTGCCAACTCTCCTCCCTTCCCTCCCTGCCAACCCACCTCCCTTCCCTCCCTGGCTACCCTTCTCCCTGCCAACCCTCCTCCCTTCCCTTCCTGCCGACCCTCCTACATTCCCTCTCTGCCAACACTCCTACCTTCCCTTCCTGCTGACCCTCCTACATTCCCTCTCTGCCGACACTCCTACCTTCCCTCCCTGCTGACCTTCCCTCCATGGCTACCCTTCTCCCTGCCGATCCTCCTCCCTTCCCTTTCTGCCAACCCTCCTCCCTACCCTTGCTACCAACTTCCTCCCTTCCTTTCCTGCTGACCCTCTGCCTTTCCCTCCCTGCTGACACTCCTACGTTCCCTTGCTACCAACTTCTTCCCTGCCAACCCTCCATCCTTCCCTTCCTGCTGACTCTCCTGCCTTCCCTCCCTGCTGACCCACCTCCCTTCCCTCCCTGCCAGCCCTTCTCCCTGCCAACCCTCCTCCCTTCCCTTCCTGCCTATGCTGCAACCTTCCCTTCTTCCAACCTACTACCTTCCTTCCTGCCAATCTCTGCCATTCCGCTCAGACGACTGCTCCATTCCTGCTGAGTGCCACTGGTTCACAGTGGTGTCATGAAGAGGTATCTTTTTTTGTTGACAGCAAAGACAGTGCTGTTACAACTTTCCACCAAGGATAGCAACTCATCTCTCCAATTTTTGGGTTGTCACCAAGTCTTTCTTTCTACCAAGACTGGTCAGCTTTCTTGAAGAACTTGTGTTAATCCATTGTGTGGGCTGGAGGTGCGATACCCAAAGGTGAAAACCTTTTGAGACATTAGCTCTATTGTAGACCACCTTCTCCCTCACCTACGGATACAAGTCGTCAAGAAGATCAGCTTATTTTCCTTGCAAGGTAGTGGACCACTGGTCATACAAAAAGGTTTCTTCAAAGGACACAATCTTTTGGGGTTGTCACCAAGTCTTTCTTTCTACCAAGACCGGTCTGCTTTCTTGAAGAACTTGTGTTAATCCATTGGGTGGGCTGGAGGTGCAATACCCAAAGGTGAAAACCTTTTGAGACATTAGCTCTATTGTAGACCACCTTCTCCCTCACCTACAGATACAAGTTGTCAAGAGGATCAGCTTATTTTACTCACAAGGTCTGACCACTGGTCCTACGAAAAGGTTTCTTCAAAGGACACATTCTTCTGGGTTGTCACCAAGTCTTTCTTTCTACCAAGACTGGTCTGCTTTCTTGAAGAACTTGTGTTAATCCATTGTGTGGGCTGGAGGTGCAATACCCAAAGGTGAAAACCTTTCGAGACATTAGCTCTATCGTAGACCACCTTCTCCCTCACCTACAGATACAAGTCATCAAGAGGATCAGCTTTTTTTCCTCACAAGGTAGTGGACCACTGGTCCTACAAAAAGGTTTCTTCAAAGGACACAATCCTTTGGGGCTGTCACCAACTCTTTCTTTTGATCAAGACTTGTTTCCTGTATCTCTGATTATTGCCATTTTGTGAGAAGTACAGTTGTCATTAGGGTTCCATCCAGTGTCATTGACAAATTTGTCTATTGTTTTGCATCCAGTCTGTTTTGTGATTGACTATTCTGTACAGATACCGATTTGTCAAGTTGTGTATTAGTTGTGATCGTTGCATTATTGGTGTGCAAATTTCACTTTAACTATCACAATTTGACTGTGGAGTAGTCTAGTGTGGTTGCTTTCAAACATGGTCATTGTTTGTTCTTGGAGAGTTTGTCATCAATGCCATATTGTTTAAGAGAGGATCATAGTATACAATGTCTTCAAGAAGCCGTCACAAGAACCATCTCAGATTCCCACATCCGGTCCATCTCAAGAACCTTTGCAGGAGCCATAGCAAGAGCTGTAGCAAGTTCCTACTCCCAATCTGTTGCAAGACCTAAGGCAAGTGCCACTTCCTTTAACTGACTTTTTTATGAACTTGGTAAAGGGACTTTGGAGTGTGAGGCATTAGTTCTTGCCTGAGCTCTCTTGCTTTGTTGCTGAATTGGATAGTTTATTTGGATCAAGAACCCTCACAGAAGCCGTCACAAGAACCATCTCAGATTCCCACATCTGGTCCGTCTCAAGAACCTTTGCAGGAGCCATAACAAGAGCTGTAGCAAATTCCTACTCCTGATCCATTGCAAGACCCAAGACAAGTGCCGCTTTCTTGAACTGATTTTTTCTACCAACTTGGTAAAGGGTTTTGGGAGTGTGAGGCATTAGTTCTTGCCCGAGCTCTCTTGCTTTGTTGCTGAATTGGATAGTTTATTTGGATCAAGTACCGTCACCAAAGCCATTGCAAGAACCTACTCCAATGCCCATGTCAGGTCCCTGTCAAGAACCTTTGCAGGAGCCATAGCAAGAGTTGTCACAAGTTGCAACTCCCAATCAGTTGCATTTCCCAAGTCAAGCGCCACTTAGAAAAATACTAAAATAAAAATAACTTTTTAAAACAAATATATTATCTATGATAAGAACTCATAAATTTATTAGGCCATGCCTTTGCAAAAAGAAGAACAACTGTTACCATTGCACGTTCAGTATTGAATTGAAGCTCTGTGGTTGTATAATCCTCAACAGTAAGAATGGGATCACTGAAAGTGTCAACATCAACTACATGAAGATTGGGAGAAACATTCCTTTGTTCATTCCTTTGTATGCTAGTTGAATTTTCAAGTTCCCATCTTTTGAACAATATACTATCTTTCTTGTGATCACTCGTACATGTCAAATGAATGATAGCATATATCGTATTATCTTGAGGAATAACAAAGAAACACATTATTTTGCTTGGAAAATAATTAGCAGACCACATTCCACTGCCCTTCATTCTTCGAGATACTTTTTGAGCACTGGTGTCAAAACGTACTTGAACCCAATTGTACCACTCTCCATTTGACTTATAATTGGGATGACATTGAAAATTTATTCCGTTACGCATATACTCAAGATGAATAGAAAAATCATCCACATCGTAGAAGAAGGATTTTTTATTCCTTTTTGACTGTTGTATCCATTTCAAAAGAACTGAATTCAACTTGACTTTGTCCTTCAAATATTTTTTCCCCAACCATTTTGGAACACACAATCCATCATCATTGAATGTTATATGAAATGAGGCAGAGTTGGGTAAAAAAATTAAAAAACTCAGATTTTTAGTGTTATCACTCTAAGCCTAATGTAACTTGGAAGACCCACACTGGTGCAATTTGATGTTCAAGTGACTGATGCTGTTTTGGGATGGGCTAACATAATTTGGGTTGCTTGTTGATGGAACATTTCTTGTGTTTCAATGACTATGGTGGTGATGTCGTGTTTGAGTTCATGAATAATATCATGCAGTTCTGAAAGGGGTTGGTGAGATGGTTGCATATCCATAGGATGATCATCGTCAGTTGCGATGGAAGTGGGCATCGTGGTTCGTTCGGTATAAATAGATGTGATGGCATTTTTAATTTCTGCGACTGCAGAGGTGATAATGTTGTGCAGGGAGGCAATTTCATTCTTCAGGTCTGCCAATTCGGCCACATACTGTGTGGCATTGGCCGCCTGTGCTGGTGGGGAGGCTGCAATATGTTGGCTAGGTGCAGTGGATGCAACCGTGGTAGCGGTGGGAGCCGTCGAGCCATCCGAATCATATTCAATTAGCGCAGCTTGCCACTTTCGTGGAGGGCGGTTGTTGGCAGTAACCTGTGTGGTTGGCGTCGATGTAGTTGAAAAGCTCTTTTTAAGAATCTCGTCATAGGTTGTACTAGTGGCCGAGTAGACTGGTTTGTCCAAATGCCGCGGGAGAAGGGACGAAGGCAGATCGATTCCATCTGGAATCGATTTGCGAATAAGAGGTTCAAGATTCGTGTCAATCCAGGTGCGTGCTTCAGTTAAATTGTTGTGTGTGGTGACTATGAGGCATTTTTTTGGTGCAACCGATTCGATTCGCAAAAACCACGGTTGTCGAGTGAGATGATCGTAGAGAGAAATCAGTTTGTCATTGGAAGCGTGTTGCAGATTGATTACTGCGAACCACGCATCGAATTCCAGGTTGACCGGTATCGTCGCAACCGTGGTTAAGAAGAATTCATTCGCTTTCAAAACGTTTGCATAGGTTTCCAAGCCTAATAGGTATGCGGCACCTTTGGGGAGGAATACTCCATTGCGGTTGTTGTTGGTGATGGATGCCAGGTGCGTCATAAACTCTCCAAGTAGTTTGGCATCTTTTGGTGCACACTTGATGCCAAGGACCTCTGTCGACACTTGAGAGGGCATGCGGCCATGACTGAGGCGCGTTCGATACACTTCAAAGTCTGGGAGGATTGGGGTGAAATCATCGCCATTTGACATGACTTCAATTTGAGCTTGTTTCAAGTGTGGGGCAAGTTTGATGACTGTCTCCGCCTTGATATCAACCAGCATGAGCTGGTTGATGAGGTGCGCACGAAAATTGGAAAGATGAGTGAGGGTGGGAGCAATTTTCATGAAGTAGCCAATGGTTACTGGGCGCTCGATGCCCAAACTGTCCGATTCGAGAAAAATACATTCTCGCTTCAACCATGCAAGGAGGTTGCCTTCAGGGCTTTGGTGTTTGATGTTGCTTAGGCTGTGGTTGCTTAGGATGTGGCAGCCGATGCAAACCTGTGTCTTGTTTTGTCGTTCAAGACGTATCATTGTCACTTTTAAAAACTTTTTGAATTCGGCTTCTCCTGTCGGCATCGAGGCCAATGAGAGGATAATCTGTTTATCATTGGTAGGGGTTCGCAATACCAAAGACGGTTCGTCTTTAAGGATGGTACAAAAGAGTTGGGTCATCGCCGGTATCGGGTGAAATTTTGCTGGCGGTGGAGGGGTTGGAAAAAACGCGCAAAACACAAGATCATACTCTCGCATGACAAAAATTTTGTTCGTCGAGGGTACAGGAGGGTCAGAAGAGGCCGTACGCGCCTGTTGAGTGGCGCCAGTTGAGTCGGCAGCCTCGGAGGGCGCCATGGTGGAGGAGGGGGGATTGGTCATCAATCCACATAGGCTTACATAGAAAAGCCTACCAGGTTTAAAATGACTTTTTATTTGTCATAGTACCAGAATTGTGAGGCAGAGTTGGGTAAGTTTGAAAAATCATTCACTGTCTCTTCAATTGTATTTACCACATGTGATCGGAGTAGGGCTTGCTTTGCTTTTTTGATCAAAACTGTTTCCAATAAATGTTTTGTGACTTGAGAAACAAATAATGAACAACTCTTTTGAGCATGATCAGCAGGATGCTTTGCAGTCTCAATCAATCCGTGTTCTGTTGGTGAATTATTGTAGTTTTGTGGACTTCCAAACATGTATTTATCAATTGGTAAATGCAAGTGTTCATGAAATTTCTGCAGCTTCCATCCATTTCCATGATTGCGTGGAGTGAATTCCTTTATTGAATTTAACAGAATTGATATACTCTTTTTTACCGTAGAAATTGACGATGAATCGTTTATTGGAAATGGTTCACCTTGTTTGTACCATGCATAAAGAGCAAGGTTCATTTCCAAAACATACAAAATATCCATAGCGTCACAAATAATTCCAGAAGGTACTTCTTTGTCAGCAACAATCCTTGAATGTTCTGGTATCCTGTATTTCAGACAAATACCTCTTTTTGTAAACACCGTTTCTCCATTTGGTTGCAATCTCTCTTTTACTTTATTCCAAAATAATTGTCCCCATGATGAAATCGTGATCACTGCTAGAAGGAATGCAACACCCACCCATTCAGCTGCCATCAGTAAGGTCAAATTTGTAACACTCTTTGTAAACATATAACGTGGGTATTCATGCTTTTGGTTACTTTTCAAATGACGAAACATATCCTCTGATATGGCATCCAGCTGACTTTTTTCTTGATTATTCAAAGGAGCAAGAAGTATTTTTATGACATAAACAAGAACTCCATGGCAATATGTGTGCATCAGGTCAGTTGGTGTAGCAGACATAATCCCATTCAAATTTTGACCAAACCAGATTTTTCAAAAAGCCAAATTGTGCATATGATGCAATAAATTAGAAAGCTCTTTCTTTACGTCCCGTTGTAACTTTTTAATGGTACTGGGATGAGGAATGTTATTATTTCCCATAAACTCTTTCAATCCAAAAAGTTTCAATGCTTCATTACTCTTTTGCTGCAACAAATGCATTGATAATCTTTCACAGTTGCACTTGGGATTATCAGATTCATCAAAAGAAACATTGCAAACCCTGCTTAGTCTATTGACATTGGAATACCCTAAAAACCAACTGCACATTTCATCAGAGCTCAGACCATCACCCATTACATATGCAAAAGGGAAAAACTCGACATAAGGAAACTTTATCTCCAAAACGAACATTTGCATATATTGGATTTGAAACACCTTGATCATTGATCAAATGATCTAAAATTGTCTCAAGACATTTATGAAAATTGCAAATAGATCGACTTTTTCCAATAAATCCATCCACCATGTGAAACACAATGAGTTGCCAAAGACATTTTCTCCACATCTGGAATATATCCAAGGGTACGCCATGCATTTGTTTTGTATCAACACTCATGATTGAAAATACAAAACGTAAAAGAAAAAGGCTCCAAAGAATTTCTCTGATAGATATCTGTACCAGTTTTGTCACAATAACAAATTAAACCCAAAACCAAAAAACATTCTCCGTTTGCTATCTTCTTGCATTCTTCAACAGTTTTTTTGTACCAAAAACCATTGACAACTTCATCAACTTTGTTATCACATTGTCCATGCTTACTAGGGCTAAATGGATCTTCCATATCAACTGTCCCAATAAAGTTCTTTTCATTTCCCCATATTTCATGATCGTGGATCAAATCCATTGCTTGTAATAAAAAATTCTGCCAAATTATGTTTACGGTTTGCTCATTTCCTCCCATGTCTTCAATCATTACATTGATACTTTCTGGTGGAGGAACATGAAAACTTTTGCTCAAATGTTGTAAAAATATTCTCTTGAGCAAACAATATTACTCTCAAAGTTAAGACCATTGTTTTGAGTATCACGAATAACGGCAACTACTTTATCAACAAGATCAAGAGGTGTGTTGGCTTCATCACAAACATTACACAAATTAATCATGAAATGTTCTTCTGGTGTGAAAGCATGATGAAACATATTGCTTTCAATAGGCAATACATGTACCATACCAGCAGTGCTAGTTTGCACACTAGTGACAGGACTTGATTTTGAATCTTTATTATCCGATTCCATATCACTATCAACTCCCATATGTGATGATAAATCTGATGGAAAGTTGTTAACAACATTATCATCACAAGAGTAACTTCCTTCATTACTACATAGTTTGGATTTTTGAGAATACTCTACTAATGATTTTGGAAGATCAGATAATGAAACATATCAACGATCATGTACGTTTGATTTTTGGCAACAGTATCATGACGCACTTGTAAATTGTTATCGTGTTCAGACACAACATCAACATCATATTTGTAACAAACTCTTTTATGAGATAATGATTCTTGGCTAGCAAGCATACATTTCTTAGATGTAACCATATTTGCAGCTAACCAGTGAAAGAATGTATTGCAATGCATACATTTTCCAGAAGAATTAGATGAAGGTCTTTGAGATCATGGCATCGTGATAGTTATTATGAAACCAATTACATTGCAAAGCAACAAAAACATCTAACCAATAAAACATCCATTATCTAACAAAATTATAAAACAAATCAATGTAGCAATATTTTATCAAGTAATAATTCAGGAATATACATTCTGTAGTAAAGTTGCCATTGTTAACTTGATGTATAAGCTGCAGATGACAAATATATATGCATCATATATTACAGTACATTATGAAGACGATTAAGTGCAAATTTTGACATTACATAGTAAAATAAAGAACATAATTATTTTTCTACATTAACACAGATTGATGATATAACAAACATAACAAATAAAAGTTCAACTGAAATAAGTTGTTTAGCAAGATTACAATAAAAATTTAGTAATCTAATGGTAGTATATAACAAACGTAACAAATAAAAGTTCAACTGAAATAAGTTGTTTAACTAGATTACAATAAAAATTTTGTAATCTAATGGTAGCATTTACTTACGGTACAACATGATGAACTGATTATACGTGACAGATCTATGGATTATTACAAGACGCTGCAAATAAGTTACTGCTCTCTTATTCTTTTTTTTGCATCATGAAACATGTCCTCAGCAAAATGAGCAAGCAAAAGCAAACCATTGATAAACAAAAACAACATAAACGTAACAGATAAGAATGAAAAAATAGCTACACAAACTCAAAATCAGTCTGTTGCAACAAGAAGCAAAAATGATACAACAGTTGATAACAATACTTGTAATGCAGCGATGTTACTAGGTAAGATAGCTCAAAGCACCATACATAGCAGAGATATTGTTGATAATTGTGGAAACAGAGAAACAATGAAAAACCCAGTACAAAGAAAACCAGTGGAGGAAGATGAAGATGATGATGATGATAATGATGATGATAAAGCAGATGACAACAATAATGAAAATGAGGATGACAACAACAATAGTAACGATGAAATATCAGAAAATGGATTTTCAGATGGAAGTTCTGAAACTCATAATGCAATGGCAAAATACAATAACAGAAAACCAGATGATGACAACTCCATTACGCGATTCAATGTCAGGAAACAATCGTATGCAGATGAGTTGCTGTTGCATGGAAGAAATGATTCAGT
>JFJP01040049.1_pt1 | contig 11996 bp, 11 predicted proteins | sample 431651 | NCBI WGS metagenome assembly JFJP01 (sample SAMN02602958, study PRJNA72255) | Microbial mat metagenome, whole genome shotgun sequencing project. | biome: fresh water; feature: sink hole; material: water; isolation source: purple microbial (photo- and chemosynthetic) mats found in... | reverse complement strand
TTTTTAAACTTTCAATTACTTTAGTAACAGCTTTATCAATACCACGTTTCAAATCCATAGGATTTGCACCTGCTGTAACGTTTTTAATCCCAACATTAATAATTGATTGAGCCAATACAGTAGCTGTTGTAGTACCATCACCAGCATCGTCACTTGTTTTTGATGCAACTTCTTTTAACATTTGAGCACCAACATTCTCGAATCTGTCTTTTAATTCGATTTCTTTTGCAACAGTAACACCATCTTTAGTAATATGTGGTGCACCAAATTTTTTCTCAATAACTACATTACGTCCTTTAGGACCTAAGGTAATTTTTACTGCATTTGCCAGTTTATCAATTCCTTTTTTTAACTGATCTCTAGCATCAATATTGAATTTTATTTCTCTAGCTGCCATTTTTTAGTATTTTTAAATGATTTATACAATGTGAATTATTCAACTAAAAGGATATCATCCTCTTTCATAATGATATAATCCTTGCCGTCGATTTTGATTTCGGTACCAGAATATTTACCATACATTACTACATCACCTTTTTTAAGTGACATTGGTTCATCTTTTTTACCGTTTCCAACAGCAATTACTTTTCCTTTTTGAGGTTTTTCCTGAGCTGAATCTGGAATAATAATTCCGCTTTTAGTTTTTTCTTCAGCCTTATGAGGCTCAACCAAAACTCTGTCTTTTAATGGTCTGTATTTAAACTCTGCCATATTCATTAATATTTAATTGTTAAACTTATTTTTTAATTTACGAAAAGCTATGAATCACAATTTATGCCAAAAGGTTTTTATAGCTAAAATCTGCCAAAAACTTACACTATAACTAAATATCTCACAAAAGGGTAAAAAAAATGTCAGCCTTTCTGACAGACTGACATTCTATTTATTCGATAACTAATATTTATTCACCTTCTTCAGTAGTTTCCTGAGTGCCTTGCTCTGCAGGAACAGATGTTGGGAATTGTGGCATTTGAGTTGGATCAACAGCATTATTAATCTGTTGTTCGATTTTTGATTTTTCTTCAATTTCGCCTCTTGGAATAGTCATACTTGCTACTAAGCTTAAAGCCAACACGCCAACAGCTAACATCCAGGTTGCTTTTTCAAGAAAATCGGCTGTTTTACGAACACCCATAACCTGGTTTGATGCTGAAAAATTAGAAGCTAAACCTCCACCTTTTGAGTTTTGAACTAATACTATCAGAATTAGTAATATACTCGCAATCATGATTAACACTGAAACTAGTACGTACATACTTAACTATTTTTTTGTTTATTTATTAATTCTTTAATCATTTCAATTTGACCCGCAAAGTAAGTGTTTTTTTCCGGATATTTCAAACATAATTTCTCATAAGATTTTAATGCTTTGTCAAAATATCCTTGTGCGATATATACTTTAGCCAAGGTTTCGGATAATAAATTATCATCTTCTTTGATACTGTGTTCCGAAATATCTTTTTGTTCATCATTATATGATTCCACAGAATCTATTCGTGGATTAACAATAATAAATTTTGCTATCAGGTCGTTTTCATCGGTATTTTTTAATATCTCATCTTCATCAGCATAATGCGAAATATCAAAGCCCTGGTTAGTATTTTTCTTATCGTTTACTTTCTTATCTTTTATGGATGACGATTCGATAAATTCGATATTTTCATTTAAATCCGATTCTATTTGCCCACCATTAGCAGTCGACTTTTCTATCTCCTGGCTTTCATCAATTTGTAAAAGATCTTTTCCGTTTTTATTATTGTTTTCGTCAGTTAAAACCTCAATAGTTAGAATTTTATTTTTATCGAGTTTTTCCTCATCAATAAAATAAATCTCAGGAGAATATTCGAGGTCTTCCTTTTTGTTTGATTTTACAAACTCCAATTGACTTGAGATGGTAACAGAAATATTATCACCCATACCATCAAAACCCTCTTTTATCTTGCGTCGTACATTATGATTCTTAAGCAATTTAGGATTTTTAATTTCTTTGGATTTTTCTTTTACCGGTTCAGCAATTTTTTCTGGAGGAGTAACTTCCTCTTTTATCTGCGCTTCTTTTTCTGGCAGAGATATTTCATTTTGATAAACTGCAGTATTTTCTTGTGATTTATTAAGGTAAAAATAGAGTAAACTACGATCAGAGATATAAATTGATGATCTACTCAGTTGCAAATTAAATTCGTTTGGATTAGTTTGCTTTAGGTTTTTAAGTAATAGCTTATGCGCTGTTTGAAAAAAAGGATACTCCTTTAGCGTGTTTTTAAGATTATCAAGACTGTTCCCTTCAAGCAGTTCTGGATTTTCGATATATTTTATTACCTCTGCGCTATTCATTAAAATTAAATTTACCAGTTAACAACAGCTTTATTAAACACATCTTCAATAATCAGTTCGAGGATTTCCTCTACTAATTTTTCTTCTTCAGAGGATATATCCTTACTGCTATCCCAGTCTTTATAACGAGAGAAACTGCTATCGAAATTTAATTTAGGGTCTTTTTCGTTTGTAAATTTTACTCTCACGGTAATGGTAAATCTATTTTGGGCGGCTGTTTCGTCTCCTTGAATTGCAACTGGTTGATTTGGATTATATGCTGTTATTTCGCCCTCGAAATTTAAATGGCCCATATCAGAAACCACTGTAAGGCTGGTTTGTGATTTAAACTTGTCTTTTAATTCATCGGTAAGCATTTGACCCAAGTTAGCGATACCAAGTGGTGCACGGTTTTCAAAATATTGGATTGAAACTGTTTTTACTTCGGGTGCGATAGATGCTCCTGTTAAATTGTATTTTATAGTACATGAATTCGTAAGAATTAAAATACTTATTAATATAAATCCAATTGTAATTTTTCTATTCATTAATCCCATACTCCTTAATTTTACGATAAAGTGTTCGTTCCGATATTCCTAGTTCCTGAGCAGCATATTTACGTTTTCCATTGTGTCTGTCGAGCGCTTTCTTAATCATTTCTTTTTCTTTGTCTTCGAGCGATAATGATTCCTCAATAAATTCTTCTGTATCTTCAATATCTGCCTCTTCAGATTTTGTAATTGTTTTAATAGATGAACCAGTATTTATAATCGAAGCTGAGGGATTAATATTTCTTACCAATTCATCAAAATCATTAACTTGACCCGAGACAGTACCTTTTTCTGCCAAATCATGAACTAGTTTTTTAAGGTTATTTAAGTCATTCTTCATATCAAAAAGAACCTTGTAAAGGATTTCACGTTCTGAGGCAAATGTTTTTTCATCAACCAATTCATTGCGGTACAATGCAGGTAACTTGTTCGGATAATAATTTGGTAAATATCGTTTTAATACTTCGGCATTTATAATTCTTTTCTCCTCAATAACCGAAAGCTGTTCTGTAATATTTTTTAATTGACGAACATTACCAGGCCATTCATAATTATCAAGAATCTTTCGTGCTTCATCATCGAGCGATATTGAAGGCATCCGGTATCGATCGGCAAAATCAGATGCGAATTTTCTAAAAAGCTGGTAAATATCTTCACTTCTTTCGCGTAGCGGAGGAATAACTATCGGAACGGTATTTAAACGATAATATAAATCTTCTCTGAATTTATTTTCTTCAATTGCTCTCATAAGATTAACGTTTGTAGCAGCAATTACCCGAACATTTGTTTTTTGATTTTTTGATGAACCAACACGAAGGAACTCACCTGTTTCGAGCACACGCAATAAACGAACCTGAGTAGATAATGGCAGTTCGGCTACTTCATCTAGGAAGATTGTACCATTATTAGCAACCTCAAAATAACCCTGGCGGCTTTCGTGAGCACCGGTAAAAGATCCTTTTTCGTGACCAAACAACTCTGAATCAATTGTTCCTTCTGGAATTGCACCACAGTTTACAGAAATATATTTGCCATGTTTTCGCGAACTAAAGGCATGGATAATTTGTGGAAAAACTTCTTTACCTGTTCCGCTTTCCCCATTTATTAATACCGATAAATCGGTTGGAGCAACCTGTGCAGCTATATCAATAGCTCGGTTTAATAACTGTGAATTACCTATTATTCCGAATCGTTGTTTTATTTTTTGAACTTCCATTTTTAAAGAAGAATATCATTAACTCTGACAAAATTACTATTTTTTTCTCCTTTTTACTTTCTTTTTAACAATATTTAGGATTTTTTTGCTGCCATAAAGACAGACGACAAGTTAAAAGTTAAAAGTTGAAAGTTAAAAGTGATAAGTTTTGTTCGAAAATGATACATTTGTAATGTTATAAAAAAGATTTTTATGAATTATGTTGGAATAATTCCTGCTCGTTACGCATCAACCCGATTTCCGGGAAAACCTTTGGCCGATATTAATGGCAAGTCGATGATTCAGCGGGTTTATGAGCAAGCATCTAAAGCACTTATTTATGTTTATGTGGCTACCGATGATAAACGAATTGCCGACGAAGTAACAGGCTTTGGAGGAAATGTAGTTATTACATCTGATAAACATCAAAGCGGTACGGATCGGTTAGCTGAAGCTATTGATATAATTCATAAATCACATACCGAAAAATTTGATGTGGTTATTAATATTCAGGGTGATGAGCCATTTATTCAACCTCAACAGATTAAAGAAATTCAGACCTGTTTCGATAATCCATTAACCAAAATTGCTACACTGGTAAAAAAAATCGAAAATAATGATGATATTTTCGATATTAATAAACCAAAGGTTGTTTTTAATAAAAAGATGCAAGCCATTTATTTCAGTCGATCTCCTATTCCATTTTTACGAAATACAGAAAAGGAAAAATGGCATTTAAAACATGACTTTTACAAGCATATTGGAATGTATGCTTACAAAGTTAAAACACTTCAAGAACTTACCGAATTAGATCAATCTCCGCTCGAACTAGCCGAATCGCTGGAACAGTTGCGTTGGATTGAGAACGGATATGCGATTTATGTGGCAATTACAAAATTTGAAACATTTGGAGTTGATACTCCCAAAGACCTAGAAAAGATATTAAAAAAATAAAATATTTTATTCGGCAAGAATAATAAATGATATAAAAAAAACATCCGAAGAAATTCTCCGGATGTTTTTTTTATTGGTAATAAATTAATCTGCAATTTTTACATTATCGACCCTATACTTTGTTGTTAAAGTACTACTTCCAACATATTTAAATGCAATATAAACAGTTGCAGCTTTATATGCTGATAAATCAACGTTTCCAGATTCTGTATAATTATAACCAGAGGCAGCATCAACAGGATCGCTTGTCTCAACAATATTAGCTGATGTCAACTGAGTCCATGTAAATGATTGAGGTGTATTACCTCCATCATAATCTGTAGAAACATAAACAGATAATTGATTTGCAACAAAATATTTTAATGCAGAATAGAAACTTAAATAAGGAGCAGTTGTAGCACTTAAATCAACTGCTGGTGTAATAAGCCAAGCAATATTGCTTGCATCAGTACTTCCATACGCACTAATTTCAGCAGATTGACCATTATAACCATCACCATGCCAATCAAATGTGCCTGCTTCCATAACAACTTTCCAGCCAGCAATATTTATAGGATCATAAGCTGCGGCAATAGATGAAAAATCTTCATATAAAATGGCATCAACATCTGTTGTTTCACCATATTCTGTATCATTGATAATACATCCAATTGTATTTTGCATTCCTGGTTGTCCAAAGTAATCTTCTAAATTACCTCTAACCATAACTTCTTTTTGATAGTTCGCAGAATTACTAACTAAGTTTAGGATATCTCTTATAGTTCCGCTTGGTAACTGAACAACAAAAACATTCGCAGAGTTTGTTTCGTTCGGATCATCAGCTATAAATACATTTGTATTAACTGATCCAAAAGGAGAATCAAAATGGAAAACATTTCCAGTTCCTGATATATATTCGGCTGCTCCAACAATATATCCTTTTACCCATTGTTTTACACCTGTATTATTTGCTATTGCTCCAGCAACATTATATGGGTCATCCTTTGTTCCTGTTCCTGTTGCAGTTCCTCCGCCACCACCAATAACAATTCTGTTATTTTCCATGACAACTTCACTGGCTTTACGAATAACAAGCTGCATATCATTATTATACTGGCTAACAATAGCAATAATAGAACCACTGCCATTAGGCACTTCGGAGTTGGCAAATGTTGAATAACCACTCGTTCTTACAATTAGTAGATTATCATTTACATCTTGGATAAATCGGTTTTCTGTTTCAAGATCAGCAGCATTGGCATAAGTCTTTGCTGTATCGGTATCAACAAACTGAACGTTTTCAATTTTTACAAGACGCCCTTGGTAATATGATTTATTACTGGCTATCTGTTCAATTGTAGCTAACTCAGGAGCTCTTTTATTGTTAACCCCTTGCTTAATTAAATTGGTTTCGATATTAATGCCGGTTCCAACAGTGTTATTAATCTGAAATAGCTCGTTATATTTCATAATCATAAGATCTTTCAGATAAATTCTAACTGAATCACCAATATAAACACCACCCGATGGATTTTGAAAAACAGCTATTGCAGCAGTATTATCCTGAATAAAAAATGTTTTGTAACTGTTATCAGTTTCATTATCCATCGTTACTGTTGCATAAACAGAAGCGTCGTGTTCAAATGTATATGTACTTACAGATGCAATCGAATCTTTAATTTGTGCTATGGTATAGACGTTACCAATTGGTTTTTGAGTAATTGGAGGTGTGTCATAATCGTCGTCGACACAAGAAAACATTAATGTTGCTAATGCAACTATTATTGTTAAAAACTGTGAATATTTTCTAAACTTTTTCATGATATAATAGTTTTATTTATTTCGATTTAAAAACTTAATGTTAAAATAAGCATGTATGATCTTCCATACATATAAAAATAATTCGAAGGATATTTATTTACATCTTTGTTTTCATAATCGAAACGAAGTTGTTCGTATCCTCCTGTAATAAGGTTGGTATTATCTAATACATTTGCTACATTAGCATAAAGGCTGATATAATATTTATCAATTCTCCATGATTTTCCTCCGGTAAGATTTAATATATAACCGCTTGGCAGTTTTTCCTGTTCTAAAATTTCCTTTACCAAATCGGAGTTTTCATCAAGGCCCTCAACTGCTGTAGTAGTGCGACGAGCAGGATTAAAGCTTAAATACATATCATCGAAATAAGTACCATTCAGTTCGATCCACCAGAATTTTGGAGCTCTGTACTCAATACCAATTGAGAATGCTGTTTGAGGTGTACCATCCACTTTGTAATCTTTAACATAAACCGTTTCGTTTGATCTAAGTGGCTCAGAGTCATTATCACGTGTTATGTTAACAGTTGGTCTCGAATCCCAGGTATATTGACCTAAAGCAGCAGCACCAGAAACAGTAACCGTAGGTGTAACTTTTCCTTCGAGTCCCAGTTCTAAACCCATATGTTTTTTATCAATACCTGTCATTGCATAGTTTACAAAAGATGCATAATCATCGTGATAAAAACTTACTACATCAGCTTGATCTTTAAAAGTAGTATAATATGCCGACATTCTGGCTGTTAAGTATGGTAATCGAGCCAAATAATTCAGATCAAAACTCATTATAGATTCACTTTTTAATCCCTCAATAAGGTTGTCTCTTGTGCGAGGTGAAATATATGCATCTTCAAAAAATGGAGCACGTGTCATATATGATCCATTAGCATATAAGATATGGCGGCCTGTAATTTTATATGTTAATCCACCATTAACATTATAATTTAAGAAATTCTGTTTCTCAGAATTACCATAGGAATTAGTAGGGAATTTTCCAACTTTCATATTTCCTGTTCTGTAAAAACTGGTGTTTGTAATACCAGCTCCCAAATAAGCATCAAGGTTTTTGTAAGTATAATCTGCTTTTACAAATCCTTTAATTCTACTAATATGTGATTCGTAATCATAACCGAAAACATCACCTACCTGAACTATTCTGTTAGGGTTATTTAAGTCGCTTTGTTTTTGATCTGGATTATCTACATCACCTAAAGCAAATTTATCGATATCGAGCCAAAATTGACCACCTAATAAATCATCAACTAATTTATAATGTCTGTTATTATAATTAGTATAACTTACATTGGCAACGAGCTTAAGGTCTTTAGCAAGTTCATAATCAAATTTAACATTTGCCATTATATTTGAATGATCATCTCGGCGATCTTCAACAATATATTTTGAACGAATACCCATATAATCATTTCCATCAATTCCATCTCTATCTTCAACAAGGTAATATTCATCACTATTAGCATCATAGAATGCATCCCATTGAACTTGTTGGTTTATCCAACCTTCATATGACTCGTCGTTTCGATTATAATATGGTAAGTTTCTGTAATAATTTGGTCTTGGGTCAGCAGCATCAGCCCATGTAAGTGCAGTATTACCATTGCGACCAAAGGTATAAGCTACAGAAGTATTTAACTTCATTTTTTCATTAATATCCCAAAAATGATTTAGAATAAAATATGGTTTCCATGAGTCTGCCATTCTTGAATTCCTTTTTTCACCTTCTTGATACCCCCAGTTTGCATTATAAAAGTTGGATCCTGCCAAATCATAAGCTTCTTGAGTAGAACCAATTTGTTTACCACGTTTGTTTGGTGTAGCAAAAGCGGTTAATGATACTGAATGTTTTGAATTAATTATTTTTTCAGCAGCTAAGAAATAAGACCAGGCATCATATGATGTTCCTTCAATATAGCCCTCTTCGGCCCATCGTCGCGAACCAGAAAAAGTAACAGCCCAATTATTGTCCATTAATCCAGTTGATGCTGTAGCCATAATTCTGTTTTTGTAATTCGACATTCGGTACATATATGAAGTTTTTATACCCGGTCGATATTCTGAAGCTTTGGTAATATAATTTGTTCCTCCACCAATAGATGTTAATGACAAATCGTTGTTTTCCTGACCAAAAAATATTTCATTGTTTCTTTGAACATCGTTTAAACCACCCCAATCAGAGTAAAACACTCGCCCTGTTTCAAGATCATTCATCTCAATACCGTTGAAAAATACTACAGAATTTTCAGCATCATATCCTCTAATTCTAAAACGGGCAGCACCAAAATTATAAGCGGCAACTTGTGAAAAAACATCATCAGATGCTTGTAAAATACCACTTGCATTTTGAACACCATCATCCTCCAGGTCAGATTCTTCAAGCATAATTACAGGAATCTCATCAGAATTAATTCTTAGGCCTGGAATATAAGCTAATGTTATAGAGCCAAGATCGAGTATTTGGCCAGAACTTAAAAGAAATTCAATTTCTTTCGTTTCATAATCCAATCCCGAAATAATTAATGTCCTAGTACCTTCAGGAACATTACTCAATACAAATTCTCCACTTTGGTTTGTATATGCTTCAATCGCAGTGCCACTTACCTTTATTAAAATTTTTTCTAAAGGATTTGTGCTCTTGCTATCAATTATCAATCCTTGCAAAGATCCTGTCTGAGCAAAAATTGAAAAAGCCATAAACAAAGAGAGAAAAATAGATAATGTAAGACGTCTCATATGTTTAGTTTAGTTAAAAAAAATAAAATTATAATTCTCCATGTAAAACCCTTTTAAAACCTTTATTTTACAAGAATATTTTTAAAGAAATGGAGGTAAAAATACAACCAATGTTTTTGATTTCCGATAATTTTTCGTACAATTGCTCACATTTTTTACTATTATACCATGAAAAAGAATATTATTTTACAATCTAGCTTATGTCTGGTGTTTTTTTCTGTTTTTTTGTCATTTTCCGTAAAATCACAACAAAAACAGTTTAAGGTTTTATCTATTGCTTTCTACAATTTAGAAAACCTTTTTGATACCATCGATACACCAGATAAAAACGATGTTGAGTATTTACCAAACGGTGATTATAAATGGGATTCAAAAAAATACAACACAAAATTAGAGATGATGTCTGAGGTAATTGCTCAGATTGGAGCTGATGTAACTAATACAGCTCCAGCAGTTATTGGGGTAAGCGAGATTGAAAACAGAAAAGTTTTGGAGGATCTTGTTAACATGCCTTTGCTTAAAAATTATAATTTTGATATTGTACACTACGAATCGCCCGACAGAAGAGGTGTTGATGTTGCTTTGCTTTATCAATCTTCCGTAATGAAAGTTTTAAACACCCGATCAGCAACTTTAAAAATTAAAGGAAGAGATGGCTTTTATACAAGAGATCAACTTGTCGTTTCAGGAGTAATTGATAGTGATACCATCCATTTTATTGTAAATCACTGGCCATCAAGAAGTGGTGGAGAAAAGACTTCCAGACCATTGAGAAATGCTGCAGCTGATTTGACCAGATCTTTAACTGATTCAATAATGATGACAGATCCAAATGCAAAAATCATTGTAATGGGAGATTTAAATGATGATCCAAGTAATGAAAGTTTGATTAAACATTTAAAAGCAAAAAAAACAATAGATGAAACAAATGCTGGCGATCTATTTAATCCAATGTATGATATGTATAAAAAAGGTATTGGTACCTTAGCATACCGAGATGCATGGAATATTTTTGATATGTTAATTGTTTCATATCCTTTAATCAGCAAAGAAAATAAAGGTTTTAAACTTTATAAAACGAGAGTTTTCGATAAAGACTTTTTGAAAAACGAAAGCGGAAAATACAAGGGTTATCCCAAAAGAACTCATGCCGGTGGCGTTTATCAGGCTGGTTACAGCGATCATTTCCCTGTATATCTGTTGCTGACCAAAGAAATTTAATTAATTTTATTAACGGTGCTTTTAAGCACCGTTTTTTTATTATCAATAAAATTGGATTCTTCATGGAAAACTTCGATCCTTTTATAAAATCATTTTGATAATTATAAAAAGAAATTGTAATTTCAATTCTTGAAAAAACAAATCTAATTAATAAAAATATGGAAGTAAAAGGTACAGCAGTAAAATCTATAAAAGAGTTTGTAGAGACTCGCTTTAAAGATGATTATCAGAAATGGTTAAAATCAATGCCAGAAGAATCGCAGGAGATCATGAAAAGCGGAATATTTGCAAACAACTGGTACCCGATGAAAGCAGGTGCTGTTGAGCCAACAAAAGCCTTAGGTAAATTATTTTACAATAATGATTTTAAACAGGCTGCATGGGAATCGGGAAGATATAGTGCCGAAGTTGGATTAAAAGGAGTTTATAAGATTTTTGTAATGATTGCCAAACCACAGTATATAATGCAACGCGCTAGTCGCGTTTTTACTTCATATTATAGTCCATCAGATCTTGAAGTTGTTAATAATCATGATAAGGGATTAACATTGCATATTACTAAATTTCCCGAACCAGAAGCTATTATCGAATACAGAATAGCCGGATGGTGCGAAAAAGCTCTCGAATTTACAAATTGCAAAGATGTAAGGGCAAAAATTACAAAATCACTTACAAATGGTGATAAAGTGACCGAAATAGTTATGTCGTGGAGTTAATTATAGGTTAATAATTATGGCTGATACCTATTCTCAAATCTATATTCAGATAGTTTTTGCAGTTAAAAACCGCAATGCTTTAATAAGTTCTGAATGGGAAGAAGAGTTATTTAAATATATAACAGGAATTATAACCAATAAAAAACAAAAATTAATAGCTATTAATGGCACAAGTAATCATATCCATATATTTATTGGGATGAAACCAACATGTTGTCTATCCGATCTGGTTCGAGAAATAAAGAAGTCATCAAATCAATTTATTGAAGAAAAAAGATTTACCCCTTTCAAATTTGATTGGCAAAGTGGATATGGTGCTTTTTCTTATAACCATTCTCAATTAGATAATGTTTACAAATATATTATCAATCAAAAAGAACATCATAAAAAGAAAACCTTCAGGGATGAATATCATGAATTTCTAAAAGATTTTCAGATAGATTATAATGAAGAGTATCTTTTTGAATGGATCGATTAAAACTCTTTTAATCCCGGA
>JFJP01027473.1_pt1 | contig 11996 bp, 19 predicted proteins | sample 431651 | NCBI WGS metagenome assembly JFJP01 (sample SAMN02602958, study PRJNA72255) | Microbial mat metagenome, whole genome shotgun sequencing project. | biome: fresh water; feature: sink hole; material: water; isolation source: purple microbial (photo- and chemosynthetic) mats found in... | reverse complement strand
ATCCTCGAACTATAAAATTTTGGAATGGGTTTATTCATTAAGTTCTTTAACAATCCGATTGGCTTTTGAAACCAAAACCTATGAAATCACATTATCGATGTATCAGGCCACAGTGCTATTTTTGTTTGAAAACGATCAAATCAATTTTACGATCAAAGAAATTGTTGAAAAATTATCATTTCCTGAAGAATTTTGCCTGAAATTAGTGAAATCCATGGTTTTCAATTTTCTTTTAAGAGAAAATAAATTTAATTCTTTATATTTTTTATTAAATATTTTTAAAAAGAGCAATGAGTGCAAGTTGTTAGAGAAAAAAACTGAAGACAAATATTTCTTAAATAAAAAATTTTCTTCTAATTTGAAGAAATTCTCAGTACCATTTGTCAGCAACAAGGAAAAAATCAGCAAAGGTATTTTGGTTCTTTATCTTGTTTTTAATGTTTCATAAAATTTAAAGAAAAATTGGTTGAAAATAGAGAGCTGGCTATAGAAGCTGCTATTGTTCGCGTGATGAAATCAAGAAAAACTTTGAAAATGAATGAATTAATTGATGAAGTCGCGAAACTTTTGTATCAATTTAACGCCACGAAAGAAGTAGAGAAATTTCGCTCCAAAAATAATAATTTTGCTATTTTTTAATATTTGGTTTTAGTTAATCAAAAAGAAAGTTGACGGTTTATTAGCTAAAGATTATTTAGAAAGAGATCCAAAGGATGTCACAATCTTTAAATATAAGGCTTAAAGTATTGTTTACCATTTATGGATAGAGAGAGAAAAAAACAAATAAAATAAAGCAATAAAAAATTAAAAAATATCTTTGAAAATTTTGGGTTTAAATAAATCGAAAAAATAAAAAAATAATATCTTTTCCAGAAAAAAAATAAAAATATTTCATCAGATAGAATGCAACTCTATGCTCCATTAGGTAATTTCAGAGCCAATAAGATCCAAGTGGCATCTGAACTTCTTAACGTCCTCGTGACAAACAATTATGTTGATATGAAAAGTAAACTATTTTCGTTTATATTAAATCATTTTTCATTTTGTATCCTTTATTAGCTTTGAAAGAAAAAGATTTCCTGAAAAAGAACCCATTGGGCAAGATTCCAGTTCTTGAAACTCCAGATGGTTATATTTTCGAAAGCAATGCTATTTTACGTTATTTGGCCCGATCAAAAAGAGCTGAGGGCCTATATGGTGAAAACGAGTTCCAAGAAGGTTTGGTAGATCAATGGTTAGATTTTTCTTCTCTTGAGCTCGAACCAGCTGTTTTGCAATTGATTCTCCCTATTCAAGGTTGGATTCAATTCTGTAAAGATCGCCATAAAAGAGCTTGGAATGATGTGACTGCATGCCTGAAGATCTTAGATAATCATTTGAAAGTGAATACTTTCATGGTTGGAAAGAAATTAACCATCGCTGATATTACTTTGGTTTCAGTTTTGGTAAACCCTTTCAAATTCATTTTCGAGGAAAAGTTCAGAAAATCTGTTCCAAATGTTACCAAATGGTTTGAAAGCATTTGTGAATTGCCAGCTTTTGCCAAAGTTTGGGGTAAGGTCAGATTGTGTCTCAAAGAGTTTGAGCCTTATCATGTTGCAACGACAAATTACCATGAAAAACAACCTGAAAAGACCGAAAAACAAGGAGAGGAAAATAAAACAGAAGATAAAAAGAAGAAAAAGGAGCCACAAGAGAAAAAACCTGTTGTTGCGAAACCTGCAGCAAAATCAGAAAAAAAGAAAAAAGAAGAAGAAGCCGATGATGACGATGAAGATAAACCAAAAAAATCTGAAAAAAATCCTTTGGACTTATTGCCTCCTTCAAAATTCAATCTTTTTGATTTTAAAACTCTTTATGTCAATGCTGTTGATAAAAAAGAAGCTTTGAAATTTTTCTGGGAAAATTTCGATAATGAAGGCTATTCCATTTGGTTTATTAAATATATCAAAGCTGAAGGAGAAGGAAAAGTTGTCTTCTTGACAAACAATCTCATGAACGGATTCTTACAAAGATTGGAGACATTTAGAAAATATGCATTTGCTGTTCATGGAGTTTATGGAGAAGAACCTAGTTTAGAAATTAGAGGTAAAAATTCTTTTCACTTTTTTAATCTTTTTTAAAAAATTTACAAATTTTATGAATTTCTTAATAAAAATGTGAATATAAAGGTGTTTGGGTTTGGAGAGGCACTGATCATCCATTGGAATTGAAAGACGTGCCTTCTTATGAATATCACACATATGAGAGATTAGACCCCACAAAGGAGGAGCATAAAAGAATTGTTGAATCATTCTGGACAGGATTGGAAGAAGGGAAGATTGTGGAAGGATTGACAGTGCAAACCGCCAAATATTTCAAATAATTTTTTTAAAAAACCAAGACAAAATTAGAAATTGAATTAGTTTAATATTTTTCATTTTATATCAACCAAATCGGATAATTGATTAAAAATTTGCAAAACGTCTGAAGAGACAAAATCATTTTTATTACGTTTTGTTTCTTGTTCATAAAAACTGAAATCCTCTGTGTTATTTGGTATTTCTTCTAATTTATTCAGAAAAATCACCTTTAAAACAAAAAATTAAATATGAATTTCTTTAAGAAGAAAATAACTTCTTCTTCTAAAATCTCATCCATCAAAAGATCGAAAATTTCGTCAAAATAGACAATGATTGAAGACAGCAGCCCATCTTTCATTTTATCAAGCAATTTATGAAGCAAAGCATCATTTTTACAAATCAAATTATTTCCTGATATTTTTTCATTTTTCTTTTGTAAAGAAAACAAAGCGTCTAACTCGTTATTTAAATGTTTTATTTTTTCCACATTCTTTTGATCATTCAATTTTCTTATTTTTTCTAAATCTATATCTAATTTATGATCAGTATGAGGCATTCGAAGTATTATATTTGATTCTTCTAATTCTTGAGGAAAATTAGTCTCTGGATCATAAATTTCTTTCAAATTCACTATATAGTTTTCATAATATTTTTCTTTGAAAAAATTATTCTGTTTTTTATTTTTAAAGTTTTTGTGATGAAATATTTTTAAAAATTTAAAAACTTTATTAATTTCTTTTTGTTTTGTTGAATAATTTTCCTCGAATAGCGTATCATAATCATTTGGATTTTTGTATTGTTTTTTTTGTCGATCTTTGATATCCAGTTTTTTTTGCAAACCATTATAATGATCCATTATATCATTTAGTTGGAACAAAGGTGCATTATTTTTATTTTTCTTAATTTTTTTTTAAGTTAAAATGAAAATAAAAAAGACAAACCGTCTGAGTTTTAATTTCGCTTTGTATTCGTTCGAGGAGGGCTGTTTTTTCTTGAAATAACAAATAAGGGTGGACTTTGCTATTTAATTCGTTTTTTGATCCAATCAAGAAATTTTCCATTATTTTTTAATTTTAAAAAATTTTGAAATTTTTATAATGTTTATTCTCTTTTAGTTAAAAATTTTGTTTTTAAATATAATAAAAAAGTAATTATGCTTTACAAAAAGAACAAAATTCATGATTTTTAAAGGAAAAAAGCCATTTATAACATCATTAATAATGTTATATGAGAAACAAGAAGAAAAATATCTAAAAGAGAAAAGTGTGCCTTCCGGATTTGACGAATCTTATCTCTTTAATTAAAAGTTTAAGAAATGACTCTATTAAACAAAGGATTTTGAAATCAAATTTGGACTAAAAATGTGTTTTTTCTTTTTTATTCTTGAATAAAACTAGAATGAAGTTCAAAATCATTTTTATTTCCAAATTTTGGCTGAACTTCCAAATCATGATTATTAATTTTTTCATAAATTTCATGATTCAAATGTTTTTCTTGATCATTAATGTTATCTAATATATTTATAGGAAAGTGTTCATTTTCTTGAATTTTTGTGAAATTGGCATTTTTATTATTTCCCTCATAATCAACAGAAATTATTTCTTGATTTAAAAGTAAATGGTTCGAATGATCTAAAAAATCATTTATTTTATCATTGTTTAAAAAAAGGTTGGTAGTTTCGCGTTTAGTTTTAGTTTGTGAGATTTCGTAATTTTTATTCAGAAAAAATCCTAAAGAATCTGTTTTATTGCAATTTTCCGTTTGTTTAATGTTTTGAAATTCATTATTTCTATTAGTTTCAGAATTCTCATCATAACGGATTCCTTTAATAGTATTTTGATTATTTTTTCCTCTTTCTAAACTTTTACTAAAGTTTCGCATTACCATAGGAGCCAATTTTTCGAATTGTCTTATGGTTGTCCATCTTTGATTTGATAGTTGGTATTTTTGATTTAAATCCATATAGCTATTTTTATGATTCTGGAAATGGGACTTAGAACCTTTTCTATTATAGTTAAAACTAGAATATGCTGAAAATTGATGTGATTCTTGATTAGGTTTGTTTCGAAAAAAAAATTGAGAAAAGGCTGAGCCCATTTTTTTAGCAGAAACTATGAATTATTTAGTTTTTATAAATATCGCTTCTATGTTATTGGGTTTTGCATTTAAAAAAACTAAATTGTTTATTTATTTATTAGTTTATATTGCTCGTTTAATCAAGAAAAAAAAATTTAAAAACAATTATAATCTTAATTTTTTATATTTTTGTTTTCTGAGATAAAAAAGTAAATTTGTTTAAGTATTATGGAATTTCAAACAAATTTCAATTTTTGTTTTGTATACGATTTCCAATTTTTGCAGGGCTCTGACTTTTCAACACTGAATGAATAATATTATTAATTAATTAAATTAAAAAAAATTCTACTTGTTCTGCGACTTCTTTGTTCAGCAAAATAATTAATTGATTCTATTTTTGTCACAGGGTTTTCCCTATCATAATCCTTTAAATATGAATTATTTTGATTGATTATTTCTTTATTTTCAAAAAATTACAGTATCAAAATCTAACACACTATCATGATATGTTGCAGTTTCATTTTTGCTCTTCAAAGGGAATAATTTCTCATTGATTTCTTCCATCGGGAGAATAAAATGAACAATGGGTATGACAAGAGCAATTATGCTCGGAGTCGAAACTGCATGATATAATTCTTTTTCAAGAAGAACACATGAAAACTAAATTAATTTTATGTATTTTTCTCTTGATTTTTTAAAAATTTGTTTAAGAAAACAAACCCCGAAAAATATTAAAGAAAGTTCCAATAATTCAATCATATTAATAGTCAATCTCATTGAAATATTTTCTTTGACAGTTCTGCGTCTTATAAGATTATACTAATAAAGGAAAAATAAATTTATAAACTAAATTTCTTGATTATTCAAGACCTTATCAATACAATAGTAGAGGAGAATGCCGATAGCTGACCATAAAATGCCTATCGGAATTGCTGGTGCATAAAAAAAAGTAAACCACATTGTTTTCATGATTTCTGCATATCTTTTAGCCATGTTATACTTCACATCCTCCATTAAACTTGAATCAATTTAGATTGATATTAAAATTTTAATTCAATAAATTTAGAACTCATTTGCTTCGATTTGTGTCATAGCCACCTTATTATTTGATTGTTTGACTTTCAGCATTACAAATTTTTTATCAAAATATTTTTTTATTGACCAAGGATCCAGCAACCAAACAAATGGTGGTAAAAAAGCATTTAATATAAAAATTGAGTGTTCGGTTGTTATCATACCACCTTTATCAAAAGGAAAAAAAATTAATAAAAACTAAGCTGAATTATCCTACCATATCCATAATAATTGTCAAAAGTAACCATTTCAACGAACAAAGTTATTAAAGCTGTATTAAAAAACAAAGCCTATATTGAATTAATTATAAATTCATTTTTAATTCAATGAAAATTAATTATAAACAATGGATAATTTGGTTCCAAAGCTCACATTCAATTTTGTAAAATTAGAATATTTTTCATAACTAATAAATTAATAAAAACATGATGATTATGAAAATTCTAAATAATTTACTCTGATAAAATGTGAACCATTTTTCCTAAACAAAATTTATTAAATACAACAATCAAAGCAGAAATAACGATTGATATTGATTTAACTCGAGAAAATTCATCATCAGCTCCTGGTTTGTTTTCAATTTTATTTTCATACGCATGCTCTAATGATAAAGATTGAAAATAAGTGATAATCCAAATGACAACAAAACAGCCAGCTAAAAGTATGATGAATAAACAATTCATGAGTATTCTGATTTTTATTTTTTCATTTGTAGAAGCATAAATGAATTCCCAATTCACATCATTTGGTTCAGGGGCTTCGTCGATAAGCAGCAAGGAATTTCGAAAATAGATCCTATCATCATTTTCTATTTTCGTTGTATTTTTCGAAAACATAATTTTCAATTTTTCTATCGAAGAAAGCTTTTGTTTTTCAATAAATTCCTGTTTCTCTAAAATTATAAAATTATTTTTTTTTCGAGAATTTTTGAGAAAATTAAAAAAAATGAGAATATTTTTTTCTTAGAAAATTATTTTTTCTCTCTCAAAATTACCGTCTTCTATTGAAAATGAAATAAATGCAATTCCAGCAAAACTTTGATAGGTTTTCATCATATGGTTCCTAATCTTTTCTAATTTTTCCTCAATCTTATCAAAAGCAAAATCTAAATCGGTAACTTCCTTGTTATCGACATTGAAATTTAGTTCAGTCAAAACTTTCTTTTTTTTGTTGACAATTTTCTTTAATTCATGTTCCAACTTTTCTATTTCTTTTGTATTAAATACCAAGTTTACTTTTTCCACACTAAATTTTTTTAGTGTTTTGGAATCTTCTTCAAAAATTCTTTTCAATTCACTTTCATATTGACAATTTTTCAAGCCCAAAGGGATTCCAGAAACTATGATTGTATAATCGGCAGGGGTATTCGTTTCTTCATCAACGTCATTGTTGATTTTTCTTTGATGTTTTCTAAAATAAATCAGAACGATTATGATCAGTATTTCTGCAACAATAGCGAAGTAACTCTGTATATAATTAGCTTCTTTATTATCTAGTTTATTAGCTAAACTGATTATCATTATCCAGTCAATTGTGCAGGTTTTTTCTACAATATGTGTTGTTGTCGTACTTTCTTTTGTCGTATTTTCTGTTGAAGCACTTGTTTCAGTAGAAAGAAATCTAAAAATCTTATTATTTTCATTAAAAAGGACTCTTCGAAGAGCGTGAGTCTCGGTGGTGAGAGTTTCTGTGTGATGAGTCACCTCCTCTATGCAAAAATGGCCATTATAATTGCTATAAATGGCATAAACTCCAAAAGAAAGAAATAAAATGGTGAGAATCATGACACAATAGAGATAGTAATTGAAAAGTAAGGGATAACCAGCACCTAGAAAATTTAATTTGTTGGTGCTTTCGCATAGACCTATTTGCTTTCTATTCACCTCATAACCGCAGCATGGACAAATTTCATCTTTTGAATCTGAAGCTTCATCTTCATCGAATTCTCTTGTTGCTTTTCTTGATTTCTATTTCACTTTATAAAAAATTTTTAATAAATTTGTACAGAATGCTTTAAAGCGAGCTCCCAGTTTGGAGGAATTGCGAAAGGATTATAGTGATCTATTTAAAAAAACGTTTTAAAATTATAAAAATCCAATTCATTATTCAAATGAAATTCAGACTTTCTTTTTTTTTATGATTTTTGTGTATTTCCCCTGGTTTTGAACATTCAATTAGTTTAGGGTTAATGATTCCATTCTCATTTTCTGTATCTGGAGAAGAACATTCATTTTCCCCATTTATTTCAAGAGCCAGTGATTCAATTTTTTTTGGACAACTACTGTTTAATGGATCACTTTCGAGAGATGATCTTATCGAAGGCGCTGAACCAACTAATTTATTTGTGAATTCTCTAAAAAGATTTTTTGTTTCTTGAAGTTCTGGTTTATTCATCAAATAATAAAGAATTTAATCATTAAAATTTATCTGATAATTTTAATAAATTTGTCATTCTTTTACACTAAATGCATGGAAAAAAATTGGAAATTGGTAAAAAAAAAATAATAAAAATTTTAAAAAATGCAAAAATTGCAATTAAATAAAAATAAAAAAATTAAATTTCAAAATAAAAAATTAAATTGAAATATTAATTAGGATGCCATCAAAAAATCTCTCTCTTTAAATTTTATATTTCAAAAAAGGCTTGACTTCTTTGCTTTGATAATAGTTGTTTTCTTTTCCTGATATGTCTTCCAAAGTTCTTTGAATGGCCCATCCTTTTTTTTTTTGATTTTTAAATTCACATCAACTTTTTTTCTATACCTTTTGATAATAAGCCTTCTAAATTATTATTTGAAGAGCCAAAAATAATTTTAGATGAAAGGTCTTTAGCCATTGCATTGATAATATATTTATTTGCGACTTCAACGATATCCTTTTGAATAGAATAAACAATAAATATCAATTAATTAACAAATTTACTTTCTTTGTAACATTCAATAATAAACCTCGATAATTACCCCATGACTCATCCTCATTATTATAAATAATCTTGTTTAAAGCTTTGTTTTGAGGTTCAACAGATTTATCAATTTTTGAAAAAATTGCCAATTTTGAATAATTCAAATCATCTTCACTAATTTTTGTTTTATTCTAACTTTAAAAAAAGAAAAGAAAATACCTGAAAACTCCATTTGCTATTTTTGAAGCAGATTTTTCAAACAATTCATAAGTTTGAATAGTATGGGGATCTTTGAATGAATAACAACTCAAAGTTCCGTTTGATGTAATAATGCAACCACCAGCATAAGCACCTCCTTGATCAACAACCTCTCTATTTAATTCAGCGTCCATCATTTCAGCTATAGTGAGATTATTTTTTTGTATAATGAAAAAAAAATTACCAAATACTCTTAGTTTTGAAAGATCATCATGAGAAAAACATGGTACGCGGAAACTTTCGATCACATAATTAGAATTAATTGGCAAAGCGAAATAATTTTTCTTGTATTTTATTTTAAAATTTGAGTTGTTTTCTTCTTTTTTCTCATCGATTGAATTTGGCTCCAAAAAGTCTAAAAATTTGTAAATATACAAAAAAAAATGAAATTTTTTTTACTTTTTCGAGCCAGCTTCAAATTATGAAACAAAATACTCAATCTTGTTTCTATTTCCTCTTTATTTAAAATGTCACTATGCACAACAAAACTTATCCTTTGCTTTCAATAAAAAAAAGAAATTTTTTAGATAATTTCCAAAAAAAGATTTTAAAAAAACTTTTCGGAGCAAAAAATCGAATAAAATTTCTAGGTTTTTGCTGATTTCTATCAAATTTTTTTTGACATCCGTAGTTTTGAGGAAATTCACTGCCATCTGACTTAAAAATCTCACGAAATCTAATTTATCATTCCATTTGGAAGAGAGAGAAATCTCTGAATTAGAGTGACTAATTGCATATTCTAAAGTATTTTCTATGATATCATTCACCTTATCAGAAGCGAAATAATTTAATAATTGAGAATTATTCGTATGATCCGAGAAATCAGGAGCTTTATCAAAAAAATTTTAAAACAATTGATTAATATTTACATGAAAGCAAATCTGTAAAAGAGTTCATAATTATTTCAATATTTTGATCCAAAAAAGCTAATTGAATTATCATTATTTTGTCAATTTTTTCCAAGTTCTTTGATGCCGAAAAAGCTTCATAAAGAACCTCAAATTGACTGGAGTTTATTGCAAAGATTTCTGACATTTTATCAGAATTTAAGGTTTTTGAACCAAGTTTTGGGAATAATCTGAAGAAGAATTCTTTATTTTTAAAAATAACATTCAATTTTTTTTCTTACAATGCGAAAAGTTCCAAGTATTTCTTTAAATTTTCTGGCAAACCATTTAAATCAAATTTAACACGCAAAAAAGTGGTTCCATTTAAAGGTTGATTGATTAAAAAGAAGGGAATTTCTAAAGAAATAATTTTTATTTCATGAATAGCAAAAATTACAAACCGTTTATATTTTCTTCTAGATATTCTGATTTTTCTATTTGCAAAGGAATATCACTTAATTGCAGCATAGGAAGACATCTTACATCCTGCAATTTTTCCATTTCTTTTTTTAAATTATTATTCTAAAGTATTAAAATTCATTTTTTTCAATCAAAATTTTTAAAATTTTGTACATCCAGCACAATTTTCTCTCTTTCCTCTTTCGTTTTCTGCGATTCAATTTTTGTTAATAATGATTTTTCGAGTGCAAATTGGTTTTTTATAAAATTATTATCAGGTTTCATTATGATTTTCACCTTGTGATTGTTATCAATAAAATATTTTTGGATTAATTTCTCAAAATAATGGTCTTTTTTCTTCAAAGATTCGAAAAATTTCTTCATATTCTCGCTGCATTTCAAAAACTCTAATCCAGAATTCTTCAAATGATTGTCAGTCATAGCATAAGCTCCCAATATATTATTTAAAAATGTTAATCCAAAATCTGTTTTTGGAATTTTCGAATTGAGCTCGATTTGATTAATTGCCAATTCAATCAGATTTCTATCTAATCCATTTTTAACAATTTCTTGTAATTGTTTCATAATGAGAATTTCAATCTGCTTAACTTGACTTTCTGATATATTTTTCACACCAATTGTGAATGTTCCTTCTCTGGTTGACATATCAAAGCCATATCCCGAACAAAAACCAGAAGCCATACCTAAAAAAATTTAATTCATTCAAAGAAAAAAATGAACCTGAGCCTAAAAGCGATTGAAAAAATGGAGAATATGGCGTTTCAAACAAAATAAATGCTAAAACATTGAAAGAAATCGCTAGAAATGGATTTTCTGTAATATCCTCACAAAGAAATGAAATTCCTAATTGAGTTTGCTGATCTTTTTCAAGCTCTGGATTAGGTGGGCATGCGACTACAAAAGTTTGCGGAATAGAAGATCTTTCAACTTTTTGATATTGATAAGGAGAGAAATTTGGTTTGTTGTTTGTTTCAATAAATTTATTAGAAAGAAAGTTTTCAAGAAATTCTAAATTTTTTATGAAATCCATATCTCCATAAGAAAAAATTCGACAATTTGAAGGATGATAAAATCTTTGATGATATTCCATTAATTCGATATAAGATAATTTCACGATTTCTTGAGAGAGTCCTCCATTAACAAAAGAAAATTCATGATTCTTGAAAATGTTACTTTTGATATTTTCTAAAAATATGTTATCTGAGATTTGAAAATAAGTTTTCATTTGATCAAAACATACACCTTTAAAATTAAGATCTTTCTTTTCCTCAGAGCTTGTGTATTCATATCTCCAACCTTCATTCAGAAAATCTGTATAAGTCAGCAAAGGGTTGAAAGAAATATCCAAATAAACATTTAAAAGATTTTGAAAATCCTTCACATTATTTGTGCAAAATGGATAACATGTATATCCTGGCCCATTCCAAGCGTTTGTGTAATCATTTAGACTTCTTTTGGACATATGCAAAAAAGGATCTCTTATTGGAAATTGTTTGCTTCCACAAAAATTCATATGTTCGATGATGTTTCCAATGCCTTTTTTTATTTCATTTATTAACTAAATTGTTTAAAACAAAACAAAAAAACCTTTATTATTTAAAGCAGGAGTTCTAAAAATCATTGCAAAACAATTATTTGTATCAGCTGTGTCCAAATGAATGAAAGGGATTTTTAATTCAGAATGTTGCAGAGTAAATGCATTAATGTTAAAATCTTTAAAATGCTCGACTTTCAAAATCTCAAAATTATGAATCTTATCGCCTGGTTTCAAGGAATAAGTTTGCCGATATATTCCTCTCAAATACTTCTGGATAATCTCATCTTTTTGAGCGGTTTCAGTTGGTTTGATTTGAGTGGAAAAATAAAAAAATGGATCAGGTTTTTTGATGGATATCCGTCGGTTTAAAAATATTCTTATCATTAAATTTAATCAATAATTTTTTTAATTAATTCAATAAAGAATTTTTTAATTAATTAAATGAATTATTGGCTGCGATTTTGTTTATGACGGCAAGGTCTGAAAACAGCTTTCTCAAT
>JFJP01030640.1_pt1 | contig 11997 bp, 9 predicted proteins | sample 431651 | NCBI WGS metagenome assembly JFJP01 (sample SAMN02602958, study PRJNA72255) | Microbial mat metagenome, whole genome shotgun sequencing project. | biome: fresh water; feature: sink hole; material: water; isolation source: purple microbial (photo- and chemosynthetic) mats found in... | reverse complement strand
TACGTCGCCCCATCGGGGTGTTCGAGACCACAGGAGATTTTGCAATGAAATTGATCACGGCGGTGATTAAGCCGTTCAAGCTGGACGATGTGCGGGAAGCCCTCTCGGAAGTGGGTGCCCAGGGCATTACGGTGACGGAAGTCAAGGGCTTTGGTCGCCAGAAAGGCCATACCGAGTTGTATCGGGGCGCGGAATACGTCGTGGATTTTCTGCCCAAGATCAAGATTGAAGTGGGGGTGCCTGACGACCTGCCGGCAAGGTGGGCGACGGCAAGATTTTTATTTATGACCTGGAAAATGCCGTGCGCATCCGCACGGGCGAATCCGGACCGGAAGCGTTGTAGCGCCGGTTTTTCCGGTTAACCCATTACCGACTGATTTTTTAAACCTTGGAGAACTCCACTCATGACCCGAATGATGCAGGTATTTAAACAGGGCGGCTCGGTAGCGCTACTGGCGGCGCTAACGCCAACACTGGTCTGGGCACAAGAGGCGGCGGCGCCTACGCTGAACTCCGGCGATACCGCATGGATGTTGACGTCGACCGCTTTGGTGCTGTTTATGACCATCCCCGGTCTGTCGCTGTTTTACGCGGGTATGGTGCGCGCTAAGAATGTGTTGTCGGTGATGATGCAGTGTTTTGCTATCACTGCGTTAATGACGGTGCTGTGGACGATCTACGGCTACAGTCTGGCGTTTGATACCACCGGGATGACCAAGGAGGCGATTAACCTGGCGACTTTTGTCGGGGGGTTTGGCAAGGCGTTTCTGAGTGGCGTAACCCGCGATAGCCTGACGATGACCATTCCCGAAACCGTGTTCATGACCTTTCAGATGACCTTCGCGATCATCACCCCAGCGCTGATTGTTGGCGCGTTTGCGGAGCGGATGAAGTTCTCGGCGTTGTTAATGTTCATGACCATCTGGTTCACCGTGGTGTATGCGCCGATTGCGCACATGGTCTGGGGCGGCGACGGCGCACTGATGTGGGACTGGGGCGTTCTAGACTTTGCCGGCGGGACGGTGGTGCATATTAATGCAGGCATCGCCGGTTTCATCGCCTGTTTGATGATTGGTAAGCGCAAGGGTTATCCGACGACCGCGATGCCCCCGCATAACCTTAATTTCACGATCATGGGCGCATCCATGTTGTGGGTCGGCTGGTTCGGTTTCAACGCGGGTAGCGCGGTCGCCGCGAATGGCGATGCGGGTATGGCGATGGCGGTGACGCAGATTGCCACGGCCATGGCCGCCCTGACCTGGATGTTCGCTGAGTGGATGACCCACGGCAAACCGAGCGTGCTGGGCATCGCTTCCGGCGCCGTGGCCGGACTGGTGGCGATTACCCCGGCGTCCGGCACGGCCGGACCGATGGGCGCATTGTTGATCGGCTTGGCGTCTGGCTTAATCTGCTTCCTGGCCTCGACCAAAATCAAGCGGGCGCTGGGCTATGACGACTCATTAGACGTGTTCGGTGTTCATGCGGTCGGCGGCATCGTCGGCGCGATCCTGACCGGGCTGTGCGCGGATGTTGCCTTGGGTGGCAAGGGCCTGGCCGAAGGGATGACCATCGCTACGCAGTTGTGGGTGCAGACCAAAGGCGTGTTGTTCACGGTCGTTTACACCACCGTCCTGAGTTATGTGATTCTGAAGCTCGTGGATGTGGTGATCGGTTTGCGGGTCACTGGCGATCAGGAGACCGAAGGTCTGGATATCGCCCTGCACGACGAGCGTGGCTATAACCTGTGAGGGAGGAGCGCACGGGGCGCGGTTTCAACGACGCCCCACGCGCATCCCATGTCAATTTCGGTTATATTCCCTTTACGGGTTTTAGTTTTAAATCAGGCGAAACGCCAGAGGGCAATCCATGAAATTGGTTACTGCAATCATTAAACCGTTCAAACTGGACGATGTGCGGGAGGCGCTGTCGGGGATTGGGGTTCAGGGTATCACGGTCACTGAAGTTAAGGGCTTTGGTCGCCAGAAGGGCCACACGGAACTGTATCGCGGCGCGGAATATGTGGTAGATTTCCTGCCCAAGGTTAAACTGGAAATTGCCGTAGATGACAGCCTGGTGGATAAGGTCGTGGAGGCTATCTGCTCCACAGCTAACACCGGCAAGATCGGCGACGGCAAGATTTTCATCTATGATCTGGAGCGGGCGATCCGGATTCGCACCGGGGAAATTGGCTCCAGCGCGTTGTAGAAAACTCTGCTTCCTTTTTACCGCTGATCCCCCCTTTCGCCAAGGGGGGCGTTTTTTTGATCGAATCGAGGGCTTGATGAAGCACGCAATCATCACCGGCGTTACCGGCCAGGACGGCGCCTATCTGACTCAACTTCTGCTGGAACGGGGTTATCGGGTCTATGGAACTTACCGCCGAACCAGTTCAGTCAACTTCTGGCGACTGGAGGAATTGGGGGTTCATAATCATCCCCGGCTCGAATTAGTCGAATACGATCTGACCGATCCTGGTGCCAGTATCCGCCTGCTGCAACGCGCTGAACCGGACGAAGTGTACAACTTGGCGGCGCAGAGTTTCGTGGGTGTCTCCTTCGATCAACCGATCACGACCGCCCAGATTACCGGCATCGGTGCCCTGCACCTGCTGGAAGCGATCCGCACAGTCAATCCGAAAATTCGCTTTTACCAGGCGTCCACCTCGGAGATGTACGGCAAAATTCATGAATTGCCGCAAACCGAAACCACTTTTTTCCACCCGCGCAGTCCTTATGGGGTCGCCAAGCTGTTCGCCCACTGGTCGACGGTCAACTATCGTGAATCCTACGACCTGTTCGCGTGCAGCGGCATTTTGTTCAATCACGAATCCCCGCTACGCGGCAAGGAGTTCGTGACCCGCAAGATTACCGACGCGGCCGCCCGCATCAGCCTGGGCCAGCAGGATAGCCTGGAACTGGGCAATATGGACGCTCAGCGCGACTGGGGTTATGCCCTGGAGTATGTGGAAGGCATGTACCGGATGTTGCAACACAGCGAACCGGATACCTACGTCCTGGCCACCAATGAGACCTGGACCGTGCGGCATTTCGTGGAACTGGCCTTCAAGGCGGTCGACATTGAGTTGGAGTGGCAGGGGCAGGCGGAACAGGAAGCGGGTCACGATGTTCACACCGGTCAGGTCCGGGTCCGCGTCAATCCCCGTTTCTACCGGCCCTGCGAAGTCGATATTCTGCAAGGCAACCCGCGCAAGGCGCTGGACGTCCTGGGTTGGCAGCCAAAAACTTCGCTCGATGAACTCTGCCGGTTGATGGTTGAGGCTGATCTGCGCAGAAACCAGCGCGGCATCTCTTTCTAACGTCCAGTCGGCGAAGCAACCGGCGTGGCGTCACTTTCCAACACTGTCCTGATCACGGGTGCTCACAGCTTCACGGGTCGGCATCTACGGGCGCATTTACAGGCTGCGGGCTATCGGGTGATCGGCCTGGTTCGCGACCCGGCCCCCGGCGCTGATGAAGAGTGCGCGGATCTGGCCCTGCCGGAGCAATTGCGCGCCGCATTCGTGGCGGTTCAGCCCGACTACATTATCCATCTGGCCGCCATTACTTTCGTCCCGCATGGCGACCCGCTGGAGATTTACCAGACCAATCTGTTTGGCACGCTCAACCTGCTCGACGCCATCCTGACGGTCGGTCTGCAACCGCACAAAATCATACTGGCCAGCAGCGCGAATGTGTATGGCAACCCGCCGGTCGAAGTGATTGATGAAACCCTCTGTCCGGCACCGGTGAATCATTACGCCATGAGCAAACTGGCGATGGAGCATCTGGCCCACACCTATCAAGACCGCTTGCCGATCCTGATGACCCGCCCGTTCAATTACACAGGTCCCGGCCAGGATGAGCGTTTTCTGTTGCCCAAGATCGTCGGCTGTTATCGCCGTCGGGAATCCTTCATCGAACTGGGCAATCTGGACGTGATCCGCGATTTCTCCGATGTGCGCTTCGTGGTGGAAGCCTATCGGCGGTTGCTGGATAGCCCGATCCGAAATGAGACGGTCAATCTTTGCTCCGGCCAAGGCATTGCGCTAGGCGAAGTCATCACGACCATGAACCGGATCGCCGGGTATGCCATCGAAGTACGGGTGAATCCGGCCTTTGTCCGCGCCAATGAAGTGCATCGACTGATCGGCTCCAACCGGAAACTGCTCGCGCTCATCGGCGAGCAGCCCGATTATTCGCTGACGGCGATTCTGGACAGCCTGTACCAGATGCCTATTTCTCCCGGAATGAACGGGCAGCGGCATCCGTGAAGGGTTGCAACAGGTATTGTAGCAGGGTGCGCTCACCAGTCTTGATGATGACCTCGGCGGGCATACCGGGTAGTAATGTTTGACCTTCCAGTTTTGAAAGTTCGGTATCCGACACCCGTACCCGCGCCAGGTAGTACGGCATATTGGTCGCCCGATCCGTCAACCGATCTGCAGATACCGTTTGCACCTGGCCTTCCAGCACGGGAGTCGTCCGGGATTTGAAAGCCGAGAACCGCACTTCGGCCTGCAAACCAGGATGCACCTTGTCAATATCCGTCACTTGGACATGCGCCTCCACAATGAGCTGTTCGCCCTGCGGCACGATATCCAAAATCGCGGTGCCGGGCGAAATGACGCCGCCGACCGTATGCGTTGACATCCCTACGATGGTGCCACTGGCCGGTGCCCGCACTTCAATGCGCGTCACCGTATCCTGCAAGGCGCGCATCCGCTCGTGTAGATCGAACAGCCGGGATTGCACTTCGCGCAATTGCTCGGCAACTTCGGTTTGAAATTTCTTCTGCACCTGCAGAATCTGCAATTCCGTCTCGCTGATCTGCAATTTGGCGCGGGAGAGATCCGACAAATGCTGGGCGCGTTCACCTTCCAGTTCCGAGGCGGCCCGCTCCAGTTCGCGTTGGCGCAGTTTGTCGCTGAAGCCCCGTTTGGCCAGTTCGCCAAAATCGCTAGCTTCACTAGTGTAGGACGTAATGCGCTGCTGCTTGCTTTTGGATAACGCATCCAGACCGCGCATTTGCTCCTGTAATTGCTCGATGCGCTGGCGCAGTAGCGACACCTCGCCTTTAATGGAGCTGCGCCGGGCGTTAAATGTCTGCTGCTCGACCTGGATCGCCTCGCGAACCCGGAGATCCTGTTCTTCCTGCTTCAAGGCATCGGGGATGGTAATGGTCTCCGTCTGATTGCGTTCGGCCAACAATCGGGATTCCATAGCCAGCGTCGAATAGTATTGGACCCGGGCAATTTCCAGTTGGGCACGGGCCTGCGTGCCATCCATGCGCAGCAGAATCTCCCCTTCCTTCACCGTATCGCCATCGCGCACCAGGATGTCCTTGACGATACCGCCTTCAAGATGCTGAACCGTCTTGCGGTACGATTCGACGGTCACCGTGCCCGGTGCCACGGCAGCGCTATCAATTTGAGCCGTCGCCGCCCACCCGCCGAAGCCGCCAAAGGCCACCAGCAGGATAAGAAATCCGATCCGGCGCATGGGGCGGTCATCGGTGGGGGCGGGAGGAACTTCCAATTTTTGAGTGAGTGGGGTAGGAGAAGTCGCCAGCTTTTCAGCGGGCGAAGCCGTCGGTTGAGTCAGAGTCTGGGACATGAGCGCGTCTCGTTCAGGATGGCTGGGCTTGGCTGACCGGCTGAACCGTCGCCATGGGCCGTGGTTGACCCTGACTGCCTGCCGCGGGTTGCCCGGCTGGGGTAGCGGGCCGGATCCGTCGCGCAACACCAGAATTTTGTCCACCACGCCCAGAATGCTGAGCCGGTGGCTAATGATGAGCACCGTGCCGCCCCGACGTTTCAGGTCGATCATCGCCTGAGCCAGCGCGGCTTCACCCAGATCGTCCAGGTTGGAGTTGGGTTCGTCCAGCACTACCAGCACCGGATCACCGTACAAGGCGCGGGCCAGGCCGACTCGCTGGCGCTGACCGCCGGACAGGACTGATCCGGCCTCGCCAATTCGGGTGTCATAGGCTTTGGGTAATTGCAGGATCATCTCATGGACTCCGGCTTTCCGGGCGGCCGCGACAACCTGATCCGGATCAACTTCGCCGAAGCGGGCGATATTTTCAGCAATCGTTCCATCGAACAGCTCGATATCCTGAGGCAGGTAGCCGAGATAGGGACCCACTTCGTCACGATTCCAGTTCTGGATATCGGCACCATCCAGTCGGACCTTGCCGGCGTACAGCGGCCAGATGCCGAGAATGGCACGGGCCAGGGTGGATTTTCCAGCGGCGCTCGGGCCGATGACGCCAACCACTTCACCCGCGGCGATGCTCAGGCTAACGCCGCGCAGGGCGGGGGTTTGCGCGCCCGGCGGCACCACAACAATGCCTTCCAGGGTTAGTGCGCCCTTCGGGGGCGGCAACGTCAGGTAGCGGGGCCGTTCCGGGACGGCGATCAGCAGTTCGTTAAGACGCCGATAAGCGTTGCGGGTGGACACGAAGCCTTTCCAGGTGCCGATTAGCAGATCAATCGGCGCGAGGGCGCGGCCCATCAGGATCGAGGCGGCGATCATCACGCCGGGACTGACGAGGTTCTCTACTGCCAGCAGGGCGCCCAGGCCCAGGATTAGCGATTGCAGCAAGATACGCATGGTTTTACTGGTTGCGGTCAGTGCGCCGGCCCGATCACTGGCCAGCGCCTGCAGGCCCATGACCCGGGTATGGCGTTCCAGCCAGCGTTGCTGGATACGCGGCAGCATACCCATCGCTTCCAGCACTTCGGCATTGCGCAGGTTGCTTTGGGCGTAGTTAGCCGCAGCAATCGCTTCAGTGTTGGCGTCCGCCAAAGGCTTGCTGGTGGCTAATTCAGTGGCTACGGTCAGCGCACTGAGAATCAGCGCGGCGATAATGGCAAACCAGCCGAACCAGGGGTGCAGCAGGAACAGCACCACCAGATAAACCGGCACCCAAGGGGCGTCAAAGAAGGCAAACAGACCATTTCCGGTGAGGAATTGGCGCAGGTTATTGAGATCGCCTAACGCCTGCGCTGAACCCGCGCCCGGTCGGCGCAAACCCGCATCGAATACCGCAGAAAACAGGCGGACGTTGAGCAGGGCGTCGATCCGTGCGCCAACTCGGACGAGGATTTGCGAGCGCACCCATTCCAGGGCACCCATCACCAGCAGGGCACCCGCAATCAGCAAGGTGAGCATCAGCAGAGTGAATTCGCTGCGACTGGCCAGCACCCGGTCGTAGACCTGGAGCATATACAGCGAAGGGGCCAGCATTAACAAGTTAATGAACAGGCTGAAAAAACCAGCGATAACGAAAGACTGGCGGCAGATGCGCAGGATTTTCTGCAGATCTGAAAGTTCGGCTTTGGGTTTAATCATGAAGGGATACACTGAGCAAATTCAATCGATCATCCTAGCAGTAAACCGCGGTAGACAAAAGCGTACTACAGGAGTTTAAACACTTGATCGTTGATGCGGGGACAGGGGTTATGGCTGAACAATCTATTGAACAGGTTGTAGGTATTTGAAAAAAGGGATAGCCTCTTTTTTGATAAAGAGGCTATTCCAGTGTTGAGCCTAGTAGCGATAATTCTCGGCTTTATACGGCCCGTCGGCGGCCACGCCGATATAGGCCGCCTGATCCGGAGTCAGCGTCGTCAATTTCGCACCGATCCGGTCCAGATGCAGTCGTGCTACCTTCTCATCAAGATGTTTCGGCAACACATAGACCTTGTTTTCATAACGGTCGCGATGATTGAATAACTCGATCTGCGCCAGCGTTTGGTTGCTGAAGCTGTTGCTCATCACGAAGGAAGGATGCCCCGTCGCGCAGCCCAGATTGACCAGTCGCCCCTCGGCCAGCAGGATGATCCGCTTGCCATCCGGGAAGATGATGTGATCGACCTGTGGCTTGATATTCTCCCAGCGGTACTGCTTCAAACTGGCAACTTCGATTTCGGAATCGAAATGGCCGATATTGCAGACAATGGCCTGATTTTTCATCCTCGCCAGGTGGTCATGGGCAATCACGTTCACGTTGCCGGTGGCGGTCACGAAAATATCCGCCTGATCGACAATCTCCTCCATGCGCACCACCCGGTAGCCTTCCATCGCCGCTTGCAGGGCGCAAATCGGGTCGATTTCCGTGACCCACACCGTCGCGCCGAGTCCGCGCAGCGATTGCGCACAGCCCTTGCCGACATCGCCGTAACCTAACACCACGGCAACTTTGCCGGCGATCATCACATCGGTCGCCCGCTTGATGCCGTCCACCAGTGACTCGCGGCAGCCGTACAGGTTGTCGAACTTGGATTTGGTGACGGAATCGTTGACGTTGAACGCCGGGAAAGGCAGACGACCGTCCTTCTCCATCTGATAGAGCCGATGGACGCCGGTCGTGGTTTCTTCCGTGACACCTTTAATAGTCGCCAAGATTTTGGAATACCAGCCCGGTTGACGCTCCAGTCGGCGCTGAATGGCGGCGAACAGCACCTGTTCTTCTTCACAGGTCGGCCTGGCGATCAGCGAACGGTCCTGTTCAGCACGACTGCCCAGCGTGACCAGCAACGTGGCGTCGCCGCCATCGTCGAGGATCATGTTGGGTGCGCCGCCAAACGGCCATTCCAGAATGCGGTGGGTGAAATCCCAGTACGCTTCCAGCGATTCGCCCTTGTAGGCGAAAACCGGGATGCCCTTGGCAGCAATCGCGGCGGCGGCGTGATCCTGGGTGGAAAAGATGTTGCAGGAGGCCCAGCGAATATCCGCGCCCAGATCAGCGAGCGTCTCAATCAGCACCGCGGTCTGAATCGTCATGTGCAGAGAACCGGCAATGCAGGCCCCCTTGAGCGGTTGCTGCGCCCGGTATTCGTCGCGGATGGCCATTAGCCCCGGCATTTCGGTTTCGGCGATGGCGATTTCCTTGCGGCCCCAATCGGCCAGCTTCAGGTCAGCCACGTGAAAATCAGTAAACGGTTTTTCGCGTACCACGGCGTTCATAACATTCTCCATCAGGAAATGAACGGGCGCCGTTGGCGGTTAAGCCGGGCCATGCCGAGCCTGACGGGGATACCGTTGCAGCGCCCCTCGGCATGGGGGCGGGAAAATCAGAGTCCGGCGGCGTCGCGCAGGGCGTCGGCCTTATCGGTGCGCTCCCAGGTAAATTCCGGTGCTTCGCGGCCAAAATGCCCGTAGGCGGCAGTTTTGCAATAAATCGGGCGAATCAGATCCAGCATTTTCACCAACCCGTAGGGGCGCAGATCGAAATGGCCACGCACGATCTCCACCAGCCGATCTTCGTCAATTTTGCCGGTACCGAAGGTGTTGATGCTGATTGAGGTCGGCTCGGCGACGCCGATGGCGTAGGACACCTGAATTTCGCATTTGTCCGCCAGCCCGGCGGCGACAATGTTCTTGGCGACGTAGCGGCAGGCATAGGCGGCGGAACGATCCACTTTGGAAGGATCCTTGCCGGAGAAAGCGCCGCCACCGTGATGAGCAGAGCCGCCATAAGTATCGACGATGATCTTGCGCCCGGTCAGGCCACAGTCGCCCACCGGTCCGCCAATCACGAAGCTGCCGGTCGGGTTGATATGATACTGCGTATGCTTGTCCAGCCATTCGGCAGGCAGCACCGGTAGGATGATGTTTTCCATCACCGCTTCGCACAGCAACTTGTAACTGATGTCCGCATCGTGCTGGGTGGACAGCACCACGGCTTCGATCCCGACCGCTTTATTACCTTCATAGCGGAACGTGACCTGGCTCTTGGCGTCGGGTCGCAACCAGGGCAGGACGCCGCTCTTGCGCATCTCCGCCTGGCGCTGCACCAGCCGATGGGCGTAGGTGATCGGCGCGGGCATCAGCACGTCAGTTTCGTTCGTCGCGTAGCCGAACATTAGACCCTGGTCGCCAGCGCCTTGTTCTTCGGGTTTGTCGCGGTTTACGCCCTGGGCGATATTCGGCGACTGCTTGCCGATGCAGGACAGCACCGCGCAGGTCGCGCCATCGAAACCGACATGGGAGTTGTCGTAGCCGATGCCGACTACGGTGTTACGCACGATCTGGTCGAAGTCGACCCAGGCTGTTGTGGTAATTTCGCCGGCCAGTACCACAACGCCAGTTTTAATCAGCGTTTCGCAGGCGACCCGGGCCTTGGGGTCTTCGGCGATAATCGCGTCCAGCACGGCGTCGGAAATCTGATCAGCGATTTTATCCGGATGCCCTTCGGAAACAGATTCGGAAGTGAACAGATAGGTGCGGCTCATAAGGTGGCGTATCCTTGGACGACGGTTGCAGCGAGGGTTAGTGCGCCGAAACGGCGGCAATCATGGAAAGGTCGCCAGTTTAACTGGAAAATCCTGAATTTGCATCCGTATTTTTTATTCTATTTAGTTATTTAAACTTTCGTAAACGGGATAAAATCGATGATCAACACGCCTTCCAAGCTTCCCGTTTTGACCTGGAGCCTGAACCATTGAACCACGAAAAGCACGAACGGCACGAAAAACCTCCCGTTTTGACCTGTGCTGACCTGGGTCGTGAACCGCTGATGGTGCTTCTGACCCGCTATGGCTTGCGTGTGGAGTGGGTGACAGTGGGTTATGAGATTCCCGGCAGTTATTGGGGCGAGTGTGAAGCGGGACTCATCGGCGAGTGCCTGTTTGTCAGGGACGATACGCCGGTGCATTCCGCATTGCATGAGGCTTGCCATGCGATTTGTATGGACAGTGCGCGTCGCGCCCGGTTGCATACCAACGCCGGAGGCTCTTATCTCGAAGAAAATGGCGTCTGCTATCTGCAAATCCTGCTGGCCGATGAATTGCCCGGCGTTGGGCGGGAGCGGATGTGGGCGGATATGGATGCCTGGGGTTATAGCTTTCGGCTGGGTTCAACCCGCACCTGGTTTGAACAGGATGCTGATGATGCCCGGCATTGGCTGATTCAGCATGGGTTGATTGATGAAAACGAGCAGCCGCTCTGGCGGTTGCGGCAGGACTGATCGATTCTTCTCTCCCGCCTGCGGGAAAGCGGGAGGGAGCGGTTGGGCATACGCGCCACCCTCTCAAAGTAGCAAACCCCCCTGAGCAAATTGAACCAGCGCACCGATCCGCCGTTCACCCAGCGAATCGAATTCGATCAGCGACAAGGTTTCCCCCGACTCCGAAGAATCAGGGGACAATTTAATGCCGAGCCGGGTCAACCGCAGGGTCAGTGGACGAACCTGTAAATACGCCTCCGGCTGGCTCAGCACCTGCCGGATTTGCTCCAAATAATCATCCAGAGTATTCAGCGGCTTGCGGGCGGCAACCAGCGCTTCCTCCGTCTGAAGCAGGCGTTGCTCCAGCGCTATTGCTCGGCGCTCATCCGCATCTTCGGCAGAGAGCAACGGACGCAACCCCTGCGCATGACCGCGAAACGCCCGCAACTGCGCCTGTAACTGCCGCCGTTGCTCCTCCAGCGCACTGCGCCGGGTTCGCAATTCATTAATGCGCTCCAGCGCCCGTGTCGCCAGAAAAATCAGCATCCGTTGCCGGAGATCTTGACGCAACCGGGCTTCGCTGATCGCCGGAAACACCAGTTGATGCCGCGAAAAACTGACCTGGATGCGCCGGACATCGCGCACCAGCACATCGCCGTTGAGCATCGAACCAAAGGTCTCGGTCTCCCGCCTGACCATCAAGAGCAGCGCAAAGCAGGGCGAGCCACCGCCTTCCGCAAAAAAGGCGCGAATCGCCCGAGACTCCTCCAAAGTCGCCCGCAGTGCCTCCACGTTAGCGAAAAAAGCATTGACCTGTGGATCACGCGACCAGGCGCGGGCATCAAGTAACAGGGCCGGTGGCAATTGTTGCAAGATCCGGCTGGTGTGATTCAGTGCAGTTTCCACCGCATCCACCAGTTTTTCCGCATAATTGCCCACCAGCCGGATGCGCGGCTCGCTGGCGTCGACCACTTGTTCAATTGCGTTGTGCAGAAACGCCAGCCGCTCGTGATGGACGCGGCGTTCCGCCAGACGTTGCTGGGCAAA
>JFJP01018809.1_pt1 | contig 11997 bp, 13 predicted proteins | sample 431651 | NCBI WGS metagenome assembly JFJP01 (sample SAMN02602958, study PRJNA72255) | Microbial mat metagenome, whole genome shotgun sequencing project. | biome: fresh water; feature: sink hole; material: water; isolation source: purple microbial (photo- and chemosynthetic) mats found in... | reverse complement strand
GGCGTCATCGGGCGCAATGGGGCGGGGAAGTCGACCTTGCTTAAGATCCTCACGCGGATTACCGAGCCGACGAGCGGGCGGGCGATCATGCGCGGGCGGGTGGCGAGTCTGCTGGAGGTGGGGACGGGGTTCCATCCTGAGCTGACTGGACGGGAGAACGTCTATCTCAACGGGGCGATCCTAGGGATGAAGCGGGCCGAGATCACACAGAAATTCGATGAGATTGTCGCCTTCGCTGAAGTCGAGAAATTCATCGACACCCCGGTCAAGCGCTACTCCAGCGGCATGTATGTCCGCCTCGCCTTTGCGGTGGCGGCGCACCTCGAACCCGAGATCCTCCTCGTCGACGAGGTTCTTGCGGTTGGGGATGCTGCCTTTCAGAAACGCTGCCTTGGGAAAATGAAAGAAGTTGCAGGGTTAGGCAGGACGGTTCTTTTCGTGAGTCACAATATGGCTGCAATAGCAACGCTTTGTCCGCGCTCGATTCTGTTGCATGCAGGGGATCTAAAGCTCGATGGAAATAGCGCGGATGTTGTTTCTGCCTATTATGATGAAATGGCAGCCACCACAGTGAGAAAAACAATTTCAGGTACGGATAATGTGGTATTTCTTTCTGCTCGCATTGTTAATTCAATGGGAGAAGGCGTTAGGGCCACTGACGTCCATGAATCATTCAGTATTGAAATGAATTACCGGGTCAATAATAAACTGGACGGCATTATTGTTCCAAACTTCCATTTTTACACGGCCACCGGAGTATGCTGTTTTGCGGCAAACCCATCATCGCTCAAGCCATACGCCCCCACGGGTGATTATGTGGCGAGATGTAACGTGCCTGCCCACCTCATGAACGAGGGTACGTTCTCAATCGGGGTTGCAGCCACGAGCTATTTCGGAGACCGTTACGTGGTTGATTTCTATGAACAGGGGCTGCTGTTTCTGACCGTGCGGGATCCAAAGATCCCCGATGAGCATAATTATGGTTATGCACAAACCCTGCCAGGGATCTTGCATCCTCGTTTTGAGTGGTCTGTAATCAGGAGATGAATAAATGAAGGTTGTTATCCTTTGCGGTGGAATAGGCGCTAGGCTTAAGGAAGAGACGGAATACCGTCCGAAGCCGATGGTCAATATAGGGAATCGTCCGATACTTTGGCATATCATGAAGGTATATGCGCGTTATGGTCACACGGAGTTTGTTTTGCCGCTCGGCTACAAAGGCGAGACAATCAAGGAGTACTTCTGTAACTACGAGATGATGAACTCAGACATTACTGTCGAACTGGGTAAGTCGAAAGAACGCAAGGTGCATCAGCATCACGATGAGGCTGGTTGGCGGATAACAATGGCCGATACGGGCGAGGATACGCTCAAAGGTGGACGCATCAAGCGCGTGCAACAGTATGTTGGAAATGAAACATTTATGCTGACTTATGGGGATGGTGTTGCTCGCATTGATATTGATTCGCTTCTGGCATTTCACAGGGCGCATGGAAAATCGGCAACCGTAACCGGGATAAATCCGTTGGCTCGCTTTGGAGAACTTAAAATTGAAGGCGACCGTGTAAGCCGATTTTCTGAAAAGCCGGCTGTTGAGGATACCGATGGGTTGGTTAGTGGTGGATTTTTTGTGTTTGAGCCCAAGATATTCGATTATCTGTCTGATGCCAAGGAGTGCGATCTGGAATATGGGGCGTTGGAGAGGCTGGCTGCGGAGGGGGAACTCATGGTCTATCGGCATTCCGGATTCTGGGCCTGCATGGATACGTTGCGGGATGTTGAGGCGTTGAATGCAATGTGGGCTACTGGTAAAGCAGCGTGGAAAGTTTGGTAGGCGGATGGCGGATGACAGATGGCGGAGCGGATGACAGATGGCGGAGGGCGGGATGCTGCTTGAATAGTTTAAAAGTCAGTTGTATGATGCAGTTATGAGAATTTTAGAAAACAGGTTGCCTGCTATGTCTACCAAAGAGCGGATCGCTCTGAAAAGCTGTCTTGTGGCTATGGGGAGTGTATTGCCCGTTAAACAGATTATTATGTTTGGTTCACATGCTCGCGGAACATCTTCTATCGATAGCGATGTCGATCTATGCGTAGTGGCTGATAATGTATCATCCCAATATCTTGCTGCACGGGATTTACGAAGATCTATCGGGCGCATACGCGGGAAGCCTGCTTTGAGTATCGTACCAATATCCCCGCAGCGTTTGGAAGAAAAGTTGCACGCTCGCGATCCGTTTTTTCAGACCATATTACAGGAGGGGGTATCTGTTGCTGAAGAAGACTGATTCGGGAAGTCGCTCTGATTGGTTGCTTTTTGCCGATGATGATCTTCGTGCAGTAAAGTTGCTCAGCGAGCATAAAACATCCTGCAGGGTATGCCGAAGCAAGCTTGCAGAGGCTTTAGAAAAACTATTGAAAGGCGATCTTGTAGGGCGAGGATGGCTGCTTGAGCGAACGCATGATCTGCAGCGGCTTTGTGATAAACTGTCTGAATACGACTGTGTGAGCGCAGAGCAGCTTCAGCCAACAGTGGATGATTTGGCAGAAGCCTATACCGAAGATCGTTATCCTGGGTTTGATTTTGATGACGAGGATGACTGGGATGCACTGACCGGGTTACTCTCCAAAGTTGAGGCATATCGTTGCCAGTTAGGCTGGACGGAGAGGTCGGAGGTCTGATTACGGAGGGCGGATGACGGAGGGACGGTATGAGTGAGCGGATTGCTGGTTTTCGGGACTTGCGGGTTTATCTGTTGGCGTTTTCCGCGCAACAGGAGATTTTTGAGGTGAGCAAACGGTTTCCGCCTGAAGAGAAGTATTCACTGACGGATCAGATACGCAGATCGTCTAGGTCAGTAGGTGCAAATATCGCAGAAGCATGGCAGAAACGGCTATATCCGGCACATTTTGTTAGCAAGCTTTCCGACTCCGACGGGGAGCAGGCCGAAACGCAGCATTGGCTGGATGCGGCATTAGCATGCAAATACATTACAGAATCTATCCATGCTGGTCTTATGGAAACAATGCAATCGATTGGAAAAATGCTGGGTCGCATGATCGCCACCCCTGAGAATTTCTGTCAGAATAACAAATGATGAAAACCAATCCGTCATTCCCCACTCCCACCCCTCCGTCCTCTGTCGTCAGCACCACTCCGCCGTCCGTCCTCCGTCCTCTGTCCTCCGGCGGCAAAGCCGCACCGACCTCCGACCTCCGACCTCCGTCCTCCTATTTCTGGAAGGGGAAGCGCGTGTTCGTTACTGGGCATACGGGATTCAAGGGGTCTTGGCTTTGTATGTGGCTGCATACGTTAGGGGCAGAGGTGCATGGCTTCGCTCTGGATCCGCCGACAACTCCGAGCCTTTATGACGTTGGTGATGTTGCTGGTTTGATGCAGGCGGATGTCCGGGCTGATTTAGCCGATTTGGTGAAGCTGCGAGTTACGGTTGAATCGGTGAAGCCGGAAGTGGTCCTGCATCTTGCTGCACAGCCGCTGGTGCGGGAAAGTTATGCGGATCCGGTGGGTACGTTCAGGACGAATGTTCTTGGGACGGCTCATGTGTTGGAGGCGGTTCGGCATGTGGATAGCGTTCGTGCCGTTGTTGTGGTCACGACCGACAAGGTCTATGAGAATCGTGAATGGTTGTATCCGTATCGTGAGAATGATCGTCTCGGCGGCCACGATCCGTATAGTGCCAGCAAGGCTGCTGCGGAACTGGTTGTGGATAGCTACCGGAAAAGCTTCTTCTCGGGGGAAACTGCCCCACGGATTTCGACCGCGCGAGCAGGCAATGTGATTGGTGGGGGAGATTGGGCTGCGGATCGTCTGATACCCGATGCGGTTCGTGCATGGAGCATTGACAAGATTTTGGAAATCCGAAGCCCGCAAGCCATTCGGCCTTGGCAGCATGTGCTCGAGCCGCTGTACGGCTACTTGATTTTGGCCGAAAGGCTTTGGTATGATATTGAAATAGCTGGAGCATTCAACTTTGGCCCCTATCCCAATGAAGTTGCAACGGTACGAAAGGTGGTTGAAATGGCTCAATTTTTTTATGGCAAGGGCGAAATCGTGTACGGAGAAAGCGCAGGACCGCATGAAGCCGGTTGGCTGGCATTGGAAACGGCAAAGTCGCGTACGGCACTCGGCGTTCTGCCTAAGTGGAATCTGGATGAGACCGTTAGGCGCACCATAAACTGGTATCAAGCCCAACATGCAGGGGGTGATGCACGGGAATTGTGCATGGCCGATATGGTTGACTATGCAAATGAATGCATGGAGAATCATTAATGAAAAAAGCTATTATTACGGGTTCAACTGGTTTGGTCGGAATGGCAGTGGCAAGACATTTATACAGTCTCGGGATCGAACTTCTATGTTTGGGGCGGCAAATATTTAGTCAGCAAGAAATTGTCCGGAATTTCGGTGCCGGATCGAGCTATATGCGGTTGGAGATGGAGAGTATTGCGTCGTTGCCAAAGCATGTGGAGGGAATCGGATGGTCGCCGGGTGGTGAGTGTGTTTTTTTTCATTTTGCTTGGGGTGGTCTTAAAAGATTGACTGATGGACAATTTGTCCATCAAATAAACAATGCTGTGCACACCGCAGAAGCGGTTCGCTCGGCAAAACAACTTGGTTGTATCAAATTTGTGAACGCAGGTTCTTTTGAGGAGACCATTGTCGAGAAGTATTTGGAAGGTGAACGAGACGTTCCTTATCATTCGTCTCAAACAGACTATGCTTTGGCCAAGCTTGCAGCTAGGGATATGTGCAAGATTATCGCTTATCTGGAAAAGATTGATTATGTACATACTCGCATCTCTATCCCGCTGGCTTCTGACTTGTCACGGGGTACATACGTTGCGACAACTCTGAAAAAAATCTTAGAAGGAGAGCCTTACGAGTTACCATCAAATGAACAATTGATTGATATTGTTTTAACAGACGATGTCGCACGGGCATACTACCTGATAGGCCTTAAAGGAAAAAACAAGGCTGACTACTTCATCGGGACTTCTAATCCGACGACACTGAAACAATATTTTATGGAGTTCGAGCGCCTAGTCAATAGTGGTTGTTCTAACGAGACGCAGTTAATCATGGACGGAAGAGCCCTTTTGTTTGACACCAAAACTCTCCATCGGGATACCGGCTTTGTGGCCACATCCGGATGCAACGATATCATCCACGGACTGTTACGCACATGAAAAAAGCAATCATTACTGGTGCCACCGGATTTATCGGATCGGCCTTTGTAGAGTACTTGAGCAAAAGGGATGTACAGGTACTGGCAATCGGTCGCAAACCAATGGAGCGAATTCTCGCCTCAAAACGTGATAGGCTCAAGCTTGCCTCGTATCTCGAACTCGATATGGATGACATACATTTTTTACAGGATCGCCTGCCTGCAATCGGATGGAAAACTGGCGATGAATGCATCTTTTTTAACCTTGCTTGGGGAGGAGAAAAGGGGCTTTCTGACCTTAATATATCCGCTCAGATGCAAAACGTAACAAGATCTGTTTCTGCATTGGAAGTCGCTAAGAATATTGGCTGCAGCCGTTTCATTCAAGTTGGAACGATGGAGGAAGCCTTTACGAAAAAGTACATGGAGCTGGATTACCGTCAAAACACCCAATACAATCGTCACGTCATTTATTCGGTCTCAAAAATGGCGGCAAGGCGCGCGCTTGAGGTCAAGGCTTCGCAGCTCGGAATTGAGTTTATCTATGTCCTCCATTCGCATGTGATGGGCGTTGGCGATGACAAGGACTCGTTTCTTCAGGTTACCCTCAAAAAGCTAATTCGTGGCGAAGATCTGATATTCTCAAGTGGCGAGCAATATTTTGATGTGATTTCTGTGAATGACTGCTCACTCGGCTACTATCTGATTTGCCAGAAGGGCAAACCCGGGAGTTCGTATTGGGTCGGTTCGGGGGAACCTAAGCGATTGAGAGAATACGTCGAGCGTATGTATGCCCTCTATCCCTCCGGTGTCAAAATGCAGTTCGGCAAGCTACCATACAACGATATTATTCTGGATAAATCTGATTTCTCGATCGGCAGTCTTGTGGAAGACACCGGCTACCACCCCACGATGTCCTATGAGCAAACTGTCAAGGTGCTGTATGATCATCTTGTTCACTCGGAAAATGTTAACTCTGGAGGCTGAATCATTATGATAGAATTGATCTCGCCACGTGGTTCTGCCGAGTGTCGCGCTTGCGGCTCGCACCAGCTTGGAAGTGTTTTAGATTTGGGTTCCCAGCCTTTGCCGGCGGAGTACGGTCGGTCTGCCGTGGATGTGCTTGAGGTTTTTCCGCTTCATTTGCGCATCTGCCGCCGTTGCGGACTGGGGCAGCTCGGGGAATATGTATTGCCCGAACGCATTTTTCATAACGCCTATCCTTATCTGTCATCAGCCAGCTCTACATGGGTCGAACACGCGAAAAAATACGCTAGTGAAATGCAGATATCTCTAGAACTCGACGCAGAAAGTCTGGTTATCGAACTCGCCAGTAATGACGGCTACCTGCTCTCCGCATTTCGCTCGCTCGGTATTAACGTACTGGGTGTGGAGCCGGCCGACAATGTCGCCTCGATTGCCCGTGAAGCGGGCATACCGACACTGACCGAGTTTTTTGGAGCACTTACGGCCACAGCAATTTTGGCGTCCCACGGTCATCCACGACTTATCGTGGCCAATAATGTCTTCGCTCATATCCCGGATATGCACGACTTCACGGAGGGCATGGCAATACTTTCCGATGACAAAACGATCATCACGATAGAGAACCCATCCTTCACTGAGTTGATGAAGCAAACACTATTCGACACGATTTACCATGAGCACTACTCCTATTTGACCGCGCATTCGGTCAGCGAGGTTGTTCGCGCCCACGGGCTTGAGTTGGTGCATGTAGATCAACTTCCGACGCATGGCGGATCAAACCGTTATTGGTTAAGTCGTTGCGGGAACGCTGATGATACTGTACGAGCCACGCTTGAAGCGGAAAAAAAAGCTGGCTTGTTTGATCCCAGCGCGTGGGAAGCATTTGCTTGTCGCGCACAAGCGTCGATTGACGGTCTTAGAGCATGGTTTCTTGATCGGAAGCGGGCAGGTGATGTAGTAGTTGGATATGGTGCTGCCCACAAGGGCAACACTTTTCTAAACGCAGTGGGCGAAGCCTCCAGAAACCTGGCCTACGTTGTGGATGCCAGCAGGGAAAAACAGGGTAAGTTCCTGCCCGGTTCCCAGGTTCCAGTACTCGCGCCTGAACAACTGGCCTTGGCAAATCCAAGTGATGTACTGATCCTGCCTTGGAATATCGCTTCCGAACTGGCTCAGCGGATTAGGCAGCTCTGCCCTGATGCGCGGATCTGGGTCGCACATCCCGCAATGCATCAACTCAAAAGGAATTCATGATATGAAACTAGAAACAACGCCGATTGACAGTCTTTTCGTACTCCACCGACCGGTGCGTAGCGATGAACGAGGATTTTTTTCCCGTCTGTTCGCTACCGATGAAATTGCCGCTGCTGGTCGTTCCACCCAAGCGGCGGTTCATGTGAACACCTCCACCTCAATTCAAGCAGGAACGCTGCGAGGCATCCATTTTCAGTATCCTCCATATGCGGAGGCCAAGATCGTCTCATGTACGGCCGGATCTATATGGGATGTGGGCATCGACCTTCGCCCAGGGTCGCCAACTCGTTTTCAATGGTTTGGCACCAAACTTACGCCAGACAATGGAATCAGTATGATCATTCCAGAAGGCTTTGGTCATGCCTTCATCACCTTACAGCCCAATTCGACAGCCGTCTACGTGATTTCGGCTGTTTACGCTCCCAAGTACGAATCAGGAATCCGCTTTGATGACCCGGTGCTTGGAATAAATTGGCCGATAGAGCCGATGGTACTCTCGGATAAAGATCGTGCATGGGGGGGGGTTGCGGATCGCATGGACGAAATTGATGCGGGATTTGGAGCTTCTTTACAACCAAAGAAATCATGAAGCCGAGAATATATTACTCAAAGCCTTCGATTACGGAGAGAGAAGTCGCGTATGCAACCGATGCGGCACGTAATGGATGGGGGAATCGGTGTTATGAATATATCGATCGCTTCGAATCGCTATTTCGTCAGCATTTAGGCGTTAAATATGCGATAGCGACGTCCAGTTGCACGGGTGCACTCCATATGGGCCTGGCTGCATTAGGGATTGGGCCTGGTGATGAAGTCATCATGGCCGATACAAACTGGATCGCGACGGCGGCTCCTGTCGTTCATCTTGGTGCAAAACCGGTATTTGTCGATATCCTGCCCGATTCCTGGTGCATTGATCCTGAATTGGCGGAAGCGGCCATTACGCCGCGTACGAAGGCCATCATTGCGGTTCATTTATATGGCAATCTTTGCGACATGGATCGTCTTCTTGAAATTGGTTCGAAACACGGGATTCCTGTTGTTGAAGATGCGGCCGAGGCAATCGGGTCGATTTACCATGGAAAACGAGCCGGTTCGATGGGCGCTTTTGGTGCATTTTCATTTCATGGTACCAAGACGTTGACGACGGGCGAAGGCGGCATGTTTGTAACCAATGATTCGGCGCTGTTTGATCGTGTGCTGACGCTCAGTAATCACGGGCGGGTTCGTGGCCAGACCAAACAGTTCTGGCCGGACATGGTTGGCTTCAAATACAAGATGTCGAACATCCAGGCTGCCATCGGATGCGGGCAAATTGAGAGAATCGGAGAATTGATTACACGAAAACGCTTAATCTTTAATTTCTACGCGGATAAACTTCTGACGTACGCAGGAATAGCCATGAATCCCGAAAAGCCGCTGACAAACAACGGGTACTGGATGCCGACAGTTGTTTTTTCTGCTGATACAGGCGTTACTCGTGATAGGCTGGTGGCTGCCTTTAAAGCAGAGAACATAGATGCCAGAGTTTTTTTCTGGCCGCTTTCCGGTTTGGGAGTATTTGATGCAAAACAGCAAAATCTATTTGCTCGAGATTTTCCAAACAAAGCGATCAACCTGCCAAGTTATCATGATATTTGCATGGCAGATCAATGTCGGGTTATTACGGCTATCGAAGAGGTAAGATCAGGAATGATTTAATATGAACTCGTTAGTCAATGTTCTTGGTTTCGGCGTAATGGGGCTGCAAATTGCTGCAATTCTTGAGTATATCGGCTATCGGGTCACAGTATGGTCTAGGCAACTTGAACCGACTAAGAAAGAGTTATGTTTAAAAGAACTCCGTAAGGTTCACAAACATTTTCCTGATTCTGCCATTCCCGGTGGCAGCTTTCGGCATGTAGAGGATTTTGCCTTCCTGGAACCGGCGTTGACCTATGAAGTGCTCGTTGAGGACATTGAAGTCAAACGGTGCATAATATCGCTTTTGCCATATGATGTGAAAGAGCATGGCCTATTAACCAATACTTCGTCATATTCTCCTGTCGAAGTCGCCCCGACTGCGGTTGGTCTTCATTTTTTCAATCCTGCATATTTGCTCAAATTTGCAGAGCTGTCTGAGGGCGCTTTGGGTCATACCGATGAAATTGGGAGCCTTGTTGATGTTTTGTCATCGGCGTTAGGGTTTCAGATTATTCCGGTTATGGCGAATCGTGGATATATTGGTAACTTTTTATTGTTTCTGGAAATCGCCAACGCATTAAAACTAATTGAACAATTTAAATACAAGACGACCATAATTGACCAGGTTCTTGCTCATATGGGGCGAACGGTAAGTCTTTTTGATATCATTGATTTGGTTGGTGTCGATGTAACACGTAGTATCATACTGAATCTTAGGGAACGGGATTCGTCTGTTTATCATTCGGCATTTTTGGATCTTGCTATACAGAGAAATGTGCTAGGACGAAAGAACAGGACGAGTATACGTCCAATAATTGATGGCATTTAGCCGAGGGGATCGCCGAAATGAAACTAATTGGAATTGGGGCAAACAACCCAGAGACGTTAAGAATGGTCGCCGCAATAAGTAAGATCGCGCCTGATTTCAGTTTTATCGGCTTTATTGACAACGATATAGCAAAGCAGAAGCAGTGTTTTTTTGGAATTCCCGTGCTAGGTGGGCACGAAGCAATTCCCAGCTTAACGGCGCCTGATGTTCGGTTTGTCAATCTAATCACACGAGACTGCGTTACAAGGTACGAAACCTCGTTGAAAGCGGCGGAGCTTGGTGCTGTTTTTTGTAACTTTGTCCACCCGGATGTTAACCTTGAAATGGTCGATATGGGCGTTGGGAATTACATTCAAGAAGGTGTGATTCTACAGGCGTGTGTTGAAATCGGCTGTAACTCTAGCATTCACATGGGGTCGCTGATTGGTCATGAAACGCGTATTGGTCATTCCGTTTTCATCGCTCATGGATGCAATGTGTCTGGGTGTGTTCAGATTAATGACGGAGTTTTGATGGGGGCTGGAGTTACTTTACATCCGCGCATTTCCATCGGTGAATGGTCGGTTATCAGTGCTGGTGCCACGGTCCGAAAAAATGTGCCGCCGTGCTCGTTGGTTGCCGGTAATCCTGCAAAGATTTTAAAGTGCTTGCGTGTACCCTATTCAAGTGGAAATCCATTTCGGCTTTTCGGTCGTGAATAAACGCCTAAGGTAGTAAGGAGTATAAATGAGTTCAGGTTTAAACAACCATGCGGCTGCGGCCCACTTTTCGGTCCTTAGCAAAGAATGGTTAGAGTGTTCTGGTGTTCAGAAGTTCTCATACAATTTTTCTTGGCTTAGTCGCCCGATCATCCAGTATCCGCAAGACATAGTTGCCATGCAGGAGGTAATATGGGCAGTCAAGCCTGACCTGATTATAGAAACAGGGATCGCCCATGGGGGGGGGCGCTGATCTTTAGTGCGTCGATGCTGGCAATGCAGGATATGTGTGATGCGATTGCTGCGGGTGCCGCGATTGATCCAAGCAAATCATCGCGGCTTGTACTGGGGCTTGATATTGATATTCGGGCTCATAATCGTGTGGCAATAGAAGCTCATTCCATGTTTTCTCGGATCAAAATGATTGAAGGATCCTCTATGATCCAGCTATTGTCAAACAGGTACATGATATTGCGGCAGACTATGAGACGATTCTCGTTTGTTTGGACAGTAATCATGCGCATGAGCACGTCCTGGCAGAGCTGGAAGCATATGCACCGCTTGTCAGCAAGGGAAGTTACTGTGTGGCATTCGACACGATCATCGATGATATGCCTGCCGATATGTTTCCCGATCGCCCTTGGGGTCCCGGAAACAACCCTAAAACGGCTGTTTGGCAGTATCTGAAAACACACCCCGAATTTGAAATCGACAAATCGATTCCGAACAAGCTGCTTATCACGGTTGCCCCGGATGGTTATTTGAAAAGGATTGCCTGACCATTCAACTAAGGATTTCGTGATTATGTCGACACCCAGATTTTCAATTGCACTGCCTACTAAAAACCGCAGCGAGATTCTTCCGCTCGCAATTGATTCTGTGCTGCGACAATCTTTTAGCGACTGGGAATTAGTCGTGGCTGATAATGATGACACCGAGGCGACAAGAGAGGTGCTAAATCAATATCGTGATTCACGTATTCGATATGTCCGCACGGGAAGCTTGCCTATGTGGGAAAACTGGGAAGTGTCATTGCGGAGTACTTCCGGTGATTTTTTGCTAGTGCTTGAAGACAAGGTTGCATTCAAGGATGGAGCATTCGATTATCTAGCAGATTTTATTTGCATGTCAAGGGCATCTGTTTGTAGTTGGCTTATTGCTGGGCCTGATGACTTCACTACGAGCATTTCTTCTGGTGCTGACCGAAAAACGGCCGCGATAGAAATGAACTCAGCCAAATTGCTTGATAGTTATGTGCTGAATGTCAATACCTCTGATTTTTGGGAAAGGGCTCCCAAAGGACTAAATTCCGTAATGAGTAGAGGTGTGTATCAAAGCATTGTTTCGAAGTATGGGGCTA
>JFJP01011465.1_pt1 | contig 11998 bp, 9 predicted proteins | sample 431651 | NCBI WGS metagenome assembly JFJP01 (sample SAMN02602958, study PRJNA72255) | Microbial mat metagenome, whole genome shotgun sequencing project. | biome: fresh water; feature: sink hole; material: water; isolation source: purple microbial (photo- and chemosynthetic) mats found in... | reverse complement strand
TTTACGGCTGAGGCGACGCATACCACTCAAAATAACAAACTTGCTAATTTGCCTACAACAACTATGAAATTTCCCTTGCAACATCCACTTTTTATGATACAAGACAAACACGCTGATGATTTCACGCAAAAGCAGCAATATAATGCTGTTAATTTACTAGCCCGAACAAAAGCAAAAATCAAAAAAATATTGAGCTATCATGAAGTGTAAAATCTGTGCCAATGATACTGCCCCTTTCGCCAAAGCCACCATACTAACGAAATACAACATCCAATATTTCCGTTGCCCCCATTGTCAATTTATTCAAACTGAAAGCCCTTATTGGTTTGATGAAGCCTATAACAACCCCATCAATAATAGCGATATTGGTTTAGTAGGCCGAAATATTTTACTATCCCACCTTTCACAAGCCATTATTTTGAGCTTTTTTGACCACAACGCCAAATTTTTGGACTATGGCGGCGGATATGGCTTATTTGTACGGCTGCAACGTGACGCGGGCTTTAATTTTTATCGCATGGACAAATTTTGTGCCAATCTCTTCGCGCAAGGGTTTGAGGCTGAAACCTCTCGTTATGAATTAGCCACCGCCTTTGAATTATTTGAACATTTTGTTGAGCCGATAGATGAGATTGCGAAAATTTTAGAGTATTCAACCAATATTTTTTTTAGCACCGAACTTGTACCGCCACACATCCCCTTGCCGCAACAATGGTGGTATTATGGCCTTGACCATGGTCAACATGTTTCATTGTATAGCCCCCAATCCTTAGCTATCATTGCTCAAAAATTCGGCCTCAGTGTTTATTCTAATCACAAAACATTTCACCTTTTGACTCCAAAAAAAATCTCGCCTTTCTTATTTAACCTTGTCTTACGTTATAAAATCGCCACTGTACTACGTTATTTATTGCGAAAACGATTTAATAAAACATCACTCATACCATTGGATTATTTTAAGGTGACAGGTAAACCCTGGGTATAAAGAGATTTAATGAGCATTTCAAGAATTTACTTTAGATAGGGTAAGCAACATATATGAACGAACCAAAAATATCCGTAGCAAGACCTGATTTATCAGGTAATGAAGAGAAATATGTGGTTGAGGCCATCCGTAGTACCTGGATATCGTCCACGGGCGCATTTATCCAAAGGTTTCAGGAAGAATTTGCCGAACTTTGCGGCACAAAATCGGCTATTAGTGTATGTAATGGCACCGTGGCTTTACATCTAGCAATGTTAGCCATGGATGTACGCCCTAATGATGAGGTGTTAGTTCCTTCATTAACTTATATTGCAACTGCCAATGTAGTACGGTATGTCGGTGCGGAACCAGTTTTCGTTGATGTAGACCCCAATACTTGGTGTATGGACCCTGAATTATTAGAGGCCAGTATTACCCGTCGGACTAAAGGCATTATTGCGGTTCATTTATATGGTCATCCGGCAGATATGGACGCAATCAATCGTATTGCGGCGGTGCATGGGCTATGGGTTATTGAGGACGCGGCCGAGGCGCATTTGGCTCGTTATAAAGGGAAAGTAGTGGGTGGTCTAGCTCAAATGGCGACCTTTTCTTTCTATGGGAATAAAATTTTTACCTGCGGTGAAGGCGGAGCCATTACCCTTAATGATCCTCACCTAGAATTACGAATACGAACTTTGCGCGGCCAAGGCATGGACCCACAACGGCGTTATTATTTCCCCGTAACGGGTTATAACTATCGGCTGACCAATGTGGCGGCGGCCATGCTCTGCGCTCAACTTGAGCGACAAGAACAAATTCTGCAAAGAAGAAAACAAATCTTTCAAATTTATCATGAGCAACTGGTGGGTATTCCTGGCATAGGCTTCCAACCTGTGGCTGCTTGGGCTGAACCTGTTCCGTGGCTCTTTTGTATTACAGTAGATAAACAACTCTATGGCCTATCTCGCGATGAATTAATAGTGCGCCTAGATAAAACAGGGATTGATACTCGCCCTTTCTTTATGGCTTTACACCATTTACCACCATTTAGAGAAGAGTCCGCTAAACGGGGCGAAATTCTGCCCGTTACTGACCAATTAAGCGATACGGGTATGAACCTACCCACGTATGTAGGTTTAAGTAATGATGATATTGAACGAATTGCCAGAGCCATCAGGAGTTTTAGAAATTAAGGCTTTTATGTTATGAATTCGCCGCTTTTTGAATGTCGAAAATTGAATCAATTTGAACGTAATCATCAGAAACAGTTAATGGGAATAATCGAACTCTAATGGCTAAACTTCGAATTTGCCTTGATGCACGGTTAATAGACGGCGCATTAGGTGGTGTACAGCAACAAATCATAGGTTTAGCCAGTGGATTATCAACCCTGACTGATGGGGCTGAGGAATATTTATTCTTGTCTTATGTACAAGGAAATGAATGGTTACAACCATATTTACACGGCTCATGCAAAATGTTATACTGTTCAGAATTACCTGAACCTGTTAGCCAGCTAAGTTGGAAAAGGCAACTCACTATAAAATACCCTTTTTTGCAAACGCTTTGGCACCACTTAAAATCGCTACGGGGGAAACAAATTATTAAATTAGTAACCTCTGACGGAACTATTGAACAAGCTAAAGTTGATGTAATGCATTTTACTAAACAACTTGCCTTTTTGACTCAAGTCCCAAGCCTCTATGAACCTCATGATTTGCAACACCTTCATCTGCCCCAGTTTTTTACACCACTCCAATTGATGGATAGAGAAGTGCAATATCGGGCTTTTTGCAACCAAGCTCGTTTAGTTTTAGCTATGACAAGTTGGGGTAAACAGGATTTGATTCAACAATACAAGTTACCACCTGAAAAGATAGCAATAATCCCACGCCCTCCTGTTTTGAGCGCATACCCAGCCCCCACCCATGAAGATTTACTCACGACACGCCAAAAATTTACCTTACCTGATACATTTATTTTCTATCCCGCGCAAACATGGCCGCATAAAAATCATCTTGCTTTATTAAAGGCATTAGCAATTTTACGAGACCAGTTTGGCTTAATTGTCCCACTGGTTTCATCAGGAAAACAAAATGAATTTTTCCCAAAAATCCAAAATTATATTCATCAATTACAACTCATGCAACAAGTTCAGTTTTTAGGTTTTGTTACACCTTTAGAGTTACAATCCCTTTATCGTTTAAGTCAATGCATGGTTTTTCCTAGTAAATTTGAAGGGTGGGGTCTACCCTTAGTAGAGGCATTTTTAGCCGAAACGCCCGTTACATGTTCAAATGTCACTTCACTACCTCAGTTAGCAGGTGACGCAGCTTTGTTGTTTAACCCTGACCAACCACTAGAAATTGCCGCTGCTATTCACCGTTTATGGATAGACCCCGCTTTGAGGCAACAATTAGTGGAACGGGGCAAAAAGAATGTTACTCGTTTTAGCTTAGAACATACGGCGCGCATTTTTCGCGCCTATTACCGTCAAGTAGCTAACCGCCCATTGACCGATGAGGACAGAACTTTATTACAACCGCCTCGCTGTTAAGTGAGTTCTAAAACTATGCCTGTTGATACTTTATATTATATTACTCCTCTCTTTCTAATTTCACTTTTTTTGATAAGAAAAGTAATTTATTCTTTCTTAGACCCGCTAGTTTTAACCATTTATGCCATGTCATGTAGCATTGGCGTTATGTTTCGCATTTCCTACCCCGCAGGTTTGGTTGATGATGTGACAGCGTTTGTTTTTGTTATATCCCACTTTGCCTTTATTTTAGGCTTGGTTGTCGCTAATTATACGTCATTTAAGCTAACCTCCCACCGTCATTTACACTCAAAAGACAGTTTTATTAAGATAAGTTTGCTTTGGACTCTGGTTATGTTAGTCATTATCTTAATGATTACCCTCGCCACCACAGGGCTAAACATATTTCAAGATGCGCCCCAAGATGCCCGCACCGCCGTTTTGTTTAGCGGCGCAGGCATTTTTAAACGAATTAGCTTCGCAGGAACTTCATTAGCTCTCGTGCTAATTTTGGTATTAAATTTTCATCACAAAATAAACAAAGTCACCAGTTTACTCTGTTTTGCTTTTTTAGCCTTTATCATGATTTCAGGGGCTTCCAAAGGTGCGCTCTTTGGCTTTTTTACCGCTTTTATTTACTATCGGATTTATCTTAAGAAAAATCACCAAATAAACTTGACTTTAAAAACTCAACTATGGGCCGTTTTTCTCATCGGTATCGTGCTTGCAGGGGCTATTACCGTATCTACCATTGATATTGCTAGAACCAAATCATTAGCTGTAGACCAAGCCTTGATGGGCGCATTAGAGCGAGTGGGTAATAGAATGATAGAGTTTGGTGATATTGGCTATCTTTTTTTTGCGGAAGAGGCTTATATTAAGATCAATAAATCACCGTTAGATTATTTTTCTTATCTTACAAATGAACCCTTAGCCGTTTTTCGATTAGCCGAGTATCAAAAATCGCCTGGCGCGGAAATATATGCCATTGTGTCACATAGCCCTAATTTAGAAGGGCGCGGCCCTAATATGCAAGTGACCTTTGCGGGGGTGCTTTATTTTGGCTATTTTGGGGTTATCTACTCATTTATCATTGGTTTTTTGACTTCCTTCATGCGGCGAGTCATTTTGTTATCATTTAACAAAACCAATTTGGATATGGTTATCTTTATTTTGATTAATGGTATCATCGCCGAAACAGGCATAGATACATTTTATGTCTTCTCCAGGCTATTTAGTTTAGGACTCATCCTTTGCCCTTTATTTATTGTCTTTGTGATATTATACACAATTTTTAATATCAAGAATCCATTAGTGTGGCGTTGGGTGGATAAAGCCACGCCTCTAAGCTCATAAAATTACCCATGTCAAAATTGCCGCATATTACTATTATTACTGCTGTTTATAATGGAGGGGCTTATCTTGAGGATACTATCCATAGCATTATCGCCCAACCTTATTCCTCCCTCACCTATATCACCTATATCATCATTGACGGTGGTTCAACCGATAATACCCTAGAAATTATCCGCCAATATCCCTCCCACATTAGCCATTGGCAGAGCGAACCTGACCGCGGCGTTTACGATGCCATGAACAAGGGGTGGGCGATGATAGACGATGATAGTTTCATTTTATTTCTCGGCGCGGGTGATAAATTGGTCAGCTTACCCAACAATATGAGTGCCTATCAACCCACTGATGTCATTTATGGTCAGGTCTTAGAAGGGCAACGGATATTTCAGCCCAAAGTTGATTTTCGCCTCAAAATGACCAATACCTTACATCATCAAGCCTTGCTTGTCCCCAAAAGATTACACCCCGCCCCACCCTTTAATCTTAACTATAAGATATTTGCCGACATGGATTTTAACCAACGATTACTTAAACAGGGCGCAACCTTTGTGTTTGATGATACCTTTAAGGCCGAAGCCCCGCCTGGTGGGTTATCGGATAACGTCAGTACCTTTTTTTATTTCAAGGAATGTTTAACCATTGTTAATAAAAATTTTGGCTTGGGCTGGACTTTATTAGCCTTGCCTTACTATACCTATCAACGCTCTGGCATGAGACGAGCTTGGGATAAGTTATTTAAATAAATTATGTTTCCTTTAGATGTGACCATTATTGTTGTTAACTGGAATACCAAAGATTACTTGGTACAATGCCTGGCCTCTATTTTTGTTGAAACGGAGGGCATTACCTTTGAAGTGATTGTTGTGGATAATGGCTCAACCGACGGCAGTGTCGAGTTAGTTGAGCAAGGTTTTCCACAGGTTAAGCTGATTGCCAATACGGAAAATAAAGGGTTTCCCGCCGCCAATAATCAAGGCATTGCCATTAGCCATGGCAAATATATATTATTGCTTAATAGTGATACTATTGTTTTAGATGGAGCTATCCAAAAATTAATCACCTTTGTTAACCAACACCCCGAAGCGGGCGCGGCGGGGGGCTTGATGTTAAAACGCGATGGTAGCATTGACCCGATTTGTTTTCTGACCCGATTTGATGCTATTGGCGTGTGGCAATATTATTTGCTGTGGCACAAAATAAAAAAGCCTCACCTAGCCCGCGAGTTTTGGGAAACCGATATTCTCTTGGGTGCGTTCATGTTAGTGCGGCAAACAGTCATTCAACAAATTGGTGGCATGGACGAAAGTTTCTTCTTAATGTCGGAAGATACCGATTGGTGCTTACGAGTGCGCCAAGCGGGTTGGAAAATTTATTATCATCCCGCTTCAAAAATTATTCATTACGGCAGTGAAAGTTTTAAACGCAGTTGGGACAGAGGTATTATTACAGCTTATAACAGCAAAGAGATGCTCTTTCAAAAATATTACGGGCGTGGAAGTATGATTTCGTTACGAATAGCAACACTCTTTGGCTCACTGCTCCGCCTTATGGGGTGGAGTGTCTCTGCCATAATGAAACCTGGCGAACTGCGCTATGACGCGCAATTACGTTGTTATGCCTATTGGCAAGTGATTAAACAAGCCATTACGGGTCAATCCTATCAGACCTCACGCCAAGCAATGGAACATTACAATGAAAATAGCGGTTAATCTTTTACCCTTTAAAAAAGAGTTAGCGGGCGCGGGGCGTTATGCCAAATGTTTATTACAACAACTCGCCCTCATTGATAAATCTAACCATTATCTCCTCTTTGTTACCCCCGAAAATAAAGTTAATTTTGCCGAACTTGGCACGCAATTTCAATATATTATCTGCCCGCCTATCAATTATCTGGCCCGCATCGCTTGGGAGCAATTTATTTTACCTTTCCAGTTAAAATATTATCAGGTTGATTTACTTTTCACCCCTTCCGTTGCCATGCCGTTGGCCTCGCCTTGCAAAAATGTCACCTCTATTTTTGACATGATGTTTTTTCATAATCAGCAACTTAAGAAATATACCCCTTTGCGCGCCTTCTATGGTCGCATGGTCACAAGGATTGCTTGCCGCCGTTCTCACATCATTCTTACCATTAGTGAACATTCGCGCCATGATATTTTAACCATTTGTCAGCTACCCGCGCCAAAAGTCAAGGCTATTCTATTAGCCGCAGGTCATGAATTTCAGCCGCTAACAGATAAAACTATCTTACAAAAATGCCAGCAAAAATATCATCTGCCTGATAAATTTATCCTTTATGTTGGCACACTTGAACCTGGTAAAAATCTAGTTAATTTAATTAAAGCCTTTCAACAGTTCAAAAAGTTACATCATTTCCCCCATAAATTAGTCTTAGCAGGGGGTTGGGGCTGGCAAACGCAAGAAATTAAGGCCGCCATCGCGGATTTTCAAAGTGAAATAATCCTTACAGGCTTCATGCCCGATGAGGATTTACCTGCATTGTATAATTTAGCCGACATTTTTGTTTATCCTTCGTTATATGAAGGCTTTGGCTTGCCCGTATTAGAAGCGATGGCCTGCGGTACACCTGTTATTACCTCCAATGTTTCTTCATTACCAGAAATTGCGGGTGAGGCGGGCCTGTTAGTCAATCCCGCCAACATTGAGCAAATAGCCGATAGCTTGGCCGCGATATTGCATGATGAAACCCTCAAATTACAATTGTCACAAAAAGGGATAGCCCAAGCCGCTCAATTTTCATGGGAATCCACCGCCAGGCAAACCCTCGCGGCCTTGAATAGCCTGTCATAAATCAACCATTATGTTACTATCTATCGTTTTATTAACTTGGAATTCTCGCCCCTTCATTGTCAATTGTTTAGATGCGCTCTTAACACAATTGCCTAAAGAAACCGAAATAATTATTATTGACAATGGCTCAACCGATGACTCCATACAAATTATTCAGCAACAATACCCCCAAGTTAGATTAGTTTGTAATGAAACTAACCAGGGCGTAGGCCCTGCTAGAAATCAAGGTTTAAAAATAGCCCAGGGTCAATATATTCTCATTTTGGATATAGATACTATTGTACAACCCAACGCCATTCCCTTGCTACTTCATAGCATGGAGACCAACCCTCAAGTGGGTCTGGTAGGGGCAAAGTTACTAGATATTAATTATCAATTACAATACACCTGTCGCAATTTTCCCACCTTGTTAGGCAAATTTGGACGGCAACTGCCACTATCGCTGCAAAATCATTTACTCAACGACGAAGAATTAAGAAATTGGTCACATGAGACGCGACGACATGTCGGCTATGTGATTGGGGCTTGCCAGATGATACGGCGAACCGCCATGCAAGAAATTGGCTACTATGATGATCATATTTTTTATGGCCCCGAAGATGTGGATTATTGCTTACGAATGTGGCAGGCAGGTTGGCAGGTGCTTTATGTGCCAGAGGCAGTCATTTTACATTTAGAACAACGGATGACGCGAAAACGTTTTTGGCGCAATCGCATGTTTTGGATTCATTTACAAGGTTTGGCCTGGTATTTTTGGAAACATCAATACCTTTTTCGTCCCCCGCAATTCCTCGAATTAAAACCCTCTCCTAGCCACTAAAATTCAGCGAGTCATCAAATGACTGAGCCATTTTACCTTAAGCCCCCCATAAAGTAATCCATAGTTACATCACTATTTTTTGCAAAAAACGGCCTTTATGCCTATAGTATTAGAATCCTAATATCTTGGAGGAGAGAAAATGGCTATTTCTGATAATAAACCCATACATTTATCCCCCGCACCGTCCATACACTGGGGAACTAACTTACGCCCAACTCTATTTGAGCGCAAGATACTGTTATTTTTAGGCGATATTTTGGTCATTGCTTTGGCTTGTGGGGGCGCGGTCTGGCTATGGAACTTTACCCGCCCTGAACCCCTAACCTTAGATTTAAATTTTGTTGAGTATAACTATCATTGGGTTTTTACTTTGATGGGAGTCTGGTTAGCCCTATCATGGTTACTTGACCTCTATCATTTCAAACTCACCACCCAACATACCCAAATATTTTTTCGTCTGGCGGGGGTGATGACCATTATTTTACTGGCCTATTTACTTGTCTTTTTCGTCAAGGCGTATGATATTGCTTTGCCCCGTTTGCCCTTGTTTTATGCCTTAATGTTGTCCTTTGTTGGCACAAACCTGTGGCGGTGGGGCTATAGTCAAATTGTGGGGCAAGAAGCCTTCCGCCAACGGTTACTCATCATTGGGGCTGGTTGGGCGGGACAAACCTTAGCTTCAGCCATCCAAACTGAAGCCCAAGCTCATTTTCACCTCCTCGGCTTTGTAGATAACGACCCTGATAAACAAAAAAGTTATGTCGCTAACTTACCTGTTATTGGTCAAACCCCTGATATATTACAATTAGCTCATGGACATCAAGCCGATGCCATTATTTACGCGCTACCCAATCAATTACGAGCGGAAACATTTCAACTTTTGTTAGATTGCCAAGCGGCGGGTTTATCCATCATTCAAATGCCCACACTTTATGAAACGCTGACAGGCCGCGTGCCAGTGGAGCATGTGCGTAATGATTGGCTACTTCCCATTGAAGTCACAGGTGGGCGGCCTGCCCTAACCTATCACATATTCAATCGCCTCGTAGATTGGAGTTTTATCGTAGTAGCAGGTTTATTTTTCCTTCTTTTTGGCCCCATGATTGCCCTGCTCATCAAACTTGATTCACCTGGCCCCATTTTTTACTCCCAAATTCGCTCAGGCAAAGGTGGAAACCCGTTCAAGCTCATTAAATTCCGTTCCATGCGAACCGATGCCGAAGCGAGTGGCGCAAAATGGGCCACCCAAAATGATAACCGCGTCACCCGCGTCGGACGCTTTTTACGTGACTCCCGTTTAGATGAACTACCGCAAATTCTCAATGTCTTACGCGGCGAAATCCATCTCATCGGCCCCCGCCCTGAACGGCCAGAATTTGTTAGCAAATTAGAGGAAGAAATTCCCTTTTATCGGGCGCGACTCGTGGTTAAACCAGGGCTAACAGGCTGGGCGCAAGTAAAATATCGTTATGGTAGCACGGTTGAAGATGCGTTGGTCAAATTACAATATGACCTGTACTATATTAAAAACCGCTCCATCTTGCTAGATTTATCTATTTTAGCCAAAACCGTTGGCGTGATTGTCACCTTCAAAGGCACCTGAAAATAATGAGAAATGAGCTATGAAAAATGAGCAATTACCACTCTTACTTTTCAGCCTTCATGCCATCGCCCTAAGCCTTTTCTTTTTCACCCCAATGTCATGGTTGCCGTTGGTCGCTTTTATTACGTTATGGTTACTACCAGGCTTCATTCTATGGCATTTTGTTAATCAACAGCAAGAATGGGCCTGGTTTTATCATCTGCCTATGGCCTTTGGGTTAGGCTTGGCCTGGCTCATGGGTGGGGCAATTTTAACCTTCCTCCTACTCCCCTTTGACCTTCATCATTTTAACATTGTTATCTACATGGCTAACAGTGGTCTGCTCATTTTTGCATGGGCGAGATGGCGAGATGGCGAATTTGCGCCCATTCACCATCTTACCATCTCGCCACCTCGCCTACTTAGCACTCTTGCCTTAGGCATGATAGCCATTTTAGTGGCTCTCCAATGGCAAACGGCGGGCTTCACCGTTGAGGGCGATGAATGGAGCTACTTTGTTAATATCCGTTATATTCTAACCACATCTCCCATTGACAAAAGTTATTTCGCTCAAACGCTTGAATTTGATGTTTGGAATTTCCTCCTAGCCTTCCTCATTCAATTTGCCCCCACCCATATATTTCAAGTTTATGGTCTGTACCTTCCCCTTATTTTCATCATCATTGCCTGCCTTGCCTACCTTGCCTTAGCCGACACCTTATTTCAACATTCCAACATGGCCTATTTTGCCTTTCTATTACAAGGGCTTTATTGGCTTTCAACCATCAATCTCTTAACCGCCGATAATGGACTCGGTTTACTCGCCCGAATATTGCAAGATAAATTTACCGCGTTCTTCCTGATTTTACCCCTCATTCAACTGTGTGGTTTAAAATTTTTACAACGTTATACCTATCGTTATCTGGTTATAGTAGGTATTTTAGCGATTGTCGCTGTCCTAATTCATCCCATTGCCATTATGTGGTTGGTATTTTCGCTTGGTAGTACCACCCTTTTTGTATTATGGCAATACCGCCAGCACCTTACTTTCAAATCGCACTGGGTAGCCTTAGCCCTAACCCTCATGGGGTTGGCGATAGCCTTTGCCTGGTGGCAACGCTCCATCCGCCCAGATTATTACTATTCCATGTCAGGTGACAATGCTCATCCTCTTGCACTCAGTACAGGGCGCATTTTATTTTTATCGTCAGAAAAAAACATCTACTTGGCGCACCCTAATCTGCTGAATCATCCCCTAATTATCCTAGCCCTATTACTAACTTTAACCCTAATTCCCAAACTAAAAGTACACCTTCCCGCTCAATTTCTCTTTGCAAACAGCTTTGCTGTTATTGTTGTATTATTTAACCCCATCACCGCGTCACTATTAGGACGCATCATCAGTTTTTGGATAATCTATCGCATTGCCTGGATTTTGCCCATTTCGCTCACCCTGGTCTATGTCTTATATCCACGTCTTGAACAAACCGCGTCTTATCTTAACCGTCGGCTGCTTAAAACACCCCAATTAGCCAGCTTAACATTGATTTTTATTGCATTGGCTTTATCTAATCGCATCGTAATAAGTTGGTACAGTTTTAGTTATTGGCAACCCATCACGGTGACTCAAAGTGAGCAAGATATGATGATGGCCTTGCCTCAACATATCCCGCCTGATAAAACTCTACTCGCACCCCATACTTTTAATCTACACTTACTTGCTTTGGTCAGCCCAATTACGCCTTTCACCATCCGAAACTATGGTGTACCTGACCCGCTGATAGATACTAGCACCCTTTTTTTTAATACCCCTCTTTTTAATGAACGAACTCATGAAATTCTACAATACTACTCACTTGAATATATTGTAATTAAACAAGCCGATGCAATTGAAATACCCATGCGATTATTACCCCATTTATTCAA
>JFJP01032852.1_pt1 | contig 11999 bp, 7 predicted proteins | sample 431651 | NCBI WGS metagenome assembly JFJP01 (sample SAMN02602958, study PRJNA72255) | Microbial mat metagenome, whole genome shotgun sequencing project. | biome: fresh water; feature: sink hole; material: water; isolation source: purple microbial (photo- and chemosynthetic) mats found in... | reverse complement strand
CCAAAACTCACATACAAATCGGGTCGTACATATCCTCCAACCGATAAAGAACTCTTGGTTGGATCAGAATTAAACGCCGCTCCCGTAATAATATAGGCAAGGATTTGACTATCATCTACTTTGGGTTCTGAAAATAATTCAATCACTGGATTTTGTGCAGAACCCGTAATTAAAATCCCCGCTTCATTCACTCTTGGAATGTTTTTATCATTACGAATTTTACGCACGGCTCTAATATCTAAATTTGGATCATCAACTGGGCTATCAATAAACAAAATTAACCCTTGATTGATTTCTAAATCTTGCCCGTATGCTCGATATAATCCTTTATTAATTGAAAACGCTCCATTTCCTGAAATGCTCCCTTCAGATAATTCAAATTCTACCGCTCCCACTAATTTGCTTTCAAATCCTACAATATTCAATTTTATATCATCACCTAAAGCAACTAATGTTTTTAAATGAATTTGAAATTTTGAATCAGATTCGCTTTCTTCTTCCTCATCACTGACAATTACTATATCGGGAGAAACAGGCGTGAATTTTGTTTTAGGTTTTTCTTTGCTCGGATCATCAGATTTCTCTAAACTAATATTCGGTGTAATGCTCGCGCTTGGGATTTCTATTTTTCCTGAAATATCGAGTTTTTCTTTTTCTAGTTTAATATTCAAATCGGGAGAAACAAACGCGGTAAATTCAGTCGTATCTAATAATTTCAAACGTTCTCCAATAATATTAATGTCACCATTCATCGTTTGCCAATTGATTAATCCTTGTGTTTTTAATATTCCTTCACCTGCTTGTAATGATCCGTCTAATTGTATTTGAGAATCGCTAACTGTTTGTAAATTAAAATTAATTTCTTTCAAACGAGTTCCAATTTCAGGCACTTCCGCTGCACCATTTTCTAGTTTTACAAATCCTTCAAAACGTGGTGTGGATAAATTTCCGTTTATTTTCAACTGCATACCTATTTGACCTTTTATATTTTCGATAATTGGCACATAACCAGAAATAATATTTAAATCATTGAATTTAATATCAATTTGGCTATTAATAGGTAAGTTATTTGAAATAGGCACTCGATTTAAACCAGCTATTCTCCAATTTGCATCTAAGAAACTGTTTTCTAAGAAATGTAATTTTGCTTCACCATGCAAACCAGCATTATCGATTTGTGCAGAAATCACTCCGCCATGATATTGAAATCGTCGTAAATCTTCCGCTAAAATCAATTCAATTGAACCTTCACTCAATTCTAATTTTGCTTGACCTCTTAATTGACCAGACGGTGATAAAGTTGCATTTAAATTTGCTTGGATCGATCCTAGAATATTTGTATCACTAGGTAGAAATATATTTAAAATATCAAACTGCGTATTCATGGTTGCTTCAAGTTGCGCACCTTTTGTTTGATTCCAATCCGCTTTTGCACAAATCCCCGCTTTATCACGTTGCAAGCATAATTTACTCAAATTTGCTTCAATTGCTGAGGCTTGAATATTAACTGATTCTTTGAGTTTCCAATCACCTAAATTATTTTGTAAATTCAAATCCAATTTTTGTAATAATCCAGACCATTGTTGTTTTTCAAGATTAAAATTTCCTTTTAGTTCACCCTTAATTTTTGCAAAGACTGATTCTAAGTCTAAAATAAAACGATGATTCTCTAATTTTCCTTCACTTTTTAGTTTTAAATCTTCTAATAAAGTTTCACCATTCTGTTGTAGATTTTCAGCTTGTAATTCGATTAAAAAAGGAGCTTTAATATCCATTGCAGCTTGAATTTTTCCTTTCATATTTTCTAAAGCAAAATCTTCAAAATGCAAACTTTTTCCTTTTAAATCAACAAGCACTTTTTGAGGTTGAATTTGTCCTTTACTATAAAAACTTCCTTCACCTTCTGGCAATAATTCTGCTAATTGAGGAATTTTAATTTCCCATTCTCCTCCAAAACTAAGCATATCTTTATAAAAACCTTTTGCTTTTAATAAGGCTTCGCCAGACATAAATTCAAATGTATTAACTTGATAATTTGAATCATCAATTTGTAATTGAAGCGTTGCAAATAAAGGATAATCGCGTAATGTTCCTTTTAATTCATTTAATTTAACTGTTGCTTGCAATTGATCCGTTTTTTTACCCGCTGTTTGTAAAGAAAAATCAATTGAACCCACCCACTCTTTCCATTGCGTTGAAGGATCAAAATTTGTTCCCGCTATATTTAAATCCCAAGTGATTTCTGGAAGCCAACTCACTTCACCTTTTATTTTTAATTGTCCCTGTAAAGTTTCTATTAAAATTTCTTGAAGAGTTAAGTTTTTATCTGTGCCATTTGCTACTAAATTTAATTGACTTTCTGGAATATTTTCACCACTTAAAGCAACTTTGGCTTTTAATTGGTAATTTTTTAAATCACCTTCGCCTTGCAAATTGATGTTTTTAACTTTAATTTTAGAATGTTCACATTCAAATGGATAACACACTAATTCTGTAGAAATATCTGCTTTCCAATCAATATGTTGTGGTAATCCAGATATTTGTGCTTGAATTTGAGCTAAAAGCGGTTTTTGTAAGTTATTTTTTAGTTTTAACTCACTAATATTTCCAGAAACCTCTAAAATACCTTTTAAAAGATTAGTATCCCAATCCGTTTTTAAATTAACTATATGCGGCTTTTGCAATCCAATATTGCCATTTGAAGAGATTTGAAATAATGGCGATTTGATTTGAAAATGATCGATATGAACTTGTGAATCAATAAAAGCCGATAATTCAAATAATGAAATATCAAAATTGGCAACTTTTATTTCTTTTAATCGAATCAAAGGCAAAGCAATTTGAAATGGTAATTTGATTTCTGGAATAATTGGTGATTCATTAGAAGGTTTGCTTTGAGTAGACAAATGAACGGTGATTTTATCAGCTTCTAAATAAGGTAAAGAAAGCGTATTTTTATCCCAAAACCATGCTAAACATAGTTGATTAATGTCGACGTTTAATCCATCATCTTGTTTGTAATTCAAACCTTCAATACAAAGACCATCTAAAACCCGTCCTCTAATATTTTTTATTTCAAGTTGTGGAACAAAATGCTCAGTAATTTTTATAATAGTTTGTAATCCCGTATTTGAAATTACAAACCACATTATACAAAGCAAAAATGCTGAACACAAAATAAAAGAACCTAAAATAATTCTTTTTAACATTTTTAAAACTCCGGTCCAATCACCAAATGAAACCGCCATCCAGTATCATCTTTTGAAATAGGGAAAGCAATATCTGCTCTGACAATTCCTACGGGTGAATGCCAACGTAATCCAGCACCAATGCTTTGTTTTAATTTAATATTTTGAAATTTATTAAATACATTTCCTACATCTAAAAATACGGCTGCACTTAATACATCAATAAAACTATGCTCATATTCTACGCTGCCAGTTAATAAATGTTTTCCTCCCACTAAACTATCTGAATCTCCATTAATTTCTTGATATTTAAAACCTCTAACTGTTCTATCTCCTCCTGTTCGAAATTGTAATTCTTTGGGCAGATCATTTGTATTAAAAGTATCGAAAATATTCAAGGTTTCTACATCCGTATAACCAACTTCACTTCTTAAAATCATTTTTCCTTTCTCAAATAAAGGACGAATAAAAATACCATTTAAATAAGCCTGCGTAAAAGTAACGGGAGAACCAAACCCTTTTTTAGCTCCTTTTAAATTTAAAGAAAGTTTCTCCCCATGTGTAATATTTAAAGCATTATCTGATCGACTAAATGTCCAACCTAATCCAAGATAGAAAACTTCATAATCTGGTGATAAAGGATTTAAATTATAACCTTCAATTTCTGCAAGTGTCTTTAAAATCTGCTGGTTTTCTTCAGTAAATAGTAGAGGTAATAACTCATATTTTTCCATTAAATAATTCAAACTCCATAGTTCATCAAAATTAAATATTCCTAGATTTCTAGGTTGATGATAATTTATTTTAAAATGCAAATCTGTAACCCGAGTTTTTCCTGATACAGTATTATTTTTTAGAGATAGATCAGAACTTGCTAAATCCTCGGCTTTAAAATTTAAAATACTTTCTATATATTCTTCTTCTGGTCTTCCAATTGGAGCAATATAACGCATATTTCCTAAGAAACGATTTTTATTTTGACTCCAACCAATACTTGGAATAAAACGATGACCATAACTATTTAAATAACGGATTGGTGCATCTAAAGCAACTCGCAAACCCGTATCTGTTCCATAACCTAATCTTCCACGATAACTAATTTGGCGTTGTGGAATAATATTTACTTCTAAATCAATAAGATATTCTTGATCTTGTTTTTTAGTATTGATTTGAACATTCTCAAAATAATCGGTACTCCTTAGTTCATTTTGAAAACTTAATAATTGTTTGTGTAAATAAGGATCGCCTGATTTAAAAGGTGTTAAATTTTTAATCACTTTTTCATCTAAAAAATCTTGTTTAATCGTTAATTGTCCAAAACGATAACGCACACCACTATTGAAATGTAAAATAAGCGTTGCTTGGTTTTCTTTTTCGTCGACTTGCACTTGATGAGTGATTAAATTTGCTTTAAAATAACCGCGTTCTTCAGCTAATTGTAATAGTTGCTTTTTAGCGGTTTCATATTCGGCGTGCAAAAAGGTTTCTCCAGAATTAAAAGGTAAGTCTTTTTGCCATTGCTGAAAAGCCTCATCTTCTAAAGCATCTCCCGTGATTTGAATATCGATGTGATCCCATAACACTGGATCACCTTCTTTGATTTCAAAAGTGGCGTGCCAAGTGTTTTCTTTTTCTGGTATTTGAACGAGATTAGAAGTGATTTCTGGATTATAGAAACCAAAGGGTTGTAATGCTGTTTGAATTTGTTGAGGAGCTTGTTTGTATAACAGTTTCAAACGAGTGGGCGACAAATGTTTCTGAGGTTGAGCAAGTGTCATGTTTCCACGCACATTATCTAATAATTCACCCTCAACTCCTTGAATATCAACGATAATTATTTGTTCTTCGCTCCAACAAACAGGAGAAATCCAATAAATTATCAAAATGCTCACTAATCGCAACATTGCAATCGCCCATCGCTACAAAAACTATGTATAATAATCAGGTATTTGACAACTGACAAGTTAATTTGTAATCCCATTGAAAAATAAGTGAGAAAATTTAATGAATTTCCCCGTTTCACAAATGCCAATTGAATGGTTATGGACTGCAAATATTTTTGTTTTTTTGATGATGATATGGGTAATTAAAAACACCCCTTGGTCACATTTGAAAAATCCGCAAGATGCTCACGTTTTCTTTGCTGCAACGGTGATTTTATGGTTAATGTGGCGAATGAGTGTAGGTATTTTAGCGGGATTTGAATTTCATTTATTATTAGTAACCACTTTAACGCTCATGTTTGGACGTGCAATGGCGAGTTGGGGCGTATTAATTGCTCAAACTTTGCTCACATTAGAAGGTAAAGCAGATGTTTTATCTTTTGGATTAAATGTGATTTGTAATGGGATTTTACCGATTTGGTTCACTTGGTTAAGTTTTCATTTAATAAATCGTTATTTACCAAAGCATTTTTTTGTTTATATTTTTGTAGGAGCGTTCTTTACGGGGGCTTTAACAATGTTGGTAAGTCGAGTAGCTGGAATGTCGATTTTATGGTTTGCGGAAGTTTATACTCAAATTCCTAATGATTACATAAATTTATTACCGATTATGATGTTTCCAGAAGCCTTTAGTAATGGTGGTTTAATGACGGTTTTGGTGGTATATCGTCCGCAATGGGTGAGTAGTTTTAGCGATGAGCTTTATCTACGAGGAAAATAATTAAAAATTCCTCTAAATTTTAATAAGAACTGGGGTTTTATTAGTGATATTAGTAGTGATGCAATATAGAGTGATAAAATGTGTTTAAAAAGCAGCAAAATAGGCATCGATAAAACAAAAAATAGCGTTGATAAGTTTCTTAAGCACTAATTGAATAAAGCGCTGTGTGTTGCTCCACCCCATCTTTTAGAAACTTTTGGCTTTGTGTAATTCTTACCAATGATATTTCATCTAACAATAATTTATCAATCATTTGTTTCGTTTCCTCTAAAATTTTATTGGATTTTTGGTTCAATAAATTGGCGATTACAACTTTTACATTTTGAAGGTAGCTTATTGCAAAGTGCTGCTTCATTTGCAATAAAAAAGGCTACAACTTTAAATATATTATCTTAAACAGTATGTTGATAGTGAATACTTCCTATCAATAAGCAACTTAGCATATTTTACAATTAGTAAAGCAATTAAATATGATAAGCTCAATCAATAGCGATATTACATAACATTTCGTAGTAAATCCAATAGCTTATTGGGGTTTGCGCCCAACCTATCTATAAATGGTATAATAAAGTGATTTTTTAATATAATTGCAAAAAGTTTAGTTATTACAAGGGATAAAAAAATGTCAGGCAATACGTTTGGGAAGTTATTTACGGTGACGACGTTTGGAGAAAGTCACGGGGCGGCGATTGGCGGGGTTGTTGATGGGTGTCCGCCGAATCTGAGTTTGTGCGAGGCGGATTTGCAAATCGATTTGGATCGCCGCAAACCCGGGCAATCGCGTCACACCACCCAACGCCGCGAAGCCGATGAAGTCAAAATTTTGTCGGGCGTGTTTGAAGGCAAAACAACAGGAACGCCCATCGGATTGTTGATCGAAAATACTGACCAAAGATCAAAAGATTACGGTGATATTGCCGAGAAATTCAGACCTGGTCACGCCGATTACACTTATCAACAAAAATACGGTTTTCGTGATTATCGAGGCGGCGGACGTTCTTCGGCTCGAGAAACCGCTGTTCGAGTGGCAGCGGGTGCAATCGCAAAGAAATATCTCTTTGAAAAACATAACATTTTAATACGCGGATATTTATCTCAATTAGGGTCGATCAAATGCGAGTTGCTCGATTGGAATGCGGTTGAGCAAAATCCATTTTTTTGTCCTGATCCGTCGAAAATCGTTGAATTAGAAGCGTTTATGGATAGTTTGCGCAAAGAAGGTAATTCGATTGGCGCAAGAATTAATGTGATCGCTTCAAACGTTCCTGTCGGATTGGGCGAGCCGATTTTTGATCGCCTCGACGCGGACATCGCCCACGCAATGATGGGAATTAACGCAGTAAAAGCAGTGGAAATCGGCGATGGCTTTGATTGTGTTGAACAAAAAGGCTCGCAACATCGTGACGAAATGACCCAAAACGGCTTTTTAAGCAATCATTCAGGCGGGATTTTGGGCGGGATTTCGACAGGTCAAGACATTATTGTCAGCATGGCTTTAAAACCCACATCAAGCATGAGAATTGCGGGAAAAACCCTTAATATTCATGGAGATGAATGCGAGGTCGTGACGCTTGGTCGCCATGATCCTTGTGTGGGGATTCGAGCAACTCCGATTGCCGAAGCGATGTTAGCCCTTGTTTTAATTGATCATTTGTTACGACATCGGGCACAAAACGCTGAAGTTAAACCAACGCATTATTTCAAAACCTAGCAGTTTTTTATTTCTCTTTCCTCTAAATAACGTTATAAAAAAGGAAAACAAATGAACCAATTACATAAGGTTGCATGGATTAGTGAAAATGAGTATTTGGAAGGTGAACCTTTTGCAAAGATTCGCCATGAATACATCGATGGACAAGTGTATGCAATGGCGGGAGCAAATGCTCGACATAATTTGATTTCATTAAATATTGCATTTCATTTGAAAACCGCAACGCGAGGAACTCATTGTCAAGTGTTTGTGAATGATATGAAATTTCGGTTTTCTGAACAAAAAATCTTTTATTATCCAGATGTTATGTTATGCTGCGATGCGGAAGATAATCATGATTTATATCGTGAGAAACCTTGTTTAATTGTAGAAGTTTTGTCGCCATCAACAGAAACCATTGATCGTCGTGAGAAATGGTTAACTTATCAACGTATTAAATCTTTGCGTTATTATTTGCTCGTTTTTTCAAATCAAAAGAAAGTCGAATATTATCAACGTGATGATGAGCAAAATTGGCATATTGGTATTTTAGAATCTTTTGAGGAAATTCTTAACATCAAATGTGAGCAAAAAACGATTGCATTTTGTTTAGAAGATTTCTATCAAGACGTTCCAATGCCTTAATTAGATGATTTCTAATAAAATACTCGCCGCTTGACAACGTTCAATCGGATTTCTTGCATTTAAAATCGCGTGAAAACTTTTCTCAATCATTTGTTTGGGAATGCGGCGAGTTATAAAAACCAATTGCGTTTTTGGTGGATTAAAAACCCATTTTTCTAAGAAAGTTGGCTTTTGAAAAACGTGTTGAACGCCTTGAATGACCATCGGTAATTTATTTTCTTGAATATAAACTAACCCCTTGATTCTTAACAAATCTTGTCCCCTCAAACGACTTAATTGTTGAATCCATTGTCCTATTATTTTTGTTTCAATCGGTTGATCATATTCAATCACAAAACTTTGAATGTCTTGATTTGAATGATGCTCTATATATTGAATATCTGAGAAATCTTCTTTTTTATCATTTTCAAATATCTCTATTAAATCCATCTTGCTTTCAAAAATGTGTGCTGTTGGATTAAGTTGTTTTAAACGTTCTTTTAATTTTGAAATAGCTTTTGGTTTTGCAATATCTGTTTTCGTTAAAATTAAATAATTTGCTAAAGCAATTTGTTGCGCAGATTCCTCATGTCTTTTCAAATGCTTAAAACCATAAATGCTATCAACCGTTGAAATCAATTGTGCAATTTGAAAATGCTCACGAATGAAATGATCAGACAATAACGTTCTTAAAATCGGCGCGGGCGCAGCTAATCCACTCGTTTCAATTAATACTCTCTCAAATTTGGGGATTTCTCCATTCTCTCGTTGTTTATAAAAATTTTCTAAAGTATCTAATAAATCTCCTCGAATTTTACAACACAAACAACCACCCGCTAACATAATCAAATCATCAGTTTTTGCTCTCACTAATAAATGATCAATGCCTACCTCTCCAAATTCATTAACAATTACCGCCGTATTTTGTAATTTTTCATTGTTTAGAAAATGATTTAAAAGGGTAGTTTTTCCACTTCCTAGAAATCCCGTTAAAATATAAATTGGTAACATCTTTTTCTCACTCAATGGTATAAGAAATATCCACACCGCTATCGCTTTGACCAAATTGGGCTTCCACTCCCCAATGCGGCGTAAACTCATAACGTATATTGAAATTTTGGCTATTATCGCTTTTGCTTTGCAATACATTCAAACCATAACCGACATATAATTCTGGCGTTAAATAAATGCCCATTTGCATGGTTCGATTTCCTCCCTGTTCTAACATCGAATTTCCAAACATCACATACGACAATGCTTTTGATTCTGATAATTGAGGTTTTGAAAACAATTTTATTTCTGGTTTCTTTGCTAATCCTTTAATTGAAACGCCTGCCATTTCCACTGCTGGATCACCGTATATTTTACGGATAGTTTCTATATCTAAAGTTGGATTACTTACATAATCACCGGTGAAAATAATTTGCCCTTTTTTGATTTGTAAATCTTGTCCGTATGCTCGATAAAAACCATCAAACACATTAATACTTCCATTCGCCAAAGGAATTAGTTCATTGGGTTTAAAGTTCATTACAAATTCTCCGCCCAAACGACTTTGAAAATCCGCCACTTTCAAACGAATCTTTTCATCTAATTTTATTTTAATTTCTCCGAGAATTTGTAATGCCGTTTTAGTAGTTTCCTCTATTTTTTGTTTTGATTTTACTTTCGCATCGGGAGAAATTCCCACGCCGCCGCCCGTTCCGCCACTCAAAACAGGGGTAATATTGGCATCTGGAATAACAATTTCTCCGTTTAAATTCAATAAGTTAGGTTGAAATTGAACATTAATATTGGGAGAAATAATCACCCACGCATTGGGATTATTAAGCACTTCAAAATTTTTCCCTTCAATATCAAGCACTAACTGCATTTTATCTTTCATTGCCAACGTGCCGCCAATCCCCAAATAACCATTTCCAGAATTGACCGTGCCTTGAATATCCAGTTTCTCTAAACTTTGATTGCGCGCAGTGAGTTGTAACTCTTTGAATTGCAAGCCTAAATCAGGAAGTTGCAATAAAGGTGCATTCACTTCTAAAACGCCTTGAATTTGAGGAGACGTTAATTTTCCACTTAAATCCGCCGATAATTGTAAAAAACCCTCCGCTTTTTCCAAAACAGACACCAATTGCGGCAAACGATCAAAATTCTCCACTTTTGTGTAAATTTTACCTTGAATCGTCTGTTTTTCTAAATTAATCGGTAATTTTCCAAAATTGGGTAATTTAATGTCAGCTTCTAATTTAACAAAATCAAGGGGTTGAAAATTTAGCTTGGTTTGCAAACCTTGCTGATTTAAATTGAGATTTAATGTTCCACCTAGCACTTCAAAGGTTTGTAATCCATTGATTTCATCTTCAATTTTGAGTTGTCCATTTTTTAACTCCCAATCTGATTTTGCTGAAATTGTATTGTTTGGAGAAATTTTCGCTTGAAGCGTGCCATTTAACACATTATCGATAGAAATATTTGACGGTAAATAGGGCTTTAAGAGCGTTAAAGACACCTCTGAAAGTTGATTTTCAACGTTTGCACCTTTTTGCACATTCCAATCAGCAGTTACACAATTTTTTCCCGCTTTTTGCTGTTTAAAATGTAAATTAAAGCAACTTTTCTCTAAATTTGCTGATTTTACCGATAAATTCAAATTTGCCGCTTGTAATAGATTGATTTTAGCTAATTCTGGCATTTCAAAAAATAATTTTTCTAATTGCCCTTTCCACATTTGTTGAGTTTGGAAAAAACCGCCTTTTAATTGGGTATTTACTTGAGCAATCGGCGAATCGACTGTTAAATTTAAATTGTGTTTGGGTAAAGTGCCGTCGCTGCGGAGTTTTGCCGATTTTAATTGTAATTTGCCAGATTTTGATAAGTTTTGTGCATCTAAAGCAACATTAAAGGCTTGATTTTTAAGCGGTTCAGCGTTTAAAACTAATTTCAATTTTTCCAAAATTAAATCTTCAAAACCCGCTTTGTCAGCATTCACTTCCAAAGTAATTTTTGGCATTGGTAACGTGCCGTTGATTTGACCTTTTGCTTGAATTTTACCCTGTGTTTTGGGTAAAACTTCTTTTAAATTATTGGCTTGCAATTGAAACTCTGCGTTCACATTCGGTGCTTGAAAATCGGCTTTTGCTTGCAAAGTTGCTGAACCCGACTGTGCGGTTAAATTTTTAAGAAAATAGTGAGTTTTGTCGATAAAAAGCTGACTTTTTAAATTAATCGGATAATTTCGCAATTTACCCGCAATTTCTTCAATATTTACATTGACTTGCGGTTGATGATTTTCCAATAATTTCCCGTCAGTTTGGATTTTAAAACCAATTTCCCCGTCTAATTCAGGAAATTGCACCGACGGTTGAAATTTCTCACCTTTTAGAGCTAATTCCCATGTAATGTTGGGTTTCCAACTCACCTTTCCAGCGGTTTCAAAAATACCTTTCAAAAGCTCACCGCGAAGTTGATTTATTTTAGCTTTTTCAAAATCACCTTCAACATCAATAAACCATTTGCTAACGGGAATTTGTTGTCCTTTCAAATCGGTTGCAAATTTGATTTGATAATCTTTTAAATTCCCTTGTGCTTGAATATCACCATTTGAGGTTTGAACAAGCGCATTTCCACTTAAAGGATATTGAATCGTTTCCCATTTCAAATGAGTTTGCCAAAGTGGATTCGTTAAAGGCGTTTCAATTTTTGCATAAGTATTTAATTTTATTGGATTTTTTAAATCATGTTCTAAAATTAACTTTTCTAAATTACCATGTAAAAGCGCATTTCCAGAGGCTTGTAAATTATCCATTGGAATAGGGGCTTGCCAATTGATTTTG
>JFJP01012348.1_pt1 | contig 11999 bp, 11 predicted proteins | sample 431651 | NCBI WGS metagenome assembly JFJP01 (sample SAMN02602958, study PRJNA72255) | Microbial mat metagenome, whole genome shotgun sequencing project. | biome: fresh water; feature: sink hole; material: water; isolation source: purple microbial (photo- and chemosynthetic) mats found in... | reverse complement strand
AGCCTACCGCGTTTGGTAAGGCGATAGACTTCGGAAGTCTTTTTTTCAAGCAGCCCCAGGTGGATTAACTCTTCGACTTCCTTTCCAAAAACATCCAACAATCCAACCCCAAACCTCTCCCTGAAATCTGATTCGGCGACCCCAATTTGGGTCAGCCGCAAATTGTTGATCATGTAGTCGGAGATGTCATCCTGCAAAGTTTGCCTATGCTGGTTCACAACCGCTGGCGACAACGGAAACTCGTAACTCGTCACTCGTAACTCGTTACTCATTCTCTCAATATAAGTTTTGATTCGGAGTGCATTGGAATAACGGTATCCATTGGCATATCCATGCGCGCCTGCGCCGAAGGCAAGGTAGGGGAGGGAGTGCCAGTATTGGAGGTTGTGGCGGCAAACAAAGGATGAAGGATGAATTATGAAGGATGAATTTTTTGCAGGAATTTCATCCTTTATCCTTCCTCCTTCATCCTTGTTCTTCTTCGCCCAATTTGAAATTTCATAATGCACGTACCCATTTGCCTCTAAAAATTCCTCGGCAAATTCGTACATGTCAGCGGCGAGATCGGAGTCGGGGATGGGGAGCAAGCCTTTGGATGACCATTTTCCAAACGGCGTGCCGTGTTCGAGGGTGAGGGCGTAGGCGGAGATGTGTTCGGGGTGCAGGTCAATGACGCGGGAGAGGGTGGTTTTCCACGATGTAAGTGTTTGTTCAGGCAAACCGTAGATCACGTCAAGGTTCAGGTTGTCAATGCCTGCTTTTCTGGCGGTGGATACGGCTTCGATGACTGTGAAAAAATCATGGATGCGCTCCAACATCCGCAGTTCTTCGGTATTGGCTGATTGCACGCCAAAACTAATGCGGTTGATGCCAGATGCACGGATTGCGTTTAATTTTTCGGGTGAGATGGTGCCCGGGTTGGCTTCGATGCTGATCTCCGCGTCAGCGGTCAAGGCAAAGGCGGCGCGCAATGCCCGTAGTACAGAATCAAATTGAGGCGCGGAAAGAAGTGAGGGAGTCCCGCCGCCAAAGAAAATCGTGTGAACATCGATTCGCTGATTCGCCGATTCGCCGACTTGTTCTATCTCCCGAATCAAAGCATCCACGTAATCGGGTATCAAACTTTCCTGACCCGCGTAAGTATTGAAGTCGCAGTAGGCGCAGCGGTGTTTGCAGAACGGGATGTGGAGATAGACCGAGGTGTGTGGCATGTTATTGGACGAAGATTCGATAAGCCCAAGGCTGGAGTTCGAGTTGTGTCGCGGCGGATAATTCTGCGGACTGTCCGCTCATGTACTCGGTGTATTTGCCGTGGAACAGGCTTTCTTCAAAAGTCACAGCTTGCGGTTCGGCAGAAAAATTGAAGACGGCAAATACCTTATCCTTTTCATTCTGGCGCACAAAACTGAATACTTTTAGAGGCGCGTTGTTTGGCACGTGAATCATCCTTGCGCCCCACTTGGCATTCCACAACGCCGTGTTTTTCTTTTTGAGCGCGAATAGTTTTTTGTAGAGCGCGCCAATCGGATGTTCCTTCCACTCGATTGGGTCTTTTTCGAAGAAGGATAGGCGTTTCGGTTCGCCCGCTTCCTGGCTGTTGTAGAGCAGCGGCATTCCCTCGCTGACGACTGAGAGCGCAATGACGGCTTCGGTGGCGTCACCAAATTGCTCATATTGAGTCCCCTCCCAGGAATTTTTATCGTGATTGCTGACAAAGAGCATCCGCATGATATCGAAGGGATAGGCTTTCTCATTCCACGAATAATAAATGAACAGGTGGCTGACATCCCCTTTACCGTTGGCAATGCTCAACATCGTGTCGTACCAACTCCAGGCGTAGGTCATGTCGAAGGCTTCGGCGTGCAGGTCGCGGGCTTCCCATTCCGCCAACATGAAGACCGGCTTGATGGCGTCCAATTCCTTGCGGAGCGTGTTCCAAAAATCGGTTGGGACGAAGCCAGCCACATCGCAGCGGAATCCGTCCAAGCCTGCTTCGACGACCCAGAATTTCATCGCCGCTGAGATATACTCGCGGACTTCCACTTTTGAATAATCGAGATCAATGATGTCCGACCAGTCCCACCAGGGAGTTGGGTGGAAGTCGCCTTTCCAATTGCGCGAAAACCAATCGGGGTGTTCACCGGCGAGGACGCTGTCCCAGGCGGTGTGGTTGGGGACAAAATCCAAAATGACGCGCATCCCAAGATCGTGCGCGGCTTGAACAAAATGTTTCAGGTCGTCAAAATTTCCAAATTCAGGGTTCACGCTGTAATAATCTTTGACCGCATACGGACTTCCGAGCGTGCCTTTGCGATTTTTTTGTCCGATCTCGTGAATGGGCATGAGCCAGAGAATATCCCCGCCTAAATCTTTTAGGCGGGGCAGGTGAGATTCAGCGGCTTTGAACGTTCCTTCTTTTGTAAATTGGCGGGTATTGATTTGGTAGATGACGGCGTTTTTGCTCCATTCTGGATGGGCAAGTTTTACAAGCGGGGTGGGTGTATGAACTGATGGCATTTGTAAGAATTCCTTTATTTTTTTAATCATTATAAAGGAATATTCCCGAAGGCTTGAAATTAATGTAGGTCACGCTGCAAGCGTGACCTACGAAAATATGGACCTCCCGTTTCTGGCGGGATGATTGCTTACTCAAAAGAACTTTTGCCGCGGATTTCGCTGATTTTCACAGATTATGTAAAGAAAAATTCGCGCGAATCCGCGCAATCCGCGGCTATGGTTTTGTTTTCCCGTTAAAAACGGTAGAGCCGAAAATATTTATTTTCATAATTTGAGGATAAAAAAACTCCCTGCAAAACAGGGAGTAAATGGTCGTTGCGGTTTGTTACGCTTCCGCCAGCAAAAGCGCGTATGAGCCTTCGCGCTCTTCGTAGGTTTCCCTTGCCCTTTGCACGGCTTCTGAATTTTTCTCAGCCCATGTGCCCAGCATGGAAATTGGTTCCATTAATTCCCTGCCAATCGGCGTCAAGGTATATTCCACCATCGGTGGAAGGACGGGGTAGACCTTGCGGTTGATGATCCCATTTTGTTCGAGTTTGCGTAACGTCTGCGCCAGCATTTTTTTGGAGATGCCGCCGATCTCGCGCAACATGCGGTTGTGACGGTTGATTCCGCGCGCGATGGAAACGAGCACCAACGTCGCCCATTTATCGGCGATGATCTCAAGGGTCTGGCGCGAGGGGCACATTTCATTCAACACATTGGGTGGATATTTCGTTTGCATGGTTACCTTTGGGTTACCTGGTTACTAAAAAGTGCGTTCTATGAAGAAGACGCGATTACGAATAAGATGGATTATATCTGATAACTCGATGTCATTGCGAGGCGGCGCTCTTCCGCCGCGGCAATCCCCTTGCAACATGAGACTGCTTCGCGTGAAGCGCTCGCAGTGACATTCGGACTGGAGTTGAAATTATGCACATGCGCGTGGTATCCATGAAAATCAAACCTGAACTGGTGGATGGATTCAAGTCCGCTTCGGGGGCGGGGATCGAGAAATTGCTCAGTGAGCCGGGAGTGGTCAGCACGGCGTTGTTACAGCAGGTGGAAAGCCCGACTCACTTTTTCTTCATCGAAGCCTATGCCAGCCGCGAGGCATACGATGAACATTTGAAATCCGAATGCTATTTGGGGTGGCAGAAGGAAGTTGCGAAACTGCTCGATGAAGCGGCTGAGTCGGTGGAATACGCTCCGATCTATCCGCCAGAAAATGCCTGGGTGGATGAACCAACTCAAAGCGAAGATGGAGTCGCGCGCCGCGCCTGATGGGTGGCTGAATCTAATTAAGTAGTGAATCCTGATCGAGCGGTGTTGTCTCATTAACAAGAGCGGCGCGCTTCATCATCAAAAATCAAAACAGGAGAAAATAAAATGGAACAAAAAGAAGTTGCGTTGAGTGTCTCGAAAGCCATCCTCAATGGAGAATGGGATAAGTTGAATGGGATTTTGTCCGATGATTTCACGTACACCGGCGATGGAATGCATTTCAACAAACAACAATACGTGGAATTTATGAAAGGCATGAAAGCCGCTTTCAGCAACATGAACATGGAATTCACGCATGTACTCAGCGAAGGCGATATGGTCAGCATTCGCTTCGTGACCACCGCCAAGCACACCGGCAATTTCATGGGCGCGGCGGCGACCAACCACAACCTTGAGATCGGCGGAATTTTCATGCGCAAGATTCAAGGCGATAAAGTTGTGCAGGAATGGCAGACGACCGACCTGCTCGGTACGATGAGCCAGATGGGATTCGGCACGCTGTTGGGCTATGCCATTTTTGGTGTGCTGTTCAAGAAGAAATAAAAACGTAACTCTAGTTGACAGTCACTCGCTTCGCGAAAGTGACTGTCAACTTTGGATAATTTTTATGAAACTTCCATCCACCAATCGCATCGAGGCATTCAGCGACGCGCTGGGCTGCTCCATTTTTTAGGCTTAATGATCTTCAATTCGCGTTATAATCACGCCTTGGAGTAAACAAATGCCAGCCATATTTCCCTTTACAGCTATTGTTGGACAGGAGCGCATGAAACGCGCTCTCATTTTGAATGCCGTTGATACCCGTATCGGCGGCGTGTTGATTCGCGGCGAGCGCGGCACGGCAAAATCCACGGCCGCGCGTTCATTAGCCGCGTTGTTGCCGCATGTCAAAATTGTGCAGGACTGCCGCTTTGGTTGCGATCCCGATAAGCCTGGTACTTGGTGTACCGAATGTAAGGAACGCGGCGGCGCAAGTAAAAAACTTCCCACCGCAGAACGCGCCACGCCATTTATTAATCTTCCTGTGTCTGCCACTGAAGATCGCGTGGTTGGCACACTCGACATCGAGAAAGCCATTCAAAAAGGCGAGCGCCATTTTGAGCCTGGCGTGCTTGCCAGCGCCAATCGCGGATTGCTTTACATTGATGAAGTGAATTTGCTCGACGACCACGTGGTTGACATCCTGTTGGATTCTGCGGCGATGGGCGTAAATACGGTTGAGCGCGAAGGCATTTCCTTTGCCCACCCGGCACGCTTTATCCTCGTCGGGACGATGAATCCCGAAGAAGGCGACCTCCGCCCGCAATTGCTGGATCGCTTCGCACTCTCGGTGGATATTGTCGGCATCCGCGAGGCGCGGGAGCGCGTGACCATCATGGAGCGTAATCTTTCCTACGAGAAAGACGCAGAAGCCTTCCGCATGATATGGCTTCCCAAAGAAAATGAACTTTCGGAAAAAATTGCGCGTGGCCGCGAACTGGTGGATAAGGTGACGCATACCAGCCGCGACCTGCTCTCCATCGCCGCGCTGACCTCATCACTCAATGTGGATGGTCACCGCGCAGATTTGGTCATTCTCAAAGCCGCTCGCGCCGAAGCTGCCTTCGAAGGCCGCACCAAAATCAACGACCACGACATTGCGCTCGCCGCAGAGTTGGCGCTTCCGCACCGCATCAAACGCACGCCCTTCCAGCAAGCCGAGATGTCTGCCGAACAGTTGCAGGAACGAATTGAGCAGTTGGCCGGACAGTCTCAGCCGAGTGAATCGGATGATGAATCTGAAAGCAAGCAGGATGGCGAGGGCGAGGAAAAAAAAACTTAAAACTTGAAGACGAGCAGCAGGAAGGTCCGCAGCAGGGCAACCCTGAACCCATGCAGCAGCAGGAAGTGTTTGCAAGTTCAAATGCAAACTGGTGGGACGGCGGACAAAAGGTAAAGGCAGGCGAGACCTTCCAGCCTCGTAAACTCAACACCCCTCTCGATAAATTAACCCGCCAAAAGGCAGGTCGGCGTTCGCTGACCAAAACGGAGCGCAAGCACGGCCGCTATATCAAGTCGCGTCCTGCGGGCGATAACCTGACGGATATTGCCTTTGATGCCACTTTCCGCGCGGCCGCGCCTTTTCAAAAACAGCGCACGGAAGAACGCAAGAAAATGGCATTCTCAATCAAGCGCAGTGACTTGCAGCGCAAGATCCGCGTTAAGCGTGTGGCAAATTTAGTTTTATTCCTTGTGGATGCTTCATGGTCAATGGCGGTTGCCGAGCGGATGAATGCGACGAAAGGCGCGATTCTCTCGCTGTTGACAGATGCCTACCAAAGGCGCGACCGCGTTGGGCTGATCGTCTTTCAGAAAGATCGTGCCACGCTGGTACTTTCCCCCACCAATTCAGTTCAACTCGCACAACGCGCTCTGATGGATATTCCCGTCGGCGGAAAAACCCCGCTTTCAGCCGGATTATTCATGGCGCATGATGTGTTGACGCACGAGAAACACATCCACCCTGATGTGGAGCCGCTTCTGATTGTGCTGACCGATGGCGCAGGCAACGTATCCATTGGAACTTTGCCGCCGCAAGAGGAAGGGTTCAAGTTTGCCGAAATGATCGCGCACGAAAAGACGCGCTCGGTGGTAATTAATATGGAACATGCCGCCTTTGATCAGGGTTTGGCGCAGCAACTGGCCGATCATCTTGAAGCGCCGTGCTACTCGCTAAGTGATTTGAAGGCTGAGAGTTTATATAATACGGTAAGAGATGAAATGGCGAAACCGATGAAGAAGTAATAAGTAAAAAGGCATGGGATTTCCTAAAGAAATCCCATGCCTTTTTATGATCGCTTAATTCAAAATATCTCGAACTTTGGTAATTGACTGGCTTGTTAGCGGAACTTCGGGGTATCTCTGCCGCTGGCAGGAAGCACACGCGGGCGGCGCGGCAGTCCACACCGCTGGCAGGTCATTGTTTTGATGGATATGGTGTAGTCACGCGGACACTGACAGAACTTTGAATCGTCAATTACAGGCGTGGTTGGGCGGCTTTCAACCCATAACCCTGACGCGCCCTTCTCTTGTTTCTTTTGGCATTTTTGACACCAACGATTTTTATCGTCATTGGTATAAGCCCATTTGTGAAAACCTAATTTGCACGAATTCATATTACCTTTCCTTTCTTTTTTCTTTATCTTTTACGATTCTTATTTTCCATACCGTTTTCGAATTTCAGGCAAAAAGTAATCATCGAAGAAGCGATCCACGTCATAATCAGGTTTCCAAGCCCAATCAGCGCGGGCAAGGGAGTCATCCACATCTTCGGGCCATGAATCTACAATGCCCTGCCTGCGCGGATTTGGATCGAAGGTGATTTTCGCTTCGGGGAAAGCCTTCAATGCGCGCTGGCGAAATTCCTCTGCGGTAATGGCAAAGGCGGCGATATTATACACATTATTTGAAAGTTTTTCGCGCGGCACATCCATCATCATTAACAGGGATTTGATTGCGTCCGGCATGGCCATGAAGGAAATTTTGGTATCTTCGCGCACGAAGCACGAATACGGTTTATCCTGCGCCGCCGCGTGTAACATCTCAGGTCCATAGTCGCTTGTGCCGCCGCTGGGCAGGGTAAAGGCGCTGATCAGCCCGGGGAAACGGATTGCCCTAAAGTCTGGCATGGTCGGTGGGTTTGCATCCAAATGTTTTTGCCCCAGATATTTCCCGTAATACATCCCAAGTTTTTCACAATATAATTTATTGCATCCGTACATGGTGTGCGGCGTATTCCAATCTGCTTCCTTCACTACACCTGCATTTTTTTTAACCTTCAGGCTTGACATGCCATACACCGCAATCGAACTGGGAAATAAAAATTTGACAGCCTTGTTATATTTTTCAGCGCGGTACGCCGCCAGCATCAACAACTGCATGGTGCCTTCCACGTTGATGCGATGCGCCTCCTCTGTTGCCACCTCAGCCTTGGAAGAAAGCGATGCCGCGAGATGGAAGATAATGTCGAAGTCATAATCGTAGAACGTTTTGATCTTGTAAACTAAATCCCCTTGCACATGTTCAGCCGAAAGGCTTTTGATCGAATCAGGCAGCGGCATAAAATCGGCAGTCACAATTCGATACCCGCCGCGCTTGGCCAATTCCTGAACCAACGCCTGCCCAATTTCACCGCACGCGCCTGTCACAAGCACTTGCTTCTCGCTCATGTTCGCTCCTTATATGCTAGAATGAAGTTCACATAATTTTACGACACAATCCATGAAACATCACCACCAAACACATAACCTGTTTTTACTTTTTATCCACCTGATTCTACTTGTAGGGTTTGGAACTTCCTGTTCTGTTTTGGATGAGTTGCAAGTAACCTCCACGCCAGTCCTTTTGACTGAAACCCCGCAACCCACCCCGACCATTGTCTGGTTTCCCGCTTCGGCAACTCCTACGCTGGGAGTTTTAGCCACCCAAAAACCACCTACGCCAGAGATGCGCCCCGGCATTGGCTCAACAACCCTAACCGACGACTTCTCCAGAAAATCCCTTTGGGATACCGCCACCGCCGACCAGGCCAGCGCAGATATTAACAGCAATCGCCTGATCCTCTCTGTGCAAAGCAAGGTTTACATTATTAGTCTGCGGCATGATCTCGCGGTGGATGATTATTATGCCGAAATTACCGCCCGCCCCGATTTATGTCGCGGCGACGATAGTTACGGATTGCTGATCCGCGCCAATGCTGTGGCGTACTATCGTTTTTCCCTGACATGCAGCGGCAATGTCTTTGCGGAACGAATCAGCGTTGGCACGCGCGAATTGTTGCAGGAACCCCTTCCCAGTGGCGATGTGCCGCGCGGTGCGCCGGGCGAAGTCCGCATTGGCGTGTGGGCTGTCGGCTCGGAACTGCGGTTATTCCTGAACGGGCGTTATCAATTCGGAATTAGCAATACAAATTATCCAAATGGGACGATTGGGGTCTTTGTCAACTCAGCAGGTGAGACACCCGCCATCGTTTCATTCTCCCGCCTCACTTTACAAAAAGTGGATTACGCACTCCCCACAATGACTCCAAAACCATAAAACGCGCTGCGATAAATCGCGGCGCTCATTTACGAAGCCCTTCGGGCTGAATTCTATTTATTTCATGGATTCAACGATCTCTTTCGCCAGCATGGATAAATCCCTGTCGGCGCGGTTGGATATGATTTCTTGCAATGCAGGGATTGCGCGTTGATCTCGTAATTCGCCTAACGCCAGCATGGTTTGTTTTTGAACATCCCTTGCAGGGTCGCCCAACATTTCAATCAACAGGGGAATAACCCGCGCATCTTGAATTTTACTTAGCGCAGTCACTGAGTTTTCGCGTATTTCCGCTTCGGGGTGGTTTAAGGCTTCGATAAAAATATCCACTGCGGGCGCGCCAAATTTGGCAAGCGCTTCGGCGGCGGCTTTTCCAACTTCGTTATGCAGGTCATATAAGGTCATGCCCAATTCTTCAATGGCGCGCGCATCGCCCAGCCGGCCTAGCAAAATTGCGGCATACCTGCGGACTGTGCCTTCCTTATCGCCGAGGGCTTCGATTAATGGGTCAACAACTGCGAGCCCCATTTTTTCAATGGCGGTTAATAGGTCGGCGGCGGCTTGTTCGCGTTCAAACCACCAGGATGAATCGCGCAAGGCTTCCATCAAAAATGGGATTGCGGCCGGGTGTTCTGTCTCGCCCAATGCGCGCGCCGCAGATTGACGCACTTCGATCATGGGATCGTCAAGCAAAACGTTGGTGATGTCGTCAAATGTGGAAGGGTCGCGGAATTTGGCTATGGCAACACATGCCGCGCTGCGGACTTCGCCTTCGGTATCTTTGAGCAGGGGCAAAAGGAAGGGAATCACGCTTGCGTCGCCAATATTCCCCAGCGCCAGTGTTGCCCGCGAGCGGACGGTAAAGTATTCGCCTCTCAACGCATCCAGTAATGCAGGGATGGCTGATCTGTCTTTGCTTAGTTCAAAGACTTCAACAATGCGCACGCGCACCACAGGATGCGCGGTGGCAAGCGCCTTGGTGAGCGCCGGGGTTGCCGAGGATATTCGGGCGAGGATATGCTGGTAGTACAGGATCAGGTTCGGGTCTTGCGCCTGAAGCGCGTCAATCAACTGTGGCGCTGATTCAGCGCCCAATTTGATCAATTCTTTTGCTGCGCTGTCGCGTTTGGTCGCGTCCGAAAGTTGGGCAATCAGCCTTTTTACTTCACCTTGAGGTCCGCCTGTGAGCCAGTTCATAATTCTATTTTACACCCGACACAAGAGTTGTTCGGGTTTGCATCAAATCATTTTTTATGATAAATTAGATAAATATTATCTACAATAAACGTGTTTTCGGAGTGGTAAAAGAAATGAAGAAAGAACAACAGCTCGATTTGTATTATCAAATGGTCTTGATCCGCCGCCTGGAAGAACGCGGCGCGGAACTGTATCAGGCGGGCAAGATCGGCGGTTTCATGCACCTGTACATTGGGCAGGAAGCCGTTTCGACGGGGTTGATCGCGGCGCGTGAAGATCGCGACCGTGTGATTACGGCCTACCGCGATCATGGCGTGGCGTTGAACTGCGGCATCTCAGCCAACGAAGTGATGGCGGAGTTGCTCGGCAAGGCAACGGGCATGTCGAAGGGCAAGGGCGGCTCGATGCACATGGCGGATGTTTCCAAAAATATGTGGGGCGGACATGCCATTGTCGGCGGTCACCTGCCCATTGCTTCGGGCTTTGCCATTGGCGACCAGTATGCAGGCAATGACAATATCACCATTTGCATGTTTGGCGACGGCGCGACCAACATTGGATATTTCCACGAGGCTTTGAATATTTCAAAAATTTGGGGATTGCGCGTGCTGTGGGTTTGCGAAAATAATCAATATGGCATGGGCACCGCAGTGGATCGCGCTTCGGCTGTAACTGAGATTCGTCAGAAGGCGGAAGGCTACGGCATGAAGAACGGTCAAGTGGACGGCATGGATGTGACCAAGGTTTACGATGCCGCGAAAGAAGCCTTGAAGTTCGTGCGCGAAAATGCACAGCCATATTTGCTCGAAATTGACACCTACCGTTTCCGCGGACATTCGATGGGCGACCCGGAACGGTATCGCAAGGCTGAAGAAGTGAAGCGCTGGCAGGAGAACGACCCGATTGGTATTTTCAACAAGCAACTGCTTGAGAACAAGGTTGCCACAACCAAAGTTTTGGATGAAATCGAAGCGCGCGCAGAAGAGGAAGTTGCAAAAGCGGTTGAGTTCGCCGAGGCAAGTCCCGAACCTGCGATGGCAGAATTGTTTTCGGATATTTTTGTAGATTAGACGACGGACGGTGGACAGTAGACCACGGTCAACGGTCTATCGTCTATGGTCGTCCGAGTAACACGAGGACCCACATGGCAAAAATTACAATGCGCGAGGCGATCTCGCAGGCACTTATGGAAGAAATGGACCGCGACCCCGCTGTTTTTATCATGGGCGAAGAGGTCGGCGTTTGGGGCGGCACCTATGCAGTGACCAAAGGCTTTTACGATAAATACGGCGCAATGCGCGTCAAAGATACGCCCATCGCGGAAAATGCAATCATCGGCGGCGCGATTGGCGCGGCAATGGTAGGGCAGCGTCCCGTTGCAGAATTGATGACCATCAACTTTGGTTTCTCGGCGATGGATTACATCATCAATCAGGCGCCCAAACTGCATTACATGTTTGGCGGACAGTTCAAAGTTCCGCTGGTGATTCGGGCTGTCGGCGGCGGCGGTCGGCAACTCGGGGCGACACATTCGCAGACTCCCGATGTCATCTTCGCCCATTTCCCAGGCTTGAAAGTCGTCAGCCCCGGAACGCCGGAAGATGCCAAAGGATTGCTCAAATCCGCCATTCGGTCGGATGATCCCGTTTTGTTCCTTGAGCACGCCACCATGTATCAAGTCCGCGGTGAAGTGCCTGAGGGCGAGTACACCATCCCGATTGGAAAATCCAAAGTACAGCGCGCCGGCAAAGATGTCACCATCGTCACATACTGCAAAGGTCTTGAGCTTTCGATGAAAGCCGCCGATGAACTGGCGAAGCAAGGCATCGAAGTGGAAGTCGTTGACCTGCGTACCCTGCGCCCGCTCGACATGGAACCGATCATCGAGTCGTTCAAGAAAACCAACCGCGCGGTGGTCGTCGAAGAAGGCTGGAAGTCCTACG
>JFJP01027472.1_pt1 | contig 12004 bp, 17 predicted proteins | sample 431651 | NCBI WGS metagenome assembly JFJP01 (sample SAMN02602958, study PRJNA72255) | Microbial mat metagenome, whole genome shotgun sequencing project. | biome: fresh water; feature: sink hole; material: water; isolation source: purple microbial (photo- and chemosynthetic) mats found in... | reverse complement strand
GATATGGGTTCGAAGTGATGATAATTTACTTCCAATAGATTTTGTTAAAAATTATGTGATTTTACCACCTATAATTGAAAGAAATCTTTTTCATAATGTGGCAAATTATTATTTATCTGATTCTATTACGAAGGAAGAAGAAAATAGAATTTGTCTCTTATATGATCAATCTCAAATATATCGTCAAATGATCAAAGATATCCAAAGTATCTCTCATTTGAATGTATTAAAATCCTATAAAAGTATATTAGATCTATATATGATCAACTTATTTGAGGAGAACGTTAATAATCATTTTCATTTGAAAGATGGTCATTTTGGTTTGTTTGATTTCAAACCCAATCTTCATTTGTTTGCTTTTTATGAAAATTTAAAAAAATATGTTGGGCCAAATAATGGGTTACTTTTGGCATTTTGTGATTGTTTATCAATGAATGTTAAAATAATGTTATTGCCTGGAATCTCCAATTTTGTAATTATGAGTTATTTTGAAAGATATACAATGGAATACAAAATAACTATTATGGCTTATTCATTTATAATTATCTTGTTCCATATTTTTTTGATGAAAAAATGTTTGCAGCATTTATCTGATTTCAAAGTAAATATGGGTATTTTACAAGTTCAAATTGAAAATCTGAAAAATAAAAGCCAAATTATATTTAAAGAAACGTGGGATGATGAAAATATAAATGAACGTGTTAATCTTAAAGGATGGATATGGTGTTGTTTCAATATAGGGAAATTCTTTTTTATCTTGAAAACTGCTTTTATTTTATTTGTTTTGTTCGCAGCGAAAATTTATATTACGTATGGCTTTAGTCTGTTAAAAATTAAATGGGTAAAAAATCAAACAGTTCAATTTTATAATTTCTATTTTGATGTGAATCAATTTCTTCCAGATTTATTTGATTTTCTATTGATTCCGGTTTTTCTGACATCTTTTAAAAAAACGATAATAATGTCAAAAATGAACAAATATTTTTCCAATGAAAAAGCAATAAAAGATTCTTTGATGTTCTTGTTCAGAATTTTATGTGAGTTTAATGGTTTTTTCCAAATTATTTTCATTTATCCTTCCATTTCAAATTGTATGAATGATGACTGCTTATCCCAATGCCAACAAATGTTCAAAAATATGCTGGTTATCTATTCATTCTATAAACCTATTTATTGGATCTATTGCTTAATAAAATTCCAAAGATTTTCTGCTCTTAAAAAATCGTTTGATTCGACTTTACTTTCACAAAAAGCTTATGGAGGTCAAAAGGATAAAAACTTCACCTCTGAGTTTCAAAAAATCGAGAATAAAGATAAAGAATCGGAGTTTAAAAAAATAGATGATAATGAAAAAGTATTAAATCTTGAAAAAGGTCCAGAAGATACAAGTCCTGATGTTTCTCCTAATAAAAGAAATGGAAAAATTAATAGATATTTGCATATTTGTCATATAACAAATAAAATAGTGCTAAATTCAAAACTTGATTCAATTTTTTATAAGGATACTATGCTTGAAAAATCATATGAAATTGTGATTGAATTGATGGTTTTGATATTTTATAGCATCAGTTTTTCTTCTTTGTTTTCTTTGGATGTTGTTATATTTTGGGTAATTTCTTTTTTTGAATGTTATTTTCTGAAATTCAATTTTATTTTTCTTTATAAAAATTTCTATTCAAATATGTGCAATGATTTTCATCATTGGAAATATTGTTTTATGATCGTTCTTATTGTTGGAATCATTTTAAATATTGGACTTTTAGCATTTCTATATGAAACTTTTCTCGAATTTTATCCGATTTTGGTTTTTTTTGTTGTTGTTGTATTTTTGATAATTGTGGTTTTTGTTGTTTATCTTCTGATGGACGATTTGTTTGAGGAAACAAAAGAAAATTTAATCAATGATAGATTAACAGTCACAAATTTGTTTAATTTCCTCAAATCTTAATTATTTCATTTCCTTAAAAATAAAATTTTAAAAATTCTCTTTAATTTTTTTTTTAATTTGGTTTCATATTTTTTTTCTTTTTTTTAATTGAGAATTTTATTTAATATGGATCTTTCTACGGAGGAGAGCCCCATTTATCATAGCCTCCTCCTACTCCTTTTGCGTGAATGAGTTCGATTCGGCCTTTCTTCATTTCTCAAACCTAATTTATCTAATGGGAATTTGAATTTTACAAATTTAAATCCGGAAATTCCTATATTATTAAATTAATAACGAATATGATATGAAAGGCATTGAATCCAGTTCTTCAAAAATATAATAGTTAATCAGTCAGATTTTAACATAATTTATCAATTTTTTTTCTTTTATCAACAGATTTTTTTTGAATTAAAAAAAAGTGAGAAAAAAACTATTCTAAATTCGATTGTGATAAATTATGTCCTCGAGCAAAGAAGATAAAAAAAAAGAAAAAAGAAGACCTCGAAACGATCCTCAAAACAGAAATTATGAATGTGGATGCGGCAAATCTTATTTAAGCTATCCCGCATTATACACTCATCAAAAAGTCAAACACGGGAAAGAAAAGCCCATAGGAACCAAAACTCCATTAATAAATGGCAGTGGTCACAGAGGAAGACCAAAAGTTTTTTCTTTCTAAAAAAGGCAAATTTCTTAGAAAAAAAAATAGAAAGAAGATTCAATTATTCAAAACGGAGCTAAAAATAAAGAAGAATCATTTGAGTCAGAAAGCGATTTCTCAGATGATGGACTAGACGAATTTTTATATTTTTTGACATGTTTTGGCAGGAATATGAAATTAGAAAGCAAGCAATCAAAACAAAATGATGGCAAAAATTTGAAACAAGATGTATACAAGATTAAGATTGATTATAATTTTTAATTTCTTTAGAAAAACTTTTCATTTCTTTTGGATGTGGCAGAAGATTCCTATAATATTTCGAAAACTTTTCCAAAAGAATTTTTTCAAAATACAGAAGATTATATTCCGATTTTGAGACAAATAGAAATTTTTGAAAAAGATCCGAATTTGGTTGTAACTGTCCTCAATGTTGAAGGTTCAGAAATCAAACAAGCAAATATGGATGAAATTTTTTCAATTTTTCTGTTAAAAATCTCAAAACACCTCAAACCTCAATATTTTAAAGAAATAGCTTTGTTTATTTGTTTATATAGAAAAGCTTTAGTAGAGTTGTCTCAAAAAGAAAAAGAAGAAAATGAAGAGTCTTTGGACTCAAAAAATTTGAATGCTGAATTAATTATTATTAAATCAAATCAATTTATTCTTGAGTTCCTTCCCAAGCTATTTTCGGAATTTCATCTAGATAATTTATTATTTTTTGGCCAAGGAGCTGACAAAATTAACAATGCTATACTTTTTACACAACATTTCGGAAATTGGCTTTATTCTTGTCATTTTACTGATTCGAAGCTTGAAATGAATTATGGAGATATGGAAAGAAAATGAAGAACTGTAATTTTAATATGTGAAAAACATAAAACGATGATTTATTTTTTATTGAAAAAAATTTAGTGATTTGAAATTTTTTAGTTTTCAATTTTTTGTTAATTATTAAAAGGAATATTCATTTATTTAATTTGAAATGTAGACTTCTTCTTCATTTTGAAATTTATTATTGAAAAATTTAGCTAAAATTTTGTAATTTCAATTTTTTTTCGCAATTGCATATAAAATAATATTCAAAAAAAATTAAAAAATTTAAACTTTTTTAAAGAAAATGGGATGCGTTTGTGGCAAAAATCACAGTATCAGAAAATCAGACATTTATCGAGATGTAAAAAAAAAATTTCAAATTGATTTCATTTCACACCGTTTAGAAATCTGAAGAGAAGAAACTCCCCAAACAAATTGAACAAAAGGATGTTTATAATAATCCAGCTGAAATTTTGAAAAACGATACTCCAAATAATAATAGCAAATCAAAGAATAAAAACAACTCAAACAAAATGAAATCAGAAGAAAGTGTGAGTCCTCGATTAGATAACAATGAAAAATTGAATCTTTTGAATTTCGAAGTCAACAAAATTTTTAAATTTTTTTTAAATTTAATTAAACGCAAAAAAATTTTAAGGAGGACAAACCCATTGAAGAAAACTTTTTAAAAGATAGTTTTTTGAAAGAAGCAGAAAAAACTAACAATACTGGAGTACAAAATAAATCAGTACATTATGAGTCAGCTCCTTTGAATAATCATTCAACATTTAAAACTCCAACCTATCCAAATAATTCTGAAAAGGATAATAAAATCACAGAAAAGAAATTTACTTACAAATTCTTAGAAAGAAATCTTCTGGATTCTTTCAATAATGAAGAGGAGCTTTATTATGAGCTTTATGACTCTGATTTAATTGATTTTCATGAGACTTTAGTTAATCCGAAGAATAAAGAAATGACCAGAAATCATCATTCTAATTCTTTTTCGACCTTCAATGATTGGTCAAAAATGATTCAAAAGGTTTCTATTCCTTCTGATAAACTATCAGAAAGTATGGCGAAAGTTAGCCAAGATTCAATTCAAGAAGTATTTAAGATAATTTTGTCTTTAAAAGAAAGGAATTGGTATGAAGAAATCGCACAGTTATATAAGGTTTTATTGAGAAATATTAAAAAAATTTATTGTTTTTGAATAAAAAAAATAATAAGGAAAAAAACTCAGCGAAATTTAACCAGAATATATTCGGAATGAATTTCGACCGCAAAATCGTGCATATTCAAGTAAAAACATCTAATAATTAGATCAGTACATTAAGTTTTATAATTATCAGGAACATTTTAAGTGGTTTTTAGCATCAATTGCTCATTTTTGCTTCAATTTCAACACTGTAATTGGAAGCACAAACTTCCAACCTCAACTTTTCCAAACGAAAAACAAAAGCAAATCAAATTCCAACATTTCCAACAATCTAATAAAAAGTTATTCAATGAGTGATGAAAGAGATAATGATGCAAATAATTTCTCCAAAACCAATAAATCGTTTGCTCAAAACCTCTTAAATGAATTAAGACTACCAGAAAACTCTCCAGATATTGAAAATCATAAAGGGCCTTTCCAGAAATATCTGCCTCATCATGCATCTCCTATCTGGTTTGAAGGATTTATTTGGCGAGGTGTTTATTTAAAAATGTTTTCAAGAGTCGATGGAAAAAAAATAAAAGCTGAAATAAAGGGTCTAAAAAATATTGCTATTGAATATCTTCAAGCCGAGTCGAGTTTCAAAATTGATTTCCAAAACATTATGAAAGACAAAATCAACGATAATAGTTTTCTTGATGTAAACTTTAAAAATGATCCAAATAATTGTCCATTCAAATATGTCAATTTCATTATGCCATTGATTTGCTATATTGAAAGCCCTTCATGGATGTTACTAGGAAGTCCGATTATCTATAACAAAAAACACGGAAATGAAGATTTGAAAATTACTGACATCTCGAATTATTTCAAAAGGTCCCTTTTTCTGAATAATCTTTCAAATCAGCATTTAAAGTTTCATTTCACTAACTATGAAGAAACTTCGACGTTATTCCAAACTCCAAATTCCTCTACAACCATAATAAACCCAAATAATTTGAATTCAATCATCAACAATATTAAAAACATCATGCCAAAACAGAATGCTGTTTGTTTAATGTATCTCATTAATCAAGATCCTAACACAAATATTGTTTATTTTGATACACCAGAGTATTTTTATATTTTTTTAAAAAAATATTAATATTTTTAAAGTTCAGGCGAATTAGATGTCAATTCTATCAAACAATTGATGGGATATCATTTTTTTAATAATGTGGACTATTCAAATCTTTTTAATGTGGATTTAAAAGAATCATGTTCATTGAAAGCAAGCTCATCAGAAAAAACTGATACGTTAAAGCTGAGTGTGATTCGTTTCGAATATTTAGATTGGAAATTTCAAATGATTTTTGCTAATAATATAAAAAACACAACATTTCCTTGCACGATTAATGAGAGAGCTATGGAAATGCTTTATTTTTCTTCCTACGAAAATGGAAATAATAAGTAAATTTAGAAAATATTTTTTTATCAATATTTTATTTTAGAAAATTTAAAATTTTGGGAAATGTTTTGATTTTTGCTTCAAATTCAAATGAGTTTTGTTTCATCCAATCTCCTCTCATGAACGATTTTGAAATCCTTTCTTATTTTCTCAAAAAAGGACAAGGGTTATTTTTATATATAAAAATTTGCTAATATTATTTTATTATATAGAGAGAATTTTCTTATTAAAAATGAAAAAAAAAACAATAAAAAATTTCCTACAGAAAGTTTAAAGATTCTTAATAAAAATAACGAAGCAAATTTCTATGAGAATCTAATTCTAAATCATTATTCCCAAAGCATCGAAGAAATCACAATTAAAATAGATGCAACTGATGAGATCGTAAATCCATCAGCTTTGAAAGAATTATTTCATAAATATGGATTAAATATGAGATTTGAATGGATTGTTTATTCCAAATTGCGAAACACAAAGTTGTTTTTTTTAATTAACAATTGGACATTTTTTGTTAAAGGGCCAAAGGATTGTTGGGAAGTGATATTTTATGTCGAGTTTTAAAGAAAAAAATAAACTATCAAATCCATCAAAAATTGCAACAGTGCAATAAGCAGAAATCAGGTGAATTGCATAATGAAGAAATGGACGAAAGAAATGAAATAATGAGCGAAAACTATTTCAAAAGTTTATTGACCAAAATTTTGTCTATGCTCTTGATTGGAGAATCTGTTATTTTTATTAGTTTTAACATTTTAATTTTTTTTTTTAAAGGAAATTAATGAAGAGAACCAAATTTACAAAGAAATAATGCTTTGTTTGAGCTATTCGTTATTAAGAATATTAAATTATACCAATAAATTGCTTTTAGAAAATGAGTTGTATGTCTTATTGAGCACTCAAATTTTAAAAGAATTGATCTGCTTGCCATCTAATGAGTCAAACATCTTCATAAATGTAATTGAAAAATAAAATCCTTTCATATTATATCATAAATTTTAGTTTATTCAATACCATTTCAAAGTTTCCTTGAATTATGAACTAATAAATTCATTAAGAACAGACAAATATCATTTTCTTTTGAACAAAAGTTATAATAAGATCTCCTCCAAAGATATCATCTCCATAAATTATTCTTCAATTTCTTATCTAACTTTGAAAGAAAGAGCCTACCTTATTTTGATTCGGCAAAGCTATAATAAGATGCCTAAGTACAATTTTGAACACATTATGCCATCTAGTTTGTATAAAATTAAACCTTCGAATAATGTACTTGACAACACTTCGATTTTCACTAATAATAACTCTATGGACTCTCAACTAAAATTCAAATATACAATCCCTGATATTGATATTTTGAATGATTGGGTTCTTTGTTTAGAAACCATTTGTAACGGATTGCAATGCTTGGAAGGAGATAATACTGTTCTTTTAGAAGCTTATATTCTTCAGGTTTTGGAAACTTATTTTCTCGAACAAGATGAAGAACAATGCAAAATAATTCTAGAGAAATTAGTCAATTATTTGAATATTTCATTGCTTTGTGAACCAGAAATCGTGGTCGTTGTGCATACACTATTAGGATTAATTTATGAGACAAAAGCTTTGGTCGAATGTGAGCAGAATTATATGATGGCTTTATTAACCTTGCATAAACTTTATGGAGATCCAAGAGGAAGAGGTGGGAATGGAATCCCGTGGGAATTGTTTGTAACTTGGAGATTATCAATAATCACCAGACTTCAAGGCAAGATTCCTGACGCTGAATACGTTGAAGAATTATATGATTCAACTGTTTTGAATTTGAAGAGGAATAAATTCAACAAGTAAATTTTTATTTTATTTTTTTAATTAAAAGTTTGTCATAATTTAGTTTTGCATTCAAACATTATATATATGATTATCCATTCAAACCCTATGAATCCTCTTTTAATGCAAATAAATATCTTTATTCTCCAACCAAAAAACCAATCGATTCAGATGTAAAGTATATCATCAAAGAAAATTCCAAAAATCTTGGTTCACCGAATCCTTTTGAAAATGAAAACGAAAAGGCAATTACAAATTCTTTACCGTCTTTTTTTTCCCATTGGTGTAAACATTTAAAATTTGAAGAAAGCACAAGTAAAATCGAAATTCTGAGCCAAACTCTCAATAAAAATGAAGAAACCTTTTCATGGATTCTCAAGAATCTTTTGATATTTTATCCAAGCAAAATCTTGTGGCAAACAAGCTTTTTGAAATCTTTCTTTTTATCGATAATGCAAAGCGTTTATGCAAGCGCATCGACTGTTTCAAGTCTTTCAAATTATTCAATGCGACCTGAAAGACAAATGTCAAAAGATCCCATTAATAATGCAAGTAATAGTCATGAAGGAGGTTACAATGCAACTCCCAAAATCACAAAAAGTTCCAAAAAAAATAAAACGCTGAATTTAGTTGGAGGAAATCTTGTTCAAGTCTTCGAAAAAGACTCTTCAACCTACAACAAAAAGGAATTAAGTGGAGTGGCCTTCGTATGGGGACAAAATACTGAAGGACAATTAGGAGTCATTATTGATGGGGAAGAAGATCAAAATAATTGGAATCCAAAACTTGACAAGAAACTGAAAATTATGAACCCTCGATTATTATTACCTTTGAAAAACACAATAATAATCAATGTAGCTTGCGGGTATACTCATTCTTTCGCCATAACCATCAATCGAAATGTTTTGGCTTGGGGATCAAATAAATCATCACAATTGGGTTTAGGGCCTAACACTCCAACGAATGTTACAATTCCAACACAAATCCCAAAATTGGAGAATATTATAAATGTAATTATTTAAAAATTAAACAAAAAATTTAAGGAATTATGTTATTAGGTTTCTTGTGGACATGAACATACTGTGGCATTGGATTCTCATGGGAATGTTTATTCCTGGGGTCAAGGTGAAGGAGGTTTATTGGGTCATGGTGACACAAAATCGCAAAATTCACCCAAAATTATTGAATGCCTTCGCAATGTCCTTATTGATTCTGTGTGTTGTGGAGGACTTCATACTCTTGCTTTATCAAAAAACGGATTAGTTTATTCATGGGGCAGAGGAGAAGGTGGACAATTAGGTTTGGCTTTTAATCTCTTGACCAATGAAGAAGGAAATCTATATTTGACAACACCGAAAAGAATCAGATCAAATTTAGAAGGATGTATTGTAAAACAAATTGCTTGTGGAGATGCACACTCTTTGGCTTTATTACAAAACGGAAAAGTGTTTGGATGGGGATATACGAATTCTGGACAATTGGGACTTGGAATAACTGGGGATACGTTGGAAGGAAATCAGAAATTTACTACTATACAAATAAGAGAACCTGTTTTAATCGAAAGTGTCAGCACTTTGAACATTGCGAAAGTATGTTTATTTTTATTTTTTATTCAATAAAGGATAAATTTTGGCAGATTTATGCAGGGTCTACTTTTTCAATGTTTTTAACCGAAAAAAAAGAAGTTGTTTTAAAAATAATTTTATTTTAAATAAAATTTTAATAGTTATATTCTTGTGGGATAAATGATTATAACCAATTGGGACTTGAGAAAAATCCAATCAAAGTTACAGCCTTAGGTTAGATAAAAAAATAAATTTTTCTTTAATAAAATTGTTTTGATAGATAATTACAAACACCCGCAAACCAATTCTATTTTGACTGAATGTGCTCTTCCTAAAAAATTAGAATGTTTCCAACAAATTCCAATCCTGAATGTTTCTTGTGGAGAAAATCACTCAGTCGCTGTAAAACATTTAAATTTATAAAAAACTCTAAAAGGATTTCTTAAGTTAACGTTGTTTGATAATAAATACTATATGCTTTTTTCTTGGGGAATGCATAAACATTTTCAATTGGGATTAGGAGATATTGGATTAGGCTCTTCTCCACCAAGACCAATAACTTATTTACAAGATATGGTGTTTTATAGTGTAAGCTAGTTTATTTATTATAAATTCCATTGTTTTTATTCATTAAAAATAGATGGGATGTGGAGCATATCATACAATTGCTTTAGCGGGATACCCTTTGGAATCTATAGATTTTGTAAGAAAAATATAAGAAATTTTTCAAATCTTTGATTTTAGGATAATTTAATGATAAAAAAAATTGAAAAATATGACTCAAAATGGAACTTGTCATATTATGATATTAAAGATAATTATTCTAATGTGATGGAGTTCGCTTTCAGCAATTTGGAGAATATAACTCCCAGTGATGAGGGGAAAATTGATAATCCGAAATCAATAAAAACGGTTAATTAAAGTTTTTTTTTGATAGATTAACAATCTTTTGATAAGAATTAACTCGTTTTTAATTTAATTTTGTTCTAAATATAATTAAATTTGTTTTATAAACAAAATAAAAAAATACAATAATTTTTTAGTTTTCACTTAATTTTAATGATCGGATTTTTGCCCCTTCTAAAACACTCTCGTTTTTTAAACTAATTCTCTTCAATGAACAAATTTTTTTCCTTTTACTTTCTAAAATTTCATCCAAACAGTTCTTCATTCTCTTTTTCAATGATGAAGTGTCTTCATATTGTCTGGTATTTACAAAGGATGACATTTTTTTCAATTCCCAATAAGTCAACTCGCTATAATCCTTATATGAATAATAACTGAGCATGATTTTTATTATAATTAAAAAACAGAAAAAGCATCTATAAATTTAAAATTAAGATTTTTGTTAGAATTAAAAAAATTTTGTACCTTAAAACAAAAATCCTTTCAATAAAAACAAATTGAAATTGCAAAAAATCAAAACCAAAAAAATCTTGCATACTGTGATTGAAAAGTAATCTTTCAATGAAGAAATTGAACAATATAACTATAAAAATAATTAATTTAAACTAAAGCTCTTTAAATAATTGTTTACTTAATAAGACATATGCTCTTGATGAATAAAATCTTTGTATGGAAGTGATGAGCAAAGTTAAAAAAGTAATAGTAAAATAATAGAAAAAAGTTTTGAAATCGAAAAATTCTAATGACATCCAATTCAAAATCATTATAATATCTTCGATTTTTGAAGTGATTTGTGAAAAAACTTCTTGCAATCGAGATTCATGTGACATTAATTTCTGTTCAATCGTTTCAAAAGAATGTGTTATATTTTCAGTTTTTTGCGATAAATTAGCATAACTTTCCTGAAAATGAAGTGTTTATCAAACAGATAAATTTATTAAAAGGACCTTAATTTCTTCGTTTTTTTTTAAAACATCATGAAAATGCTGTTGTAAATCAGCGTCAATTTTCTCATGCATCTTCGAAATTTCATTTGTTTTGTCTAAATTGATTTTTCTTTAATTTTTTTTATTTTTAAAAATGAATTTGTATAAAATTAATGCTGTTCTGTATATTTTTACAAGAGATTTTTGGATGCTGTGGCAGAATCAAATAAACCATTAATCATTTTTTCTGATTCTTCTTGCCAAATCATTCCTTTATAATAGAAACATAAATTATCAGCATGGTTGTAAAAGGAAAGATAGGTGTTCCAATCATCGTTTTTCAATCTTTTTGTGCAATCTAAAGGGTTGTTTTCGAAATTGCATTTAATAAATTTCTTCCCAGATATCTCATAAAAACATTTCGACAATCTCAAAGCAAACTTTAATATTATTTTTTTCTATTATTTTAAACTCTCAAATCAAACCTTTATTTTATATTGTTCATTAATGTCTCTACATTTTAAAGTCAGCTCTGAAAATGCGTTTTTAAAGCAATCACTTTGCTTTGATTTTTCCGTCAAATAGATAAAACTTTCTAACCAAAATTTTTAGAGTTTGTAAAACTTCTTTAACTAAAAAAACCTTTGGACTGATCAGGTTTCGGCTCCTTAGAAAATTGCTCGTAATCGATTGATTGATTCAAATTGATGAGAAAGAAAAGAAAAATGTAAAAGTGAATAATTATTTTTTTCATTGTGTTTTATTTTTTTTAAAAAAGATCATTTGGCTCCAAC
>JFJP01018755.1_pt1 | contig 12004 bp, 14 predicted proteins | sample 431651 | NCBI WGS metagenome assembly JFJP01 (sample SAMN02602958, study PRJNA72255) | Microbial mat metagenome, whole genome shotgun sequencing project. | biome: fresh water; feature: sink hole; material: water; isolation source: purple microbial (photo- and chemosynthetic) mats found in... | reverse complement strand
TCACCATCGCCACTGGCAACCACGACGAAGATTGCCAGTTTGAAGCGCCCGGCGATTGGCCGCAGATCGCCTTGGAAACGGCGGTCAAACGGTATTTCCAGACGATGCCTTTCCAATCCGGCGTATCCATTCGCCAACTGGTGGAGCCGGTCGTTCAAGCCATCACCGATCGCGGCCTGAAGAACGGGATTTTCGCATCCCCCGCCGATGCCGAAACATACCAGGCGGAACTGGCATTTGCCTGCTATTCCCGCTACGGTTGGTTAGGCGAGTCGATCTGGCAGCGTATCGGACGCTCGCCAGCGCTGCTCAACCGGACGGCACGCAGCACTACACCCGTGAGTCCGAAACGGGTTATTCCGTTACCTTACGCCATCCACCTCTCCGGGGAGCAGGTCCGCGACCGCAAGGCTTTGCGTAAAACAGCAGGCTCGATCCCGAAAGGCGAATGCGCCATCGTGTGTTTCGATGATACGATAGCGGACTGGCACTCATGCCCGGCCAGCGGTCCTGTCGCCAGCGGAACGGAGCCCTCCGGCTATCTGTTCCTCCCGGAAAGCATCTACAAGACGGCAACGATTAACGTCAATCGTTTCCTGGACAGCAAGGGGCGCTTTAACCTCGAGGCGTTGTGTCATACGGTCACGCTATTCACCATCGCATTGGACATTCTTGTCGACGTAGTCCCTTATGCGAACCGCAGCCAGGCCAGTATCAGCAAAGCTCACAGGCCTATCGGCATCAGTTATGCTGGGCTTGCCCCGCTGCTGATGCGACTCGGCCTACCCTACGACAGCGATCCCGGCCGGGCGGTGGCGGCAGCATTGACATCGCTGATCACGGCGACGGCCGTTGAAACATCGCAACGGCTAGCAGCGGCCACCCGTCCTTTCAGCAAGTACCGCGCAAATAGGACCAGCCTGCTCGCCATCCTCCGGCGTCACGCTGCCGCGGCTGACTCTATCCCGCGGGTGGCACCAGCGGAAGGCCTGCACAAAACGGCCAAGGAGACCTGGGATCGCATCCTGGCATCCTCTACCGGCTTCAGGAATGCCTATTTCACCCATCTGGTGGCTGCCGGGACTGCCGGACTTATCCTCGACGCCGACGTTTCGGATATCGGCCCGATGACTGCCTTGGTAAAGTACGCCCGATTGGAAGACGGGTATGTCGAACGGCAGGTCAATCCCTGCGTGGATCAAGCGCTAGCGACCCTCCGGTACAAAATAGCCGGCCGTCGCGCCATGCTTGCCCACGTCCTCGATACGGCGACCATGGAAGGAGCCCCGGGGCTGCGGCCAGAACACCTGCCTGTTTTTGATTGCCAGTTCGCTGCAGCACCGCATGGGCAACGGACGATCTCAGCAGCAGCACAGGTAGAGATGATGGCGGCCGTGCAACCCATGCTTTCGGGTGGCATCCAGCGCACGATTATGCTCCCGCCATCCCTTGGCTCGGAGACAATCGCCGACCTCATCCACAAGGCGTGGGAACGTGGGCTGAGAACCATCACCCTCTACCGCTCGACCACGGATATAACTGATAGAGGAGACTAAGCCATGGACAACTATTCCATGTTTGGCATCACCCGCTGCGGCAAGAAACACAGCGAGAACCAGGATTGCATCTTTCATCGCACGATAGAGACCGGTGAACACGGGACGGTTTATCTGCTGGGGGTGGCCGACGGAATCAGCGGATCCGCCTATGGCGGAAGTGTGGCCCGGTGGCTGATGGAAAGAAATCTGGCGCTGCTTCCCCTGTTCGACCAGCCATCGAAGCCGGTCGGTGCCCAATTGGAAAAGACGCTGCATGATCTGGCGGCAGCCTTTCGTACCGAGTTCGCAGAGAACGAGACGATGCTCGGCAGCGGGGCCGCATTTGCCGTTGCCGCTGTCCACGGAGGTACAGCCGAGTGCTTCTGGGCGGGCGATGTCGCCATCTACCTGAACCGGGGTACAAAGAAGTTCGCCGGCAGCCAGATCACCGAGCCGGATCTCAATCGGTTTCGAGAGTTGACCAATTATTTCGGAAAAACGCCGTTTAGTCCGCACCATGCCACCGTGCCCATCAGTAAAGGCGACGTCCTAACCATTGCCAGCGATGGTGCCAATATCGACCAGTACGTCCTCCAGGAATACTACCGTAAGCACGGCGTCGCCCAATCCACATTGACCACGATTGCCGAACTCGCCCTGCGCTCCCCGCGTGCCGACGACGTCAGCCTAGTGGCGATTGCCGGATAATTACACTCCATCTTTTCCGGCTGTTGTCTCTCTGCATAAGCGGATACAGGCACCCGTCATGAGCGATCAATAGATCAATCTCACGCTTGTCCTTGTCCCGGTAGTGATACAACGCATGATGCTGCAAAAACAGTGGCGGATCGTGCCGGGCCAGAGCGCGCAGGTTCATGTCATCTAGCGTGATATAGCGCAGTTCCGGTTCGCGCAACTTCTCCAGTATACTTGTTTTACCGACCTGCCGTGGCCCGGTGATCAAGATCACTGGAAACTGCTCCGCCGCCATACAGGCCGATTCCAATGCCCGTTCGCAATACCCTGATGTTCGACCAATCGTCATAATGATTGCATAATAGTCGGCATATTTCGTTGTGTCGAGACCGCCGTATCGGGCACTGGGTGCTAATAAATATCACAGAGCGCCGCGAGACGTCGATCCTCAACATAGGTATGCCATACAGGCATTGCTACCTGACTTCTCGGCTAACGCTTGGAGCGACCGTCGCTCCTCCTCAGTGAGTTTCCAATGCTTGAGCAGTTCCTTCAGCCCTTTATCGCAGTTGTTACGGACAACGACGTCAAGCAGGCGCTGCCTTGTCTTTCCCGACAACTTTAGCAACCCCTTCATCGCGTCACTCCTGCCCTCCATGGCAATCTCGATTGGCAACATTCCATCCCCATTTTTCGTTTCCAGTGCATCGGGCAACTCCGCCATGCGTGTAATCAGCGAAGCCTGGGCGTCCCATCCTGCAAGCGCAAGATGAAAGGCGTTCCGGTCACGCTTCATCTTGTCGCCATTGCTGGTCGTGAAAGCCCAGTCCAGATTTACAGTGAAATCCAGAAGCAATTCAGCGAACTTCCACTGCTTGTCGTCGCACGAATGCAGCAGCATGTAAGAGCGAACGCAGTCGGGAATAACCTTTATCATATTAACGACTGATGCGGGCACAGTCTTTATTCGACCTAGGGCAGCAGCATACAGGGCAGCCATAAACTCGCGAGGCCAAGCATCTCCATCGACACCGGTCCACCGTAAAGCATTCCTGGCGTTTAAAAACATGTCAAATTGTTCCTTATCTAGACGCTCCTTCAATTTCGTTTGCTCATCGTATTTCAGACACTGCTCCTTCGCTTGGTACTCGATGGTCTTCTTTAAAGGTTGAGCGGCTGCATACATAACTTCTGGTGGAATGGCGCATCCGCCTCTAAGAAACTCCAGGGTTCGCGTGAACCCTTTTTCATACACAAGGTAATTCGTCTCGCCAATCAACCATTCCCAATCCGCTTTGCTCGCCCGTTTCGCTTCGCACAGGATTTCGGCGAGACATCCGGCCGCTGCCGCTCGTACAGCGGTGACGCGGCCTGATGACTGAACAGTTTGACGGAGAACCGCCTCCTGTCGATCGGCGGGAAAATGGGATCGAAAGTAAGATGATAGCATGTTTTCCGCAAGTGATGTATGGGGCGACTCAAGCAGATCAAGGAAACGGGCTTCTATACCGTCATTTCGGCGAGCCCTACTGCTATACCAAGCTGCCTGCGCCAGGATCTGATTGTCCGTCGCCAGGAATTGGTCACAGGCGGGATTCAAGTGCGCATCCATGTCCAGCGAGCTTGAGGCATGCCCCCTGTCCAGCATGCGGTATGCCGCTGCGGCGACTGTGGGCCGACTATCGCCGAGAAGAGGCAGGAGCGACGCTACGTCACTCCAGATCACGGCATGCTCTTCGAATGGTCCCCACTCACAGACGGGGGAGTGGCGCAGCATCATGTCGAGTTCCATCCGCATATGCATGCCATGCCCTGATCCACTCAACGCCTGAACCATCGCGGTGAATGCGTGACGGACCTGCGGCGACATGGGAATACCACTGCGCTCCATAGGAGATTCTGACCAATGATCGTCTGTCAACGCGCGACCGGCGGATCCCACTGCACTGGCAGAAATGCCCAGACTCGATCGTATCGTCATGGACCAGGCCTGGAGCAACGCCGTCAGCCCGGCCTTCTCCCAGGTAATCGGAACGAACCATGCCAGATACATGCTTGGCTGCAGCAGCCATGCCTTTGCAAACAGCCAGGGACGCTCGTCTTCCGATAAGAAGGATGCGCAAAACCAGTTCGCCAATGCTTCTGAAACGACGGTTGACATTTCAGGCGGTGCGGGTAAAAGGTGATGACCGATCTCATGAATAATCGTCATTCGGAGCATGAGTTCTGTCCAGTTACGATCCGGGCCGGGGTGAGGCTCTCCTTCATTCAACGCGTTGGCCATCTCCAATGGCAGACGAAAGAGTCGCTCGGGGCTGATGAAAATGGCCGGTTCATTGCCCACACTGGGCGGCAGCAAAGCCGCAAGCGTATCATCCTCCGATTTCGACTCGGCGGATGCCGGGCGTTTCCTTTGCAACTCCGGCAGCAGGAATGCCCCCTCCGCAAAAGCGCGGGCACGGGAGACATAGACACCCAACGGCTCAACAACGCCGCCGCCGGTCAGTTGAATTGGGCGCCGGTTGATGAAACTCTGTTCCTGATTCTTGCCTCCCTGCCGCCGCTGGAATGTGGGACTTTCATCACGGTCATTCCCCTGCTCAGTATCGTCACCCCTAGGACATTTCTCCTCCTGGGATTGCATACAAAGATCGTCGACCAGAAACAACCACTTCAAATTCGACATCCGGCAGCATGCAGCCTTGCGCCACTCTGTTGCCTCGACACCGATGTCAACGGACGGCAAGCGCTCAATTGCTTGCCCGACAATTGCCGTACAAGCATTTGTCCAATCAAACCGAGAATTCAAGTTAACAATATTCATTTTCCCTCCAATACGGATCCACCCAGTCCTCCGATGTTTTCGCCCGCGATAAGATCGAGATAGGCGCATTCGATCAGGGCAGACGGCTGTATGCCAAGCTTTTCCATGAGCGAGCAAGCCTCAGACATGCAAGCGGCAGCCAATTCATTCTCTCCCATAATCACTTCCAGTTCCAGAAACTCACCAAGCCGCTTCACCCGGTCCAGATGAATGCGAGTACGACCAGCCATGAACAAGGTACGCTGCTTCTCGACCCTGCCGATCTGCCCATAGGCCAGCGTCAGCACCTCACGCAGGGAATCGGGGGTGGCAGTCGGCGAGATCGTATATTCCGACGATTTTGGCCCTGCCTCATTTGATCGCCGGTAGAAAATAAGCTCACCGCGTCCGTCGGCAAACTCCCGCAGCTTCAACCTGCCGTTCGGGCAGGCGAAGAACGTGTCATCCTGGAATATCTCCGTTGGCCCGGAGTCTGCCATCGCGACCACACGCGGCCACATTGCCTCGACCGATTCAATCCGCGCCTTGATTTCAACATTTCGCGCCATCAAAAGCACCCTTCTGTTGGCCGCACTCATAGGCGATAATATTGCCATCCCTCGATGCCGTTAAACATACCAGCTGAACATAGACAAGAACGGTGATCTTGTAAACAATCACGCTCGCCGTGATTCCGCCTGTTTGATTTCCAGTAAGCCAGCCCGTAGCCGCTCTAGCTGGCCCTGCGATCGCACAGCGGGATGGGGCAGATAGGTTGCTGCAACTCCCTGCCGACGGCATTCTTTCTCTGCAACTTTCCCGAGCACTACCACCGGACTGTCGCCCGCGATCTCCGGCAAATTCTTTAGCGTGCAACGGCCTCGCTCGTCTATTTCGTAAACATTTCCCAGCCGCGCATTTAATCCTATATCGGCCAGTATTTTCCGCAATCTCCGCCCGCTCACAGTGCCAGGATGAAACGGGACGCCTGTGCCTTTATCGTGTTCACCCAGAATCAGTAGCATTCAATTTCTCCGGTTCCAGCTGCAGCGCCAGTTCTGCGATCCGCTGATTTGTGCCTGAACCGTTTCAATACCAGAGCAAGGTGGTGCTTTTGAATACGGTTAGGATGTTGTCTCCTCGTAGCTTCTGAAAATGTCAATGGTATGGGTCATTTCTCTGCCTGTCCGACGCTCGGTTGTTCTTGTCCTTTGCGCGAAACGATAACCGTCGAACGGGCAATCGTCCCTCTTCACGCGGCCATCGCCAAAAGTTCCGACGAGAAGATAATCAGGCGTGCCGGTGGAACTTTCAACTGATTGCCAAAACGGTCCGGCAGGGTCGAAGAAATTTGTCCAATTATTGCCGAAGGCATGGCCCGGTTGAATTATCGCGACTGCTTTCGGCGCAATGTCATTACGCTCATACAATCCTTGGAAGCACGCGACGCCCTCTCCTGCAAGAAAGAACAGGCTAAACATGGGCGGTCCAATTCGGTCGTCGAACATTTCCTGACGCTTCCAAATAGACCAATGCCCGAATGAAACGTAATTGCGTTGCCCATCAAGAACACAATTTGGGCGATTGAAGTCACCGAAGTGAATCGGCATACGAGGCCTCCAATGAGGGGGCACGATCTCGTCTTTCTCAACATCTCTCTCCAAAAGTCTTTTATATCCTCGAAATCCCGCTTCGGAAAGTTCCTTTAAGTAATCCGTGTGTTTGATGCCGTAGTCCGCGAAAACGAACGAGTGAATAAATCCGTTGAGAATAATGACCGGTGATGCATCCAGGCCGGATGATGGGTAATAGCAGCTTTCGGCAAGTATGTGATTCAGTGGTATTGGGGTAGGCAGTTCAGGCGCGGCAGCCAGCGAGGAAAGCCAATCCGGAACTTCCTTCCGGGGGAACACATCCGCAAATGGATGAGGCATCGGTCGCTTCTCGCATCTTCTGTTTGTGTGGCCTTCAATCTTCGATTTGCGGACAAAGTTCCCGCAGCGCGGGCACGCTTGGAGCGTTCCGGCCCTGACGCGCGTTTCCACGGAAATCCGTCTTTGTTCAGTACGCGCTGCTGCCTTGCGATCGGCATTACATTTCGGATTTCTGCAATATCCCCCGGTGTCGGCATAAGTAGCCGGAAGAATCTCAGATCCGCATTGCAGGCATTTTACCTTGGTGTTCGGCATCTTTTCTCTGACCTATTGTTGCAAGACGCTTTCGGCGCGGTAGCGACGTATAGTGGAGGTGCTAATTGAGCCGTCTATTTGATCAGTAGCATATAGACCGGAAGTCGAGCCCTTCTTTAGACCCGCAAAGCGGGCACTTTGGTGTTCCAGCATCGCTTTCACTCGTACCGCTGCACGCCCCACATGTGAACTTGTTGCACCGCTTGCAGGTGAAACCCTCGCCTGGCGGAGAATCAGTCTTTCGTCCACACTTCACGCACTTCGGACCGCCTTCAGCCTTAAATGCCCCGATCATAGCCGCTCCTATCCTTAGTTTCCTCGTGCACCCTGTTGGCCTTTGCTACGTCGGAGAAGCACTGGGTCAAGAATTCCTCCAAGTCGGACGGTTGCGGCCGACCGTCCCATTTTATCCTTTGTCCGCCCCTATCCGAAACTTCATGTATTCACTCATCATCGGCTCATCCCATTCTGGAAACTCGATCAGGCACCAATCGCGCTCAACTGAAAGTCGGCGGGCATCCTTGTAGATCGCATCGAAGTCCCGCTCCACAGACAATTCAAAACCGACTAGTCGATCCAGAAGGTTTTCTGCGGAAAGTCGTTCAAGGAGAATGGCAATGGCGCTCGCCGTTTCATTCCATGTGTCATAGCCCGTTTGAGTTGCTGCCTCATCAGTCTGTGGATAAAAGGCAACAGACATGCGCTCGTTTGGTCGCAACGTCTTTGCTATTCTCATGATGCGGTTGACCGAGGCTGACGGGTTCTCGCAGCCGTAGCGATGTTGATAGGCCATGTGGTTGCGGTGCTCGCTCTCCAAATACGAGGCACATGCGAAATCGAGGAATGTGGTCTTTCCGATTCCGGTTGGCCCGATGGTTAGGCAAATGCGCCCTTCGGCGACAGCGTCCTTGAAGGTTGCGAAATGACCAACATCGTACGGGTCAAAGTACTTATAATTGCGTCCGTTGAATACAATCTCGTGTGATTTCATACGATCTTACTTCCTGATCAATGACGAGTCTATGCGTTCGGGGTTATTTGCGCTTCGGGCTACCCGCGATAGGCTGGTCTTGCTGGTTATGCCTTTGCTTGTTCTTGCCTCAGATCATTCAAAAGGGTGTCGGCTATTCTGTGCAACCCGTCGAGGTCGCCGATCAATGAGTTCAAAGGTTGCTCGTGCATGAATTGATCCGATAAGTGGGCAATCAAGGCTCGGGCGTTCGCAGCTATGCCGGTTGTGCGGTCAGCCAACTCTGAGAGGTGCACTTCCGTGATTGGATTCATTTGTGCGGTACGTTCGACAGAGTCGGAAAACGCGGTCCAGAGCCAATGAACCGAACAAGGTAAGTCAGCGAGAAGATTGCCCTGATAATGCCGAGAGTGAACCTGACGTTCTTTATACGCTTCGCGACATTCAGCTATTCTGTCGTAGCATACCGCATTGCTCTTGATGGCAGATAGAAGCACCGATAGACGTTCGGGGGCAGATTCAGTGGTTATCATCCTAGTGTTCTCCTTCAGCATAAACATTCATATTTGCCTATCATGATTTACCTCCCACTCGTTGTCCGCGCGTTTGCCATAGGCTAAACGCGGCAGAGCGTCCACCTAAACGCTGGCAATCAGACTAAATTGCACGAACTTTTTATCGCGGTTTGCTTTGTAACACAGTTGCGATTCCATTTGCGGCAAGTACACCGAGATCAAAAGACCCGCGCGATCGAAGGGAGTCCAGCACGGGAAGTACCGTCTCGGGGCCTGCCGTATAATCTCTAAACCGTTTGTAGCGTAACGATTGCCTTTGGTTTAGACGTTCAAATGCATTTCGGAAAGCCCCCTGTCGGAATACGGCCACCCAGTTTGTCATCAACTGTGCGAGCATTTCATGTGTATCTTCATCTACGGAATTAAAGGACTCGGTATCCCACTCGTAAGTTTGTGACGGACCAAGACAATGAATCGCCCAGTGTGCCAATTCATGGATCGCAACAACACTGAAAACAGCTGCTTCCGGTACATGCAATGTATCTGATGCCCAAAGGACACCTCTTCTGTAAATAACTATGTCTTTCATATCAGGTCGGTAGATTCCAAGAGCCGACTCAAAATCAATTGGTCCTTCAAAATTCTCTTCCGGACATCTATCGAATTGTCCTGATTCAGCACGCGCTCGCCATGCAGGCGGCTCCTCATTGGATTCCAAGATGGGTGGCAATCTTCGAATAAACCAGCCATATTTACCCAAAGCTTCAAATAGTGTGTCAGCAAATGACCAGTACCCAAGCATCGCGGCACCCTCTGTCTCATTCGCCACGAACTGCATCAACGATGTCATGAGTCCGGATAATCTCTCTAATATTTCCACCCTGCGCCCCCGAACCTCGGCAGTTCGTGTTTGAATTATCGATGATCCTCCCTCATTTCCGGACATGGGAGTTCCGTACATTTTCGAAAGCGTATTCGTGTATTCCTGAATGAACTCGTCAATTCCTGGATTCTGGATCAAGCCCTTGAGTTTTTTCAATTGATCAAGAATCAGACGATGGGTCATGAATTGTGGCATCGCCACTTCCGCTGACTTTTCATCTGGGGGCGTAGTACTTCGGCTGCGCAATTCTGTAGCCAAGAGCAGATGCTGCGACCTGAGTAGTTCAAAGAGAATTTGGTTCAGTTCATGTATCATATGAGTTCCTTTATTATGTTGTTCCCTTTAAGGTTGTATTGAACTTCTGCAACCCGCATATTTGTATTTAAGTTTAATGTATGAGCGCAACCTGATGGCGAGCAACCTTGATTAGTTCTCGCAGGGCGGCGTTGACAGCGTTGTCGTCACAAAAGACTGCGGCGACATCGGTGTCAATCTTTACGAGGTTTGTGCCAGCTCGATAGCGCTGGACATACTTTCGTAGGATACCGCTTTTCATCGTGGCGATGCCGTACTCAGGACGAAGTCCGTCTGTAATTGTTTTATCCTCTTTCATACTGGTAGATTACCATAGGTGATGTTTTGTTCTCAATCTGTTTTATCCTCGCCCGCTTATTGCCGCATCACCAACCCCCAACCCAGAACATGTGTCGAGAACATGGCAAGCGCGATGACACACACCACCAGCACAACACCCCAGATCGACAGGATCAAGAACACTGATGTTTCGGCGGCATATTTCATCCTGTCAATCCTGTAATCCTGTCAAATCAAGCCGAGCTTAAGCCTTCGTGTTTCAATCATCACTGAGCCGAACGGTGCATGATCCATCTGGAGGGCCGGATTCCACGCCGGCCGCGTCGTGCAAGCCGTCATGCACACCACTGCCTTTGCAACAGGCGGCTCGCCCGGAGGTCTTCGCCCTACCTCCAAAAACTGCGGGGGAACACTTTATTTCAATGGGGGTGCACGAGCGATACCCATCTCCTGGGAGTCCACTCCAGAATGCGATCGAACCCTCATGCGTCCATGACGACGCGCAACCCCGTTTTACGGTTCCAACGCGAAGGAATCATCCCCCAGCGGTAAGCCGAGCGGCATGCGAGGCCATCGCAAAACCAGCTTCCGCCGCGATATATGCGGCCGCCGTCTTCAGACGCCGCCGGGTCCACCGTCACGGCGTCCTCGCTCGGATAATCTCCAAAATAATCGTTGCACCACTCAGATACATTGCCATGCATATCGTATAGCCCCCATGCATTGGGTTTCTTCTGCCCAACGGGCTGCGTCATTTCGTTGCTGTTCTTGCCATACCACGCCATCGCGTCCAGATCCCCGGCATACGGTCCCGTTGTACCCGCCCGACATGCATATTCCCATTCGGCTTCGGTTGGCAGGCGGAAAGTGTGTCGTCTGCTGTCTGTAGCCTGTAGTCTTTCGTTAAGCCGCTGGAGGAATTCCTGGCAGTCGTCCCAGCTCACGCTTTCCACCGGGAGCTTAGCTCCCTTGAACTCGCTCGGGTTAATGCCCATGAACGTTTGCCACTGCTCCTGCGTCACTTCGTATTTGCCCATCCAGAAGCCCTTGGTCAGCGTCACCTTGTGCTGCGGGATTTCGACCTTATGACGCCCAGGTTCGTTCGCAGTGGAGCCCATCATGAAGGTGCCCGGTGGAATCCACACCAGGTCGAGGCTGATGCCGTTGCCGATATCGATGGAAAGGGGCTGGCCAGTATACGGACCGCGAGGTTGCTCGCCACACCATCCATACGTGGCCCAATATAGAAGAATATTTGAATGCCCAAAGGTAGCGCTGTAAGAGTGCGTATAACCACCACAATACGAGGATTCTTTTGGCTTTGCTCCAGAATCGTCTATTGTCGTGCAAGGCATGGCATCTACTAAGGGAAAGATTCTTTTCTTCCATGGAGCAAACCAAATCAAGGCATCCTGGCACTCGGCACAAAGCCCGCTTGTCCAGTAATGATGTGTTTCCAGGATGGTTTTGAAGTCGTCAAGACGAACCGGCTTACAGCAAGCGACACAAATACGCTTATCCTTGCGTTCGCGCCATAAAGGGTCTGTAACCGCGGGTTCACGCCGGTTTTCATTTTTAGCCATAATCGCCCCCCTTATCCTCGAAACACTACCAAACCACGCAAGCCGCAAAACTACCTCTATATACCAGCGGCATATTTTAGATCACCGCCGTTCGATGATGACGCGCTGGGGGCTTCCAGGTAGCGTTTTCCATTTAACAAAGAAGGTCATGCCGGCAATGGATACGCCGACATCATTGCGATTCCCATCTGGGCGATACGTCTGCCCGCGCTCCCAGTCCTGGTTAACAATTA
>JFJP01040046.1_pt1 | contig 12007 bp, 10 predicted proteins | sample 431651 | NCBI WGS metagenome assembly JFJP01 (sample SAMN02602958, study PRJNA72255) | Microbial mat metagenome, whole genome shotgun sequencing project. | biome: fresh water; feature: sink hole; material: water; isolation source: purple microbial (photo- and chemosynthetic) mats found in... | reverse complement strand
ATATTTTTCTATAAAAATTCATTTTACCAACCAACAAATTAGCTTATTACGAAAAAATCTATTTCAATTTATGATTGGAAGCCTATTTTTGTAATACCTGTTAAAAACTTTACAATATCTTTTTTTGTATAGTGTCAACTCACATGGTATTTTTGAAATAAAAACATCTATGGACTTCGAAAAGATAAACAAACGTTATAAAAAAATATCTTACCACCGAAGATTTGCCTTGTTTGCAGGAAAATTAGGAGGACTAATAAAATGAGTGGAATAGGAAGAAACGATCCCTGCCATTGCGGTAGCGGTAAAAAGTATAAGAAGTGTTGTTGGGATACTGATCAAAACTCATTCAATCATGGTGCATTTTCAACTAATAGTGAAATCAAAGAATATATTGATAAGGAGGAAGATGATGACTTTTTTCCTGAGAAGCCGGTAAACCTATCATCCAAATGGATTGAAGATAACAATTCCGAGGATATAGATACTTTAGAAGCTCTCAAACCTGGATTACCTTTTCCTGAAATATCGAAAGAATACGATGCTTTTTTAGATAAGTGGTATAAAGAAATAAAATTGGTGAAAAAACCAATAGATATATTAAATGCTGCAGTAAAATTTATAGATGAACACCCCGGATTAGTACCGGCTTGGGGTTTCGAGGGGGAACATCTTTTAGATTTAAGCCCCAATTGTTATAAAGAAGGTTATATTGAAGAAATATACAATTTCCTTGTATCGTTCAGAAACCGGTTTCCAGGCGTTTACCAGAGGGAATTCGGCTATTACGATAGTGATTTAATTTACCACTTGTTTATAAAAGGTAAAAAATCGGAAATACCTCTTTTCCTTGATAATTTCGAAAAATATCCTGAAGCTTTCCCAGAGAAATTGTTCGAGGTTGTTAATAATCTTGCTACAATAGGTGAATCTGAGCTTTTGTTCCCTTTTTTGAAAAAAATCCATAAGCAAGTCATCGATTCGAGCGAAATAATATTTGGTTATGAAATAATAACGCCATTAATTTTGCATATTGAAGAAAAATACCTCTCGACAAATTTAACGGATGACCAGTACATTCAATTATGCGAAGAGGTCAGGGAAAACATAGAAGTTGAAATTGATGATAAATATATGTCCCCGGATTATTGGAAAGACCAACATGCAATAATTTACTCAGAACCAGGTATATTTTCGTGCAACTTAAACAAAAAACAGGAAAAAGAAGAGGCTTACCTTCGTTTTATCAAACAATATTTAAAATATCTATATGAAAATATTGTACATAGCTGGGTAGCAACGAGCATGATTGGATTCGAACTAACTGATTATATAAGTTATACCCTGGAAATAAACAAAGGTAAAAAGCACAAGTATTTTATAATGGATAAAATTGTGTTAGATAATTATATCACCCAGAGATTGAAAAATAATTTTTGGGTCGATGCTCGTAAAGTCAATGCCTTGCTTACCGGTATATGGTATTTTGCTCAATTTCTTGTTAAAACAGGGAATGCAAATGAACCGGAAATGTTGAAAATACGAGAAACCTGTTCGAAATTTTATGCTTTAGAAAAAGAAATAAACAAAGGATACGTTGAAAGTGCTATTTATTCTAAGTTTCCAATGTATTAAACCTTTCACGCAACAAACGTGATTACTTGTCTTCTAAGCCTGCCGAACAAGCATAATCTTTATAATGTAGGTAAATGTATATATAACGAATAAGTTATTATGATTAACCTCTTTATAAACGGCATATCGCTGAAGTCGGATATTGATGAAAACGTTTTTCCTTTTAATATTCCGGCCATACAGAACCTTCGTTTGCGGTTTAAAAAGCCTGTTACATTTCTTGTAGGCGAGAATGGCTCAGGAAAATCAACCTTGCTCGAAGCCCTTGCCGAACGCTGTGGGTTCGATGCCATGGGTGGCCATAAGCAGCACCGGTTCTCTGCCGAAGATTATTCAGTACTCGGACAAAACCTATATATTGAGCGAAATCCTAAGTTGCCTATCGATCAGGGCTTTTTCTTCCGTGCTGAGAGCTTTTTTAATCTATCGACCTATATTGACGAAAATGGAAATCCTTCTTACTGGGGTGGGCGTGAGTTGCTAAAACAATCGCATGGCGAATCGTTTTTGGCAGCTTTTAATAACCGCTTTCGCGAAGGACTATTTTTGATGGACGAACCCGAAGCAGCGCTCTCTCCACAACGGCAATTATCGTTGTTGTCTATTATACATGGAATGGAACGTGAAGGCAAATCGCAATTGATTATAGCCACGCACTCTCCTATTTTGCTTGCTTACCCCAATGCCAATATTTACCAACTCGATGAAAATGGTATTTCGCTTGTAGAATATGAAAACACCGAACATTACAGAATTACCAGGAGTTTTCTGGATAACCCTAAAAGGTATTTCGATATGTTGTTTGAAGAGTAATACCGATTGGATAATGTTCATTTGAAGGTGCGTCAAAAAGTGTCCAATATTTAACACTTCAAACCCTGTAGGTTTTTTGAGATCCTCCAATAGTATCTAAAGATAATTTGCTTCCGGCAGCTTTTACATCCCCTCCACACACATCGCAATTCCCATACCTCCGCCAATGCATAAAGTGGCTAGTCCTTTTTTAGCCCCTCTTTTCTTCATTTCGTGTAATAAGGTGGTCAATATTCGGGTTCCGCTGGCGCCAATCGGGTGCCCTATGGCAATGGCACCACCATTTACATTTACGATTTCGGGATTAAGTCCGAGCTCCTTAATAACCGCTAGCGCTTGGGCTGCAAAGGCTTCGTTGGCCTCAATAAGTTCCAGTTCGTCCTTTTTCCACCCTGCTTTATCCAGTGCTTTTTTAACCGCTTCAACCGGGCCAATTCCCATAATAGACGGATCGGTACCATGATAGGCATACGAAACAATCCTGGCCATTGGTATTAAGTTGTACTTTTCGACAGCCTCTTTACCTGCTACAATAACTGCTGCAGCGCCATCGTTAATACCCGAGGCATTGGCGGCAGTTACGGTGCCATCTTTCTTAAACGCGGGTGCCAGTTTTGCAAGTGCCTCACTTGTTACTCCCAAGCGTACAAATTCGTCCGTTTTGAAAATGATCGGATCCCCCTTGCGCTGTGGAATTTCAACCGGTACAATTTCTTCGGCAAACCTATTGCTTAGAATGGCTTTTTCAGCTTTATTTTGTGAAGCAGCGGCGAGCTTATCTTGTTCTTCGCGGGTAATATTATATTTCCCGGCCAGGTTCTCGGCAGTAATGCCCATGTGGTAATCGTTAAAAATATCCCACAAACCGTCCGTAATCATAGAATCGACCAGCGAGCCATGCCCCATTTTATAACCCGTACGTGCCTTTGATAACAAGTAAGGAGCATTGGACATGCTTTCTGTTCCTCCCGCAATAATCAGCTCTGCATCGCCCGATTTTATGGCCTGTGCTGCCAGAATAACCGATCGCAACCCCGATCCGCAAACCATGTTAACCGATAAGGCTGTTTTTTCTTTTGGTATTCCAGCATTCATCGCGATCTGCCGGGCGACATTTTGTCCTTGTCCTGCCTGCAATACAGTGCCAACAATTACTTCGTCTATTTCGCTGCCATTCAGGTTATTCCGTTTTAAAATTTCTTTCACTACGATGGTTCCTAATTGACTAGCGGAAAACGATGACAGTGATTCTCCAAATTTTCCAACCGCTGTGCGGACAGCATCTATAATGTAAATTTCGTTCATGGTATGTTCTATTTTAGTTTTTTAGTTTTCTAGATTATTAATAATTTGAGTTTTACGAAGTGCGGGCAGGCGTTTGTTATTAACCTGTAATTCATAAACCTTATGATCGCCTCACCCTAACTCCCTCTCCTAAAGTGAGAGGGACTTTGATTCTGCGGGGATAGGTGATTATGCGGATTTTTGAACCCCGAAGAGTTCAATGCAGTTAATTATACAAGCTAAGCCGTTCCGCTTCTTTCCACCATTTTTTTTACTACATAAGAAGCCACATCCTCCGGATAGGTTCCCCGGCCAAATCCTGCATCATATCCCAATTCCAGAGCCAACTTATTGTTAATTCGCGGTCCGCCAGCTACAACAATCAACTTCGAACGGAGCCCCTCAGCTTCGAGCAATTCAATAAAATTAGTGAGGTTTTGGATATGCACTTCCTTCTGCGTCACAATTTGCGAAACCAGAACGGCATCGGCTTTCAGTTTGATTGCCTGGTTTATCAATTCTTCATTGCCGACTTGTGCGCCCAGGTTGTGCGCTTCTATCATGGGATATCGTTCCAAGCCATAATGCTGGTTAAAACCTTTCATATTGAGAATGGCATCTATTCCTACTGTATGCGCATCAGTCCCGGTGCAGGCTCCAATCACCACCACTTTTCTTCGTATATGCTGTTTGATAAAATCGTTTACTTCATAAAAGTCCAGGGATTTTTCAACTTCTTCGACCACAATTTTGTCAAAGTCAATGCTGATTTCGGTTTTCCCATACACTACAAAAAAGGAAAACCCTTTGGATAGCGGATGGGAATGTACCACCTCTACCGATTTAAAACCAAGTTTTCGTGCATAAACAACAGCAGCTTCATCGGCACGAACCGAATGCTCCACCGGCAGTGTAAACGATAGTTGAATGGCTCCGTCGTTTAATGTATCTCCATATGGTCGAATCATCATCTTAATTTCCTCCCGTTACAATGTTTAACTCTTTTTCGAGATATGAATAGACCGGATTAAAGTATTCCTCCGCTTTACGGGCAACTCCATCAAGGCCTTTGCCTCCATTTTTTGGTCGGCTTACTTCGGCAAACATCTTGTTTTCAATGGCATCGAATAAACCTATTTTATTTACTTCTTCCAAAAACTGTATAGTAGTATCCAATACCTCTCTGGCGCGTGTTTGCATAATTCCATCTTTTTTGAACTCTATATCTCCGGCAAAATCGGCTATATTGTTCAAGACATATTTTGCATTGGCAATGGCCAGAAAACGATCTTGCATATAAGGGGTATGGATGGCTTCGGTAAGCATTCCCAGCAACAATATTCCCTGATTGGTCGATTTAGCTATAAAATTGAACAAGGTATTCATGGCATACCCTTTAAAAATATCTCCCGTCATGTATTTGGTCGGGGGCATATACTTTAAGGGGGATTCGGGAAATAGTTCGTGGGCCATCTGAGCCTGCGCCATTTCAAAAAGAAAGCCATTTTTAATTTCGGGGTTCATTTCAAAAGCATGCCCCAATCCCATCAGATGAGAACCTAAACCCGATTCAAAGGCAAACTGCTCATTGATAAACTGCGAAGCTGTGACGGTATATGCTTTTTCGTATGCGTCAGATGTGGTCAGGTAATTATCCTCTCCGGTATTAATCACAATGCCGGCAAAAGCGTTAATCATCCTGGAAAATTTCTGATCGACAAAAGTACGGTACATGTTGATGTCCCGGAAAAGAATGCCATACATGGAATCATTCAGCATCATATCGAGCCGCTCCATCGCCCCCATAGCAGCAATTTCGGGCATACATAACCCGGAACAGTAATTCACCAACCGGATATACTTTCCAATCTCCTCCCCTGTTTCGTCCAATGCTTTTCGCATGATCCTGAAATTCTCCTGCGTGGCATAGGTACCTCCAAATCCTTCAACAGTGGGTCCAAATGGGACAAAATCGAGCAAACTTTGTCCAGTCGAGCGAATCACGGCAATAATGTCAGCCCCCTGACTTGCAGCAGCCTGCGCTTGTTTAATGTCTTCGTAGATATTTCCGGTTGCTACAATTAAGTAGAGCAATGGTGAATTTTCTTTTCCTTTAAATTCTTCCGTTTTTTTTTCTCTGAAACGTATATTGGATTTCACTTTTTGGGCAAATAATTCTGTAAGTTCTGCTCCTTTTGCCTCAATCAGACTGAGATCAACCATATCCAGTTTCGCTATATCCCAACCGCTGGCAATTTTTATATTCAGTTCATCAATACTTCCGCCTGAACGAATCAGCGCATTTATATAATATCGAGCAGCTCCATACGAAATCTTATCGCCAAGCAGATCAACAATAATGTTAGGCACAGGGATATCCTGCGTATCGACTCCATCAGCCCCCAGCATGCGTAACGTAGCCCGTTCAATCGTAACAGTGGTATGATTCTTAATATAGTTCTGCACAGGAGCAGTGATCTGCTTCGAAATTTCCCTGGCATTTGCAATCTTCCTGATATCTAAATTTAGTTTTGAATCAAGCATAATTTCCTCCTAAATAGTTCTTTGCATATGCAATTATTTCTTCGTCTAAACCCAATATATCAGCAATTGTAATAGCATCGTTACTTTTAACTGAATTTTCGTCCTTAACCACTTCGTATTGCATAAACGAATTAATTAATCTGATCCGTTCATTTAATGTCAGTTGTGTATTTTTTACATATAATTTTTTGTATTCTGCCTGGCTAAATCCTTTCATCTTATAGAAGGAAACTCCTATAAAATCAGGAAGTTCCATAAAATGCGTTGAAAGAAAGCAATGCAGTGTTTCCTTTTGGGAGAAACTCATTAATAACGCAGAAATTAGCGCTTTTGCCTCCGTAGAATTGGTAGTTTTGGCAAACTCGTCTATCAGCAATAAGGTGGGTTTTTCAAGTTGCTTCAAAATGGTGGTAAGTTTATGTATTTCAAATCCAAAGCTGCTCAGACCGGTTATTTTATCGTTTTCCTCATTACCAATATAAGCTATATTTTCGAAGACATACGTTTTCATAGCATCAGCAGGAATCCAAAATCCCATTTGCGCCAGTAGCTGAAGAAATCCGATAGTTTTTAAAAGGACTGTTTTACCTCCCATGTTAGAGCCGGTAACAACGACGATTCGGTTATCGAATGATGCAGTGAGAGGAGTATAAACTGTATCTATCTCCTTGCATTTATTCATTAAAGGCAAAAACCTTCCATTGATTATCTCAATAAATTTAGTATTGGAGTTAAGTATGGGTTTCACCATCGAATATTTCAGTGCCAACCGGGCTTTTGCAAAGAGGATATCCAATGCTTCCACCTTTTGGATATAGTCCGTTATTACATCTTTCTTTTTTAAGATTTCTGTAGAAATTTGCTCTAATACCTTTTGTTCCCGTAAATGTTCTTCTGCCAACAAAGCATCTTTTTGCTGATACACTTCAAAATAATGTGGTGGAAATATCGGCTTTATATATAAGGACGAACTGTCGTAAACCTCTTTATATATCAGATCGTTATTGTATTTGGAAGCTTTCACTTCGTCAACAATCAAAAAATCACGATACTTGAAATCCAGCTCGTATAGGTTGTAAAGTTCTGTTAATCTTTTCCTTTTTATATCCGATATTTCTATGTCCAGCTCACTAATTTTATTGCGAACAACTTTTAACTGATTATCATAACACGAGTCCAGGTGAAAAATGAACCCGGTTCCACCATCCGGCGTCAAGAGGTCGAGGATTTCCTGAAGTGAAAATTCAAGTTTATGATCAACCTTTATCTCTTCATTCAACTGAGATAGGATTGCTTTATAGCAGATCAGGAATTTCTTAATTAGATATATATCAGAGGTATCAAAAATTGCTTTGTCAAAACTGTTAACTAAATCGACATTACGAAAATGTGATTCAATTTTATCGGCTTCAAATGGATTTTCCTGGATGAATGCAACTGTTTTCTCAATGGAATCAAAGATAGATTGAAGATGCACCGAATCTGAAAACATCGGATACTTATGCTTATTAGCTAATCCATAAGGCGTTAATGGAAGATACTCCTTATAGAATTGGTCGAATTCCGAAAATTGTATAACGGTATCAGCATTCATAAGGGTTCATTATAAATTTATCTTCCATTTTATATTTCCCTAGGAGTTGCTGAAAATCATTCCGTTGGATGTTCTTCAGAATAATTACAAATGCTGTAAGTGAATACTTTATTTTATAAGCAATTTGCAATTTCGAGCACAATCTTTCAATCTGCGGCAATTCCAGAAAGATTTTCGTAAAATCGTTTACAAGTAAAACCTCACAATCATAAGGGATCAGCCCCTTTTTTGATTCAGTGAATGCGCCTGTAATCTCAAATACTTTTTTTAGGTGAATGTCTTTAATTTCCTCAACACATGGAAATGTATTGATCAAAGAAAGCGCTCTGAGTTTATTGAAATCGGAATGCAGCGTTTCGTGATCGATTCGGAGAATATAACAAAAAAAACTGTTCTTAACCGATGCCACCTGTGTGGTGCGATTTGCGGCTCCATCAATAAGAATGGTATCAATAAAAAGTTCAGTTTTCAGGAAATGAATAATTTCAGTAAGTTGCGCATTATCCTCCGATCCAACCAATTCGACATTGCCACCTCTAATTGTTTGTGCTAAAACCAGATTGCCTAGCGCTGTTTTATATGGGAATACATGGTGTATAGCAAAGGACGCATCGCTCTGATTGAGCCGGGAGCCTGTAGTGACAATATAATCCCCTTTAGTAGTATAAATGAAAGGCTTTTGCTTATTATCAATAACATCATCCATTTCACCATCCACCCCAATGGTCATAAAAGCCACAGTAGCATGCTCTCTTACCTGACTGATTGCATAATTAAAAAATGTAGTTTTACCTGCATTCTTTTTATTGCCCACCAGAAAGGTAGTTCTATTAAGCATTTGTTCAAAAATCGAGTCCTTCACTATTATATGATTCCTAAACTGTTTTATTTCGTGTGGCGATTTATTCTTCGCAAATTTTCAGGTTGCAGGGAAGTTCCTTCCCCATTTAATAGTTTAGCAATACCATCTTTTGCAACCAGATTCTGGTCGTGGCAATATTCGCAATTTTCAGGGTTATGGCCTTTGTAATCCGATGGTTGTGTATAGGTTGTAAGAACGCCCTCGTAATTGCGCAACACAACTCTTTTTTCGGTTTGAGAAACCAAATAATCGGGCATTACCGGAATTTTCCCTCCTCCACCGGGAGCATCAACCACAAAGGTAGGAACAGCGAGTCCTGAAGTGTGACCGCGTAAGTTTTCAATAATTTCAATCCCTTTGGAGATGGTTGTTCTAAAATGAGAGATTCCTTCTGATAAATCGCATTGATAGATATAGTATGGAATGACACGAATCCTGAGTATTTCGTGCATCAGTTTTTTCATAATGTTGGAGCAGTCGTTCACATCTTTTAAAAGAACGGATTGGTTTCCAACCCTGATTCCGGCATCGGCCAATTTTTCACAAGCTATTTTTGCTTCCTCGGTGATTTCCTTTGGATGGTTAAAATGGGTATTTACATAAACAGGATGATGTTTTCGGATAACATTACAGAGGTTATCGGTTATTCGCTGGGGCAACACAACTGGCATACGGGTACCGATACGAATTATTTCAACATGTTCTATTTTTCGAAGTTCCCCTAAAATATAGTCAATTCTTTCGTCGCTAAAAATCAAAGGATCTCCACCGGAAAGCAATACATCGCGAATTTCGGGGGTTTTTCGGATGTACTCAAATGCCTGCTCCAGATGGCCCAATCCGGTATTTAAATCAGGTTCTCCTACAATACGCCTGCGGGTGCAATGTCTGCAATACATGGAACATTCGTGGGTTACCATTAATAAAGCCCGATCCGGGTAACGGTGTGTGAGTCCCGGAACAGGAGCATCAATATCTTCGTGTAAGGGGTCACTTAAGTCCGACTCATCCACATGCAATTCACTCAGCGTTGGAACAGCCATTAATCGCACGGGGCAATGCCTGTCCTCTTTATCCATTAATGCAGCATAATAGGGCGTAATAGCCATTTTAAACTTCTTCAGCGTCTTCGCCAAATGATCTCTTTCCTCGTTAGTCAGCTTAATAACCTTTTCAAGGGTGGGGATATCACGGATGGCATTTTTTAACTGCCATTTCCAATCGTTCCATTGTGCATCTGTGACATCTTTGAATAAGGGAATATTTTTATATTCTACCTTCTGATAACCTTTTTGCATACGAAAATATTTTATTTAACCGGTTTATACTGTTTGTATATTGTTTATAAGAAGCTTAGTGATTGATTACGCCAAAAAAAGTATCACTCGGGACTGTAAAAACTATGCATACAACCTTTCATATAGCTCTCTGATTTTTTTGCTTTCTCTTAAAATATTGAGCGTAATATCTGCATGTCCTCTGGCGTAACCATTGCCAATAATCATATCAATATCTTTCCCAACACCTTCGGCACCCAGTGCAGCTTTGGTAAAAGAAGTGGCCATACTGAAAAAGTAAACCTTTCCTCTATCCTTACACATAAGTATGGTACCCATCTCGGTATTCGGGATATTGACATTATTAATTACCAAATCGGCCATTTCTCCATTTGTAAGTTCACGAATTGTCTCATAACACGAAAGAGCATTGGCTGCATCGAGTTTTAGGATGTGATCGCATACTTCGAGGGAATGTAACCGTTCAATACCCCTATCATCGTATTCAATTCCAATTACTTTGCCATTGATACCTGACCTGCGTTTCGCTTCGTAACAACATAACATACCCGATTTCCCTCCTGCACCGATTACAATAACGGTATCGCCCGAATTCACAAGCCGGGCAGTTTGAGCCGGAGCACCACAAACGTCAAGCACGGCGAGTGATAAAGCATCCGGAATATCGTCAGGTAGTTTTACATAAATACCACTCTCGAACAAAATAGCTTTGGCCTGTACTTTCACCTGGTCTATTTCCTTTTTTATTTCGATAATTTTTTGAATGGATAAAGGAGTCAGCGATAACGACACCAGAGTAGCTATCCGGTCCCCAACTTTCAGGTCCCTTTTACCTTGAATTGCTTCCCCGATTTTTTCAACGGTACCGATAAGCATTCCTCCGGAACCTGTAACCGGGTTTTTCATTTTACCCTGATTGGAAACAATGTTTAATATGATTTCTTCTATTTTCCGCTCATCTCCTTTTGCTTGCTCTTTTATTTGGGTAAAACTGGCAGAATCGATATTCAAAATATCCACATCGATTAGAATCTCATTATCATATATCGACTCCATGTTATTATCCACTCGCAATGCTGGTTGTGGTAATACGCCTATTGGTTCGATGACCCGATGTGTACCGTAAAAATTTCCCTTCCGTTCCATTATTCAATTCCTTTTAATTCCAGCATAGCACGAACGTCTGCAGGTGTAGCTATATCGTATCCGGCATCCTTCACTATTTTGGCGGTTCTTTCTACAAGCTGGGCATTACTTTCTGCCAGCAATCCTTTCGAAAAATAGACATTATCCTCAAATCCAACCCGAATAAAGCCACCACCTACTGATAATGCTCCATAATGTGCAGGAAGGCAGGCGCTGCCAATGCCCATTACTGTCCAATATGCGCCTTTGGGAATTCGTTTTACCAAAATGTTAAGCAATTCCACATCATACTTAATAGCACCTGGCACATTCATTACAAAACCATAATGGAAAGGAGGTTTAAGAAGACCTTCCCTGATCAATATATCTGCAGAAAAAATATGGGACAAATCAAAGCATTCCAAGGTTGGACGTACATTATATGCAATCATTTCCCTCGCAAACCTGCGCATAGTTGGCAGTGTATTCACAATATAATCGTTACCGAAGTTTACCGTACCGCAATCCAACGATGCCATCTCAGGTTTTAGTTCCTTTATAACAGCAACACGCTCATCGTCGGTCATTCCAACGGCACCTCCGGTGGTAATTTCAATTACAATATCGCACCTTTCGCGAATCAACTTTATTGCTTTCTTAAAAACCTCCGGATCCTGAGTAGGTCCCCCATTTTCGTCGCGCACATGAAGGTGAACAATAGAAGCACCCATTTTATATGCTTCATGGGTAGCATTTGCAATTTCCAAAGGTGTTATTGGCAAATTCGGATTTTGCTGCCTGGTGGTTTCTGCACCACAAACCGCGCAAGTAATGACCATTTTATTCATAATC
>JFJP01040045.1_pt1 | contig 12007 bp, 9 predicted proteins | sample 431651 | NCBI WGS metagenome assembly JFJP01 (sample SAMN02602958, study PRJNA72255) | Microbial mat metagenome, whole genome shotgun sequencing project. | biome: fresh water; feature: sink hole; material: water; isolation source: purple microbial (photo- and chemosynthetic) mats found in... | reverse complement strand
ACGATCTTTTTATCACATAACCCAGCACCCGACTCAAGAGTGTCTTTGACATGGAGATCAAATGAATCCATCTTTGACATGACAGCTGCTATGCCACCTTGAGCTAAATTTGTCGCAGTATCTACCCCTCTTTTTTTTGTAATTACAACAACAGTCCCAATTTTGGCCACCCTCAGAGCAAAGGACAAGCCAGCAATACCACTACCAACCACTAAAAAATCTGAATCCATATCCCATCCTTTATGTGCTATGTTTCACGTGAAACACATCTATCTGTAAAAAAGCTCGCGCATATCGGTATACAATTATAACTAGAAAATTAAAGAGAAAAATCAAAACACAGAGATTTTCTCCAAAAGGATCTGGTGTTTAAAAATAGGATTCGCTTTTTAGACAATTTCTATTGTTGTAATGTGAAAGATGGTATAAAACTGCAGCTTGATTTTGCCAAATCTTTACAAAGGATAGATATGAAGAAAGAAGCAAAGATTATTGCGGTGGCCAATCAAAAAGGTGGCGTAGGAAAAACAACCTCAGCTATAAACCTTTCCGCTGCTCTTGCAAAAAAGAAGAAGAGGGTGCTTCTTGTTGACTCTGACCCCCAAGGGAACGCCTCAAGTGGGGTCGGTGTTGCAGTAAAAAAAAACGACAACCATCTTTACCAGGCTTATACTGGCGAGATCCCTGCACACAACGTCATTATCCACACCGAAACTCCACACCTCGACATAATACCAACAAGCATTGATCTGGTTGCCGCAGAGATTGAACTGATCTCTCTACCCAACAGGGAACGTCGACTTTTCTCACTTCTCGAGCCGATAAAAACCCACTACGATTACATCATTATTGACTGCCCCCCATCCTTGGGTTTGTTAACCGTAAATGCCCTGACAGCGTCCCATTCGGTCCTTATCCCCATGCAATGCGAATACTTTGCCATGGAGGGTTTGGCACAACTGGTATCAACCATAAGATCAGTAAAAAAATCCTTCAACCATGATCTTTACATGGAAGGCCTCCTTCTCACAATGTTTGACAAAAGAAACAAACTTACCCACCAGGTGGCGGAAGAGGTCTCCCGACACTTTAACAAGCAGATGTTTAAAACCGTCATCCCACGAAACGTCCGTCTTAGCGAGTGCCCGAGCCACGGTCAATCGATATTCGATTACGACAGTGTCTCGTCCGGCGCCAAGGCCTATTTAGATTTAGCGGATGAATTTTTAAAAAACCAAAGGAACTAAAACAGTGGCAAAACAAACGGGATTGGGACAAGGTGTAAGTGTTCTTTTTGGCCAAGAAAGCGATGAAAAATATTTCCAGTGCCCTGTAGATAAAATAATACCCAACAAACATCAACCCCGTAGCCAATTCAGTGATCAGGATATCGCAGAACTCGCACAATCCATCCAAGAGAACGGTATTATCCAGCCACTTATTGTGACTCTTTCCGACACACCCGGAGTGTATGAACTGATCGCAGGTGAACGTCGTTTACGAGCATCAAAAATTGCAAAACTTGACGAGGTCCCCGTTGTTGTTCTTGACGTAACCAACGAAAATACACTCCTGGAAATGGCCCTTATTGAAAATGTGCAACGTACAGACCTTAATCCAATCGAAGAAGCAGAGGCATATAACAAACTTATTGAGCGGTTTGGTTATACTCAGGAGGAGACCGCAAGAAAAGTTGGTAAAAAAAGATCTACAATAACCAACTTGTTGAGATTGTTAGGTCTGCCCAGTTTTATCAAATCAGATCTCGTTGACGGTGTTCTCTCTGAAGGCCACGCCCGAACGCTTCTCAGGCTATCAGATGAGCCTATCAAAATGAAAGAAGTGCGGGATCTTATAGCAAAGAAAAATCTCTCTGTACGTCAAACAGAAAAACTTGTTCGCAATATTTCTTCCACTGCCACATCCAGACAGACAAAGACACCCTTACAGAAGGATGCAGAAATTCCTTCTTCTTTGTGTTCTTCCCTTTCCAATCAACTTACCAACAAACTCCACTCTCGAATCTCCATAATACAAAATGGAGGCCGAGGAAAAATAGAAATAGAGTACTACTCCCTTGATGATCTGGAACGCTTGGTTTCTATGATCGTTGCGGAATAATTAAATGTGTAATTTAAACAGTATGTCTAAATTACATTCTAATAATTTTTTACAATCGGCCTCCTTATGAAATCCGTTTTACTGTTTTTGGTCTGTCTGATCACACTTTTTTCAACATCACCTCTCCTTTGTGCGCACACCCTCTCAGTCAATACGCAGAATTTATCGCTCAAGAGTGGTCCAGGCATAAACTACAAGACGCTTTGTCAACTTGGAAAGGGTTTTCCTCTGGAAACATTACAGACCAAAGGTCCTTGGGTCAAAGTCAAAGATTTTGAGAACGATACCGGTTGGGTTTCAAAAAAAAGCCTCAGTAAAACACCCCATGCTATTGTAAAAACAAACAAGGGCAGTAAAAATACTGTGAACATCCGTTCCGGACCAGGAATGAACAGCACAATCAAAGCAAGGGTATATTACGGTGTTGTTTTCATGACTCTTGGGAAAAAAAATGGATGGACCCAAGTGAAGCACGATTCAGGATTATCTGGGTGGATTAAGAGTGATTTGCTTTGGGGAAGCTAAAGACGGTAAAATCTACAAACAAAAGGATGGTCGATTGGCTGTGCTTGTTTAGAGGAAATACAATCACTCCATTGTTTGGGACTTTTCCTTACAATACAAGGTATAAAAAAGCCAGTTTTTGTACTAAAATACAAAAACTGGCTTTTATTATTCGTGGCGGAGAGAGAGGGATTCGAACCCTCGGTGGAGTTTTACCCCCACACTCGCTTAGCAGGCGAGCACCATCGGCCAGCTCGGTCATCTCTCCCTAAGTTGTTTGGCGGAGGGAGTAGGATTCGAACCCACGGTACTTTCGTACAACGGTTTTCAAGACCGCCGCCTTAAACCACTCGGCCATCCCTCCAAACAACCTCGTCCTTTTACCATCATTGGAACTATCTGTCAACTGACACGGAAAATCAGGACAGAAATTTACAATGTTTCACATTTTTGTTATATTTCATCGAAAGATTTCTCTCTTTCTGGTATTTATCAATAAACAGATGGTTCCTTTTCTCCTTTCTCAATCCAACAGGCCATGTACGAAGATCAAGAAATCACATCTAAACTGCAGGACGTTACGACGCTCTATGAGATTACCCGGCAACTGGCCACTTCTTTTGACCTAAAAGATTGTCTTCAGAAAATCATGGAGATTCTTTCAACAATGAAGGGCATGGAGAATGGCACTGTTACTATTGTCAACCCACTGACCGGAAAACTAGAGATAGAAGTTGCCCATGGAATTTCAGAAGAAAATAGACTCCGGGGTAAGTATCAGATTGGCGAGGGTATAACCGGAAGGGTGGTTGCAACCGGAAATCCAATTATCGTTCCACATATTGCAGAAGAGCCACTCTTTTTGAACAAAACTGGGGCAAGGGACGATGTTGAAGAACAGCAGCGATCGTTCCTTTGTGTGCCAATAAAAACACTTCACCAAGTTATTGGTGCATTAAGCGTAGATAGACACTACGAAGGGGGCCTGACGGAACAAGCCAACAACGATCTTCAGTTTTTGACTGTATTAAGTGGTCTTATTGCCGAGACAACCGTCCGAATACAGACGGTAAATAAGGAAAAGGAGATTCTACACAGTGAAAACCTCAAGCTCAAAAGAGAACTTTCCGAGAAAAATAAAATTAACGATATTGTAGGAAATTCCAGTAAAATGCAGGATGTTTATGAAATGATTCATCGGGTGGTTGACTCCAACGCAACTGTCCTGCTGCGAGGTGAGTCTGGGACAGGAAAAACCTTGGTGGCCAAAGCTCTCCACTACAACAGCAAACGAAAAGAGAAACCTTTTGTGGTGGTTAATTGCTCAGCCCTTCCCGAGACACTCTTGGAAAGTGAGCTTTTTGGCCATGAAAAAGGAGCCTTTACAGGAGCTAACGAAAGGAAGATAGGGCGCTTTGAACAAGCTGAAGGTGGAACACTGTTTCTCGATGAAATTGGCGAGATCAGTTACTCTGTGCAGGTAAAGCTTCTGCATGTCGTCCAGGAAAGAAATTTTCAGAGACTTGGATCAAACAAATTGATCAATTGTGATGTTCGTCTTGTTGCTGCAACAAACCGAGATCTGGAAAAAGCTGTTGCTGAGCATAAATTCCGTGAAGATCTTTATTACAGACTCAATGTTTTTCCTGTTTATATGCCACCCTTAAGAGAAAGACGCACAGATATACTCCTGCTTGCTGAATTCTTTCTCGATAAATACTCAAAAGAAAACTCCAAATCTATCAAACGTATTTCGACCTCTGCCATAGACATGTTGGTTCAGTATCACTGGCCAGGAAATGTCCGCGAACTGCAGAACTGTATGGAACGGGCGGTCCTTATTTGCGATGACGATACTATAAAAGGTGTACATCTTCCACCTTCCTTGCAAATTGCTGACCCCCGTAGCGCCGAAAATCCTCTTTCACTCACCGCCGCTGTAGAAAATTTCGAGAAAGAGCTTATAATTGAAGGTCTTAAAAAGAATAATGGCAACCAGACAAAGACCGCCAAATACCTCGATAGCAGCCTGAGAATCATTAACTATAAGATTCATCAATACGACATTGATCCAAAAAAATACAGAATCTGATTCGATGAACATTCTGCTTCATACGTGTTGCGCGCCTTGCGCAATTTATCCAGTCTCTCAGCTTCGTAGCCAGTTTACGGAGAATATCACCCTCTTTTTTTTTAACCCGAACATCCACCCCTATCAGGAATATAAAAAAAGACTGGATTGTCTCGTTAGTTTCTGCGACAAGAACGATTTGCCACTGATTGTCGAAGGAGGCTATCAACTGACTGAGTTTTTGCGTGCGGTGGTCTTTCAGGAAGATAAGCGTTGCAGTATCTGCTCGTCTTTACGGATGACAAAAACCCAGGAATGGGCCAAAATGCACAAATTTGACGCATTTACCACAACACTTCTCTACAGCAGGTATCAAAACCATCACCAAATCAAGGATCAATGTCAGATTCTCTCCCAAGAATCGAAAATTCCATTTTATTACGAAGATTTTAGAGAAGGATGGCAATATGGAGTTGATATCTCGCTTGAGCAGAAACTCTATCGACAGACCTACTGTGGTTGTATTTACAGTGAACAGCAACGATATGATAAATCACAGAGACCAAAAAAAAGGAAAGACAGATGCTGAAGATAATCGTTCTGGCAACAACTAACAAAAACAAAATAAAGGAATTTCAGAATCTTCTCGATAAGTTCAATATTGAATTAAAAAGTATAGCTGACTTTGGACCATTGCCTGAAGCAGTGGAAGACGGTGCCAATTTTGACGAAAACGCATATAAAAAAGCCCTGCACTATGCAAAAGTACTCGGGCTACCGGCAATTGCAGATGATTCGGGCCTGGTTGTAGAAGCCCTGCATGGTGAACCTGGTGTATATTCTGCACGATACGCCGGGCCACATGCTACTGATGAACAAAATTGCTTAAAGCTTCTTGAAAAACTCAAAGGGGAAAAAAACAGGGCAGCTTCCTTTCAGTGCGTTCTTTCTGTCGCCGTGCCTTCTGGTCCAGCTCTGACGTATGACGGTTCCTGCAACGGTGAAATACTTGATACATTCCGAGGTTCTAATGGGTTTGGCTATGATCCACTTTTTTATTATCCAGAACTTGGAAAAACGTTCGCGGAATTGTCAATTGAAGAAAAAAACAAAATCAGCCACAGAGCTAAGGCTTTAAAAGAATTTGCCCTGGAATTTCCAAAGGTCTGCAAATGGCTTGAACAAAGGCTTGAAGAAGAAAAACCAGATAAACCGGATCACAACGAATTTGAAGACAACGATTGGTCTTCGTGAAGCATTTCTATTTATTCTACCTTGAGCTCCCTTGCCAGAAGGTCGCCTACAGCAAGGGAGCAGTCCTTGTTTTCATATATTATATTATACACTTGCTCAAGTATTGGCATTTCAATGCTTAATGATTGAGCCAAATCATAAACAGATTTTGTGGTGCGAACACCTTCAGCCACTGTCTGCATCTCCTCGAGTATCTGTGCCAGTTTTTTCCCTTTTCCCAACAAAATACCGACAGTACGATTACGACTGAGATCTCCCGTGCATGTTAAAACAAGATCACCAATACCGCTTAACCCAGAGAATGTAGCCGGTTCTGCCCCGAGAGAGACCCCAAGTCTCGTAATTTCTGCCAATCCCCGTGTAATAAGTGCTGCTCTGGTGTTTAAGCCATAACCTAGACCATCGCAAATTCCAGCAGCCAAGGCGACAATATTTTTAAGGGCCGCACTTATTTCAAGGCCAATAACATCAGTGCTGGCATAAACCCTGAACCTTTCTGTTCCAAATATCTTCTGGAGATCTTTTGCGCAAGCCAAATCCCTACTACCAATAGTTACAGCAGTAGGAATTTCAAGGGCGACTTCTTTCGCAAAAGAGGGCCCAGAAAGCACTGCTAAACGAATAGTATTTGTATTATCTCTACACTGTAAAATCTCTTCCATTACCTGTGTCATCGTCTTCAGGGAAGTGTTTTCTATTCCCTTTATTGCTGACACTACCACAGCATTTTTTTCAAGCAGTGGGCATACCTGTACAAAAATCTCCCGCATACTATGCGAGGGCACTACCATACAAACAACTTTTGCCTGCATGACGGCTTCTTCAAGGTTGGCGGTAAAGTGTATATTCTTTCTGAGCGGGATACCGGGAAGATATCGTGTGTTACAACCTGCTCTAATAAGCTCCTCTATATGCCGTTTTCTGTGCCCCCAGAGGAACACCGAGCTGTTTTTCAAAGAGAGCACCTGGGCTATGGCTGTTCCCCAGGATCCAGCGCCAATTACCGCGATCTTATCACTCAATGTCATTGTCATCGCTTTCATCAGAGCTATCTTTGGCCACCGTATCCATCCCTACGACCTTTTCCCCATCTTCAAGGTTTATCATCTTTACGCCTTGGGTACTTCTCCCTATGACCCTGATTGAAGAGAGGTCCATGCGTATCATCTTACCGGAATCGGCAATGACAATTATTTCATCATCATCCTTCACCTGTTTCGCATCAATTACGTTGCCATTTCTCTCAGACGCCTTTATGCCGAAAACTCCTTTCCCGCCGCGTTTTTGAATCCTGAATTCCTCAATAGGACTCCTCTTACCATAGCCATTTTCGGTGACTGTCAGTATTGAGTATTCTGAAGATACGACAATCGCGCTGACAACTTTGTCGTCGGGACGGAGCCGGATTCCACGTACACCGGCTGCTGAGCGGCCCATTTCTCTAATATCCGATTCATGAAAATGAATACACATACCCTTCTGGGTATAAAGGAGAACACTGTCGTCGCCATTGAGTATGTGAGCCGCTATAATCTCATCACCCTCATTGATTGTCAGCGCCTTCTTTCCTCTGCGGAGAGGACGACTGAACTCCTGCATGTCAGTTTTCTTTACCCGACCCGAACTGGTCACCATCATAATTGTCTTGTCGGCACTCTTTGTCTCAAGAGTTGAAACAGGCAGAATGGCGGCAACCCTCTCACCTTCAGCAAGATGAAGAAGATTGACAATAGCCTTTCCTCTGGCTATACGGCCAGCAAGCGGAAGTTGATAAACCTTTCGCCAGAACACTTTGCCATGGTTAGTAAAAAACAAAAACATATCTAGCGTTGAGGCTACATAGAGGTTTGATACAAAATCTTCCTCAATGTTTTTTACACCGGTAACTCCTTTTCCACCGCGGTTCTGAGATCTGTACAAACTTACTGGGTTTCTTTTTATATATCCGGTATGTGTAACCGTAACAGCCATTTCTTCCGGCATGATGAGATCCTCTGGCAGGATTTCATCAACAGCATCAACAATTTCAGTCCTTCTCTCGTCTCCGTAAGTGTCACGCATTTCGATAAATTCGTCTTTAATGATCTGCATAACAAGTGCTTCATCGCCAAGAATAGTTTTCAGGCGATCTATCTCCACAAGAACATCATTATAATCAGAGACGATCTTTTCTCTTTCCAGACCAGTGAGCCTCTGGAGTCTCATATCAAGAATAGATTGCGCCTGAATTTCGGAGAGTTGAAATCGATTTATCAATCCTTCTTTTGCTTCAAGCGGGTTTTTTGATCCTTTGATCAAGGCAACGACCTCGTCAAGATTGCTGATGGCAATATTGAGTCCTTGAAGTAAATGGGCCTTTTCCTCGGCCTTGTTGAGCTCAAACGACGTTCTTCTGTAGACGACAACCCTACGGTGCATCACAAAATACTCAAGGATTTGTTTGAGATTAAGCACTTCTGGTTTGTTGTTAACGATGGCCAGAAAGATGATACCGAACGATTTCTGCATTGGTGTCATCTTATAAAGTTGGTTAATGACGATATCCGCCACCTCGTCCTTTCGCAGTTCAAGGACTATACGTAGTCCTTGCCTGTCTGATTCATCACGAACTTCAGATATTGATTGAATTTTCTTGTCTTTCACAAGATGGGCTATTTTTTCAACCAAAACAGCCTTGTTCTGTTGAAAGGGAATCTCGGAAATGATTATTGCTTCCTTTTTTGTATCCTTAAGCCGTTCAACATGGGTAACCGCCCGCATGACCACAATGCCCTTTCCAGTCTCGTAGGCTTCTCTGATGCCTGCCCTGCCGCAGATCTGGCCCCCTGTCGGAAAATCAGGGCCAGTTATGATTTTAATAAGCTCGCTGACAGTTATATTGGGATCGTCAATAATCGCAATCAGGCCATTCATTACCTCGGTAAGGTTGTGCGGAGGAATGTTGGTGGCCATTCCGACGGCTATACCCGAACTTCCGTTTATCAGAAGGGTCGGTATTTTACTGGGCATTACAGACGGTTCTGACAAAGAGTTATCGTAATTCGGCACAAAATCGACAGTATTTTTGTCCAGATCTCCGACAACCTCCCGATCAATCCGGGTCATCCGTGCTTCGGTATATCGCATGGCGGCAGCCGAATCACCATCAAGAGAGCCGAAGTTACCTTGACCATCAACGAGAGGGTAGCGCATCGAGAAATCCTGGGCCATTCGCACAATAGTGTCATATGCGGCCGTATCTCCGTGTGGATGATACTTACCAATGACATCACCGACAATGCGCGCTGATTTTACATATGGTCTGTTGTAGAAAACACCTAACTCGCGCATGGCGAAAAGTGCACGCCGGTGAACCGGTTTCAGGCCATCCCTCACGTCGGGCAACGCTCTGCCGACAATCACACTCATGGCATAGTCAAGATAAGATTTTTTTAATTCTTTTTCTATGCTTACAGTGTTCGAAATATCATTACCCATAGTTGTGTCAATATCCATTAATGTTCGTCATTACAAAGTGAGATAAATTTTCCTCATTGGCGGGAGTGTATTTATAGCATCATATATCGAGATCTACGACCTCAAGTGCGTGATTTTGAATAAACTCTCTTCGAGGTTCAACTTTATCTCCCATGAGTGTGGTGAAAATATCGTCAGCCTGTTCGGCATCGTTTATGGTTACCTGAACCAGGCTGCGATTTTCAGGATTCATCGTCGTTTCCCAAAGTTGTTCCGGGTTCATCTCACCCAGACCCTTATAACGCTGAAGATGACTGCCCTTGAACGATTCATCACGGGCAAACTGAAGCATTTCCAACCAGTTTGCGGCAGAAACAGAAGTCTCCAGCCCCCCTGTGCCACCACCTTGAAATGTAAGAGTAAAAGCACACGTGAGATATGGTTGAATACTTTCATACAGAGACAGAGCTGTCCTGTATTCGTTGATAAGGGGTATTTGTGGCCCCAGCGTCATCCTGACCTGTACTCTTCCTTTTATTGCTATATCGACTTCATAGCAGTCGGCACGCCATCTGCAGGATCTAATGGGACCTATGACTAGATTTTTTTCAGATAATTTATCCACAAGATTCTTCAAAAAGGCTTCGTCGGTAAACTGATCAGCTGATCGAATTTGATTTTCAAGGAGAAAAAGAAGCATTTCCTCCCATATATTCATACGATTCATAAATGAAACAATTCTTTGATATATCGAGAATTTTTCTAAAAGTTGAACGAGTTTCTCGCCATCTACTTCATCTTCTGGTTTTCCTTGGGCGGAAATCTTTATTTTTTCACTCGCCTGCGAAAAGAGATATTTATTGAGATCAGACTCTTCCAGAAAGTATTTTTCTTTTTTACCCTTACCAAGTCTATAGAGAGGAGGTTGTCCAATGTAGACGAACCCGCCTTGAACCATCGGCAGCATCTGACGATAGAAAAAAGTGAGCAGTAACGTTCGAATATGAGCCCCGTCAACATCTGCATCTGTCATGATAATGACTTTATGATACCGAAGTTTTGTAAGATCGAACTCATCCTTACCTATTCCACACCCCAAGGCGCCAATAAGATTTTTAATTTCTTCACTTTCAAGAATGCGATCAAATCGAGCTTTTTCAACATTCATTATTTTTCCGCGCAATGGCAATATGGCCTGAATAGACCTATCCCTGCCTTGTTTGGCTGAACCTCCGGCGGAATCACCCTCAACGATGAATATTTCTCTTTTTGCTGGATCTTTTTCTTGGCACTCTGCCAACTTCCCAGCCATCAACAGACTTGTTGATCCTTTCTTGCGGGAAAGATCTCTGGCTTTTTTGGCTGCTTCACGCGCCCGGGCCGCTTCCACAACTTTAAAAAGAATTTTTTTGGCAACAAGAGGATTCTGTTCGAAAAAAACTGTCAGTTTTTCATTACAAACTGATTCGACAATAGATTTTACTTCTGAGTTTCCGAGCTTAGTCTTGGTCTGACCCTCGAATTGAGGATTGGGGACATGGACAGATATTACACAGGTGAGACCCTCACGGACATCGTCACCACCCATTTTTTCCCGCAAGTTTTTTGGGATTATATCATCATTGGCATACCTGTTTATACACTTTGTCAGGGCTGCCCTAAATCCAGCGACATGAGTTCCACCCTCACGTGTATTTATATTATTGACAAAAGAGAACAGCCTCTCTGAATATCCGTCAAAATACTGTATTCCTATCTCAACCTTTACTTGGTCGCGTTCAGCTGAGATATAAATGGGATCCGAAAAGATAGGTGTCCGGTTTCTGTTTAAATATTCTACATAGGAGACGAGACCACCGGATGCATGAAATTTGTCCTCTGCACCGCTGCGTTCATCCTTGAGATAAATTCGTATGTCTTTATTGAGAAAAGATAACTCTCTCAATCTGGTTTTTACCGTATCATAGACATATGCTGTCGTTTCCTGAAAAATCTGTGAATCAGCTTTGAAGGTAATTTTTGAACCTGTCTTTTCACTTTCACCCACTATAGTGAGTTCGGAGGCCTTCGTACCGAAACGGTAGGTCTGTCTATAAATTTTACCATTCCTTTTGATTTCTGCTATAGTCTCTGACGAAAGGGCGTTGACTACTGAAACACCTACACCGTGCAGTCCCCCTGAAACCTTATAGGTTGAATGATCAAATTTTCCGCCAGCATGCAGCGTTGTCATAACAAGTTCCAACGCCGACATGTTTTCAGTAGGATGCATATCGACAGGAATACCACGCCCATTGTCTTCAACAGAAACAGAGTTATCGGCATGAATTGTAACCTTTATATGGGTACAATATCCAGCGAGGGCCTCATCTATGCTGTTATCGACCACCTCCCAGATAAGATGATGCAGTCCTTCTTCTCCTGTATTTCCGATATACATTGAGGGCCTGACACGTACGGCCTCAAGTCCATCCAACACTTTAATCTGTTCAGCGCCATAGGCGTTTTTTTCTTCAATCACACTCATCGCTTTTCCTGGATAAAAATTGCTCTTGTCTTGATATTAAAGCTGCATCGGCATAATAATACTTAAAAATCCCT
>JFJP01034907.1_pt1 | contig 12008 bp, 13 predicted proteins | sample 431651 | NCBI WGS metagenome assembly JFJP01 (sample SAMN02602958, study PRJNA72255) | Microbial mat metagenome, whole genome shotgun sequencing project. | biome: fresh water; feature: sink hole; material: water; isolation source: purple microbial (photo- and chemosynthetic) mats found in... | reverse complement strand
TTGGCTACTCCGATACGATTTTCAGCGCTTTTACCGTTCCAGGGAACTATTCTGGCTACGGGTTTGCCGTTGCGCGCTATGACTATTTCGTCTTCGCTTTTGTTTTCCAGGAGGGAAATGAGCCTGGATAGTTCCGTTTTTGCTTGTAGTACATTGACCTGGCACATGGATTCCCCTTTCTAAAGTCTGGTCAAGGCTGGTCAATTTAAATATAGGGTTTCAAGAGGGAATATTCAAGTAGGTATCGCCTCCGAGCAGGGATCTTGGCTCTGGTTCTTTCCGGTGCATGGAATCGGGTGGGAAGCTTGAGGCAGCGGAAACTTGAGACAGCACCATTTTTCATTGCCTGCTGGGGTGCACTTTGCTAGAATTTTATTTCCAATAAAATGCATGAAAAAGGTCCTGTGATCATGAAAATCGACGAAATGCTGCATTTACAGCGCATCGTGGCCTGGCTGGGCGCTTCCGGCAAGGTTCTGGGCTCGGAAGAATTGCTCGGCTTGGTGAAAGATGAATTGTCCAAGGCTTACAGACTCTATAACTGACGAGGTCTTTTCAAGGCAATCGTTGTAACGCTGACAGGAACAAATCGGGGCTCCACAGGTTCAAGCCGTGGTGCTCGGTCTGGGAGATGAAGGGAGCGACATCGTTTTTGGCGCGGTTCCAATCCATCTTGTTGATTCGTCTCGTCATCTCTGTTCCTGGTGTTCATATATGCAGGTCCTTCCGCAGTCCAGACAGGAATGATTCTACATTGGCTGCTGTCTGATAGTTGCCTTGAATGCTGTCAAAATCATCGGCGTCAAGCGTTTCAAGTTCATCCTCGTCGATTCTTAGTGACTCGATCAGCGGTTTCCTGTCAGTCCAGTCCAGTCTGTGCAGGTAGACATAATCGGCCAGTGCTTTGAGCGGACGTGCCTGGAGCCAGGAGCCATTTTCTGATGTAACAGTTTCAACACCGCAGAAGAACTGGGCTTGCGGAATCCTCCGGTAGGTGAAGTGTCCTTCCGGGGTATCGAAGATAGCCTGGTTTTTTGAGGTTGCGCTGGTGATTGTTACCACCGCTTCTGGAATCCAGCCATGTGCGCTCAAGGCATATTCGAAGCTCACATAGGACGGGAAATAGAGGCGGTTTGCCAATGCGGGCCGATTGAGCGGGCGCTTCCGCAATGAAGGGCAGAGTGTATACAGACCCCGCTTGAGCTGCACCAGGTCCCCGTCCTTCATGGCACGTTTTACCAGGCCATACCGGATGTTGGCGTTAGGCTCGATATTCTGTACATCGGCCGCCGAGAAGAGAGGGTATTCCAGGGTTTCAAAGAGTGTCCGTGTTAGTGTGTTCATACTGGAAACTGTCATAATATGACAGTTTCCAGTATGGCAGTCAATGACTGGAAAAGCAAGCAACGGTTAGGAGTAAGATGAGACAAAGAAATCGGACCGCTTTTGGGGGCTGAATAAAGTGAGAACTACCTTCTTGAAGTAGATACAAATTGATTCGCAACGTTTGATTGACGCGTTGAAATCCCGACCATCACGCGCTGTAGCCAGTTCTATCGCATACAGATCAAACGCATGTTTGCATGAAGCTATCCCTTGCGGCTGGCAGACTTTTTTCTTTAGTTCATCGATATCCGCAACCAGGCCATCAGGGCTATCAACGATGCCGTATGAATAGTCCGAACGTTTTTCCCGGCATTGCTTTATGAGCGTACGCCAATCCCCGGAGCTTCCTTCGGGGAAGCGAGGAGGCTCCGGCGGGGGGGCGTGTCTGGCACAGGCGGATGGGGGCCGGTATGTGACGCCCCCCGGCTCTTAAAGATTGGTGGTGTGCGGTTCTGAAAACCGTACGGTAGTAGCGCACCGCACAGACCCGTAGTATGCTGGATCAGGTAGCGGGCGTTGATTTGCTGCCACTGGGGGCACGGGATGCAGAGTTCTGAGTTGCTGGCGGAAGTTGCGCTGGGCCTGGCGGGGCAGGGAGCGCTTGACGACCGCATGAACGAGGCGCTGGAGAAGATAGGGCATCATCTCGGGGTGTCCCGCGCCTACGTGTTTCTGGACCGGCCCGGCAACGCGATTACCGACAATACACACGAATGGTGCGCGCCAGGCATAGAGCCGCAGCGTGAGGCTCTGCAGGGGATTGAGTACGCGGGGATTCCGACCTGGCGCGGCATGCTGGAGCTGGAAGGCCGCATACTGGCCACCGATATTTCTACTCTGGCCCCCGACATACGGGCGATTCTGGAACCCCAGGATATTCAGTCACTGCTTGTGCTGCCGCTGCATATAAAGAATGTGGTGGCCGGATTCATAGGATTTGACGAGTGCGGGCGCAGCCGCGGCTGGGATGTGGAGGAACTTTCGGTGCTGAGCATCGTCTCCGGCGTTGTCTCGACGGTGATGGAGCGTGACCTTGACCGGGTGCTGCTGGCTGCTTCCGAGGCCAATTTCAGGCAGTTCTTTGATACTATCGATGACCTGATCGTCGTGGCCGATCCGGAGGGGCGGCTCGTGTACGCCAACAGGGCCGTGCAACGCTGCCTGGGTTACTCGGGTGAGGAGCTGGACTCGATGCCGCTGCTGCAACTGCATCCCGTGGACCGCCGCGAGGAGGCCGGGCGCATCGTAGGTGAGATGATGCGCAGGGAGCGGGATACCTGCCCGCTGGAGCTGCTCAGAAAAGATGGAAGCCGGTTTTCTGTAGAGACCAGGGTCTGGCTGGGCCCCTGGAACGGCCAGAATTGCCTCTTTGGCATCAGCAAGGATCTGAGCGCGGAGCAGGCGCGACTGCAGATGTTTGCCCGGCTGTTCAACGATAACCCGGCTCCCATGGCGTTGTCGGGTTCCGCGGACGGACGGTTCGAAGACGTCAATACGGCGTTCCTGGAACGGCTTGGCTACAAGCGCGGCGAGGTGATTGGCAAGTCAGGGCTGGAAATCGACCTTTTTGTACATCCGGTGCAGCGCAAGCGTTTTGGCGAGGAACTGGCACGGGAAGGCAGCATCAACAATGTGGAGATGGAAATCAGGTGCAAAGACGGCCGGATAGTGCAGGGGCTGTTCTCGGGCGGCATAGTAGAGAATCAAGGCCGAAGGCTCTTCCTGACGGTGATGATAGACATCACGGAGCAGGTGGAATTGCGAAACCGGCTGGAGGTGCAGCGGCGTAGTCTGGGCAACATCATAGAAAGCTCCAGGCTGGGTACCTGGGAATGGAACCTGCTTACCGGCGAGACGATCTTCAACGAGCGCTGGGCCGGGATGCTCGGCTACACGCTGACCGAGCTGGAGCCAACGACCATAGATACCTGGAAGCGGCACATACTCCCTACCGACTTCATCATAGCAGAAGCGCATCTGGCCAGGCACTTTGCCGGCGAGAAGGATTTCTACGAGTTCGAGGGGCGGATGCGGCACAAGGACGGCCATCTGGTCTGGGTGCTGGACCGCGGCAAGGTGATAGAGTGGGACGATGAGGGAAAGCCGCTGCGCATGTTTGGCACGCACCAGGACATCACCGACAAGAAGGAACTGGAAGAGAAACTGCGAAGGCTTTCCTGTGGTGATCAGGTTGACTGACCCGGTGTTTCCGGGGATCATCAGCCCGGATTATGATTGCCAGTAACGTAAAAATTCGAAGCACCGCGCTGGGGCTACTAGCGGTTGCCGCTGCGCCAGCCGCCGTCCTGCTCGTAGCCGCCATACCGCTGTTGTTTGAAAACCATGGCGGGACGCCTGTGCTGGTATTCGCCCCTGCGCTCGATGCTGTCTGGGCCTGGCTGCGGGGGCTGGCCGACGGTTCTTCATTCCAGTACCACTATGGATCGACGGTCTGGAACTTCTTCGAGACGGCACCGCTGTACTTCATGGTTTCATTCCTATACATCGCCCTGGCCGGTTCACTCGGCATGGCCGGGGGCCTGGTGCTGGGGCTGACCCTCCGCGGAAGGGCTGCCGCGGTTGTTTCTTCCATACTGAACACGGTGTTTGCCGTGCCGGATTTTATCGCGGCGCTGCTGCTGCAGCTGTTCACTATCGTGCTCCTCGATGCCACCGGGCTAAAGCTCGGGCGCATTTCGTATGATTCTACAACGGGTTTCCTGCTGGTGCTGCCCTTTGTGCTGATGACGGTGTACCCGCTGGCTTTTTCCTTCAGGACGACGCTCCGCAAGTCAATGGAAGCCGAACTGGAGCCGTACGTGGTGTATGCGCTGGCCAAGGGGCTGGACAGGCGTACGGTGCGGCTCAGGCATGTAGGTGCGGCCGTGGTGCCGGCGATGTCGGCCGAGCTGCCGACGCTGCTGGGCATCATGCAGACCAACCTGTTCATGACCGAATATATCTTTGCCCTGCCGGGTATAACGCGGTTCCTGTTCAAGGTGGCGTTTTCTGGCAGGCGGCCGGGCTGGATGGAGTTCTACCAGTATCCGGTGGCGGTGGCGGTGCTGCTGGGCGTGCTGGTGCTGTACCTTGCCGCCTGGGCGTTCTTCGCTCTTACTCTGTACCTGGTCCGGAGGGCCATTACCGGTGAACGCTAGGCTGGCCGCGGGTTTGACGATCCTGGCCCTGCTCATCGTCATCGCGGTGTTTCCCTGGGTTTTTACGCCGTGGCCGAGGGGTTATTCCGATACGCTGCGTTCTGTCGAGACGGCTTCCGGTACTGACTGGCTCTTTGCGCCGGAAGCGCCATCGGCGTTTTACCTGTTCGGGACCGACCAGTACGGTTACGACATCCTGACGCGCATCGTCTGGGGCTTCCGCTGGACGCTTGGGTGCGTGTTCCTCGTGGCGGCTGCACGGGTGCTCATTGGTGGAGCAGCGGGAGTCCTCCGTGCCGTGGCCAGGAAGCCCGGCCGCGAACGGGGCATTTCGCCGCTGGCAGGCATTCCTGGCTTTGTGATCGCGTTTTTTGCGCTGTATCCGTTTACCATAAACTCGGGGATACAGGGCTGGCGGCTGTTCCTGTTCCAGTGCGGCGTGCTGACGGTGCTGGATCTGGGGCCCATAGCCGGCTCGATGGCCGCCAAGACCAGCGCGGTGCTCGCGACGCCCTTCGTAGAGGCGGCGTCGTCTGCGGGTGCCGGGCGGCTCTGGATCTTCAGGTGGCACGTGATGCCGTTCCTGGCCGAGGAACTGCTGGAGAGTTTTGCAGACCAGACGGTGGCGGTGCTGCAGCTGGTGGGCCGGCTGGGCGTGTTCATGCTGTTTGTCGGCGGCACGGTGATGACGTTTGACCCGCCGCTGCTGGATTCAGCAACCGGGGAGATAGCCGGGCTGATTGGCCTGTACCGGCTCAAGCTGCTGGGCGCGCGCTGGATGCTGGCCTGGCCGCTGGCGAGCTATCTCGTGGTATTGGCCGGCATGCGGTTCTTTGCCTCGGGCCTGCGGGAGCGGGAGCGGAGGCTGCGCCGCATCTACGATGCCCGTTGAGCCGATTTACAATTTCTGTTACTCTCTGCCGCAACAAACCACGTTTTCAGGAGCATCGCACATGAACGACACGAAGCAGCAGATCACGACCAGGTTCGAGGCCATGGTCATACCCGGGTCCCTTGATCCGACTCCGCTTGAGTCGATTGAATGGGAGAAGGCGGGTTTCTCGCTGAAGGTGACGCCGTTCATGGGCGGCAGCATTGCGGGTGAAGACGGCGTTTTTGAGCCGCAGACGGTGGTCAGGACCGGTGTGCTCAGGATGCCGCCCCAGGCTTCTGCCCTCAACTACGGGCAGGCGCTGTTCGAGGGTATGAAGGCGCGCCGGGGTGTTGACGGCAAGGTCAGGCTGTTCCGCGTTGCCGACAATGCCAGGCGCATGGCGTCCGGGGCCGACCGCCTGATGCTCTCCGCACCGTCGGAAGAGCTCTACAGCAAGACCGTCGTTGCTGTGGTACAGGCCAACATCGACTATGTGCCGCCACTGGGCAAGGGTTCGCTGTACATCAGGCCGCTGCTCGTAGGTTCCGGTATGATTCTGGCTCCAGCTCCCTGCAACGAGACGCTCTTTGTGGTGTACGTACAGCCGGTGGGTTCATACTTCAAGGGCCTGGCCTGCATTGACGTGAAGGTTGAAGATGCGTACCAGCGGGCCGCCTCGCGGGGCACCGGCTGGGTAAAGGCCGCCGGCAACTATGCGCCGTGCTACTATCCTACCAAGAAGGCCAAGGCAGACGGTTTTGCCGACCTGCTGTTCCTCGATCATACGGCTACGTACATAGAAGAAGTGGGCTCGGCCAATTTTGCCATGGTAAAGAACGGCACGCTCTACGTGGCCGACTCGCCATCCATCCTCAAGGGCATAACGCGCGACTCGGTTATGCGTGTGGCCCGCGAGAAGCTTGGCCTCGAGGTGGTGTTTGCGCCGCTGGAGCTTGACCGCGTGCTGGGACTCGGCGCCTTTGCGGCCGCGGGTCCTGCCGACGAGGCGTTCTGCATGGGTACCGCCGCGGTAATCTCCCCGATAGGGTCGCTCAACTGGAAAGGCACCAGCTACCCGTTTGGCGGTGGCGTGGTAGGCAAGGTTACCACGGCTATCTACGACGTGATTGACGGCATCCAGACCGGACGGCTGCCCGATGTGTACGGCTGGACCACAGTTGTAGATCTGGCATGAAAACTACCATATCGATCATCCCCTGCGGCGACTATGACCGAGGGGCCGTGCTTGTGGCCGTAGCCGATGCGGCGCGCAAGGCCGGTGGGCTGGATGTGGCCGGCAAGACGGTGCTGCTCAAGCCCAACATGCTCTCCACGGCTGAAATCGACAGCGCCGTGACGACGCACCCGGAGATTCTGCGGGCCTCCATCCGGCTGGTTAAAAGCCTGGGGGCGCGGCGTATACTGGTAGGCGACTCCCCGGCCTTCCAGACGGGTGACGCGGTGGGCATCAAGTGTGGCCTCAAGCCGGTGGCGCTGGAGGAAGGCGCAGAGTGGGTGGACTTCAGCGAGACCGTCGAAGTGGGCGTACCGGACGGCCAGCTGGTCAAGCGCTTTGCCCTGGCCCGCGTTGTTTCAGAGGTGGACGTGGTCATCAGTGTCTGCAGGCTCAAGAACCATTCGTTCATGCACTTCACCGGCGCGGTCAAGAACCTGTTTGGCGTCATCGCGGGCCTGCAGAAGAGCGCCTTCCACTTGCGGTTCCCCGGCAAGCCGGAGTTTGGAGCCATGTTGGCCGACCTGATGCTGGCGGTGAAGCCGCAGTACGCCATCATGGACGCCATAGTCGGCATGGAAGGGCCGGGGCCGCGCAACGGAACCCCGAAAAAAGTGGGCTACGTGCTGGCAGGTGCCAACCTGTTTGCACTGGACTGGGTAGCGTCATCCATCGTGGGCTACGACCCGCTCGACATTCCGTACCTCAAGGTTGCCGCCGCAAATACCGTCTACGGTTTGGATCCGGCCGGGATAGAGACCGCGGGGCTGAGCCTGGAACAGGCGCGCGTCAAGGATTTCAAACGCGTGCCCATCGTGGCCGACAGCCCCCTGCAGTGGTCGGGGCCGGTCCGTGGCCTGTTCCGGAACCTCGGTGTACCGCGGCCCTTCTTCTCCCGGGAGAAGTGCGTGCTGTGCGGTGCCTGCGTCAAGATCTGCCCCGCCGCTGCGCTAGTCGTTTCCGGCGAGAACGGAGACAAGCGCTTCATCGCCATAGACTATGCCAAATGCCTGCGGTGCTACTGCTGCCACGAGGTCTGTCCGGAGGACGCGATAGCGCTGAAGCGGAGGTTCTAGAGTTCTGAAAGCGGGATATCCAGCAGCGGGCTGGCCCGGGATTCGGGATCAGAATAGTGCCACCATTCGGCGTCGTAGGCCTTGAAGCCAGCCTGTTCCATGCAGGACCGGAGCAGGTCGCGGTTGGACAGTGCGGCCGCATCGCCGCCTGAGTACAGGTGGGAAGCGCGCTCCGAGAATTCGTCGAAGCCGCTGGGCATGGGGAGTTCGTGGCCTTCCGGGTCTGCGAGGGTCACATCGACTGCCGCTCCCCTGTTGTGGATCGACCCCCGGCTTGCCGGCGCGACAAAATCCGGGTCCGGCAGGATGTCCCACATCAACACCTGTACGGACAGCGGCCGGTAAGCATCGAGGACGACGAGCCTGAAACCGAGCCGCGCCACTGCTGCCGCGGCTTCCGCGAGCCTGCGCGCCGTCGCGGCGAGCAGCCAGCCCTGATCGCCGTCATAGAGGCGCGTCTTGAAGAAGTTGCTTGTCGTCGCGTATCGGAGGTCTATGAGGACGCCGGGACAGGCCACGGCCAGGTTTACGAGCCCGTGATCCTGCGTGCCTGCCTGCGGCGCGGATTCATTCGATTCGGTACATTCCATGTGCTAGAGTATAAACCGCACTCGTCTGTTTGGCATCGGGTCCGGAGTGCACAAGGAGACCGTATGGCGAAGACGACAGGCTCTACGAAGCGGAAGAAGGCTGGACCGACGGCCGGGGCTGGAACCGAGACGGAAACAAAAATGCTCGCCGCGGAACTGGCTTCGCTGATAACCGAGCTGGACGCGGAAGGCCTGGCCTTCCTCATCGAACAGGCCCGGGTGCACCTGTACAACATGCGCGCGGCAGAACTGGAGCTTGCCGCCGCAGAGGCGGACCGTGCTTCCAGCCGGGCAAGGAAGGTAGCCGGATCAAAGCCAGGCGCAGCAACGCCAGCGGTAACCGGTGACGATTTTGCCATCCAGGCAGCCAGCGACGGCTCGACCTACGATCTGGTATACCGGGGAAAGTGGAAGATGTTTACGGGTGACGAGATGCTGGCCATGGTCCGCATCGTTTCGTCAAAGGATCCGGTGTCACAGCTGACTGGCCGCCTGTACCGCTGGTTTCTTGCCGAACGGTCGGATGTCATCAACGATCTTGCACTGGCCGGCCTCGCCGACCCAAGGCTCAAGAAGCTGGTAGCGCTTTTACGGAAGACGTTTACCATCAAGGGGACCGTGTAGGTTCAGTCTTATTCGAGCATTTCAATCAAGGTGTCGTGCCAGAAATCAGGTTGTATCGAACCCATTCTGGAAATCAAGCGGCGTTTGTCAATGCAGCGCAACTGATCCAGGAGGATGCGGGCGTTCCTGCCCTGGAAGACAACCTCAGGACGACAACCCAGCCTCTGTCCCTTGCTCGTGAGCGGGGCTACAATGACGCGCGGCAAAACGGTGTTCATGTCGTCGGGCGAGATTACCAGTGCTGGCCGGGTCTTGTTGATCTCGGTTCCGATGGTTGGATCGAGATTGACCCACCATACCTCGCCACGGCTCACCAGTCCCATTCGTCTGTTCCTTCATCCTGTGGAATTGTACTCCACGCATCCATATCGGATTCTGCGACGTATGCGTCGAACCAGTCAGAACGACTCTTTCCTGCGGGTTCGATGATGATGGTTTTTCCTTCAAGGCGGAGTTCTACCTCGCTCTTCAGTCCGCAGGCGGCGATCAAGGCTGCCGGCAATATGATGCCTTTGGAATTGCCTATTTTTCTCAGGGGTATATGCACAGGGCGCCTCCGTGGCAACAATATTACAACAATCATGCCGGACTTTCAACAGTTGCATCTGTAGCCCGTCCGCCCGCTCTTTGGTATACTGCCGCTTCCATAGGAGGCCGCGATGCGTTTTTCTTGCTACGAACGGAACGGTATGGTGGGTATCGGCATATGGCAGGGTACGGAACTCCGCGGCCTCGAGGCAGGTGCTCCGGGCTATCCGGGCAGTCTCGACGAACTGCTGTCATCCGGCGCGGACCTCCAGGCTGCGGGCAAAGCGCTCGCGGCGGCTCCGGTTGTAGACCAGGCTTCCATCCGCTTCCTGCCTCCTTTACTACATCCGTCCAAGATTCTATGCATCGGCCTCAACTACCGCGCACACAGCATTGAAACCGGTCTCGGCGCGCCTGACTATCCGGCGGTGTTCGCGCGCTTTCCGTCCTGCCTGGTCGGGCACGGCAGAGCGCTCGTCAAGCCGCGGGTTTCCGAACAGCTCGACTACGAGGCGGAACTGGTCGCGGTCATCGGGCGGCGCTGCAAAGGCGTTACGGTGGCTGCTGCGCTCGAGTACGTTGCCGGGTATTCCATGTTCAACGAAGCTTCGATACGCGACTATCAATTGCGCACGTCCCAGTGGACTATCGGCAAGAATTTCGACGGCACGGGCGCTTTCGGTCCATGGTTGATAACTCCCGACGAACTGCCGCCGGGCGCAACCGGCCTCGGCATACGGACCAGGCTCAACGGGCAGCTGGTGCAGGACGGCAACACGGCGGACATGGTGTTCGGCGTGGCTTCGCTCGTGTCCATACTCAGCGAGGTGCTGACGCTGGAACCCGGCGACGTCATCGTAACCGGCACGCCCTCGGGCGTGGGCATGTCGCGGAAGCCTCCGCTCTACATGAAGGCCGGCGATGTCTGCGAGGTGGAGATAGACGGGATCGGCACGCTCAGGAATCCGGTGGTAGCCGGTTAGTCGCGCATCGCCCAGGGGCGGTGGATCAGTCCAGGCGGCCGCGGTAGCGGGCGTAGAAGAACAGGGTGGCCGTCATCAGCGCATGGCCCATGTCCTCGGCGCCTATCAGGTCTATGGCCTCGCGCTCGGGCACGAGCAACACCTCGATCTCCTCGTGCGCGTCCAGGCACTGCGGCCGCTCGAGTACGCAGCCTTCGGCGACAAAGGCATGGAAGGTGTTGGTCATGAAGGCCGGGTTTGGTGACAGTATGCCCAGCGGTACTATCATCTCAGCCTTGTAGCCTGTTTCTTCAAGCAGCTCGCGAGCCACCGCGGAGGCCGGATCTTCGCCTTCATCGACTATGCCGCCGGGGAATTCCATTGACAGGTGTTTTGTGCCATGGCGGAACTGTCGTATCATGACGAAACATCGGCCTTCTGGGGTCTCCACGACCGGAATGACCCCGGCCCAGTCCAGCGCATCGACGGAGAAGAACGTGCCCTTCTTGCCGCTGGCCGATTGCCGTTCGCTCGAGGTTACGTTGAATATCCTGCAGTCCAGCAGCTTCTTTGTTGACAGTTCTATCCATGGGTACAGCTTCTGCATGGTGTGAGCCTAATCCTTAAGCGAGTCCATGGCAAGCCGGTTCTGCTTCCAGGTCTGCCAGGAACAGCGCGGCTGCGCACAGGTCGGCGGCACCGCCAGGAGAGAGGCGCCCGGCCTGGAATGTGCGCACCATGTCGGCGTATATTTCCGCGCCGTCCGACGACGCCGGGCCGCCGGCATCGAGTACCGCGGATGCCTGTCTGCACGCATAGCCCAGGGCCTCGATGCCGCCGCGGGCAACCAGGCAGGTGTCGTCACAGGCGGTCATGGCCCCGAGCAGCACGGTGATGACACGTTCGTCTTCCGGCACGGTGCCGGAGCGGAGGGAACGGGCGAGGGGGAGGGCGCGGGCGCGGATCGCCGGAAAGCCGGCTACCGCTTCGTCGCGGGCAGAGCGGAGCCCGTAAGCGCCCCTGGCGGACTGGCCGTTGGTCTATTTCCGCCGCCCGCTCGCATACCAACTCCGCGGCGGGAGGGTTGGCGGTGATCCTCCGGGCAGGTTGCCCGGACACGAGCGAGCCGGCGGCAGCGCACAGGAGGCCGAGCGTCCAGATGGCACCTTTGTGGGTGTTGACGCCTCCTGTGGCCGCGAGCATGGCTGTTTCGGCTTCGATTCCGAGGTTGCGCAGGGCTTCAGGCTGATGGGTGGCAACCATGAGGGTAAAATACGGCCCGAGCGCCGGCGCGGAAAGCCTGAAATGGCGTATGTCCATGTCGGTATGTGCGCCGGGGCTGAAGCGGTCGACGAGGCCGGGTTTTGGACCGGCCTCCGCCTCACGCAGCAATGAGCGGACGGCGAGTGCCGCCGTCCGCGTAGCAAAGGTCTGCGTAGCGAAAGAGCGCCAGGTGGAAGCCCGCTTCGATGTGGTCCGTGTCGATACGGGACATTCCGGGCAGACTTCCACCGGTGACGCAGTCATGTTCTTATGCGGCCCTGCTCGCCTTGAGCTTCTTGAGACTGCTGCTGAT
>JFJP01013009.1_pt2 | contig 12008 bp, 11 predicted proteins | sample 431651 | NCBI WGS metagenome assembly JFJP01 (sample SAMN02602958, study PRJNA72255) | Microbial mat metagenome, whole genome shotgun sequencing project. | biome: fresh water; feature: sink hole; material: water; isolation source: purple microbial (photo- and chemosynthetic) mats found in... | reverse complement strand
CTGGAGGAGGAGCCTGCGGATATTTGGGAGACTCGCCTGCTGCGCATCCGCGACTCGCTGACCGATTTTTACTACGCCCACAACCTGCCCTATGAGGAATTTGAGAATCTCGTCCGTAAGTTGTTGACCGAGCACGGCAGCCCCGATTCGGAGTTCGTCTGGTTCAATCCCGAACTCGCCCCGCAGGAGATGCTATTCGAGCAGGCAGAGATGATCGAATCCATGCCTGCTGAGGAACGCAAAAAATACGAAGCGCGTTTGAAGGAGTTGAAGGTGGTGCTGATCCGCACGATGATCAGTGACCAGTTGAAATATATTCGGATTGCGCGCAAGTGGTTCACGGTGGGCGATTTAAAGGAAATCCGCGCGCGTAAGATTGGCAATGGCAAAATCGGTGGAAAGGCGGCGGGGATGCTGCTTGCCATGCGCATCATCAAAGAGACCGCGCCCGCGGAGGTCGCTGCGCGATTTAGACTCCCCGTTTCCTACTATCTCGGTTCTGATGTCTTTTACAACTTCCTGACCTACAATGATTTGATTCACTGGAATGACCAGAAATATAAGACCGATGATGAAATGCGCGTAGACTATCCCGCCTTGCGCGCTGATTTCCAGCAGGGACAATTTCCCGCCGAGATCATGGAAAGCCTGGAGCATGTCTTGCAGGAAGCGGGTGACAGACCGTTGATTGTCCGCTCTTCGAGTTTATTGGAGGATAACTTTGGCACCTCCTTTGCGGGAAAATATGAAAGCCTCTTCCTTCCCAACCAGGGCAGCCACGATGAAAAAGAATCCCGATGCGTTGATGTATCGCCACCTCAAGGAACTTGCCGATTATGACGAGCGCATCGGGATCTTGATTCAATTTGTGGAAGGTGAACGGACGGGACGATATTACTTCCCCCACGCGGCGGGAGTGGCATTCAGCCGCAACCTGTATCGCTGGTCGCCGCAGATCAAGCAGGAGGATGGATTCCTGCGCCTCGTCTTTGGGCTGGGTACCCGTGCCGTGGATATGGTTGGCGACGATTATCCGCGCCTGGTTGCGCTCAGTCATCCGCGTCTGCATTCATCGTCGGATGTCCGCAACATCAAACGTTACTCCCAGCAAAACATGGACGTGATTGACATCGAAACCAATTCGTTCACGACGGTTCCTGTCCGTGATGTGTTCGATGCAGATTGTCCCCCGTTGCGGTTTATTGCCCAGTTGGATGATGACGGCGACCTGATGCCGATCCGCTCGCGGCTGGCAGACACAGCCAAAATGGTTGTTACATTTGATGGCTTGTTATCTCGTACTCCGTTTGCGTCGAGTATGCGTACTGCATTGAAACTTTTGGAGACTTATTATAAATCTCCAGTAGATACTGAGTTCGCTTTGGAAATCATCAACCCCGATGACCATGCCGATGTGCAGATCACGCTTTTGCAGTGTCGTCCGCAAAGCCACATTCAAGATGGGGCTGAGGTGCTGATTCCAAACGACATTGACGAAAAAGATATTATCTTTTCCACGCAGTTGATGGTTCCACAAGGCGCGGTGCAGAATATCCGTTATGTTCTTTTTGTCCCATCGGAGGGATATTTCAGTCTTGCATCACAAAACGAAAGGACGTTGCTCGAACGCGCTATCGGGCAACTCAATGCCGCATTGAAGGATGAAGTATTTATTGCGGTGGGTCCAGGTCGTTGGGGTACATCCACGCCTGACCTTGGCGTGCATGTCACGTATAGCGATATTTATAATACGCATGCTTTGATTGAGTTGGCTGGCGAGGCTGTTGGCGCTTCGCGCGAACCGTCCTTCGGCACACACTTCTTCCAGGATTTGATGGAAGCGGATATTTACCCGCTTGGTGTTTTTCTTGACGATAAGAACACTATTTTCAAACGCGAATTCTTTTATGAAACACCCAGTCACTTGAAAGAATTTGTCTCAGTGGATAATCAGCGTGTGGTCAACGCTTTGCGGCTGATTGCTGTCAGCGATTATCGTCCCAATCATCACTTGGACTTGATCATGGATGCGCACAAGAGTTATGCGGTTGCCTTTCTGGTTGAAGAGGATGCAGAGGTTGAAGTTCTTGAAGAGAAGAAAGAAACGATTGTAAGTGGGTTGCCGCCTGTAATGGAGTAAAAAAATCAGGACTGCTTTTTGAGCAGTCCTGATTTTTTGTTTTTGAAAAAGAACATTTGTTCTATTTGACTTGTCTCACACTTGACCCGTTACCTGCTCAACCCCATCATGCTGATTCGGCGCTTCGATATTCAGGTATGCAAATTTGGGTTTGAGCCAGAATACAATTCCCAAACTAACAAGAGCAAAGACTCCTATGATTCCCTCCAAAGTAATCATGCTGATATTCTGAACGAGATACACAGCAACAGCATCTACGACCGTGTGCCATATCACAGCCAGCCAAAACCAGATCGGCTTCTTGCTGACCAATCCATACATCACCATCACAGATAATGACACATGCAGACACATCGCAAAGATGCGTTCCACAACTCCAAGGATTACCAGATAAGGCGGCGTTGACCAGTAGGCATTGATCTGTTGTTTCGCCAGTTCAAGTTGTTCTGGTGGAATGCTGGGGACAGTGGACAAATCAATGTAACGATAGGCAAGCATGTTGAAGAATGCGACTGCGGCAAGAGTGCCGAAAATGATTGCCTCTGTTCCGCCATGTCCCAACCCAATATAAACGCCCTCGCTCCATGTTCGATTTTTCTTGAGAATGAACTTGAACAAAATGTAGCGCGCTGTTTCTTCAAACAATCCAGCCAGCAATCCAAGCACAATGGCATACGCAATGATGCCCCAAGATTGAAAGGTTGAAGTCAAGGCAAGTACTAAAGGTACATGTAAAACCTGTGAGGTGATGAACGTCAGTCCGCCTGCAACAAACAGCTTCCACGACAGTTTGAACTTTCGTGCGAGATAAAATCCCGCGAGTATCGGAAGCAGGATCATTCCTGCAAAATTGATAACGAGCACTGTTTCGAGCATTCTTTCTCCTAGTTGAATGTTGACGGCATTGAGCGACGGCGAATGGTCTCGCGAGTTTCAAGTTCATCCGCTTTCACGCCAGACCAGAATGTGCCGACGGTTTGCGCTCAATATTCCCATTTTTGAGTCTCTTCAGTCATTTTGTAGTCCTTGAAAGTTGGTGGAAACTTACGAGCTACTTTTAACAGAAGCCACTACAGAGGCATTTTTCGGGTCTTCTCACTGTTTCACGTGAAACTTCTATGCCTTTGTTTCGGCGCGATATAGTATGTATGAGTAAATCGTAAGGAACAAAGACGACCCAATCAGCGGAACAAACATCAGCCAGAGTGCCGTCATCCCGCCAAAGAAGCCGCCGATGATTGCCGTCGCCCCAGCCGCCATGAAAAGGATCGAACCGAGTTGATGGGTCTTGTTCCACACGCTGTCGCTTGATAGAGTCCACGGGGTGCGGATGCCGATGAAAAAGTTGCGCTTCGCCTTTCTCAGCATGAAACCAATGGCGATGAACAACACGCCCATGAAAGGCAAGATTGCCGCGCTCATCTTAAAGTCTTGGTATCCCAGGCTCCAGGCTAAAGTTAACCCATGAATGTAAATCATGAATATTACAATTACTACGATGAAGAGGTTGAAATTTTCGCGAAACTGCGCGATGTTCGCCTTGAGCGGATCCATGCCCGGAAGCACGAGGAACAGCGCCAGCATTCCCAGCGTGATGATCGGCATCAGGAACGCACCCCAGAATTTGGGCATGGTTCCGTCCACTTGATCATGCGCATTCCAGTGTGAAGCCATTTGATCAGGAAGCTGATTCCATAAAATTGCTCCTGCCAGCGTAGCCAGTCCGATCAGGATGAGGGCACTAATTGTTGTAGTTTTTGTTGCCATTTTGTTTTCCTTTTCAACAGGCGTTTCACGTGAAACGCCTGTTGTTGAGGTAAGGCGGAGCCGTGCCTTTACCGGTCTTTTGGTAGATTATTTTGTGCCATAGAAACCATTCCGCTCAGTCCGCCTAGATTCATTGAGTCCACAGCCGAGGACGGAACGATGACCAGCGCGCCTTTTTCCTTCAAGCCTTCGAAGAGCATGTTCATAGCGCGCAGGTGTAGTGCGGTGGGATTGTTGATGTATGCCTGGGATGCCTCTGCAAACGAAGCCGCAATCTGCTGTTCAGATTCACCGAGGATCACACGCGCCTGACGTTCGCGTTCTGCCTGCGCCTGTCGGGACATGGCATCTTCTAGTACCTGTGGAATGATCACGTCGCGAATCTCGACCGACTGCACGGTCACTCCCCAGGGCGTTGTGCGTTCGTCAATGATCTTTTGCAGGTCTTCATCCATCTTTGTTCGCCCGATGAGAATGTCAGCCAGGGTCATTTGCCCGATAATCTCACGCAAAGCAGTTTGCGCCGCCCAGGTAATCGCAGAGTTGTAATCGGTCACTTCGAGCGCTGCTTTCTCGGCATCCCACACTACCCAGAACAAAACCGCATCTACATCAACCGGTACCGTGTCTTTGGTCAGTGTCTTCTCTGCGGAAAATGAAGTGACTGCTACGCGGTGATCAATCCACATTACGGCTGTATCAATAATCGGAACAACCCAGAACAAGCCGGGACCTTTTAGTCCGTTGAACCTGCCAAGCCGCAGAACGATTACCTTCTCCCATTGCGATGCAACCTTGAGCGCGAAAAGAAAATAGGTGCCGATCATCAGCCAGCCAATAGCCCAAGCACCGATCTGCCCGTCTGGATAGTGACCATCTCCGAGGATGGCTCCTGCAATCGCAACGACAAGAAATACCGAAAATAATGTTCCTGCAATTGGAGGGATGTGCTGATCCTCTTTTTTGTTTTGAACGATGGACTTAAGTAGTTTTGTATTCATTTTGACTTTCTCCTGATTAATAGCTATTCATTGTTGTTGTCAGCCGCTTCTTTACCTGACTTCAACGTGTCTCTAATCGTCTGGCTGATTTCCCGTTCTGAAAACCCCAGCCGCAGGGCTTCATTGATAAATCTTTGCGCAAGTTCTGTTAGCGCTTCGTGTCTTAGTTTTTCTCTAACTTCCGGCGGCGGAATTTCTGTGATGTAAGTGCCTCGTCCTTGCTGGGTGGAGATGATTCTTGCTTCATCCAATATACGATATGCGCGCGCTACGGTGTTGAAGTTGACTCTCAACTCCGATGCCAGCGCGCGAACTGTCGGCAACTGGTCACCAGGTTTGATTATTTTGTTAACCAGTTGGCTTTGTATCTGGTTGACAATTTGTGTGTAGATTGGCAAGCCGGAATGGAAGTCTAGGTTTAGGGTGAGCTTTTTCTCTGTCATGCGCTATCCTTTGTATTGTACTAATTGTATCATTGTCATAATTGTATTCTTTTCGGTTTTTTTGTCAATGCCCTTCGTCGCAAAAAAAACAGGCATTCATTTGAATGCCTGTGAAAAAACTCTCATCGCTGAGCGAAGTCGAAGCGCAGGGCAATATCCTTCGACCTCGCTCAGAACGAATTACTTCTTGATTTCCATTCGATGGATTGCGGTTCCCAGTCTCTTTATCCCCTCTTCAATATCTTCTGTTGGTTGTGAGGCAAAGTTGAGGCGGAGCCATTCCCTGCCACTTATGCCATCGGTAAAGAAAAAATTACCCGGTGCAAATGACACTCCCTCTTTACAGGCAAAAGGCAATAGTTCATCCGCTGACATAGATTCGGGCAAACGCAGCCAGATGAACAATCCACCCTTTGGCGCGTCGAAGAAAACGCCGGGCGGAAGGTAACGGTTAATAGCCTCCAGCATGGCGTCGCGGCGCTTGCGGAAAGTTTGGCTGGAGCGATGCAGATATGCTTGATACCTTCCGACAGTTACATAGGCGTCCAATGCGCGTTGAATCAAAGTGGAGGTTGCCAGATCGCTCAGGCGTTTGAAGTTGAGCAAACTGTCGTAGACAGGTCCATCTGCCACGATGAATCCCACACGCAGCCCAGGCATCAACATTTTGGAAAAGGTGCTGACATAAATCACTTGTCCGCCGGGGTCGAGCGCTTTGAGCGATGGTTGTGAGTGACCATCATATCGCAGGTCCCCGACGAAATCATCCTCCAGAATCGGGACGTTATATCTGTCTGCAAGCACGATCAGTTGTCGGCGGCGGGCGCTGCTGAGACAGGTCCCGGTTGGATTATGAAAATTAGGGATGGTGTAAATCAATTTCGGATGATATCGCTGGAGAAGTGTTTCCAATTTTTCCACCTGCATCCCCTGCGCATCCATCGGAATGCCGACGATTTGGAATCCGAGTGTGCGGAACAAGTCGAGGGCGGCAGAGTATGTGGGGTCCTCCACCAGAACAATATCGTTCGGTTTTAGCAAAACCTGCGATGCCAAAAATATAGCCTGTTGTGAGCCAGCCGTGATGAGGATGTTTTCGGGGTGTGCCTGCAACCCTTGGCTGGCGAGAATGTGAGCAATGCCCTCACGCAGCGGAGCGTAGCCGTTGCGCTCGCCATATTCCAGTGCGGCGATTTGATCACGGCGCATAACAGTCTGGAGAATTTTACGAAACTCTTCGGATGGAAACTGGCGCGCATCGCTGATGCCGCTGGCAAAACTGATTGGACGCGGGTGTCCCGCTGCTGCGAGCATTTCCGCGGGTGTCCCGCTGCTGCGAGCATTTCATCCACGACATCTGACTTGGGTATGATATGGCTTGACTCAAGGCTTTGCTGCCAAAGTGGCAAAGGGGCATCGGCGCTATTTTTTGGAATGGCTGGAAGGGGATTGTGCGGCAGGACATACGTGCCGCTTCCCATACGCGAGAAGACCAGTCCATCTGCTTCCAACTCGGCGTAGGCATTTTCAACCGTCGTGCGGTTGATGCCCAGATCACGCGCAAGTTGACGACAGGCAGGCAGGCGGGTGTCGGCGAGCAGGTTTCCCGAAAGGATCGCTTGGCGCAGATATGCCCCAATTTGCTGGTAAAGCGGAATTGCGCTTTGTCGGTCGAGTGGGATACGCATTTTTTATGCCTCCGTCTAATATTGGCTTGGTGAATATATCATCTTATTGTGCGAACAAACAGAGACAATTCTCTGTACGCAGTGCCAATTGTCAAAATTGGACTGGCTGTTATTGATAATTATTGGCTCTTAACATATGCCAATTTCGGTCTAGAATCCAACAATAAAGAGGTAGCCTGACAGGTTTTATCCTAACCGCCTCAACCATAACTTTTGCAAAACAGATTCGATTGGCTCAACCAGAGCCTGTGAAAACCTGTCAGGGTTTTTCCGGTTAAGTCACCTGCGGCATACCCTGTCTTTTGCTGGAATGTCTGCATGGTAAAATAAAATTTGATTAAATCTAGGAGTGCAACATGGAATCAAAAACTGGTACGTGGACTGAGAAGAAGGGTTTAGCCCAAATGTTAAAAGGCGGCGTCATCATGGATGTAGTGAATGCCGAGCAAGCCAAGATTGCAGAGGAAGCAGGGGCATGTGCGGTGATGGCGCTGGAACGCGTCCCTGCTGACATCCGCGCCGATGGCGGGGTAGCACGGATGTCAGACCCCGATATGATTTTGAAAATCATGGATGCAGTCAGCATCCCTGTGATGGCAAAGTGCCGCATTGGTCATTTTGTGGAAGCGCAAATTTTGGAATCACTCGGTGTTGATTACATTGACGAGTCTGAAGTATTGACCCCTGCGGATGAAGAACATCACATCTTGAAGCACAACTTCAAAGTACCATTCGTTTGTGGATGCCGCAATATTGGTGAAGCCCTGCGCCGCATTGGCGAAGGCGCCGCCATGATCCGTACGAAGGGTGAAGCTGGCACGGGCGACGTGGTCGAAGCAGTCCGTCATGCGCGCAGTGTGATGGGTTCGATCCGCCAGTTACAGGGAATGTGTGACGAAGAGTTGATGACCTTTGCAAAAAATAACGGCGCGCCGTATGAACTTATCAAAGAAACCAAAGAGCTCGGACGTATGCCCGTTGTAAATTTTGCGGCTGGCGGCGTGGCAACTCCCGCAGACGCGGCGTTGATGATGCAACTCGGTGTGGATGGCGTTTTCGTTGGCTCAGGCATTTTCAAGAGCGGTGATCCTGCCAAGCGCGCGGCGGCAATTGTCAAATCTGTGACCTTTTACCAGGATGCGTCCGTTCTTGTGGAAGTGAGCAAGAATCTCGGCGAGGCAATGGTGGGACGCAATGTTTCACAAATGCCCGAAGGCGAGAAGATGGCGGGGCGGGGCTGGTAAGAGCGGTAATTGGCGATTGCTAAATAGTAAATGGTAATTACCATTTACCATTTACTATTTACTCACTTTAGCGAAACCACTATGAAAATAGGTGTCCTCGCCTTGCAAGGCGACTTTTCTGAACATGTTTCCATGCTCAAGCAATTGGGCGTGGATGCGGTCGAAGTCCGTTTGCCAAAGCATCTCGATGGTTTGAGCGGATTAATCATTCCCGGCGGTGAATCTACGACCATTGGGAAGCTTGCGGTTGCGTATGATTTGATCGAGCCGTTGCGTCAATTTGGTAGGTCTCATGCCATTTGGGGAACCTGTGCCGGCGCAATCTTTCTTTCAAAAGATGCAAATTCCGACCAGCCTCTGCTTGGGTTGATGGACATCAAAGTCCAGCGTAATGCCTTTGGGCGTCAAGTGGATTCGTTCGAGACTGATCTTGAAATTGACGAGCTGATGAATGCTACCGGCACTGAACATGCTTATCATGCGGTTTTCATCCGCGCCCCTTTGATCGAGTCGGTACATGGAAACGCAAGGGTGCTTTCTTCACTTGAAGATGGTCGCATTGTTGCAGCGCAGGAAGGTCATCTGCTTGCAACATCGTTTCACCCTGAATTAACAGACGACACGCGCTTTCATGAGTATTTTATTTCGCTGGCAAAATAACATGCCATTGCGAGGGCGTTCTTGCTCTTTACCCGAAGCAATCTCCAAGTAACACGGGCTTTGCTTCGTCGGGAGCATCCCCCTCCTCGCAATGACATAAAATATATTATGACCATACGCCCGCTCGACCTCCTCGACATCCCCATCATTACACGCTATCGAAACGATGTATTAACCCTCGACAGCGCGCGTGCCCTCACGCGCGGACACCCACTGGGGGCGATGGGATTGCTGGCATATATTAATCCGGCACGGCATTTATACGCGGCGATTGATAATGGCAGCGAATCCGTTTTGTTGGGCGGAGTCATCCATTCACGCGGAGATACTTTTGCAAAGTTGTTGTACCTCGCGCCGTCCTCGCGGCTCGATGATCCCAAACTGCCGGCGTTGATCGAACATCTTGCAGGTCAGGCAGGCGAGTGGAAAGCATTTCATGTAACGGCAGAAGTGGACGAGACGAGTGAAGTTTTTCCTGCGTTGCGCATGGCGGGGTTCTCTGTCTATGCGTGGCAAAGGCTGTGGGATGTGAGCAGGATCGGGAAAGCAGGCACAGCCCCCAATGGCGAATCAGGCTTGGGCGTGGGGTGGAGACGAGCACAGTCGGTTGACCTGCCTGCGGCGCAGAGTTTGCATTATCAAATCGTGCCGCCGTTACTGCATCCTGTTGAACAGGCGCCGCATCACGCTCTTGGTCTTATTCATTCCGAAAATCTTAAATGTTATGCGAGTGTGACTTCCGGCATGTATGGCATCGTATTGACTCCGCTCATTCACCCTGATGAAAATAATGTCAGCGAAAAAATTGCCGCGCTTGTATCAAGTTTGTCAGATCGCGGCGGTCGGCGGGTATACTTGAACGTGCGCTCGTATCAAACATGGCTTGAGCCTGTATTGGAAGACCTTGGCGCAAAGGCATCGCCGCGTCAGGCAGTGATGGTAAAACACCTTACACGTTTGATCAAGGAAGGACAACAGGCGCGCACGGTTCCCGCAAATGTGAACGTGCAGCCTTCGCGTATCAGCAGAATGGACGTAGATGAGTAATTGGTTTTTATATAATGACGGCAATAGTATCGGCAGCGTAGGCGCAGAGGGTGGCGTAATTCTGCGCGACGAAGAACATGCGGCTGGCGCGCGCCTTACACTTAAACGCGGTAATAATTATATTTCTGTTTCGTGCAGCATTCATGGCTGGATGGATCACACGCGCTTTTTCGGCACAGTGGCAGATGCGCAGCGCGAGTACCTGTTGATGAAACCTCCGCTGGCGAACATGGTTGAAAATATTTTATCGGCAGGCAAAAGCGACCTAAAAATGTGGGAAGCGATTGCCGAATTTGTCAGGCGGTTTCCATAATGTTAAAAGCTCTTATCTTTGATTTTGACGGATTGATCCTCGACACCGAGACGCCCGAAGTTTTGGTGTGGCAATCCATTTACAGGGAACACGGATTCGAATTGCCGGTTGAAGAGTGGGAGAAGACGATTGGCGGATACGGCATCTCGAATTTTGATGCGGCGGAACATCTCGCGCATCTGACTCAGGGACGGCTGGATCCTGTTTCTTCGAGAGTTCGCTACCGAAAAGAGTCTAATGAACTCATCCATGCCAGTGCAATTTTGCCAGGTGTGGTTCGTATGATCGAGCAGGCAAAGGAAAGTGGACTGAAGGTTGCAATTGGCTCCAGTTCTCCGCACTCGTGGGTGGACGCGCACGCCAAACGGCTTGGCATCTTCGACTATTTCGACCGTATCATTTGCCAGGATGATGTGCCGCCGGGTAGGACAAAACCCAACCCAGATATTTTCCTCAAGGCGCTTGAACAACTGGATGTTCAAAAGGATGCGGCTGTCGTTTTTGAAGATTCCCCCAACGGCGTGTTAGCCGCGCGACGCGCGGGAATTTTTGTGGTCGGCGTTCCAAACCCACTGACTGCAAAAATGGGTGTGAAGGGCGACATCACAATTCCATCCCTGGCTCAGTTATCCCTGCATGAATTGAATGAATATGTAAAAAAAGGTGATGTCTTTGCAGCATAAAAAATATCTACTCACCGCTGGAGTTTTGATTCTGCTGGCGGGGATATTATTTTTTGCGGCAAAAGAAAAAACGCCTAAAGCGCCGGTCCCTGTCACTGCCGAGGCTGTCTCCGCTCCTACATTGACAACCGCCCGAACCCCTGAAACAATCCCTGTTGCAGAAGGTGTTCTCAAAGATTCGATCATTACTGCTGGTGACTATCTTGTGCGACAGCAGCTTCCAAATGGCGAACTTTCCTATCAAGTGGATTTTATGAGCGGAGAGAGAATGTACTCGCCGTCGCATGTCCGTTTGATGGCAGGGACAGGTTCTCTTTTCACCGTGTGCAGGGTTTCTGCTGACTTAAAGTATTGTAGCGCAGGTGACCGCGCGCTCGATCATTATCTCGAATTGCTGGTGCGTGACCCTGAAAATTTCAGGGGAACATGTCTTTACACAGAGGGAAATTGTCAACTGGGCGGGGCTGCGCTGACGGTGGATACCATTTATAAACGCTGGCAAGCCACCGGTGATTTTTTTCTGGGTGACCGCAACCTGCTTAACACTGCAATTGAACTTGGCTATTTCATCGTAGCCATGCGTAAATCTGAGGGAGGTTTCTATTATGCCCTGGACCCGTATTTTGACGGCACAGTAGACCCTGACTTTTATATGACGTATGCCTCCGGCGAAAGTTTGCTTGCGCTAACAGACTTGTATGAAATGACAGGCAATGAGTTTTGGCTGAAGCAGGCGCAGGAAGTAAACGCATACATGATCTCGCAACTGGTAACAGAAGATCAATGGCATAGTTATGCGCTCAGCAAACTGGCGCGCCTTGATTCCCTGACTCGGGCAGACATCGTCTATGCCAATCAGATCGCGCGCACGATCATCGCCGGCGAAGTTCGTTCGCTCAACCCCAAAAATACGAGCATCTCAACCGCCACGAAAACAGAAGCTCTTGCGGCGCTGGCGCAGACCTTTTATCTTTCAGATGCAAACCATCAATGGCTTGAGCCTGAAATTCGCGCGTTCATCA
>JFJP01027717.1_pt1 | contig 12009 bp, 13 predicted proteins | sample 431651 | NCBI WGS metagenome assembly JFJP01 (sample SAMN02602958, study PRJNA72255) | Microbial mat metagenome, whole genome shotgun sequencing project. | biome: fresh water; feature: sink hole; material: water; isolation source: purple microbial (photo- and chemosynthetic) mats found in... | reverse complement strand
TAATTCTTTGGCAATAAAAAAAAAAAATCTTCTCATTAAAAAAGAATTAAGCTATTGGGAAATTGACTCCAGTGCAGCCAAGATTTTCTAAATTAACATTATGTATTGTGAATTCTATGCTAAAATTTCCCTAAAATAACAATAATTATTTGAAAATGATAAAACAAAATAAAAAACCTTTGATAGATAAGAAGGTAAAAATGAATTATAAACGAATTGAAACTGATTTCCTGCATTCAAAACATCAGTTTTTGGCAGTGTTTCTGTATTTATTTGAGCAGAATCCATGTAGATTACAATAACAACTTCCTTTAAATCCTCATTGGCTGTGACTGTTCCATTCTTTATTTGAAATAAAATTTATAGAAAACTATCAATAAAAAAATAAATAAGCATGCAAACCAAATAAACTGTAAAATATGAATTAAGCACAGGTTTTGTATTGAAATAAACTGTATTCATTTTTAAAGTTGCTTGAATTTGAGGCGCACAATTGTAAAAATCTTTCGAAATATTGCCATTTACCGACACTCCCAATTTTTGTTTTGAACCCAACAAGTCAAGGGAAGCATTTCGAAGCGTTTTATTCTTGATTTTATTTAAAAAAAAGTCCTTCGCATCATTTTTCAGTTCTATATCAACAAAAGAACGTGAACAAAAAAAAAAGCTCAAGATTATCAGCAGCCATAAGATAATTTTATTCATCGTTCTTGAATTTATTCGCAAAATTGATGTTAAAAAAATTAAAATTATGAATTAATAAAGATTGATAAGAAATCAAATATTTCGTTTTAAACGTTTTGGAAATTAATTTCTGCTAAATTTATTAAAATCACATCATTTTTCTCTTCCTCGAACGTGGATCCTCCAAAAATCACCAGATTTTTTCCGTCATTATCCGCAGTTATTGATGCAGCTATCCTATTCCCCACGCTTTTCAACTCATCCTCCAACAAAAATTTCTTCAAAAACCCATTTTTAATCTCATAACAGTACAAATAATTCAAAAAACTTAGTCCATCAGTTCCTCCATAGATATAAATCTTATCAGAAACTATTGTGCTGCAATGTGTGCAAAGTCCATGTGGTAAATTCATTATTTTTTTGCAGGTCCATTTATTTAGATTTATTGCTATTATATCAGAACAAATGCCATCAAGAGTTCTGCCACCAATGATAAATAAATAGGGAGTTAGTTTAGGGTTTATTTGAAGAATGGGTTTATTCTCTGGTAAAAAAGACTCTTCTGTGAGTTTCTGCTCTTCTTCTAAACAAACACCTTCAAATACAATATCATTTTTGGTGATTTCTATTGGTGTTTGTTGATTTAATTCCTGGATTTCTGGTTTTGACTCATTTTCAGGAATTTCGAAATTGATTTCTATAAGCTTTTTTGGGTTTTGAATGATTTTATCACTTTTATTCGGTTTTGGGTCTTTTTTTACAGAAGGTATTGAAAAAAGATCTTCTTCTTCTGAATAATAGATCAAAGAAGTGTGCATTTCTCTGGCTTTTAACTCCTTGAATTTATTGGGGATTTCTTCCCATTTGTCCTTCTGAATGTAATAATAGAAGAAAGTGTCCAAAGGGCCATCTTCATCAGCCCCACCGAAAATTATCAGTCTTTCCTTCAGTTTATCATAAACCATTGTATGAGAATTTCTACGATCTGGCCTTGTTTTGTTATTTCCTTTGATTTCATTCAATTCTAAAGATTCTACAAAAAAAAAGGTTTTTTAATGAATTCAGCATGAATTTAAAAGAAAAACCAAGGTTTAATGTGTAAAAATCATCAAAATGCTTATTTTCATTGAAATTTTGACCCCCATGTAAAAAAACTAGATTTTCGACCAAAGAATGAGCCACACCGATTCTCGGAGGTAATTTCGTTTCTCCTTTGTAGTTAAGAAGTTTCCATTGACCTTCTGGGTTTGGGGTGTCTTGAGTGATTGACAAAGACCATATATCGTTAAATTCCTCAATTCTGCTACCACCACCTTCAGATTTAATTTTATTTTATGGGTTTTTTTAAAATTTGGTGGGAAACCTAAAATTTTTTTTTTTTTTTTTTTTTTAAATCCTTTTAATTTTTTTTGTTTGAATTTTTAAAAATTTTTTTTCTTTTTTTTTCGTAAAGAATCAATAAAAATAACTTCTTTTTTTTTGATAATCTCAAAAATTTTTACAAAAAATTTATTTATAAACAAAAGAACAAAAATTCAAAAAAAAATATAAAACTCTTCACATATCACAATGGTAAACTAATTGCCTTTCTTTTTACTCACTCATTCATTTATTAATTTTTTTTAAATTTAGTCAGAAGTCGAAGAAACATTATCTCGTATCAAAGGTCATAAATCAGTCCAAGGTTTCGTTATAGTGAACAATGAAGCCAGCATTATCAGATCATCTTATTCAACAGAAGAAGGGGAAGCGATTTCTAAATCAATTCATCAATTGACCACCAAAGCCAGAAGTATTATAAGAGATTTAGACCCTACTGTAAAAGCGAAATTTATTTGGCCTTTATGAAAATTTTCTATTTATTTATATTTAGAATGACCTTACTTTTTTGAGAGTTAGATCGAAATATAATGAAATAATGGTTTCTCCAGGTAAATTTTAAGGTTTTATCAGATAATTAAAAGGAATTCTAGATAAAGATTTCATGTTAATGGTCGTTCAAGGGCCGAAAGGAGAGAATAAAGAGGCAAATGAATAAAATTAGAAGCATTAACTATTATATAAACACATAATTTAAATCCGAATTTTCTCAAAAACTCATTTTATCTATTTTTTAAATTTTTTAAATGGAAAATGAAGAAAGCACAGAAACAAATGATTCGAACAAGCTCTTTGGAATCCCGTATATCATAAACTTCTCTTCAATTTCCTCACTTTTTTCTCCATTAGCAAGGAAGCAGGAGATTCGACTTATTCAATCACCCTAAAACACGTTCTCCCAGATGAAAACCGGGAGATTCTTTGCATTAAATTCAATCAAGATGGCTTATTACTATCAGCAGGTTGAGTGATTTCCCCATAATTTCTCCATATTCCTAGAAATTTCATCATAAAAAACTTAATAAAAGGCACTTCTGAAGGAAATATTTACATATATTCCACAACTTCTGGCAAGCTTCTTCACAAAATCACAGCATCTTCCTCCCAAAATCCGATTACAATTCTTCGATGGCGTCCTCGTGCCTATCCATCTAAATCTCCCAACGTTTTGGTGTCAGGGAATTCTGATGGAGTAATTAGTCATTGGCATGCGAAATCTGGCAAACTTTTGACCAGACTTTTCGAAACCGATAACCAAGTTCTAGCTCTTGATTATTCACAAGATGGTAGAACCTTTGCAACTTCTGGAAAAGACTTCAAAGTTTTTCAAATAAAAATTAAATAGAACATTAAAATAACCTTCTGTTTTTAGGTTCGTTTATATGATGAAAGCACTAAATCCATTATTCATGAATTTCCTGCTGCTTCCTGGCAATCTCCTGGTCATGGGAATCGTGTTTTTTCGCTTAAGTTCTTGCCAAAAGATCTCAATCTTCTGCTAAGCGGGGGCTGGGATAATAATGTTATTCTATGGGATCTCCGTGAAAAAAAAAGCGTTGGGTCATTTTTCGGGCCAAATATCTCAGGAGATACTCTTGATTATAAAGAAGGAGAAATTTTGACTGGTTCTCATAGAAATATTGATTATTTAGAGATTTGGGATCTTGGGACCAGAAAGAAAAGAGAAAGTATTTCATGGGAAGAAGATTTTTATAGAGAGGGAGCCTATATTTATGCTGCTCAATTTGATAAAAGTCAAGAAAGAAAATGTGTGTTAGCGGCTTGCAGCGGGATTAATGAGGTGAAAATGTTCGATTGTGAGAGGGGGAATAAAGGATTGTTCAAGGCTTTTGGCTTTGAAAAGGGATGCTATACAGTGGATTATGGCAATGATAAGGTTTTTGGGTTCGCAGGAGGCGATGGAAGTGTTTATATTTATAATATTGAGAGGAAATAATTGAAAAAGAATTTCTTGTTTGAGAAGTTTTTCATTTAATAAAGAAACAATTTTTATTAATTTTCTTTAAAACGAAGAAATGTAATTTTTCAATTTAATTAAAAAAATTATTTATTTTATTGTTTAATTTATATAAAAAGACGCATAATTTTTAAGAATTCTTAAATCTTTCAGTGAAAGCTTTAATATTAAAAAAAAATTTTAAAAAGTTCAGTTATTTTAAATACATTTAGTGAAATATATTGCCCTCTTGCCATATTTTTGTGATTTTTAAATCACAATTTAAATATAAGAACTAGTCACTTTATAGTTTCTTGTCTCTATATTTGTTTTCCTTCCATTTTTAAAAAAAGAAGATAAAATAAAATAAAAATTGCAATAATTTTTTTTAAAAAACAATTTTTTTTCTTTCCAATTATGAATAAATTCACACTCAAATTTAAAGACGCTCAACTTGAAAGCCTTTTCCAAAACGATAAAAAATACATCAAATCTCTAAATTTTTACAAATTCCTCATTCTCGAATTTGTCCTTGATATTGCAATTCTTCTAATAAACTCCTTCACATATGAGACAGAAATTATTGAGACCATTTTTTGTTGTGTTTTCTTAATAATATTCATCATTTTAGTGATTCTTCTTGTTTTCAAATGCAATAAATGCAAATACACGCTCGATATTTTAGTTTTTATCCATTTATTAAGTATGTGCAGCTTGATTTTTGCTGTTTGGAAGAGATATAGTGGCACCTCTGAGTATTTTTTGATGATGACCATTTATTGTTCAGCAATGCAATTGGGTTTCATATCAATTTTAATAACTAGAATCCAATGGTTTTGGTCCAGTTTTTTTGATTTGCTTTATCATATTTTCTTTATTTTCATAATTTTCTCTATTGATCAAATCAAAGCCCGACCAGTGATTTTTCTTGCGCATTTCATTTGTTTTTTTTCTTATTTGATGATTTCTTATGATCAAGAGAAATCCATGCGAGAACTTTATAAGATTATCAGCGATTCTAATGAAAGACTCAATGAATTTCGCATGCTAATGAAGAACATTATTCCTTTTCCAACATTAATTCTTGATCCCGAGAAAAAAGTGGAATTTGTTAATAATTCTGCTTTGGCTTTGATGAGAAATAATGGGAATTGTTTTAAAGAGGAGAAAAATCAAAATAATAACCTCAATTTATATAACAATAACACAGAGAGGACCAATTTTTTGGTTAATACCTCTGAAAACGAAGAACTAACGATTCTTTCTGAATTTGAGAAGTTTCTTTTAAAATGTGAACTCATTTCCCAATGCGATTCCACTATACTCCCTGAAGAAAAAATCTTTGCACAATTGATAACTCTCTCAAAAAACACCAGCCTCTTCAAATTATCCGAAGAAAATCTTGAATTCTCTCAAATGGCGATTCGTTTAAAAGATAAACCTTCATTAGAATTGATCTCTGTGCCCGAAAATGAATTAGCTCACGATTATCACATAAATCGGTCCTTGAATCAAAAGTATTTCATATTGAAAGTTGTGAAAATCCTTTTCAATCAAAAACCAAATCTATTGATAATAGTCAATGATGTAACAGATTTGAATAAATTAAAAGAATTAGAGAACCTTGATAATTATAAAAATCAATTACTGGCGACCGTTTCTCATGATTTACGAACGCCTCTGAATGGTATGATTGGTATGATGGAAGCAGTTCTTCCGAATATAAAGGAGAAAAAAGATAAGAAACATCTGAATATAGCCATTAGATCAGGATATTTATTAGGACATATGATTAATGATATTCTTGATTTTTCACAAATCAATAGTAAAAAACTGAGATTGATCAAACAAAGCGTAGATTTAGTACAATTGGTCAAAGAAACCTTGAAAATAATTAAATTTCAAATAAAAGCCAAAGGGTTAAAACTCATTTTTAACACTGAGCTTGAAATAGCAGAAATTTTATCAGATTCTTGCAGAATCAAACAAATTCTTTTAAATCTTATCACAAATGCTTTAAAATTCACAAAAAAAGGATTTATAAAAGTATCTATTGAGCGTTCTCATGTGTTTTATCAAGAAGCTTCTTATTATACTCTCATGGTTGAGGATTCGGGTATTGGAATAAAGGATGAGGATATTCCCAGATTATTCAAATTATTTGGGAAATTAGATCATGAAGATTCAAAATTAAATAAAACTGGAATTGGCCTCGGTTTAACAATAAGCGCTAATTTAGCTAAAATGCTAAATCCTCATGATCCCAAAGGTGTATATTTAGAAAGCACTTTGGGCAAAGGGTCGAAATTTTGGTTGTTTTTAAAAGATGAACTTAATTTGGAAGAAAAAGTTCATAAGATAATTGAAAATTCAAGTAAAAATGAAAATGAAATCAAAGACCTAATAAATGAAAAAAACCAAATAATCAATGATTTTGTTTTGCCAAATGAAAATATTCTTCGCAATAAGAAGGTTTTGATTGTAGATGATGATTTAGTGAATGTGATGGTTGCTGAAATGTATTGCAAACATTATCAAATGATCTCCAAAGCAGTGAATGACGGTATACAAGCTGTGGATTTCGTGAAAAATGAAGTGATTTCTAATCAAAATTTAATAGATTTTATTATTATGGACTGCAATATGCCAATTATGAATGGGTATCAAGCCACTTTAGAAATTATTAAAATGCTTAAAACCCATCAAAAAAAAAATATTCCTGTTATTGGATTGACTGCAAATGTTTTACAAGAGGATTTGGAAAGATGCTTAAGTGTCGGAATGACTTGCTTTCTCACAAAACCAGTTAAAAGGGAGGATTTTGGAGAGACTTTAAAGAAAATATCAAGACAAGAGATAAAAATCGAAATTTAAAGAAACCGGATTTTTATCATATTAGTTGCTGAATTTATTTAAGAGTTTTTTTGATTTTAATTTAATATTTATTATTAAAATTTCTATTTTTTAGAAACAATTACTTTATTTTAATAAAGAATTCATTTTTAAATGCCTTTGTTATTTATTAAGAAAATAACAAAAGGAAACAACAATTAAATTGATTTTTTCTTCAACTTTAAACTTTATTTTTTTCTTATTAAAAAATGTTTATCATTTATTTATAAATCAGAAAAAAAACCTGAAGAAATTAAAAAATAATTTTTTAAAAATTTAATTTTTCATTGGAAATCCATTTTTTTAAGTGAATTAATTAAATTCAAAAATTATTATTATCATTTAGGAAAAATTTCTTTTGGCAGCCTAACTTCGGTTTGTTTTAAATTAATTTCATAATTTTTTTTGTGTATAAATAGTTTTTTTAATTTGTGGCAAATTTTAAATTAAAAAATACACAGAATTTATGAAATTTAAATGTTATTTTCCTTGTTAGGAGAAAAAATAAGTTTTTAGACTTTTTAAAAAATAGTATTTTTTAATTTTTTTCGATTTTTCTAAAACTTAAATTTATTTGGTCATTTTCAGCAATGGTTTGTTATTTAAACTTGACAACAATCTTCTTCTTTTAATAATTTCCAAAGCCAATGTGGGATGTTCTAAACAATAAATTCAATATTATTTTAAATTTAAGCTATTTTATTACCAATTGACAAATAATAATATATCATCAAATTCAATAAAGGCAAAGGATAAGGCACATTAGGGTTCCCAGTACTATCCAATGAAGCAGTTAAATTATTGATATTAGACAATGCCATTTGAAAATTATTATTAATGAGATGCAAGGCAATTACGTTAATAATAAGGATATTTTTCGGAATTAAATTCTTCATAAAATATGTATGGTTTGCTCCTAATAAATTTCTAGTTTTAATAGGAAAACTCATGTTATTGGCTAAGGCATTTGATTGGGAAGTTAACACATTTAAAGCCTTTAAATAAAAGTAAATATTTTAAGACTATTAAATTTTAAGAGAACTTCTTTGCATTTTCCAAGATGACAATAGGCTTCCACCATATACATTAATGTATCAAATTTATATTCATCACTCAAATTCGGGATATTTAAAGTATCTTTGGCAGTGCTCAATGCACAATTGAAATTCTTCTCACTCAAATAAACGTAAGCCAAACAAACATGTGCTGATTGGAACAATTCAAAATCTCCACCATTATTTATCGTAATCACTTTACTAAAAAGATTATTTAAAATAAATTAAATAAAATAAATATAAAGAACTTTTCAAATTTTTCGCTAAATTTATTGAATTCAACCTCCTTACTTTCTTCCCCACTTCCTTTTATTTCGTTCTTTTCAATTTTAATCTCATATTTATTCTCGAAAAACCCAATGGTTTCAGCTTTATATTTACTCTTGAGCAACATAATGCAATTTCTGAAGTATTTGGCAGCTGCTTCTAAATATCCTGTCATTGATTGTTCATCTTCTCCACTTTCATTATTCTTAGTATCTTTCTCACTTTTTCCAATCCCACCTTCGACATTTTCTTTTTCATCATGGATTAAACCTCTATTCTCATGTGAATACAGCACATACCTTCTAAAATTGGTTTGTTCATTTGGATTTATAGAATTTTGTTCATTTTTATTTATTTCATCTATTTTTTTCAATTTCTTTTCTTTGCTTGATTTGAAAATATCTTCATCTGCAGTCGAGTTGTCATTAGATTCTAATGAATAATAAATATCATTTTTTCTTTTGAGGTAGTTTTCTTTGAGATTCTTATGATATCTCGCTAACATAATGCATCCCAAACGATACCAATACTATAGTAAATTAAGAAGTATTATATTTTTTAAATAATCTTCTACAGATGGTATTTCGTAAAAAGAATCTGCAACAGACATAAGCACTTCATAAGCTTCACTCATTTTTTTATTCTCATAAAGAAGCTTTTTTAAATTAAAATTATTTTAACAAATATTTAAATAAGATGAATACCATTCCGAAATTAAAGTAAATGAAAGGTTGTGTTTTATTAAGAAAATTAAAAGCCAATATATCGTTTTTGTTAAATTCATTGTTTGGATTGAGTTTTGTTGTGAGGTTAAGGACTTTGTTCAGGTAGAAAAGAGAGAGTTTTGGCTTTTTCAGTTTATAATGAGCGATTCCAAGATTGTTATATTGGAGGGATTGAAACATTAGATTCTGAATATTCAGTTGAGCTGCATAATCTGGATCTTGTTTTTTATGATATGCAATGGTTAAAAAATTGATAGCCTTTTCAAAATCTTTTTCAATCAAAGCCTAATTTTCAATTAAAATTTTTTAGTAATAAATTTTATAGGGCAAACTTTATAATATTTGGTGTATTTGAGAATAAAAAACAAATGTTTTGATAAAAAAAGAGCCGTTTCTTCTCTATAGCTATATGCATCTTGTTCGTTTTTATTTATGCTTTTCATAAGATCATTAAAAGATTGCTTGGCATATTTGAAAACCTGTGGAAATTGTTTAAAAAACAAAAATTTTAGGAAATAAAAGAACTTTTTTAGCAGATAAATCGTCATTCATAGAGCAAAAAAGTAGAGTTTTAAAAATATTTATCAGGAAATTATATTCATTTTTATTAAAAATAGAAGGAGATTCTCCATGCATAATGATTTCATTTCCATAGATGATCGAACAATAGCTTTAATATATGATAAATGAAGATTATATAAAAATAAAGCTTATTTTATTGAACATGCGTTTTGGGTTGCTGATTTCTTTATTTTCTATGAGATTTTTCTCATCTTTTCCTGTCTAATAAAAAAATTCAAACGATTTTCTTTAAAGAAAAAATAACCTCAAGATTATTTGCAAAGAACTTTTCAAACTTGAGGTCCTCAAGATAATTGATCACTTTTATCATAATTTCAAACTCCGAAAAATAAAAAGCAAGCATCTTGATAAAAAAAATTAAATGATTTGTTTATCCACATTTTCTTTTTACCAACAAGAAAAAACAACTTTTCAACATAATAAAATCGTTAAAAGGCTCTTTGAATTTTGAAAAAATTTCTTTCAAAACCAAGAAAGATTTTCTTGGTTTATTGCCCAGGAAAAATAGCACTGCCAAATTATATTTCACTAAGAAATTATTGTCTTCTTCCTATAAAAAAAACTAATGTATGAAACAAAAACAAATAAAAAAAAAACCTTTTTGTTTTTTTCATCTTTAGAACCAGACATTCGTTTAGCCTCCATTTCTTTCAATAATTCATCCATTTTATTTAAGAATCCCAATGTGTTTTTATTTGACATAAACTCGCAAAGGAGGATATTGTGCTGGATTTTCAACAGATTCAGCTCAAATTTCTCTTGAAAATTCTCTTTATTTGAACTTTCATCTCCTGATTTTTGTTCTGGTTGGGTTTTCAGGTTTTTTAGCTTATTTAAGCATCTAATAAAATTTTCAATCTTAGAACAAATTTTTCAAGAAGGTAAAATACGCAAGAGAGCCTTTAAAATCCTGGCTTGAATAGAGCTGAAATGCTTGCTCTGCAGTTGTGAGTGTTTGAATTCTTTCCATTCAATCAATGATTTTATTTTTTAATTTTTTTTATCCAAAATTAAATATGAATTCGGAAAAAAAGCTAAAAAAAAAAAATAGGTAGAAGATTTTAATTAAATCATTATTAAGTTTATTTTGGCTAAATGAGTTTGGCACTTCTCCTGATGAAATTAATTTTATAAATGAGATTTTTTTCAATTTATTTGTGTTGGTAGCATTAAATATGAAACCTTTAAAGGAAGGCTCATTGGAACTATCCCATGAAGAAATTATTCCTCTGGAAATATAAAATAATTAAAAATTTGATTATTTCTGGAAATATATTAATAGTTTTAATTTTTTGAAGAAATAATTGCTGAAATAGATAATAACTGCATAATTCATGAGCAGAAATTTTTGTAGTTGAGGAGAAAAATAATGATTGATAAGTTTTTTGGGATTTAAATTTTGTTTTCTTTAAAAAAAATCTCTTAAAATATAATATTCTTTGTTAGATTTTATATAAAAAGAACTGCTAAGATAGGTTTGTTTTTACCAGTAATTTTTCCATCACATTTTAATTTCCTGAGTTAAATAAAACTAAGTTTTTCGTTTTAAAATTTGCGAAATTTAAAAGCAATGCTCAATTAATAGAAGAACATATTTTTAAAAAAAACAAGTGTATAAATTATGCATGCCGTTCGAATTATTTTCTAATAGTAATTTTTATAAAAAGAAAACGAAAATTCATTAAACAAACTGAATAGTATGAAACAAAGCTCATTCAAAGAGGAGCAAAAAAAGTCTGAAATAAAAGAAGAAAAAGATCAACTCCTCATAAAATTACCCCATCAATCTCTTGAAACAACCAGTCCAAAGAAACTGGATTTATGGTCAGATTTTGTGGAGTATATGAATTCAATTACAATGTCGGAGAATTTATAACAGAAGTTTTGCAGAAAGCTTTGAAATTCAATCAATTTTTTCATAGCCAGAACTTGGGAGAATCAGAATTTCAGTATGTTGCGAATTATTTTGAGGCATATTGCCAGAAAAAGCTTGAAATCAAAAATATGTCCCCCAATGAAGAGATTGTTAATTTGCGAAAACGAAAAAGAAACAAGATAATTGTAATTTTTATTAATTTTTAATTTTTTTAAAAAACTTTTGTTTCAAACTCGAATGACATAACGAATTGGATATTTATTTTTAAGCGAAAAAATAAAAAATTTAATTATAAAATAAAAAAATCTTTCACCAAAAAACAAATGCGAAAAAATTTCTTTGCGATCCTTTCCTCCTTCAAATCAAAAGACTCCGAATCTCGAGAATATGAGGTGCTTAATCCCAGAACAGCAGATTTCTACTTTGCCAATAACAATGCACAAGTTAGTAAATTTGTATACACTTTACTGGTTTCCAAATTCATCCATTTGATCAACACCAAGCCAAATTATCAAAACCGAGGCCGTCTAGATCTTGCAGAAAACCGCGACCTTCAATATTCTGAATCAGAAATTAAGGCGATTTTGCAAC
>JFJP01035072.1_pt1 | contig 12010 bp, 9 predicted proteins | sample 431651 | NCBI WGS metagenome assembly JFJP01 (sample SAMN02602958, study PRJNA72255) | Microbial mat metagenome, whole genome shotgun sequencing project. | biome: fresh water; feature: sink hole; material: water; isolation source: purple microbial (photo- and chemosynthetic) mats found in... | reverse complement strand
CATGGTCTGTTTCCGTCTGTTTCGCTTTTGATTCGGCTTCCCGTGAACATGGCGCAGGTTTCACCTATCTTGAGCCTGGTCGGGATTATGATCCTCTGCTCTTCAAGGGCTTCCGGATGGGGGCCGATTTTTTCCGCTATGATATTGAAGGCGCTTTCACACAAGCCGTCGATATTCTGCTGAATAGCGGTAAGCCGCGTCGTATACAGGATGTTGAGGGGAATGTCATCAAAGCCGATCAGGGATATGTCGTTGGGTATGGAAATATTGAGACTATGAGCTCGTGTCAGAACTCCAAAAGCCATTTGGTCGTTGGTACTGAAAATGGCAGACGGCCATTCCGGAAGTGAAAGAAAGTATTCAAGGGCTTTGATCCCCGAATCAAAGGTAAGATCGCCCCGAAAGACCAGCCGCGCCTCGTAGGGAATGCCGTATCGCGCAAGAGTCTCCCTGTATCCTCGGTGCCGATCTTCAGCGGAGGCCCAGTCTTCTGGCCCTCCGATAAAGGCGATATTCCGGTGGTTGAGCTGAATCAGGTACTCCGTAGCCTGGGTGCCTCCAAGCACGTTGTCACTGGTTACCTCAGATACCAGTCCTTCCTTGTAATGCCTGTCGATCAGGACGGTAGCGGTACTCGCGCGGGCGCGCTCTATAGTTGGCAGTGAAATGCCTTCAGTAAAGATGATCCCGGCGATCTTGTTTTCCAACAGGTAATCAAGATATATCTTTTCTTTTACCTCGTTGTTTTCTGTATCGCACACCGTAAGGGGAATTCGCCGTTCCATGGCCAGATGCCCTATCCTGCGCACCATGAGGGCAAAAAAAGGATTGAGAATATCGAAGACGAACAAAGCCAAACCCCACCGCGACTTGGAACCAAGCCTGGACGCAAAGGGATTGGGTCGGTACCCGACCTCTTCCATTTTCAGCCGAATTTTTTCTCTGAGCGGTTCAACCACCAATTCGGGGTTGTTGAGTACTCGTGAAACTGTAGCCGACGATGTTCCGCACAAGCGGGCAATTTCAGTTATTGTATATCGTGCCACATAAACCTCAGGCTGAAACCGTTTTCTTAGATCACCATCTTAGGTGCCGAGTTCACCTAATGTCAATCTAAAATGAGTATCCAAAGGCAATACCGCGTAACAGTGCGCAAACATGCTTTCGGGCAAAAAACCCATGGAAACAGGGAATATGGGCAATATTCTTTAAAATTTTGGGATTTCATATGAAATTATTCACAATTTCATGCTGGTTATGATGTTTCCAACCAGTATGTCAATATAAATTTGCACTAACTGTAATTCAATGCTACTATTTGAATGTCTGAAAACGGTTTCATAGACAGGAGGTATTATGACTGATCGCATCCAGAAACTAAGAAATGGCATATACGAAGAAATACCGAAAATATGCCCGGAGCGGGCACGGATATTCACCGAGTCGATGAAAAACAGCGAGGGACAGCCCATCGTCAAAAGGCGAGCGCAGTCTTTTCTTGATGTACTTACGCAGATGACCATCTTTGTACGAGAAGGCGAACTCCTGGTAGGTAATCAGGCCAGCACCGTAAAAGCTGCTCCTGTATTCCCCGAGTACTCAACCGACTGGATAGTCCGAGAATTCAGCGGTAACCCGTACCACTATTCGCAGCGCCCCTGCGATAAGTACTCCTATACCGATGAAGCCAAGACGCAGGTATTGGAGGCGATCGATTACTGGCAGAATAAAACGCTTATAAAAAGCGTGTGGAGCCAGCTTCCTGAAAGTGCCAGACTCGCCTGGGAAATTAACGCCATAGATGATACATGGTGCGCCGCCGCAGGTCTTGGCAATGTGCTTCCAGACTATGAAATGGTTCTCAGCCAGGGACTGAACGGTGTAATCGCCCAAGCCCAAAAACGCCTGGATGGACTCGACCTGGCTGAGCCGGGTACGATCTCGCAGTACTGGTTCCTCCAGGCGGTAATAACTACCAACAAAGCCGTGATCGCCTACTCCGGGCGTTTTTCCAAACTTCTGACGGAACTCGCACTTAAAGAAAAAGACGACAAACGCAAGACAGAGCTGTTGACCATGGCTGACAATTGCATGAATGTGCCCGCTAACCCGGCCAAGTCATTCTGGCAAGCAGTCCAGTCCGTATGGTTCATTCACCTCGTGTTGCAGCTCGAAACCAATGGACACGCTATCTCGCTCGGTCGCTTCGACCAGTACCTGTGGCCATTTTATAACGAGGATAAGAAGAAAGGCTTGATCACCCGGGCGTTCGCGCTGGAATTGGTCGAATCCTTCATCATTAAAACCAATGAAATCAACAAGTTGAGGTCCTGGCCAGACACCGAGTATTTCCCTGGCTATCACCTGGCACAGAACCTTGTTGTAGGCGGTCAAACCGCAGATGGCAAAGATGCGGTCAACGAAGTGACCCAACTCGTGCTTGACGCCACAGCGGCCACGGGGCTTACTGAACCTTCCGTATCCCTGAAGTGGTTTGAGGGTACCTCAGACACCTTCATGCACAGGGTACTGGAAGTTGTCAATGCTCACCAAGGCGGGCAGCCGGCCTTGTACAACGATGTTGGCGTGATGAAAATTCTCGACCAGATGGGTATCGCAAAAGAGGACCTCTATAACTGGGCTCCGGTGGGATGCATTGAAGCCTCGATACCTGGCAAGTGGGACTTTGCCGCGAAAGGATCCTGGCTCAACCTGGCAAAGGTATTTGAGATTGCACTTAACAATGGCACCGACCCTGCTACCGGAATCACCTTGCTGCCGGGAGACGGCGACCTTACCACGTTTAAAAGTTCAGACGAGGTGATGAAGGCTTACCAACGGCAGTTGCTCTTTTTCATGGAGCAGCAAGTAATCGTTGAACATATCAGCGATGAAATGCACATCCTGCATGATCAGAATGCCTTTAGATCTTCGCTCATCCACGATTCAATCGAGCGGGGTAAATCGCTCATCGAGGGAGGCGCCCGATATACCGCAGACGGTGGACCTACCGCGGGAGCGATTACCGTCGGCGATTCATTCGCGGCTCTTGAATATACGCTCTACGACAAGAAACTGTTTTCTCCCGCACAGTTGGCCCATGCGCTCAAGACCAATTTTGAGGACGACAGCACCACCCCAAAGGGACGGGAGATTCAGCTGGCGCTGATCAACAGAGCGCCCAAATTCGGTAACGATGATGACTACGCCGACCGCTGGACAGTTGAGATTGATGAATTCCTTGGGTCGACGTACCAGAAGCGATTCAAGAGCTCCAGATACGGCAAGGGTCCAAAACCGGCCAGTTTTGCTCTTAGCGTGAGTTCTGTCACCGGCAACGTCGCTTTCGGAAAATCCGTAGGCGCCACGCCGAACGGCAGAAAGGCCAAAATGCCGGTAAACAACGGCGTATCGCCAACAAACGGAGCAGACCAGCATGGCCCGACGGCACTGATCAATTCCGAGGGCAAATTACCGAGCATCTGGTTTCAGAAGGGTGGATTATTCAATATGCGCTTGACCGCCGATGCGTTGACAAGCGTCGAAGGCCGGCAGCGCGTTCTGTCACTTGTTAAAACCCACTTCATGAACGACCAGTTCCATATCCAGTTTAATGTCCTGGATGATTCGACCCTCAAGGATGCTCAACAGAACCCCGACGAATACCGGGACCTTATGGTGCGCATCGCCGGCTACAGCGCATTCTTTACCCCGCTTAACCGTGAACTACAGAACGACGTCATAGAGCGCATGAAATTCGACATGAAAAAATAGCGTCAGAAGAGCAGCCTGCTCTTTGATAGCGAGATAAAAGGAGCGGGCTCCCAAGCTCATGAAGCTTGAGAGCCCGCTTTGTCATACCAGCACTTATTCTAGATATAGTCTTTGTTCTTCTTACCGTACATGTTCTTGGCGAAAGCTTGCATCGCATCTATATCTTTTTGCTGGAACAGTTGGGGAGTACCAAGCAGACGCGCAAATAAATAGATTTGAGCGTTTTTCTCCAATACCACACTGACTTTCAGGGCCATCTTGATCGTATCACCAACGGATAGAGAACCGTGATTGGGAAGTATGACAGCATTGTGCTTGCCAAGGGCTTTTGCTGCCGAGATCGCGAGTTCTTCTGTTCCCGGCAATTCATAGGGTTCGGCAAAGTCCACCTTGTCCCCGACGATCTGCGCAAAATCCTCGCTTATAGCCGGCAGGGCCATCTTGACGGCACCAAACACTGAAGAAAATACTGGGTGGGTGTGTATGACGGCGTTAACGTCAGCGCGCTTCTTGTATACCGCGGCATGCATGTGCTTTTCAATTGATGGTTCTGCATACTACCGCTGGGGCTTATATACATATAATCAGTCTCAGGATCGCGTAATGATATATTGCCCCAGGTCCCGACTGTCATCCCGGTTTTGATCATCTCTACACCAGTATCGACTATCAACTGCTTAAGTTCTTGCTTGACCTTACCGCTCATTGGATTCTCCTTGTTAGTGTGTTGTGACTTATGTTATACAAAGTAAATATATCTAGCTAGCAAACAGTGTATCGAACTCCATCATTTTATGTCGTAAAGCTGCTGCATTTGATGGGTCCACATGGTACGTTTCCTGTTCTTCCTGCGTCGAGTCGATAACGATCTTCCGCATTTCTTCCAGGGTTAGATCTTCTTTCATAAAACATCTCTGAACTGACAAGTTGCCTATGGATGCCGCTTCAACTGGCCCGGTGTGAACGAGAAGACCCGTCAGGTCAGCGGTCAGCTGGTTTAAATACCGGTCCCGGCAGCCTCCTCCGATTACATGCACGGTTTCAAACTTCATGCCCGTGACTTTTACTATGTCATTGATTACGCGGTTATAATACAAACCAAGAGAAAGATAGCAGCTTGCCAGTATCGTGCGATAATCGTCCGTGCCCAGCATTGAACTCAGAGTTCCGTACACGTCTCTAGTGCTGAAAATTTCTTGATGATTGGGGTTAAACAAGGGAACATCAACGCCCTGTTCCTTCGCGATTTCTGCGATACGGGCCCAGGAGAGTTCTGTGCCCTTGGCTTCGAGGTGCTTTTTTACTTCCTGCAAAAGGTATAAGCCCGTAGAATTCTTGAGGAACGTGGTGGTTGAGAATACTCCCGCTTCGTTGGCAAACTTGTACTTTTCAACAGTGGACGAAACAACGGGCTCATCCAGTTCAACACCTATCAAGGACCAGGTACCGGAACTGATAAAGAGGGGGTTCTTTTCAAGTGTTGGCACAGCGGTCACCGCAGAAGCCGTATCGTGACTTGGCGTACATATGAAAGGGCATCGCTTTACACCTAATTCAGTCTGCAGTTCCTCGCTCAACCAGCCAACGACGGTTCCATGGCGCACCACAAGTGGCAGAAATGATTCGTCCATACCGTAATGCTGAAGCAACTCACTGGAATAGGTGTCGGTCGATACGTTATACATTTGCGATGTGCTCGCTATGGATCTTTCAGACGCGATGGTTCCAGTAAACAGGTAGATTATGAGATCAGGAATGAACGCCATGCGCTCAGCTTTAGCCAGGTACGCTCCCAAGTGCTTGCGGATTCCCAGGAGTTGGTACAAAGAGTTCATTGGATGGTTCTGTATACCGCTGTTTTCCCAGTTGAACGTGAGTTCTTCTGCACTCAACTCTGCAAGGCATTCTACGCCCAGAGTGTTGCGGTAACAGAGTGGGTTTGCCACCAGTTTCCCCGCACCATCCAGCAGGCCAAAATCTATACCCCATGTGGTTACGCCAACGGTGTCTATGCGGCCGGTTTTAGCGTACGCTTTTTTCAAGCCATTTTTAAGACCGTTGAAAATTGCTCCAATATCCCAATACAGGTATCCATCAACATCGAGCATAGTATTCGGAACCTGATCTAGTATCTCAACGGTGAAACGTTGCTCGGCAAAGGTACCGAGCATTATTCTAAACGATGAGTTTCCACAATCGAATGCGACATGGTAGCTTGTATCCTCATTACTAGGTGCATGCATGATAAATGTTCGCTCCTATCGCATAGTGTAGTACGTCTTCCTGGGTGAGGTTCTTGTTCTCCAAAATTATCTGGCTACAGCCTTCCCGCATCACGAGTATCCGGTCTGCCATACGCAGGACTTCTGGCATCTCCGAAGAAATCATGATTATTGACGCGCCATTCCGCAGCAATTCATCCATGAGAGAATAAATCTCGGCCTTTGCACCAACGTCAATACCCCGTGTTGGTTCGTCAAAAATGAAGACCTCCGCTTCGGTCAACAGCCATTTTGCTATGATCGCCTTCTGCTGGTTCCCGCCACTGAGCGTTTCTGCCAGAACCGCTGGTCCGGGAGTCTTTATTCTCAACTTACCTATTGATTCCAGAGCAGCTTCACGCAATTTTCCTGGTTCCAAAAACAACTTCCTGGTTATTTTCTTCAGAGAAGCTATAGTAATATTCATCTGGAGCGAATGCTTTAGAAACAGACCCTCTTTTTTCCTGTCCTCACTCAAATAGACTATTCCATGGGCAACCGATTCTTCAACGGACTTATTTTGTATTTTTTTGCCTTTGAAAATTATCGTACCACTTTCTTTCCGGTATTCACCTATGAGGGTTTTGCTTACTTCCGTTCTTCCGGATCCGACCAAACCGGAAAAGGCAAGACATTCACCTTTTCTAAGGTTGAAACTGATGTCCTGAACCTTGGAGCCATAGCACAGGTTCTGTACATCCAGCACGATTTCTTCTTGTGGAGTCCTCGTATGGAACTGTGAGGCATCCACATCTCTGCCCACCATCATGTTTATCAGCTTCGGAACCGTGAGGTTCTTGACATCTTCTGTCCCTATGTAGCAACCGTCCCGAAGCACCGTGCAGGTGTCACCTATTTCGAACAGTTCTTCCAAGCGATGTGAAATATATATAATACCATGTCCGGTGGTCTTCAATTCCTTAATAATCTTGAAAAGCCTGTTCGTTTCTGTTTCACTCAACGATGATGTAGGTTCATCAAAAATTATCAGTTTGGCATTTGAGGATAAAGCCTTGGCTATCTCTACCATCTGCATCTGGGCAATGCTGAGATGCATGATTTTTTCACGAGGATCAACATCCAAACCGACTACATCGAGAAGCGATTTCGTGACTTCAATCTGGCGCTTGATATTGATGAAACCACTTGCATTGACAAGCTCTTTACCGTAAAAAATGTTTTCATAGATACTGGTATAATTGTTTAGATTGAGTTCTTGATAAATAGTTGAAATACCGATCCCCAACGCTTTTCGCGGGGTTAATGAATCTATGTCCAGCGCATGACCGTCAAAAAGGATAGTACCACTATCCGAAGTATACACGCCTGCAAGAATTTTCATGAGCGTTGATTTACCCGCTCCGTTTTCACCGATCAGTATGCGGACTTCCCCACTGTGCAGGGAGAAATCAACGTTCTGCAACGCCTTGACTCCAGGGAAAGTCTTGCTGATGTTCGTCATTTCCAGAAGACGGTCGGTAGTATTCATCACAACTCCACGAAGGGACTGAGATTCCGGAAGGCTTTCATCCTTCCGGAATCATCTGACCGTAATTTTATTCGAACTGCTTAAGATATGCCTTGAACGCTGCTACCTTGGCCTTGTCAATGATTTCGGTCTTGGTATAGATGACCGGTTCCACTTTTTCACCCTTGATCAGTTTCAGTGCGGTCTGTACGCCAAGTATGCCCATTTCAGCCGGGAACTGCGCAATTGTGGCTACTAGTACGCCCTGCTCAACCGCATCAAGAGCAGAGGATATGGCATCGTACCCAAGCACGAGCACTTTACCTTCCTTACCTTCTTCCTTGATCGCACGGGCGGCTCCGATAGCCATGTTGTCGTTGCCACAGGCAAAGAACGACACGCCGGGATTTGCCTGGATGATATTCTGAGCAACAGAGAAGCCAAGTTCCACTTCCCAGCTAGCTGTCTGCTCAGCGATAATTTCAATCCCTTTTGCACCATCAACAAAACCGTTCCTGCGGTCGGCTGCATTCTGCTGACCACTTATTCCGGTCAGGATTGCAACTTCCTTACCGGCAAGACCGAATTGTGCCATGGCCCACTTGCCACCCTTGAGAGCGCCATCATAATTATCGGTTCCAATGAACGGGACGGGCTTGAGGCCGTTGGCTTCTACCATTTTGCCGTCTATCTTGGTATCGAGATTGATAACGGGAATACCTGCATCTTCGGCTGTCTTCAAAGCGACCATGAGAGAGGTAGATGAACTGGGAACGATACAAATGGCATCAACCTTGCGCTGTATCATGGTTTCTATGATGGTGAGCTGAGCATCAGCGGAACTGTGTGAATCACCTGCCTGCACGATCAGCGTTGCACCAGTTTTTGCAGCTTCCTGCTTTGCAGCATTGACCATTGTTATGAAGTATTCATTGTTCATGGTCATCGGAATGAAACCGATAGTTAAACCATCCGGCTTTGATTCCTTCACACCATTGGCGAACACACTCATGGCAAGAGACAATCCGACTAGCACGATCAGAAACTTCCTCATCCGATACCTCCTAAGATATTCTTACGTCTACCCTGAGACGTTATTACCATATTCAGGCGCGCTTCTGCTTATCCAGAAAAACTGCAAGCACGATGACAATACCAATGATCATTTGCTGCAAATATGAAGATACATCGAGCAATGTCAGTCCATTTTTCAACATTCCGATTAGTATCGCGCCAAGAAAGGTCATAAGGATGTTGCCTTGTCCACCCGCCAGACTAGTACCACCAATGACCGCGGCAGCAATCGCATCCATTTCAAAACCAGTACCGGCTGTCGGGGTTGCATAGTTAAGTCGCGCCGTGAGCAGTATGCCCCCTAGTCCGGCGACCGTGCCGCTAATCACGTAGGCAACGGTTTCATGGAAGCGCACATTTATACCTGAGAGACGGGCCGAATCCCTGTTGCCACCGATAGCGTAGATATAACGGCCACCCTTGTTGCGGTTGAGATACACCCATCCAATCGCGTAGGCTACGATGCAATATAAGATGAACATCGGTATGCCGAAAAGCTTGGTGCTTGCTATGGCTTCATAACTCTTTGGCAGCGTAGCGATCGGCCGTGCTCCGGTAGTATATAAGGCGAAGCCACGTGCGAAGCTCATCATGCCGAGAGTCGTTATGAACGCAGGTACCTTACCGTAGGTAATGACAATTCCATTGATTAATCCACATACACCGCCGACGGCAATCCCGCTCAGAACACTCAACCAGACAGGAAAATTCATCCTGGTTATCAGGATCGCTGAAATCATTGACGTTAGCGCAACCACTGATCCGACGCTCAAATCTATACCGCCAGTAATTATTACCATGGTCATACCAATGGCAATAATTGCGATAATCGAAGATTGAACGATAATGTTCCTGATATTTGATATATCGAAGAAATAAGGACTCATAATGGAAAAAAGTATAAATATGAGTAAAAATCCAACATAAATCCCATTGCTTTTTAAAATGCTCAAGATTGAGTGGCCTTTGCCGGAAAAGCTATTCAATTTCATCTAAAACTCCTTCACTCGGTAGTAGGCACGCAAAATCCGCGATTCACTGCAACGATACCCGCTTCATAGATCTTGATGTATTCAAGCTTCATCCAGGAACTAAACACAGGGGCAACAGCTTTTTTACCTGACGTGCAACCCGTCTCGCCGTTGTTCATACAGATTAAAACCGCCAGGACGAATGCCGGTCATGGAAGTCCAGCCAAGTGCGACTCAAGCCCCCTCTCTGTATGTTCCTACTCAAATATTTGTTCTATTAATTGATATTAATGGATACTTTTGTTAAAATATACAACTAATTTTGAATATTTGTTGCTTATACAACCATTGTGGTTTAGATTAATAACATCACATGGGCTTCCTGTCAATGAAAAATTTTGATATAGTGAGACAACAATGAGCCGAAAGACGGATAGAACCGAACGGATACTGGAAATTCTCAGACAGGACGGTTCAGCAGAAATTGCTGAGCTTGCCCAGAAACTCGATGTCACAACAATGACGGTTCGCAGGGATTTGGTGATGCTCGCCCAGGAAGAACTGGTACGTGTCTACCACGGTGTAGCTGTTCCGCTCAAGGATCCGTATAACCTGGCACCAGGATATTTACTCACCCAGGCAGAAAGGCTGAACGTAGAAGAAAAAACCAGGATAGCCCGAAAAGCTGCATCACTTGTGATACCGGGGGACATACTCATCATCGATGCTGGATCGACAGCAGCTTTGACCGCAGGCTTCATACCCAAGGACATCCCCGTCAAAATAATATGTTTCAGCCTGAACGTTTTTCTTCAATCCATGGGCAGGAAACAGTCAGACCTGGTGCTCGTTGGCGGTTTGTACCATGAAACGTCCCGGGTATTTGAAAGCCCGGAAAGCATTGATTTGCTGCAGCGCTACAGGGCGACAAAGGCTTTCATTTCGGCTAACGGCATCCAGGACGATTTAGGGGTCACCTGTTCCAATCCATTTGAAATCGCAGTCAAGCAGGCAGCCATCAGATCGAGTCTGCAAAAAATTCTGATCTCCGACTCATCAAAATTTGGCAAAGTGACTTCAAGTTTCGTTGCAAATCTTGAAGAATTCGACACGGTAATAACCGACAGCGCTGCGCCGGCATCGTCAATACAACGCATGCGTGCAAAGAATATACGGGTTGAAGTCGTCTAACGAAGTGAATATTCCAGTCCAAACCTGACACCTATTCCGGTCACAGCCTGCCAAGCCGCTCCATATACCCGCCGTCCATGATCCGGTACATGAGGGCCATCATACCGGCATGAGTCAACGTGGGCTGAGTCTGAAAATAGTAACGCAAGATGCCGATCATGCCTGACAGGACATATTCCAGCATGAGATCCAGTTCCAGCGCTTCAATGTCAGCGGGAACACGCCCGGTACCGATGACGGCCGACTTGATGCTGTCTATCAGCTTGCGCTGGAAAGCCGGATCGCCGCGTTCACCCAGCAGAACATCATAGTATCTGAACTTCAACTGATACAGCGTTACGAAAGTCTCGAAGAAATCCGCAGTTGGAGCAAGCCCACCGGGCATTGGTGGCAGTTCATCAAACCGGGGCAACGACATGTTTTCTATTTCATTGAGGCATTGGTACACGTCACTGAAGTATTCGTAAAATGTACCACGGTTGTACCCGGCCCTTGCGACTATCTCCTTAACCGTTATCTGGTCGATACGCCGTTCGACGTACAGCGACCAGAATGCTTCCAGCAGGTTGGCCCTGGTCTGCCCGGTTTGCTCAGGTTGTTTGTTCACAGGCTACTCCATCCGACAAAGTGGTACTCCTTGTTGGTTGTTCACCGCCGCAAGGCGGGGTACCATAATCACACAACACGTTGTTGGATGATCATAGCAGGAGGAATCGATGATAACAATATTGTGTTCCGGTAGCCGCGGTGATGTACAGCCGTATATCGCCCTGGCCCAGGAGATACAGAAACTGGGACTGCCTGTGCGTCTTGCCAGCGGCAGATCGTTCGAAGGTTTCATCAGGGGCTACGGAATAGATTTTTACTCGATCGATGTAGACCACGAGTCAGCCGGTGTTGACCCCCAGATGATCAGGGAAGCCCAGAAGGCCGACAACGTCTTCAGGATGTTTGCCAGTTTCCGCAAGCTTCGCGAGTACGGCATCTACATGGTCGAAAAATACCATGATGCCTGCCTTGGCAGCGATGCCATCATCTTTCATCCAGGCCTGACCATCGGGTATTTCATGGCTGAAAAGCTGGGCATACCCGCCATCCTGGCCAGCCCCTTTCCGATGCACCGTACCAGGGTGCGGCCTTCCGTTATCCTGTATGGCAAAGTGAAGCCAAACGCCATCATGAACCAGCTGAGCTACCTGATGCTGCAGGGCATGTTGTGGATGGCCTCGGAATCGTCGCTCAAGCCCTTCTGGAAAAGCACCTACGGCCGG
>JFJP01029055.1_pt1 | contig 12011 bp, 16 predicted proteins | sample 431651 | NCBI WGS metagenome assembly JFJP01 (sample SAMN02602958, study PRJNA72255) | Microbial mat metagenome, whole genome shotgun sequencing project. | biome: fresh water; feature: sink hole; material: water; isolation source: purple microbial (photo- and chemosynthetic) mats found in... | reverse complement strand
TTTTTTTGAGGCTTAATAAATTGACTCAAATTCTGCTAAAAAAAGCTTGCGATTTTAGTTAGTTTATTTTAAAACTTTTAGCCATTTTAAGAAAGAAAAACTAGTAAAAACATTATTTTTTTTTTCTTTTAGTTTTATTTATTTATTTTTTTAAATTGAATATTTTTTTTCTTAGCAATTTTTGTTTGAGAAAAAATAGTAAAAAAAACTTAAAATTCAAACAAAACTATCACTATTTTCCTTTCCAAAGAGAAAATTCACAGCATTTTCAAAAGATTCATCATTTTTTTCTTCATTTTCCATTTGATCTTCTTCATGAAAAAAACTTATAGAATCGTTATTTTCTTCTTTGATATAACTCCTTCCCTGATGCTTTCTCGTTAAATTCAGCTCTTCTAAAGCCTTTCCCACCATCAGATTGATGTTATTTCCTCTGATCATCTGTAAACACTTCTCCCTCTTCACATTTAATTCTTTTCCAATTAAGAAAATAAACCGATTTTTCACATTATGTTGTGTTCTTCCAGGGAATATTTTCGATAAAATCGCCCATTTTTTCGGAAAAATGAGACTTTCTTCTAATAATTTGACATCTTCTGCATAAGACCATTGGGTTCTATTGATAAAAAGAGTAAGAAATTTCATCAATATTTCGATTTTTCTACTTATTCACAAAAGGGTTCAAATGGTTATTCCAATGCTCTTTGCATTGTTTATCAGTTTTGAAGTTTTTTGGAAAAAACGTGCTTTTATTCAATTCAAATGAAATTTTATGCCATTTGATCACAAAAAACTCGCTTTTTTCTCTATTTTTTTTAAAGACTGAGGGGTAGAATTCCATCATTAAGCTCTTTAAAGCTTTATCTTGGGAAAAAGTCCATTTGGAACGGGTTAGTGAGGCATCCAAATAGGTAAACCATCTGTATTTGAGCGAATATAGGTCAGAATGTGATAAAATACTCGCTAGAAACGACCAATCTTTGTCGTTCTAATGAAATAATGTTCATTAATTTTAATTTCGATCGTTTTATTTTTTTAAAATTTCGAGTTTTAGGGTTTTTAATACAAAATTTCTGTTTTTTTTATCAAAGAAATGCTCATATTGTGAAATTGTCCATAAAACAATCGATTTCGCTCTTTGGCTATAAAATTTCGCTGGAGTGGTCCTTTTATTTCATTTTTTATCATAAATTACCGGTTGTTCCATAAAAAACAGTACTTTTTTGCTTCAAAACACTTAGTGAAGCAATTAGACGCCTCGGGAAGGCTTGGAGGGTCTTTAGGGAGCTTTATACTGGGTTTTAGGAGTCTGAGGTTCTTTATGTATTTTATCTTGATTGAAAGCTGGTCGGATAGGGTCAAAGGTTGATGAGAGAAATAAGAAAAAGGGGACTCTTTTGTAAGGTTCATTTAAAGAAAAATTTGAGAGAAAAATGAGAAAATTGATTTTTTTTATAATTTTTACACGATTTTCGCTTGTGAGACACTTCTTAAAATAATCACCAAAATTTATGGACAAAAACAGGGTTTTTTAGAAAATTTATGGACTAAAACAGGAAATTTTAAGATTTATTCAAGAATTTTCACAAAAGTTTTAAAATTTATTTAAAAATATTAAATTTATTTAATTTAATTTGAAAAAACCAGAAATGTTTTTATTACCATTTTTAAAATTTGCAAAAATTCAAAAAAAATTCAAAAAAAATTCAAAAAATTCAAAAAATTCAAAAAATTCAAAAAAAATTCAAAAAATTCAAAAAATTCAAAAAAAATTCAAATTTTTCAAAAAGAAATTTCTTTATAACTCTCTTCTACTTCTACTTCTCCCAATTGATCTTATCGATCTTCGCAGGTATCAGATCTACCATTTCCTGACATATCTTCAGCTGTTCCGCAAACTCAACCTCCAGACTGCCTTTCTTCTTCGCCAACTCCTTAATAAACTCAACAATGCTCTTATAAGCGGCAAGGCTCCTACACACGAAATATTTAAGTCATTAAATTTCCTTTAAATTTCATGTATAGCTATACATGATTTTTCTAAAAATCATGTATAGCTATACATGAAATTTTAACAAAATGATCGATTTTTTCATGTATACCTGCTCATAAGCTCGACTTTTTCCCTTTTATCAGCTAAAAAGATCTTATTATAGGCCTTTGCGATATTGAACCTTGTGTTGATAATTGACTGATAGTGCTCTTTTGGAATATCCTTCAGTTCTTTCTGTTGCTCGAGCAGGATCTTTTCGATATTCTCGTAGGCTTTGATGCTTTCGAACCCGAAACGGTTCATGGTTTCGAGCTTTTTACGAGTTGGTTTCGCATCAGGGGTCAAGAAATTCTCTTTGAAACGGTTTTCGAACATTTCATTGAGAATTTCAGCAAGTTCGACCAGTAATTTCTAAAGAAAAAATTCATTGAAAAATTCCTTTATAAAAACCCGAAAAACACCTTCAAAGCGCAAATAAATAAACTTAAAAAAATTATGAAAAAACAAAGGAAATTCAAAGGAAAAACTCATTAAAAAAAAGAAAAATTCCTTTATAAAAACCCTAAAAACCCATTCGTAAGTAAATAAACTATAAAAACCCTTATAAAAAGCCTAAAAAAGCCTTAAAAACTATTAACAACTTAATAAAAAAAAGCTTTAAAAACCCTTTAAAAAAACCTGTGAAAATCCCGGATAAGCCTTTGGGTTGATTTCCTTGAGAATCGGTTCCAAAATCTCCCTCCTTTTTTGCAATAAAGCCAGACTTCTCCCCGGGTCGTTTTCTATGAGTCCTAGGGTCTTTATCATCTGACTTACCTCCTGCTGCATCTCCACATATTCTGTCACATAGCCATCCAACACAAAATAGCTCAAAGCCTTCTTATATTGTGTATTAGCGAGACGAAAAACCTTTAGAATTTCATCATAATTCCTCGATACTTCCAAATTCACGAATTCCACTGATAAAGTGTCAAAAACCAGACTTTTCTTGTTAATTATCTGAGAAATCTTCACAAAATCGGGTTTTTCCTCATTAATCACCGTTTTTATCGAAAATTGAAGGAATTCTGAGAAAAGTCTTGCTAAACACATTGAAAAAGTCGCGTTGAGCTTTTTGCGCTTTTTCAAAGGAATTAATGATAGGCCGGCTTGTAAAAGGTAGTATCCTTGAGCGAAATTCTGGTTATTTTGATAATATTCAGAAAGACTGATGCAATTTATGCAGAATTCCTTCAATTGGTACTCATTGTTCTCGTATTGTCTTTTCATGGTGTTTCCGCAGTAAAAAGCAGCTTTTTCCTTGTGATTTAGCTTCGTAAAGGCCTGAGCCATGTAGAATTGAGTCAAAGTGTAAAGACTTTCAGAACGACGGTAATTTAAACCCTGTTTATAGAAGAAAGTCAGCTTTTCCTTTGAAATATCCCTTAATTTTTCATTTGAATTTTCCTTTGAATTTTCATTTGAAATATCCCTTAATTTTTCATTTGAATTTTCATTTGAATTTTCCTTTGAATTTTCCTTTGAATTTTCCTTTGAATTTTCTTTTGAAATATCCCTTATTTTTTCCTTTGAAATATCCCTTAATTTTTCATTTGAACTTTCAATGTTTTTTATCTGTTTTTCAAGAAAACCTATTGAATTCGTGAAATTATTGAAGGGTTCAGTCTTTATTGCTTCAAAAAGCCCTTCAGCCTTTTGTAAACACCCCATTCCGACCTCTAAATCCTCTCGATTTACATAGATAAACCCCAAATTATTATAGATATCCTGTAAAACATTGAGAAAATCGCAGGTTTTTTCATCAGAAATCGCTGCGAATTCTGATAAGGCTTTCATGAGAAATTTCTCGCCTTGTGAGTTTTCTTCGGTTTCTAAGTAATTTATGGCCAATTTATAAGAAATAAAGGCTAAAATAGCCAAAAAATCCTCATTTAAAGGCTCCATTTGAAAAAAAGGGTTTTTCAAAAGATTTTCGAGGATTTCACGAGATTTGTATTTGTTTTCGAAAGGCTTTTCTTCAGGACTTGGACGGAAAAAAAGGCTTTCGGCCTCTTCTAAGGCGTTTTGTAAGGTAAATGAAAGAAAAATGGCTTTTTCCATGATAAATTGAGAAAAATCTATTGGATTAAAAAAATTCAGGGGTTTTTCTAATGAAATTAATGAAGAAAATTTAAGGGTTTTTCAAAGAAAAAATAAATTTTTATTGATAAAATTCAAAAATATATGAATTTTCTTTATAAAACAAAGGGTTTCTTTATAAAACATAGGGTTTTATTGTAAAATACGTTAAATTATAATAAATATGGGAAAAAGACTAGTTTTCTTCTGAAGAAAACATGGAAATAGTTTCGCTTTTTGGTAAAAGGTCTTTTTCTTTGAAAAACTCGTTATTGTTCTTTAAAGAATTGATTGAGAATTTTATCAGTTTTTCAAGCCTTTTGTTCTTTATTTCTCGTCGAATAATCTCTTTAGAAAGACTGTTTGTCCGGCTTAAAACAAAGATAAAACGGTTCTTTATTTGATGCTGTGTCCGACCATTGAAAGTCTTCAGGATTTCCACCCATTTAGGACCATAAAACAGAGATTTCTCCAATAATACTATGTCTTCAGCGTAGGAAAAGGGAGTTCTTAGAAAATTGAAGAAAATTGAAGAAAATTGAAGAAATTGAAGAAAATTGAAGAAAATTGAAGAAAAATGAAGAAAATTGAAGAAAAATGAAGAAAATTGAAAGAAATTCTCACTTATCGACTAAAGGGTTCATATGATTCCACCAGCGTTCTTTGCATTGTTTATTATTCTTAAAAAAGGTGATTTCTTCGAAATTTTTGCTGAATTCCAAGGCGATTTTCGTCCATTTTATCTTAGGACTGGCTTTCCTGGTGATAATCAAAGGCCAAATCCTGCTATTTCTTCACGAAAAACGGGTAAAATCAAATAAAACACCAGGTTTTTATTTACTGGATGGTAGCAGCAATCAATTCATCCATTTGACTAGACCATTTGAAATGTTTGGCTATCAGACAAGAGAAAAACTCGTATTTTAATGAGAAAAAGGTGATAAATGGGAAAAATTTGGAGATTTAATTTAATGAAGAAAATTTAATGAAGAAAATTTAATGAAGAAAATTTAATGAAGAAAATTTTATGATTAAAAATTTAATGAAGAAAAATTAATGAAGAAAAATTAATGAAGAAAATTTTATGAAGAAAATTAATGAAGAAAATTCAATTAATGAAGAAAATTAATGAAGAAAATTAATGAATAAAATTCAATTAATGAAGAAAATTAATGAAGAAAAATAATGAAGAATTTAAAGAAAGAAGAAGAATCAAAAATTGAAAATTTGTGTTTTTTAGTACGAAATAGAAGAAGCTTTTATTGTTTAAAACCTCATATGAGCTGATGATGAAGATCAGCACGGATTTCTCGTTTATCGTGAGATGTGTCTTCTTCCTGTTTACAAAGGAAATTGCAGAAATGAAGGGGGAGTATTACGTTTTTTCAGGGAAATTATAGAGGAATTTCGTCAAAAGGGAAGTTTCGAAGAGTTTTTTATTGAATTTTTGGCAAGGCTTCATGAAAAAGAGGTTTGAATGGAGGTTCCAAGCCACTATTGGGGAAAAAGAGAGAGTTTTGGTAAGAAACGATGAGAGGTCGGAGGAATATGTGAAGGACTCCATTGGGAAGAAGAAAATTTCCTTTAGATTTTTAAATTATTTTATGCAAAAGGCAAAAAAAATTTGATTTTGACTTTTTTTTAAAAAAAAATGAAGTTTTTTAATTTATTAAAAAAAAATTGTGAAGGATTTCTACAAAATTTTGATTTTTTTCAAAAAAATTAGGTTTTTTATTAAAAACTGTTATAATTCTGTTTAAAATTCAGGTTTTCAAAAAAATAAACCATAAATGCAAAAATATTAGAACCAGAAACGTCTAAATTCTTAAATCCAAAGATAAAAAAAACTCCCATTGAAGCTTCATGTTTCATGGATGTGTTCTGCTTTTAAAAAAGAGTGTTTTGATAATTATTTTTTCAAACAAATAATTTCAAAAATTATAAAAATATGAAAATGTCAGTTTTAGTTTTAATTCAAAAAAATTTTAAAAACAAAAATCTAAAATTTTATTTCAAAATTAAAAATTTGTATCATCAATTTTTTTTAATTTTTTTTATCATCATATCAAAAAAAAACATTTTTCATTTTATTATACACCAATTTTCTATTTTCTATGCAATTGCCATATTAAAATGTATAGTATCATATGACAAATGACTATTCAAATCGAATTTTGCTTTCCATTAAAATAAAATCCTCATAAAATAAATTGCATTCAATAATTGTCATTCCAAGTTTTCAAAAAAAAAATGAGTTCCAATGATCAGCCTAAACACCCAAACCAGATTTTCTATCATTTGATTGAGCGACTGACCAAATCAAATGAAATGTCGACGCAGCGGCAGTATACCAAAAATGTTAAATTCCTTAGAGCAAGCGTAAAACTGCCTAAAGAGACTCCATCCATCTCATTAGCTTCTTCTTATTTTCGGGACACATTCGAATCAAAAAAGTATGTAATAAATACGATTGAAAAATTAAATATTTTCCATTAAATAGAAGTCCTCATCGAACGAACTTATATACACCAAGAGCCAAATCTCTTGTGATATGGATGATTTCCCTCCTCGAGCATTTAACACATAAAACCTTTCAAAATTTTGTAAATTTAATTATGGAAACGATCGAATTTTAAATTAACCGAATTAGAAAGCTAAAGATTGGCATTTTCTCGCTAAAAGCTTATCAGATTCAGACCCATCTTCCCTCAAATATAAATGGTTTTCTTTGATTAAACCTGCTTTGATTCGTTCCAAATGGACTTCTTCACAAGAGGATTCATTGAAGAGCTTGATAAATCATTATCAGAATGGTCAAAATCCTCCTCAGATCAAATGGAGCAAAATCTCCTTTGAATTAAATAGGAACAATTTTTGTCCAAAGAATTTCAAAACTGATAAACAATGCAAAGAACATTGGAATAATCATTTGAATCCTTTTGTAAATAAGTAAAAAAAATAAAAAATAGTTACCATTTTAAATAAAATATCACAAAGAAATGTCTGGTCCTTTGAAGAAGATATCAGATTATTGCAAGAAAATCTCATTAATCCCAAAAAATGGGCAATGATAACAAAGAGATTTTTTGGCAGAACGCAACATAGTATAAAAAATAGGTTCTTTTTATTGATGAACAGAGAATTAAACATCAAAAGAGAAAAATTTAGGGAGTTGATCAGAGGGAACAGTATTAGCTCAATAATTTCAAAAGTTTTACAAGGAATGAGCCCTCAAAAGAAAGAGGAAATAATTTTTATTCAAGAGGAAAACTTTGAAGAAAATATTGCTCAGATATTATTTGGTAATGAGGAATTTGAGGAATTTGAGGATTATGGTGATTTTTTAGGTTTAAATGGGCCTTTGATGGACATTTTTTTATAATAATAAATATGAACTTTAAAAATAAATTTGAAAAAAAAATAGAAAAATTTAGAAAAAATTAGAAAAAATTTATTTAAAAAAAAAAAAAAAAATTAAAAAAAAACTAAATTTGAAAATTAAAAAATTAAAAATTCCAATCTTTATCTTAATGTTTTTAAAATTAAAAAGAACTTTGAAAGTTTTGGATTGGTTTGAAAATGCAGTCAAAAATTCAGAAGGTTTTGAATGTCGTGAAAATTTTAAATTAATCATTGTAAAAAAAATACTGAGAGAGATAGAGAAAAAAAAAAGATTCCTATTGATATTTAGTTTTTTATTATGATGATAGGAGAGTAATTAATCATTTCAAAAAAATGGAAATGATAATTTTTAATCTTTCTTAATAGCTGTCCTTTGATGAAAAATTTGAAGTTTTTTAAAGAATTTAAAGATTTATTTTTATTGAAGGCATTCATTTAAATAAAATGGCAGAATTTTTTCTTGATAAATTGCAAATATAATCAAAACACTGAAACTTGTATTAAAATTTTGAATTAATTATGAAAATTTTTAATTAAGAAACTTTCTTAATTTTATTTTTTTTGTAATAAATTTGCTTTATTATCGTGTTAAGAACCCTTCTGCAGCCCCCACTCTTAGCTCCCCTCCTTTTTTAATATGATCTTTTGATTTTAAAAAAGATCACATTATTTTTTGTTAGTTTTCTTTTTTTTAAAAAAAATTTTTTAGAATTTTTTTTTTTACTGTAAAAAAATGCGAATTTTTTTTTTTTTTCATTTTGATTTAAAATACCCATCATCCTCTCTTAAAATAAAACTATAAACTTATAAAATGTATGTGGATGAGTTTTCAATCGAAAATATAACGAAATATGAAGTTTTAAATATTATCAAAATAATTTTTTATTCTATCTCCGTTATCTTCTTCAAAATTTGTTGCTGCAAACCAGTTTTCAAAGGAGTCATTTGCCGAGTTTTCCTTTGATAAACTCTCTTCCTCCCTTTCAAAGAGCAATTGAGCTTTCAGATCATTTAAAGTCCTTTCGATTAGCAAATAAGGCTCTTTTCCTTTCATAAGTTCTCTAGTTTTTTCCCTTTTGATCATAAATTCTTTGCTCATCAGCAAAATGAACCTATTTTTAATGGTATGTTGTGTTCTTCCGCAGAGTTTCTTTGAAATTAAAGACCATTTTTTAGGATGAACCAAATTTTCCTCTAACAACCTGATATCTTCTTCTAAAGTCCAAGAATTTCTTGAATAAATTAAATTAATAAGACTTAGAGCTCTTTTTTAATTTTTACTTATTTAAAAAAGGATTCAAATGGTTGTACCATTGCTCTTTGCATTTCTTATTGCTTTTGAAGTCATCGAAACAGATCGTTGTTCTATTGAACTCGAAGGAAATATGAGACCAATTGATTTGTTTAACTGAGGTTTGGCTTTGAGGGTCAAACAAAACAGGATACAGTTTATACATCACTTGAAATAACAGATTATCTTGATTTTGGGTCCATTTTGAGTTGGCGAAACAGGCCTTTAATGATGAAAGCCATCGATATTTCAGGAAAAACACATTGATGTTTGAGAAATTTGAAATCAAATTCCAATCATTTTCTCTCTTTTTAACAGATTAAATTTGTGAAATTTTTAAAAATTTTACTAGCGTTTTGGGAGATTTTTCTGTTAAAAATTCATATAATGATAGCAAAAAAATTAATAATTTCTTGAACCGTGGAGAACAGATATTTGAACTGAAAGGGGTACTATTTATAGATAAATGAAGAAAAAAAGTTATGTTTTACAATGATGTGGGAAGATCTTTTTGGGAAAATGTGAAAAATTTAAAAAAGTTTCTTGGAGGAAAACATAATTTTTCATTGGATTTGATGAAATTTGAGTTTTTGATGAAGAGTTCTCGCAATGATAAGTCATCTTTGGGATTCAATGCATTTAAAATTGAAAAGAAACTTGGAGAAAGTTTTGGACTGGGTTGCAAGAAGAAATTCAGCATCGTTTCGGACAGGATGTGAAAAATTTAAATTAGAAAAAATTGTAAATTATTACTATGTTCTTTTGGTTAGAAATGCTTAAAAAAATAGAGAGAGAAAAAAATTTTGTTATAATTTCATTGTTTAAACAATGGAGGATAATTTTTAATTATTAATGAATGTCATCTATCAATCGTTTAATGCTTTGAATTATTTCTATAATTGAGAAATATATTTGATCTGACAGATTTTTCTTTTGATTTGCTCATAATATTAAATATTTTAATTCGTATTAATTTTTCAAGATTTCATTAATTTTTCATTTTAAAAAAATTTTACTAATTTTTAAAAAATTTTTTAATGAAGCAACATTCATTAATTTGGCTTTAAAATATTTTAGCAGCCTTATATTAAAATGAAAACAAAAAATACTGAATAGTGTTAGCGAAAACCTATAAAAAATACAAACAGTTCTCTTAAAAATTTCATTTTTTAAAAATGGATACATTAAAACTTGAAAAAAAAGCAATTTTTAAAACTTTATGTTTATTTATAAAAAATTTTAAAAAATATTTCAAAAAAATTTTTAGTCATTTTAAATTTAATTTTAAAAAAATCAAGTTTTATCTTATTAAAAACAAATAAAACTAATATAAAATCCCTTAAATTTCTCTCAGATTTTTTTCCAGCAATGTCTTTATCAAGCTGCTTTTCCTCTTCTTTTCTTCGATCTCCCCGCCTTTAATTTTCCACGCAGTTTCCTCTGGCATTTCCCTAACATATTTCACGTCATTCTTTATTTCAACCCTCATTTTAATGCAAAATTTCACAAGAGGCAAGCAGAAATCCTGCAAAGTTGACAAATTATTATGTCCCATCTCTTCATTTAAATAAACCTCATGTATTTTCCCCAATTCTTTACACACTCTCCCCATTTCTAAACTATGTTCAACTGGTATAATCCTGTCTTTTTTTCCATGAATAAACAGTATCGGACTAACTATTTTCTTCATATTTTCAATATTTTTAAATCTATCAGCAATAAGAAAAGCTGCAAGTGTGCCTAAAACACTTTTTACGACTGATTTTATCGATTTAAAAGGACTGATAAGCACTAAACTGCCTATAGCATTCATGGAAGCTAAATGACAGCTTGGTCCTGAGCCTATGGACCGCCCTATCACAATAACGTCCTTTGCTTTGAATTCCAAACGATTCACTATATAACTATAGATAATTTCAGCATCTTCATTCAGAAGCTTACTAGATGACCCTCCTTTGTAAATGCCATATCCAGGGTATTCAACAGCAAGAATATTGACTTTGAGATACTGTGACATATGGCCTAACATAACAGAAATCATGCCTAAATCTTCAGCATTGCCATGGAAATACAGCAGTATTTTATTAGATCCCAAGCTGTATCTGAGATATAGAGCTGGAATTGTCTCTTTTTTTAAAGAAATCGTTGTTTTTTTTTCATTTATTTTTGGAGAATATGCCATAAAAGATTTCTTTTGTAAACTATTGAGATCATCAAGTCTAATTTCATGTGAATGTATTCTTCTATGTGAAAGGTCTTGTGGCTTCTTGATAAAATTTGTTTGGACTTGAGTGAGAACCTTCGGAATAAGCAGAAGATTAGGCAGGTCATCCAAATGATTTTTTTTTTTTTGTTAAGAATTTTTTGTTTTTAAACTATTTTTTTTTATTTAACATAAAAGACATATAATCCTAGGACCAAGCCTCCGTTCATGGCAATGTGAATCATAATAATGTTTATCAGCTTCATGAAGCGTTTTAAATAAATTAACAGACAACCTACACCACAAAAATAAACCCCACAAATTAATGAAAACCCAGTGCCAGCCAGTTGTAACAGAACAAAAAGATGTAAAAGTCCATAATGCAAAGAATTGAGGATATAATAGAATTCTGTCCGTGGGAAGGTTTTCGCAATAAAGATCCTCCAATATAGCTCTTCGAAGATTGGATAGAAGGTCATAAATATCATCATAAAAAGCGACATATTCATATCATCAGAGAAATCCAAAGGCAAATCAATTGCAGAATAGGACATAAAATAATCGAAATAAACCCAACTGAGCATAAAATGAAGTCCAAAGGTCAAAAGACTAAAAATAACCCCCCATGTTAAGAGCTTTTTTCGCATGGTAAGCTCACCTGTGAAGTAATATTCGAAGGCACGTTTGCCTTTGAAAAGGAAAATCATATAGCCAAAAGGAATCCCGATTTGAAAGAGGGTTATATAGATTATTAAAGTCAGCAAGGCATCTTCAGTGGTCCAAAGGATTATAGGGGTTGAAAAAAGTGTGAGAATGAGGGTTAGTTCAAGAAAAAGGAATTGTTCTTTGGTGAATTCGAACAATAAAGACTCTTGTTCATCTTTCATTATAGAGAAAAATCAAATTTTGTTTTGAATTTGTTTCCTGTTAATTTTGTAAATTTGGATTATTGTATATTTTTGAATTTTTGTCTGTTTTGAGTTTTTTTAATTTTTTTTTCAATT
>JFJP01012646.1_pt1 | contig 12011 bp, 12 predicted proteins | sample 431651 | NCBI WGS metagenome assembly JFJP01 (sample SAMN02602958, study PRJNA72255) | Microbial mat metagenome, whole genome shotgun sequencing project. | biome: fresh water; feature: sink hole; material: water; isolation source: purple microbial (photo- and chemosynthetic) mats found in... | reverse complement strand
GGTGCTCGATAATGTACATAAGAAGTTCGACCGTTATATTGTGACGAAAAGAGGACGTCCGGAGGCGATCCTGATGAGTGTGGCTGAATATGAAAGCTTGATCGAGACGCTTGAGATCGAATCAGACGCGCCCCTGATGCGCCGTTTGAAAAAGGCCGCATCCGAGATTAAGGCGGGCAAGGGTAAGTCTTTGTCCCAGTTAGATAAGGAACTCGGCGTTGTATAAGTTGATCATCCTTTCAGATGCAGAAGCTTTCCTGAAAAAGTTGTCTTTCTCAGATCGCGAACATTTTTTTAGGGTCAGGAATGTTATCGCGTCGCTCCAGAAAGATCCTTTTCAAGGGAAGGCTTTGAAGCATACGCTAAAGGGGTCTTATTCCTTACGGGTAGGGATGTACAGGATCATTTACACAATAGACCACAAGGTGATCACGGTTTATGTGCTGGATATAGGGCATCGTAAGGATATTTATCGGTCCTGACCGCAAAGTTCATGTATTTCAAGCCTTTCTGAATATCCCAAACTCTTCCATTGAATTAAATTTCCTTTTTGTGTAGAATGAGTCCTCAAATTACATTCCAACACTATTCTTTATTAATTTATGACTAAATATATTGTAGGTATCGACGTTGGCGGGACGAATGTCAAACTCGGCCTGATCGACCCCCGCGGGGAAGTGGTTTCCCGCCTTTCTTTCTCCACCAAGAACTTTTCTGCAACTCCTGAAAAATTGACCGCTGCCATTTGCGAGGCTGTGGGCGCTTTGTTGCGTAAAGAGCGTGTCATCAAGGCGTCTGTCGTAGGTGTAGGCGTGGGATTACCCGGGCTCATAGATGTGAAAAACGGGGTCGTTCGTGTGCTTCCCAATATTCCCGGATGGAAAGATGTGCCTCTCCGGAAGCTTATGGAAAAGAAGCTTGGGCTTCGTGTTCAGCTTGAGAATGACGTGAATATGATCACGCTGGGCGAGTGGAAATACGGCGCGGGTAAAGGATTGACCGATGTGCTTTTTATTACGCTCGGTACCGGCGTTGGCGGCGGGCTTATTTTAAATGGTGATATTTACCGTGGCCCTGGCTTTGCGGCGGGTGAGATCGGCCATGAACCCTTGAATGAAAAAGGCCCGGAATGTGGCTGCGGAGGATGGGGTTGTTTTGAACGTTATGTCGGTAATAAAGAACTGCAGCGTGCGGCCGCCAAGCTTTTTAAAGCACGGGATATAACGTTGGAAGATGTTTATCAGAAAGCGGTCGAAGGGAAGAAGAAAGCCCTGAAGTTCTGGGATATGGTAGGGGTCCAGGTCGGGAACGGTCTCATCGGACCGGTCAACCTTCTTAACCCCCAGGCCATTGTGATCGGTGGCGGGGTTTCCCGCAGTTTTGCATTCCTTGAGCCTGCTATCGCCCGGACGCTTCGCCGGCGCGCCATGCGGACGCAGGCTGAAATGGTCCGTATCATCAAGGCTTTGCTTGACGACGATGCCGGCATTATTGGAGCCAAGGTACTGATCTGCCATGAAAAAAACTAACTATCTTTTTATTTCAGTTTTTTGTGCGTGTGCTCTGTTTTCGGGTCGTGTTTTTGCTCAGGACATCCAGGGCAAGAATGCGGAGCCGGTGGAATTGAACGGTGATTCCATTGAATACAAGGCAGAGGAAGGCAAGTTCGTGGCCACGGGCAATGTTTACTTGAGGCAGAACGACGCGGTCCTTTTTTGTGACAAGCTGGAATTTTACCGCGATAAGAAAGAAGCACATGCCGAAGGCAATGTTGTGCTGGATTCGGACCAGGGCAGGATATGGGCCGATAAAGCTTTTTACAACTTTGAAACTAAAAAGGGTGAATTCACCGGTGCACGCCTGATGGCTGATCCGATCTACGGGCGTGCCCGCTCGATCGTGAAGGTGCGTGAAAATTATTATGTGATCCACGATGGGTATTTAACGACCAGTGATTATGATGATCCCGAGTACCGGATCAAATCCAGGACCATTGAGATCTACCCTGGAGACAAGGCTGTGGCCAGCGGGTCGGTGATGTATTTTGGGACTGTTCCTGTGATGTATTTCCCGAGATATACGCAGGACCTCAGCGGTAAACGGCCGCATATCCGGTTTGTGCCTGGTTATAGCAGCGACTTTGGGGCATATCTTCTGACCACTTATCGCACGAGCCTGAGCGACCGTGTGGAACTGGCCTATCATCTTGATGCACGTGAGTTGAAGGGTTTTGCGTGGGGTGTGGATGCAAAATATAACGCCGATCCTTTCGGGAAAGGCCTGGTGCGTACGTATTATATGAATGAACATAATACAAGTGCCAGCCGTGCGTGGAATAAAAGCCCGACTTCTGTCGTGGAGCGTCAGCGGTATCGTGTGGAATGGCGGCATTTCTGGGAGATCGATCCATCGACTGTTTTTCTCAGCCAATATTATAAACAAACGGATAGCATGTTCCTGGAGAGATATTTTCCCAGAGAATATCGCGCAGATGAAAATCCTCCTACATATGCCATGTTGACGCATACGACACCCAAGACCACAACATCGCTGCGTGTGGACAAACGCGTGAATCGTTTTGAGTCTGTGGTGGAACGTCTGCCGGAAGCCTCTTTTATGCTTTCAAACCAGAAGATCGGGGATACGGGGTTATATTTCAAAAGTTCGAATACGGCCTCAAGCCTTCTTAAAAAGGATGCCAGTCCTTCCAATGTGCATAATCGTACCCTTCGGATGGATACCGATAATGAACTTTCAAGGCCGTTCAAGATTTCGTTCCTGGAGGTGCGTCCCTATGTCGGCACCGAGCAGACCTATTATTCACGTGCCCTGGCGCGCCAGGATGATGACAGTGTCCGGGGTATCTTTAAAACGGGAGCTGATCTCAGCACGAAATTCTACAAGATCTATGATGTTTATTATAAGAAATACGGCATTGAGATCGAGCGTTTACGGCATGTGATCACGCCAACGGCCGGGTATTTGTATCAGCACAGGCCGACGTTAACATCCGATAAACTTTTTCAATATGACAGTGTCGATTCCCGTTATCAGATCGACAAATTCACGCTGGGCCTGGAAAATAAACTGCAGACCAAAAGGGGAGGGGAACAAGGGACAAGCGTCGACCTTCTCAGAGTCCTTTTAAGTACAGATTTTCGTCTTAAGGACAATGAAACAGTGTCTGGAACAACGAGCGGCAGTTTTGGTGATGCGATGCTGGATATCGATCTGATCCCGAATGATGTTGTTTCATTTTATGCGGATATGACCTACGACAATGATCATCAGTATTTAAGAACGACGAACCTTGATATGTATGTGAAGGGTGGCAAGAAATGGGCTTTTGATATCAGCCGCCGCTTCACGCGTGACGATGATGATATTGTGACGGGTGCTGTCGAGTACATCTTCAACCCGAAATGGCGCACAGCGATCTATCAGCGCTGGAATGTGGATAGCGGTGCATGGCAGGAGCGCAGGTATGCTCTTGTGCGTGATCTGCACTCCTGGGAAGTGGAGTTCTCTATTGGTGAGAAGCGGCGTTATCAAACGGTGGATGGCGGTAAGGGCGGCGGTAATGAGATATGGCTCATTTTCCGTATCAAGGCATTCCCATCGGTTTCAACAGGCGGAGAAACGGCATTCAGCCGTATTGCTTCGGGATCACAGGCTAATCCTTAAGAGGATAGATTATTTCATGAATATTGCCATCATTGGTTCAGGATATGTCGGACTTGTTACAGGGGTATGCCTCGCGCATATCGGGCACAATGTTGTTTGTGTTGATAATAATCCGGAGAAGATCAGGAAGCTTAAGGCGGGCAAGGTCCCGATCTATGAGCCTGGCCTTGAGACGTTGATACTTAAATACCGCAAGATGAAGCGGCTTGAGTTCTCAACTTCGATCGCGGAAGCTTCCAAAAAAGCAACGGTCATTTTCATTGCGGTCGGAACGCCCTCAAAGAAGAACGGTGAAGCGGATCTGATCTACATTGAGAATGTCGCGCGCGAGATCGCCAAGCATATGGATTCCTACAAGCTTCTGGTCGAGAAGTCGACGGTCCCGGCGCAGACCGGGAATCGTATTGAGCGGACTGTTAAGCTTAATCTCCCGGCTAAATACCGCAAAGGCAATAAATGTTTGGTTGAGTTTGATGTGGCTTCCAATCCTGAGTTTTTGCGGGAAGTTGCGGGAAGTTTATAAACCGCTTCAGGCCAAGATCGTTGTTACGAATGTGGCCACGGCAGAAATGATCAAGCATGCTTCAAATTCATTTCTGGCGACCAAGATATCTTTTATCAATTCGGTTTCGCAGATCTGTAATCGTGTCGGTGCGGATGTCCTTAAAGTGGCTGAAGGTATGGGCTATGACAAGCGCATTGGCCGTTCATTCCTAAATGCCGGCATTGGCTATGGTGGCAGTTGCTTTCCGAAAGATGTGGATGCTTTTGTCCGTCTGGCGGAGAAGAACGGGTATGATTTTAAACTTCTCAAGAGCGTGCGTGAGGTCAATGAAGAGCAGAAAGCTGCTTTTATCCGTTTGATCGAGGATAAGCTCTGGATCATCAAGGATAAGACCATTGCGGTATGGGGTTTGGCATTCAAGGCCAACACGGATGACATGCGCCGTGCGGCGTCGATCGATGTGATCGGGGCGCTTCAAAGTGAAGGTGCCAGGATCCAGGCGTATGATCCCAAGGCGATGGACAATGCGCGCCATGAGATTAAGAATGTGAAATTCTGTGCCGATCCCTATGCGGCGGCCAAAGGAGCAGATTGCCTGCTCATCCTGACGGAGTGGGATGAGTTCCTGAAGGTGGATCTGGCCCGCGTTGGACGGTCAATGGAACAGGCGGTTGTCTTCGATGGCCGTAATTTCTTTGAGCCCGAAATGTTCACGGAGAACGGATTTGAGTATCACGGTATCGGGCGAGGCCCAGCTGTAAAATCATAATAATGTGCGTAGGGGCGGGCTCGACCCGCCCGTTTAACAAGGGATAATATGGCAGTAAAGAAAGTAGTTCTGATATCCGGCGGCGCAGGTTTCCTCGCCAGTCATATGTGTGACATGCTCATCGCCCGTGGTTATAAAGTGGTGTGCGTTGATAATTTTATTACGGGCAAGAAAGCGAATATTGCCCATCTTTTGAAGAACAAGGATTTTACGTTCATCAAGCAGGATGTTTCCGAGCCTTTTCAGGTCCTGGGCAAGATCGATTATGTGATGCATTGCGCATCTCCGGCAAGTCCGGTGGATTATTATGATCATCCGATCGAAACGCTCATGGTCGGTGCGCAGGGTACGCAGAACATGCTCGAGATCGCCAAAGCCAAGAAGGCGGTTTTTCTTGTGACGTCCACATCTGAAGTTTATGGCGATCCCAAGGAACATCCCCAGAAAGAAACCTACTGGGGGCATGTCAATCCTATTGGTCCGCGGAGTGTTTATGACGAGGCCAAGCGTTATGCCGAGGCCATTACATTTGCGTATCGCCGGACGCACAAGGTCGATACCCGTGTGGTCCGTATTTTTAATACGTATGGGCCGCGCATGAATATCAATGACGGGCGTGTTGTGCCGAACTTCATTGATCAGGCGCTTAAAGGTAAACCCGTGACCGTTTATGGCGACGGCAAACAGTCGCGTTCGTTCTGTTATGTGTCCGATGAGGCTGATGGCATTCTGAAACTTCTTTTTTCTAAAGAGGCAGGCCCCGTCAATATCGGTAACCCTGTTGAATTTACCATGAATGAGTTTGCAAAGATCGTTCTGGAATTGACGGGAAGCAAAAGCCGGATCATCTATAAACCCCTTCCGCAGGATGATCCCAAACAGAGAAGGCCGGATATTACGCTGGCCCGCACGAAACTCGGATGGGAACCGAAAGTTCCTTTGCGTGAGGGGTTAAAAATGACGATCGACTGGTTTAAGGCCAACCCCCGATAACATCACATGCCGACTAAAGAGGATCTCATTCAATTTGAGAACGAGATCGCTGAGGTTTTTGCGCAGGGTCTGATTAAGGCCCCTATCCATCTGCGCGCCGGGCGTGAAGATGATCTTATCCGCATTTTTCAGAAATATGCTATCGGTCCCGATGATCATATTTTCGCTTTTTGGGATTCGCATGAACTCTGCCTTTTAAAAGGCGTAGAGCGTTCTGTTCTTAAACAGGCCATTCTTGACGGGAAAAGCATTGCATTGTGTTTTCCTGAACATCATATTTATTGTTCCGGCATTGTGGGTAGCCTTATGGGTGTCGCGACGGGCATGGCCTGGGCGCTTAAAAAGCAGCAGAAAAAGGGAAGAGTGTTCCTTTTTTGCGGGGACATGTCGGCTGAGACCGGCAGTTTCCATGAAGCCGTGAAATATGCGGTTAATTTTGATCTTCCGGCGGTATTTGTTGTTTCCGACAACGGGTTAAGCGTCATGACCGATACGCGCGCGGCATGGGGTTCAGGTGAGCCGTGGTTCAAAGATACGCGCTTTGAAGCCAAGATCGAATATTTCCGTTATAAGAATGGCTGGCCGCATTCAGGCCTGGGAAGGTTGATCAAGTTCTGATGAAATACTTTGACGAACTTAAACGTACGATGGAATGGATGGCACAGGATCCGCGGGTGATCTTTGTGGGCCAGACCGCGGCCGTCCCCGGAACGTTCATGTATCAGACGTTGCGTGATGTGCCTCAGGATAAAGCCCTTGAGATGCCGGTCAATGAAAGTTTTCAGATGCAGTTCTCTCTGGGGCTTGCGCTGGCGGGTTATGTCCCGGTCAGCATTTACCCCCGGCAGAACTTTCTGTTGCTGGCCGCCGGTGACATGGCCAATATGATCGATAAATTATCGGATATGACCGATGGGCAGGTGAGTCCGCGCATGATTATACGTACGGCGACAGGCCCTGATGCACCGGTTCATCCCGGGCATCAACATATCGGTAATTACGCCGAGGCGTTCCGCCATATGCTGGGTTATTTTGATGTGGTTGAACTCAATGAGCCGGAAGATATTTTTCCTGCGTATGAACGCGCTCTTATGCGGACGGATGGTAAGCCTGTGCTTTTGATCGAGCACGGGAATTTTTACAATACCAAATAATATGCAAATTACGCCGGAGACCAGGATCGTGATCGTGGGCCATGGCGATGTCATTGAGGCATCGTTGCGGGCGCATTTTACGGCCGGCGGGTACAGGAATGTTGTTTCCGTGGGAGCCTTTAATCCGCTCGATGGCGCAGGAACAAAATTGTTCTTTGAACGTGAGCGCCCCGATGTTGTGATCTTAAGCTCTGTCCGCTCCGGAGGGATCGGGATCAATCAGGCGCAGCCTGCGGAGTTCATCCATGATAATCTTTTGTCTGAAGTCCATGTGATCGATGCGGCCTATCGCTCGGGTGTGAAGAAGCTTCTGTTCCTTGCGGCGTCGTGCATTTATCCGAGGGATTGTGCGCAACCGATGAAAGAAGAATATTTTCTGACCGGGCCCATGGAGCCGACCAGCCTGCCGTATTCTGCCGCGAAGGCGTCGGGGGTTGTGATGTGCCAGGCTTATCGCCGGCAATACGGGTTTAATGCCATTGCGGTTGTGCCGGCTACTGTTTATGGGGCGAATGCCAGCACGGCAGAGGATGTTCGCCTTGCTCACGTTCTGGGCGCTTTGGTGGCCAAGTTCTTTCGTGCTGTTAAAGAAGGACAAGATACGGTCGAATTGTGGGGGACGGGAGAGGCTCGCCGCGAGTTCATTTTTGGAGAAGACCTGGCTTCAGCCTGCCAGTTCCTGCTTGAGCATTATGATGGAGAAGAATTGATCAATGCGGGAACGGGACAGGATATTACGATCAGGGATCTGGCCGGGATCGTCCGGGACATTTCCGGTTTTCAAGGTCAGATCATCTGGGACACTTCAAAGCCCGATGGTGCTATGAAGAAACTTTTGGACAGTTCCCGTCTCTTGTCTCTTGGGTGGAAGCCCAGGGTCGATCTGACACAGGGGATCACGCGAACATTTGAAGCGATCAGGAGAATATCATGAAAATTCTGGTGACAGGCGGCGCAGGTTATCTGGGTTCGGTGATGGTTCCGCGTCTTTTGAATGGCGGGCATGAAGTGGTGGTGCTCGATAATTTTATGTATGGTCAGACGCCGCTTCTGGACCTATGCCATGATGCCCGGTTGACGATCGTGCGGGGTGATGCCAGGGATAAAAATACAGTTGCATGTTTGATGAGGGATGCGGATGCTTTGTTCCCGCTGGCTTGCCTGACAGGGGCCCCTTTGTGCGCGAAGGACCCGGTGGGGGCGCAGACGATCATTTTTGACGCCGTTAAGATGATGGCGGATATGTCATCCAAAGACCAGATGATCATATTCCCGACGACGAACAGCGGTTATGGTGTGGGTGAGAAGGGTAAATTCTGTACGGAAGAAACACCTCTTCGCCCCATTTCTCTTTATGGAAAACTGAAGGTGGATGCGGAGAAGGCTGTTCTGGATACGGGTCACGGGATCACGCTGCGCCTCGCAACCGCCTTTGGAGCTAGTCCGCGCATGCGCCTTGACCTTCTGGTCAATGATTTTACATACCGGGCTGTTTATGACCGGTTCATTGTGCTTTTTGAAGCGCATTTCAAACGTAATTTTATCCATACACGGGATGTGGCCAAGGCGTTCATGCATGGGCTTGAGAATTTTGAGACCATGAAGAATGAGCCGTATAACGTCGGGTTATCAGATGCGAATTTGAGCAAGATGGAATTGTGCCAGGTGATCAAACAGCATGTGCCTGAGCTTTATGTGGTGGAGGCTGAAGTCGGTGAGGATCCTGACAAGCGTGACTATATTGTGTCGAATGCCAAGATCGAGCGGACCGGGTACAAGCCTGATATGTCTCTCTCTGACGGGATCAGGGAGCTTGTTAAGGCTTATCAGTTGCTAAAACGCAATCAGTTCGCGAACATTTAAGTATGGGTACGGTTTTCATCAAGCCCAACACCAAGAAAGCGCATTATGGCAATGTGGCCGCTATTTCTGCCATTGAGCCGCCGGTGTGGCTGATCCTTTTGTCGCAAACGGTCCCTGAGGGGGTTGTTATCGATATGGAGGCTGATGGGTTGGATCATGATGGTCTTGCCCGTCGTTTGAGTTCCATGACATTCAGCCGGGTCGTTATTTTGGCCACAGGTTCGCATCCTTCGGCGCATATCCAGCAGGCGCAAGCGGCACTGGCCCTGAAGACGTTTCTCGTAGCAACTTTTTCTGTTCCGGTCGATGTTTATGATCATTTGCCTTTCGATCCTGCCTCCGTGGGTGCGATCGACTGGACGCGCGTGCCTCTGGAGAAATACCGGACCCACAACTGGCATGGCTGGGGATCGGCGGATCGTTCTTATGGCGCGACATTCACAAGCATTTCATGCCCGTTCACGTGCGATTTCTGCTGTGTGCGCGATTTCTACGGGTCAGGATACAGGCAGAGGCCGCCTGAGCATATTGTTGCGGATATCCGTGCCCTTGTAACACGCGGCATCACGCATATCAAGATGATGGATGAACTTTTTGCGATCGATAATCCGGGTGTTCGTGCGGTTTGCGATCAGCTTGCGGCCAGCGGCCTCGGAGAGAAGATCAACATCTGGGCCTATGCCCGCATTGATACTGTTAATGAAGACCTTTTAAAAAAGATGCGTGCGGCCGGTGTGCGTTGGCTGGCTTACGGGATCGAGTCTGGAAATGAGCAGATCCGGGCGGGGGTGACCAAAGGAAAATTCACCAATGCCCGTGTGCGCGAGGTCGTGGCCATGACCCATGCGGCCGGCATTCATGTTCTTGGGAATTTCATGTTCGGTTTCTGGGATGATGATCTAAATACGATGCGAGAGACCCTGGACTTTGCAAAAGAACTGGGGCTTGAATGTGTGAATTTCTACTGTATGAGCGTTTACAAAGGCAGCAAGCTTTATGACGAGATGACGGCCCGGGGCGTGGATCTTCCCTCAACAGGGGAGGAGTACGCGCAAATGAGCCCGAAGTTCAAACCTGTGCCGACGGCAAAGGTTGCGGGTCATGAGGTGCTTAAGTTCAGGGATGCGGCGTTCATAGAATATTTTACCGCCGAGAAATATTTATCGATGATGGAAAGAACATTTGGGCGTTCTGTGGCGGATGAGATCCAGGCCATGACCGCCATTGACCTCAGGGAGAGATCATGATCATAAGTCGGACCCCTTTTCGCATATCATTCTTTGGCGGCGGCACGGATTATCCGGGTTGGTTCAAGGATCATCCGGGTGCAGTCCTTGCGACGAGCATTGATAAATACTGTTATATTACCGCGCGTTATCTGCCGCCATTCTTTGATCATCGCTCGCGTATTATTTATTCCAAGATGGAACATGTTCAGGGTGTGGATGAGATCGATCATCCTGCGGTGCGTGAGACCCTGAGGTTCCTCGATATCCATAAAGGGATCGAGATCCATCATGATGGAGACCTCCCGGCGCGTACAGGGTTGGGCTCAAGCTCGTCATTTACCGTTGGTCTTCTCAATACGCTGCATGCTCTTAAAGGGATCATGCCGACGAAGGATCAGCTCGCTGAGGAGGCGATCCATATTGAGCAGGACATGATCCGCGAGAATGTCGGATGTCAGGACCAGGCCTTGGCAGCCCATGGCGGATTTTGTCATATCGAATTTGATAAGGCCGGGCATTTGCGCCTTCAGAAAGTGACGATATCGGAGGAACGGTCAGTCCTTTTGCAGGATCACATGATGCTTTTTTTTACGGGGCTTTCACGCACGGCCTCCGAGATCGCAGCGCATCAGGTGGCGAACATTCCGCGTTGTACGCATGAGCTTTCGTCCATGTACGAGATGGTGGGCGAGGGGCTCAAGTGTTTGAATGCGGCGGATTTTAAAGGTTTCGGAAGATTGCTTGATGAGAGCTGGCAGATCAAGCGCTCTCTCTCGGACAAAATATCTACGCCCGAGATCGATGCGATCTATGACCGGGCGATGAAGGCCGGAGCTTTGGGCGGAAAACTTTTAGGTGCCGGGGGCGGCGGCTTTGTGCTCATTTATGCGGAGCCTGACAAGAAACCGGCTGTGCGCAAGGCTCTGTCGAAGTTCCTTGAGATCCCGTTCAAGTTTGAAACATTGGGCAGTCAGATCATTTTTTATCAACCGAATTCAGGGGTTGTGGCATGAATGCAGACTTTTTGATCTTATGCGGCGGGTTGGGAACACGTTTGAAGGCTGTGACAGGGGATGCTCCCAAAGTCATGGCAGAGGTTCAGGGCGAGCCTTTTCTGGATTTTCTTCTCAGATATCTGATCAAACACGGGGCGAAACACGTGATCCTGTGTGCAGGTTACAAGGCCGAAGAGATCGTGGGGCATTATCAGGCCAAGTTCGGTCAGATCAAGATCGATTTTGCGGTTGAGAAAGAACCTTTGGGAACAGGCGGTGCGCTCAAGAACGGACTGCCTTTCGTGACGAGCGAGTATGTTTTTGGTCTTAACGGGGATTGTTTTACGCCGGTTGATTACGCCAAACTTCTGGCTTTTCATCAGCAAAAATCTGCGGCGGCGACCTTGGTCGGCGTACGCATCGAGGGCAATAAGGATTTCGGCACGCTTGTGATCAATGATAGCGATGAGATCCTGGCTTTCAAGGAGAAGTTTGAGACCCAGGATGTGCAGTATATCAGCGCGGGGATCTATTGTTTCAACACGCGCGTTTTTGATCTGATGCCGGTGGGGAAATTCTCGATCGAATACGATTTCTTTCCGAAAATGATCGGCCGGAAATTTTTTGGTTATAAATTGGATGCACCTTTCATCGATATCGGAACGCCCGAGCGTTTTGCATGGGCAAGCCAGCATTTGAACGAAATGCTGAAATAATTTTGTAGGGGCGGGCCCCTGTGCCCGCCCGAATGAGGATAATAATGAATCACGGCCAGGAATCCAGAAAAGCAAATTACAAAGTCCCCTTCGGGACCGTTTC
>JFJP01012362.1_pt1 | contig 12011 bp, 9 predicted proteins | sample 431651 | NCBI WGS metagenome assembly JFJP01 (sample SAMN02602958, study PRJNA72255) | Microbial mat metagenome, whole genome shotgun sequencing project. | biome: fresh water; feature: sink hole; material: water; isolation source: purple microbial (photo- and chemosynthetic) mats found in... | reverse complement strand
TTTTTCGCCCGCTGTTGAGAATGCCAATCTCCTGCGGAGTCATGCCCTGCTCCAACAAAAATTCACGCTTCGGCTTGAGCGCGCCTGTCGGACAAACGGCAACACATTGACCACACAGCACGCATGAAGTTTCAGGAATTGACCTGTCATAAAATGTGCCGACCTGCGTTTCAAATCCGCGCCCGCTGAAGTTAATGGCGAAGGTGTATTGGGCATCTTCCGCGCAAACCTGCACACAGCGCCAGCACAGCAAACACTTTGAGTAATCGCGGATAAACATCGGGTTGTCGTCTTTCACCTCAGCCTCGCGGCGTTCTGCGTTTGGAAAACGATCAGGCTGCGCGTCGTAGTCTTTCATCATTTTTTGGATTTCTGGCGACTCAGACGCGCGCACGGATGACTTTCGCGCTTCGCGTCTGCACCTTCATCTGGTTCGCCGCCCTGACGATGCAAGCAGGCTGGAGCATTCGCATCCCGTCCACTTCAACCACGCAAATTCGGCAAAGCGCATTCGCCGTGGTCGCTTTGTAAAAACAGATGGTGGGAATATCAATTCCGTTCTCACGCGCGGCTTCAAGTAATGTTTTATTTTCATCCACCGTTATTTCTTTTCCATCCATCAAGAATGTGATTGTCATAAGTTCACCTTCATTTTCGTCAAAAGTTGAAAGTCAAAAGTCCTGCCTATTTTTTTATTGCCTTTTACTGACCTTAGACGTTTGACTTTTGACATTCGACAAAAATCTCCGGCCAAATCTTCATCGCCGATAGCACCGCGCTTGCCGCTGTTTGACCCAAGCCGCACAGGCTTGCATCTGTCATCGTCCAGCCAATATCTTGCAGACGGGCAAAATCATCAGACAGAGTCTCTCGTTTTGCTACGCGCTCCAGAATTTCCATTTGACGCTGTGTGCCTAGTTGGCAGGGATAACATTTTCCACAGGATTCATGCACAAAGAATTTCCCCAACCGCTTCAACACATCACGGATGTCGCGAGTCTCGTCGAAGACCATCACAACACCAGAGCCAAGCGGAAGTCCCGCCGCGCGCAAATCTTCAAACGTAAGTTTCACATCCAAATGTTCGGATGTGGCAAACGCTCCCGCCGCGCCACCAAACAAGACTGCCTTAATGGATTTTTTACCAGCAACCCCGCCTGCCATGTTCAATAGTTCGCGCAAGGTGACGCCAAACGGAACTTCATACAAACCTGGCTTTGCAACATCACCGGAGACACAAAATAACTTTGGTCCAGGCGACATTTCCGTGCCAATCTTGCGGTACTCAGCCGCACCCTTTGAAATAATGAGCGGCAGGTTGCAAAGCGTTTCCACATTATTAATGACGGTGGGTTTATCAAACAAGCCATTGGTCGTCGGGAAGGGCGGCTTCACTCGCGGAAAACCGCGCTTCCCTTCGATCGATTCAAACAGCGCGGTCTCCTCGCCACAAATATAGGCACCAGCGCCGACGCGGATTTCAATATCAAAATGTTTGCCGAGGAAGCCGGCAACACGCGCTTCGTCCAAGGCGTTTTCAAGAACTGGAACAATATACGGATACTCGCCGCGAATATAAATATAGCCTTTGCCCGCGCCAATGGCGTACGCGGCAATACACATGCCTTCAATAATACGATGCGGATCATCAAGCAATAAAACCCGATCTTTGAATGTACCCGGCTCGGACTCATCAGCATTGCAGACGATATATTTTTGATCGGCTTGAGTCTTTGCTGCGCCGCCCCACTTAATTCCCGTTGGGAATGCCGCGCCGCCGCGTCCAACCAAACCTGAGGCTTTATCTGTTTCTGCAATGACTTCTTCGGGAGGCATGTCCAGCGCTTTTTTGTAGGCACTGTATTCACCATAGTTGGCAAGCGTAGTTGTGCCGTTGCCACAATTGGCGGTCAACTCGCGGATTGAGCCATAGACCGCAGACAATGGACGGTGGTTTTCGCTTACGCCATCGCCTACCGTTGATTGCCCATCGTCCATGATCCATACTGCGGGAGCATGTTCACAAAGCCCCAGGCATGGACTCGACTCGATGGTTAGTGACAGGTCACGGGTGGTCTGACCCGGCTCCACATCATAATGACGACAAAGGTGATTCAATATATCATCGCCGCCCTTGAGCGCGCACGCTTGATCTGTGCAGACGCGAATGATGCGCCTGCCGACAGGTTCGTTATAAAAGAGGGAATAAAATTCGATCACGCCATGCACATCTGCCAGCGGCACATGCAAAACCTTCGCAACTTCAGCGGCAACTTCCTGCGGAAGCCAGCCGTAGATTTTTTGCGCGGCATGAAGCGCGGGCAATAACCCCGAACGCCCAAGTGGAATATAAGATTCAAGTGCGGGTTTTAACAGGGAGAGGTTAATTTCAGACATGGATACTCCAATATGCCGAGTATAACCGAAAGGATTTTTTGCAGTACCGCATAACTTACTATGAACAATTTTTTTGCCACTAATTTCACGAATTTTCGCTGATTTTTTAGTTCAATTCGCGTGAATCAGCGAAATTCGCGGCTGAGGTCTGGGTGACGCATAATAGTCAAATAGCAAGTTACGCTCCATTGCCATTTTTTTGATGAAGAAGCCCTGACTTTGCTTTGGTTACAATTATCGTGATGAAAATAACTTCCAAAACCCAGCCTAATTATATATAATATATAATCATGGCTGTGAACTTGGAAAAAGAACTTACCCACAAACCGCTTAAAGAAGAAATTTACGATGCGCTTCATCGTCAAATTATCGCGGGCAAATACACGCCAGGCGATTGGCTGCGACAGGACGACATTGCCACCCAAATGGGAGTGAGCATGACGCCGGTACGCGAGGCGCTGGACCTTTTGGTTTCCACAGGTCTTGCCGAACGCGTGCCGTATCGCGGAGTGCGTGTGCGTGAAATGTCGGCAAAAGACATAGCAGACGCGTATGGTTTGAGACTGATTCTCGAAGCGCTAACCGCTCGCGAGGCTGCGATGCACATTACGCCAGAACAGATTTCCAACCTCGAAAAAATAATGGCTGAGATGAAGAAGCATGTCAAATTAAATGAGATGCCCCAGGAACGGCAGTTAAGCCGTGAATTCCACTCAGTGATCGCCGAAGCCTCAGGCAACAGCCTGCTGATCAAGTTATACGCTGTGGTTGCAAACGCATTTCCCGACTGGTTGTTGTATGAAGCGGTATTTCGTAACCCCGAATTGCTTGCAAGCAGCGTAGCCCAAACCTACGAAGAACATACAGCGATCATAGACGCGATTATCAAAGGTGACGCTGAAAAAGCCGCACAAAATTCCATTGAACATGTTTTAGATTCTGGAAAATGGCTGGAAGAATACCTTAACATCCCTGCGGAATTGTTAAGAGAAAAAGAAGAACTTGCAATATTCATGAACCGAAAATCAAAATAGGAGGCAGTATGTTAGAAGAACTGTATAAAGAGATGGCGCAAAGCATTATTGATGGAGACTCAGATATCTCCGCTGAACTTGCGCAGAAAGCCGTCGAATTGAAAATGCACCCATTGGATGCAATCACAAATGGTTTTGTGGTCGGCGTGACCTACATCGGCGATCAATTTGGAAAAGGCGAAGCATTCCTACCCGAACTGGTCATGGCTGGCGAGGCGATGAAAGCCGCCATTGCTGTGCTGGAGCCTGAATTGTTGAAACTTGGCGAATCCCGCGAAATGCTGGGGCGTGTTGTCCTCGCCACCGTGGAAGGCGATATTCACGAGATCGGCAAAACACTCGTTGGCACCATGTTAAGCGCCTCGGGATTTGAAGTAATTGACCTCGGTGTTGATCAACCCGCAGACAAGATCATCGGCAAGGCGCTTGAAGTAAACGCAAACCTGATCGGCATGAGCGCATTATTAACCACAACCATGGTGCGCCAGCGCGAAGTGATTGAAGAACTTGATAAGGAAGGCTTGCGCCCACGCATCAAAGTGATGGTCGGCGGCGCGCCAATCACAAAAGACTGGGTTGATAAGATCAAAGCCGACGGCTACTCTGAAGACGCAATCGGCGCGGTAAAGGTCGCAAAACAATTGGTTGGAAAAGAATAATACGTATTGCGTGTTTCCGCGTTTGAAACAGAAAGCGGATTTCGGGAGGGCTTATGTCTAAAAATATAAAAACAATCAGCAATCCAAAAATTAAATTGGAAGTGCTGACGCAAGATGATGTAAAGAAAATTCACGAAGCCACTTTGCAGATCATTGAAAAAGTCGGCGTGAGATTCCCATCCAAGCGCGCGTTGGAAATTTGGGCAGCCAACGGCGCAGACGTGGACTATGAAAAAAAGATCGTGCGCGTCAAGCCGCAGATCATCGAAGATGCGATCAAAAAAGCCCCGCCTGCCTATAAACTCGCGGCGCGTGATCCGCAGCAGGATTTGCAACTTGACGGAAACCATGTCAACCTCGGCACTGACGGCTGCGGCGTGGAAATATTGGACATCAACACCGGCGAGAAGCGCACCTCATGCTTGCAGGATGTGCGTGATATTGCGCGCGTGGCAGACGCGACCGAAGAAGTTGCATTCCATTGGGTTTCGCTCTCGGCGCAAGATACGCCCGTCGAATCACGCGGACTACATGAACTGAAAGCCGTTTGGGAAAATTCCACCAAACACGTACAGACCGAATCGGTTTACAACGTGGAAGAAGCCAAAGCCGCAATCGAAATGGCCGCGATCCTGGCTGGCGGCAAAGGCAACATCCGCGAGCGCCCCATGCTTTCGCTGATGCAATGCACCGCTCCCCCGCTCGGACACGACGGCGGAAGTTTGGATGCCGCGCTGCTCGCCGCAGAAGTTGGAATCCCAACTGGTTTTATGACCATGGCGGCTTGCGCCACCACTGGACCAATCACTCTGGCGGGCGATCTTGCAGTCGGCAATGCGGAAGTGATTGCGGGAACGGCGCTTTTGCAACTCGCCTTCCCCGGCGCGCCCGTCTTTTACGCCGCCGCGCAAACCGCCTCTGATTTGCGAAATGGATCATACACGGGCGGCGGGCCCGAAGATTTCCTCTTCGGCGCAGCGACCAACATCCTCGCAGATTTCTACAACATCCCGCTTTCAATGGGCGCATTCGCCACAGGCGCGAAGGAACCCAACTGGCAGGCCGGCCTCGAAGGCGGACTTTCCAGTTTTATGGCAAGCGTGGTCATGTCAGACATGCTGCTTGGGTGCGGATTCCTGCACGGCAGCCGCATCTGGTCTTTTGCAGAAATGATGATGGACTGCGAAATCTTCTCCATCGTTCACAAGATGATGCAAGGCATCGTCGTCAACGAAGAGACTCTTGCAATGGATGCGATTGCGGCAGTTGGACCCGGCGGACATTATCTCGGTCAAAAACATACCCGCAAACACATGCGCGAATTATTCATGCCGCAATTCATGGATCGCCGCCCCTACTCGGAATGGGAAACCAAGAAAGACGACGCCCGTGATTGGGCGCTTGCAAAAGCGCGCAAGACCTTGAAAGAACATCAACCCGACCCATTGGACGCCAAGATCAGCGCAGAGTTCGAGAAAATTATCAAGTCTGTTGAAAAGAAGTAATAAGTGACGAGTATGCAATTTCCCGCTTTTTACTTATTACTTTTTACTCATTACTTATTTCTCCCACCCAAAGGTGACCCATGCAACCAAGACTATCTCTTCTTACTCAAGATTTGATCGAACGCATTATTGACGAGGCTTATCAGTTATTGCTCAAGCCCGGCATCAAAGTGCAAAACGAAGAAGCACGAAAACTTTTATTCGATGCGGGCGCGCAGGTGGACGAAGAAACACAGGTCGTCAGGATTCCCGCGCAAATTGCCAAAGCCGCGCTCAATACCGTCCCGCGCACCTTTCAGCTTTTTGATTATGACGGCAACCCTACAGTTGAATACGGCGGCGACACAGTTCAATTTGACCCAGGCTCGTCAGGCATCAGCGTACTTGACCCTGACACACTCGAGCAGAAGACCGCCGAAACCGCAGACCTGATCCGCCTGCTAAAAGTAACGGAACAACTCCCACAGTACGACGCGCAATCCACCGCTGTGGTTTGTCACGACGTTCCAAAAGAAATTCACGACCTGTACCGCCTGTATCTTGTTTTGCTTCATTCAAAAAAGCCAATTGTCACAGGCGCATTCAGCAACAAAACCGTGCAATTCATGATCGACATGCTCGCCATCATGTCTGGCGGCGCGGATAACTTGCGCACAAAACCACGCGCAGTCTTTGATGTTTGCCCATCGCCTCCGCTGATTTGGTCTAATTTTGGGTCGGGCAACCTGATGGTCTTGGCACGCATGGGCGTCCCCGCCGAGATCGTGTCCATGCCTCTGGCGGGCGCGGCGGCTCCAGTTACATTGCTTGGCGCGGTCACACAACACGCGGCGGAATGTATCTCGGGCATCACCATTCATCAACTGGCTCATGCCGGCTCGCCCATCGTATGGGGCGGCGCTCCCGCCATCTTTGACATGCGAAAAGGCGGCACGCCCATGGGCGCAATCGAAACCGCCATGATCGACTCTTCATACGCCCAGGTTGGAAAATATCTCGGCATACCCACACATGCCTACATGGGCGCAACCGATTCCAAACGGCTGGATATGCAGGCAGGCATTGAAAGCGGCATCACCGCCATGATCGGCGCGTTGAGCGGCATCAACATGATCTCAGGATCCGGCATGTTGGACTTCCTCCTTTGCCACAGCGCGGAAAAACTGGTCATCGACGCGGAAGGCGTGGCAATGGCACAGCGCATGTTGCAAGGCATGAAGATCCACACCGAAACGCTTGCCACGGGCTTTTACGAAGGCGTCAACTTCAAAGGCGGCGACTTCCTCAAACAAAAGATCACCATGCAACTCTTCCAAAAAGAGCAGAACATGCCGAGCGCAATCATTGACCGCGACTCGATTCGCGGCTGGAAAGCGAACGGATCACTAGACACGTTTGACCGCGCAAAAATTCGAGTAAAGGAATTGCTCGCATCCTACCGCCGCCCCGAGCTTGATCCTGACCAAGTGAGTCGACTCCACGCTTTTGTGCTTGACCTTTCCAAACAGGCAGGCGTTGAGACTCTGCCCATCATCGAAGATTACGAACCCGCATAATAAAGCAGGTCACGCTTTAAGCGTGGCAAAATAACCCCGAAGGCGGCGCATGAAAGAATATGTCACCCCTTCGGGGTTATTTCATCCCTATTAAATTCCCAAAAAGGGTATTATCAGCAACGATCAAATACTTGAACCTACACGGGAGCTGATATGATGTTGATAATTGAAAAAATTGGCAGGCTGGGGACTACAATTTTTATTACCCTGACATCTGTTATTTTCACCCAGATCATCAGATCGTCAATTCTCTTGCTGATAAACAGCGACACAACCGACTCTGGCAGAATATCGTCTTTTATTTCGCCTTTAATTCTGGCTCCAATTTTCTCATGGTTTTTTATCGGACAACTTTTTAAAGTAAATGAATTGGAAAAACAAATGCGCGAGTTAGCCGCTTATGACTCCATGACAAATTTATACAACAGAGGTTCGTGCCTGCTTGCTCTGGAAAACACCATGCGCCAAGCCAAAAGGAGTCAAACTGATCTGGTAATTCTATATATTGACATTGACCATTTCAAGAATATTAATGACGCTCACGGTCATGATGTTGGAGATATTGTAATAAGACATTTCGCCAATTACCTGAAAAAATCTTTAAGGGAAAGCGACATTATAGGCAGAATCGGCGGTGAGGAATTTCTCGTGGGGCTCCCCGGTTTGAGTTTGGAAAACGGAGCAATCGTGGCAGAAAAACTGAGAAAAGGCGTGATGGATGATTCAATCATAATAAACGACGATACAATCATCCATACAACCATCAGCATCGGCGTATCCATCTATCATTACGCTGAAGAAATAAACTCACGAGAAATTCTAAAAAAGGCTGATAGCGCATTATATGACGCAAAAATAGCGGTCGCAACAGGGTTTGCTTTCATTAGATATTTTCACTTCGGCTTTTAACCATTCAAAATTAGGGTACAACAAAAACATGCTCAACCTCACTCAACTCCTGCGCGTCCCTCATGTAGATAGCGGATTAAAGTTTGACATCTCACCCGACGGGCAGAGGTTGGTTTTTTCGTGGAATAAAACGGGGAAATGGGAACTCTACGAAATGTCTTTGCGAGGGCGCACTTCGCCCGAAGCAATCTCCAGCCTTGGAGAAGATTGCCACGTCGGGGAGAGCACCCTCCTCGCAACGACAAGCCAAGGCGCTAAATTTGCGCCAACGTTTTCGCCCGACGGGAAATATCTTGCCTTTGCGTTGGATGTGGATGGGAGTGAATCGTATCAAATTGTCGTCCACGAGTTCGAGAGCAAGACCTCGACCAATCTCACGCCCCGAATTGCTTACGCGCATCAGCCAAATATCACATGGTCAGCAGATGGAAAAATGCTGGCTGTGCTTTCTGACAAGCACGGCCAATTTGCCTTGCACCTGCTCCCTGTTGATGTTGATGCGGACCCGGGACGCATGATAAAAAATGTATTCCACCCCTGCTGGGATGCGAAGTGGTCGCCTGACGGGCAATGGATTGCAATTGAGGCTGAGTCAACGGCGAGCGACCGAAGCATTTATGTGATGCCGGTCAATCGTCCGCGCAAAACGGGCAAAGGCAAGCCGACGAAAATCCCCACCACTCAACTAAAGATCAACGATCAACTATTAAACGCGCAACATCCCGCGTGGTCGCCTGATTCAAAATTTTTGGCGTTCTCTGGCGAAAACGGCGAATGGCACGACATTGGATTGTTCAATGTTGAGACTCAGGAAATTACATGGGTCAACGAATCCGCTGGCGATGATACACAGCCTGCGTGGTCGCGGAGCGGGGAATTAATCGGCTGGGTACATGCTGAAGGGGCGCAAACCAGTTTTCGATTTAGGGATGGAAGCGGCGTCATTCATGAGAAAAAAGTCGGGGCGGGAGTCCACTATTTTCCGCAGTTCACTGCCGATGGCGTTGTAATTCTGTATGAAGATACAAGCCATCCGTGCGACTTGTGGAAAATCAATCTCGAAGATGATTCGATTCAACAATTAACAAATTCACTCCCTGATGAGCTGCGCGGTGCGGAATTCGTTCAGCCCGAGGAAGTTTGGTATGCAAGCAAAGATGGGACGCAAGTGCCTGCGTTGTTATATCGCACAAAAGACAGCACGCGCGCGGTGATTGATATTCACGGCGGTCCAAACTGGCTGTTTCAATTTTTATGGCAGCCGCTGATCAGCCACATGGTTTCGCGCGGCTGGACGGTGCTTGCGCCCAATTATCGCGGATCAACGGGCTACGGCAAAAAATGGCAAAACGCAAGCCGCTACAATATGGGCGGCGTGGATACCGACGACTGCGCGGCTGGCGCGAAATATTTAGTCGAGAATGGTCTTGCACATAAAATTGCGGTAACAGGCAGAAGTCACGGCGGTTATTTGACGATGACTTGCATGACGATGTATCCTGAATTATGGGCGGCGGGTTCGGCTGTTGTGCCGTTTTTGAACTGGATCAAGTCGCATAAAAATTCGCGGGAAGATTTACAACATTGGAATATCGAAAACATGGGCGACCCCGAAGACAACCGCGAGTTGTGGATTTCGCGCTCACCGTATTTCTTTTTGGATAAAGTGAATGCGCCTGTGCAAATGATTTGCGGCGGAAATGATCCGCGTTGTCCGGCATCTGAGTCAACAGATGCGCGTGATAAACTGGTTGAGTTTGGCAAGGAAGTTGAGTTGTTGATCTACAAAGATGAAGGACATTCGTTTTTGGATGTTGAAAACGTAATTGATTCAGAAGAAAAGGCTGTGGCGTTTTTGGCGAAGGCGTTGGAGCGCGTGATTGGAGATTAGTAATTGGTAATTAATAAGTCACCTTACGCACCTAAAGCGTGATTCCCTGAGCGGAGCGAAGGGTCTCTGCCTTGAAATAAGAGGTTCTTCGTTGCGCTCAGAACGACACTGCGTAAGGTGAGTTAATAAGAAGAGGATAAATTATGGATCGTTTGAATTTTTTATCGCAGGATGAAGTGAAATCCATTCACGAAACCACTTTGCGAATTCTCAGCGAAATTGGTTTCGTGTGGACTCATAAAGAAAGTTTGGATATTTTGACGGGCGCAGGTTGTACCATTAAAGGCAACCGCGTTTATTTTCCGCCTGAGTTGGTGGAAGACAGCATAAAAAAATCGGGAAAGAGAGCCACACTCACGGGACGCGGCGGAACGGTTAGAACACTTGGCGATGGAAATTTGTATTTCCATAATCTCGGCGGCGCGCGCGATGTATACGATGCAAAGACCGACTCACGCCGTTCGGCAGAAGAACGGGATGTGATTGACGCGACGCGCCTGCTCGATGCTTTGGAAAATTGCCACACAGTCACGCCGTTTTTCACTCCGCAAAATGTGTCGGGCGAGTTGATGTCTTTGTACATGTATCGGCATTCCATTCCGCATACGACCAAACCCTTGCAAGGTCCCGGGATTCAATTTGGATATGAAGTGAAGTACGCGCTTGAAATGGCGTCGGTCATTGGCGTGGAGCCGTCAGCGTTGACACTTTCACTGTCGCCTGTCAGCCCATTGACCATTCCCGATCACGAAGCGGAAGCCGTGATTCAAATGGCGAAAGCGGGCGTGGCATTCGCAACACTGCCCTGCCCCATCGGCGGCGCAACATCTCCGATGACGATGGCGGGAAGTCTGGCACAGCAAAACGCGGAGACACTTGCAATCGTTGTGCTGTCGCAGATCATCAACCCTGGCTTGCCCATTATTTATTGCGGACGGCTTGCCATGCTTGAACCGCGCACAGGATTGCTCTGGGGCGGACTCGAACTTGGCTTGGCATCTGCCGCAACGGTTCAACTTGGACATTATTATGGGTACTCGGTTAACGTGTACGGATTTTCAACAAACGCGCACACGCTGGAAGTTCAAAATGGATTTGAGCGCGGAATGAACGCGGCAATCCCCGCCCTGGCAGGGGCAGACGAACTCTCGGGCATTGGCGAAATGGAAGCGGGTGTGATGGGCTCATACGCGCAAATGGTTTTGGACAACGAACTGGCGGGGAATATTATCCGCTTGAGAAAAGGAGTTGTGGTCAACGAAGACACCCTTGCCTTTGAAGGAATTCTCAAAGCGATGGATGGCACGCGCAACTTCCTCGGACAAAAGCACACCATGAAGCATCTCAAGACCGAATTAAATCTCAGCGGAAAACTTGCCGAGCGTAACACCTGGGAATCGTGGGAGAGAAACGAACGCAAGGGCATGGCAGAACATGCCGCAGACGAAGCAGAGCGGATTTTGCGCGAGCATCAAGTCCCACCGCTGGAAGATCAGCAGGAAAAAGAGTTGAATGCGATTATGATGGCGGCAGAGAAAGAAGTGGTCAAGAGTAAGAAGTGAGAAGTAATAAGTAACGAGTTAGAAGTGATGAGAAAAAAGGAAAAAAATATGCTCAAACAAGCACACGGAATTTCAGAAGAGATCATTGAGTGGCGGCGCGATTTTCACATGCACCCCGAACTTGGATTCGACGTCCAGCGCACGGCGGGGATCGTTGCCACAGAGTTGGAAAAGATGGGGTACAGAGTCAGGCGCGGGGTTGGGAAAACCGGCGTGGTTGCGGATATTGGCGAAGGCGGCAAGATGGTCGCCATCCGCGCGGATATGGACGCACTGCCGCTCCAGGAATTAAACGAGATGGATTACGCATCCAAAATAAACGGTAAAATGCACGCCTGCGGACATGACTCGCATACCGCAATGGCTTTGGGTGCGGCGCAATTACTTACAAAAGAAAAATTCAACGGGCGGGTTCGCTTTTTATTTCAACCCAGCGAAGAATCTGCGGATGAGGAAGGCAAGAGCGGCGCGCAGCGTATGGTTGAAGACGGCGCAATG
>JFJP01006218.1_pt1 | contig 12012 bp, 1 predicted proteins | sample 431651 | NCBI WGS metagenome assembly JFJP01 (sample SAMN02602958, study PRJNA72255) | Microbial mat metagenome, whole genome shotgun sequencing project. | biome: fresh water; feature: sink hole; material: water; isolation source: purple microbial (photo- and chemosynthetic) mats found in... | reverse complement strand
TTCCCCACCGGCCACGTCCCCGGCCCGATGAGTCCACCCCCGGAAGAACGCAATCCCGATTATCCCTACACCCTGGATTTACGCCGGATGCGTGGCTGAGGAAATGAACCGAAGGGTCGCTGGCTTCGACTCCGCTCAGCCAGCGGCTCTCCCCACCCACCGCCAATCAACAATCGCCCTGCGCGGCCCATCCTCCAGAATCACCCGGCTGCTCGCCAGCACCGCCTCGAAGCTGCGCCCGTCGCGCAGATGCTCGGTGCGCTTCATAACGGGCTGCAAAAACAGTGCGGAGCGCCTCACTGACCCGCTTGCGGCGTCAGATAGCGGTAAATCCGCATTTTGACTTGATTATCCTGGGATTTTTCAAGAAGCTGCCGTAATGCTGCTGCGTTTTCCGGGTAGGTTTGCAAGGTGCTGCCGAGTAAGTTCACCAGCACGGCTTGGCCGCGCGCTTCTTCTACGCGCGGTAAATTCTGCCGCGCCCAGTTTAACGCCTGGCCGGTGGTGGGCATGTCTGCCAGGGTTTCCAGGGCTTTCACCCGCACTTTGGGCGAGGCTTCGCTGGCATATTGGCGGGTCAGCGCCAGTGCCGCATCGGCGCTGGGCATCTGGCGCAGGGCTTGATAACCGCTGATGCGCACCGCTTCATCCGTTGCGCTCAGATAGGGCACAACGTCTTTGAGCAAGGCGGGATTGGCGGTATTGCCGATGGCTTGCAAGGCCACGCTTTGCGCGTCGGCGGTATTCTGGGTGTCGTGCAGATAGGTTTGCAACTGGGTGGTCACTGCCGCGCGCGTGTCGGCATTTTCTTTGTTGGTATTGCCCAGCGCGCCGTAGGCCAGCAGGGACATGTTGCGCCATCCTGCGCTTTGCTGGGCAAGGTCTGGGTCAATCTCCAGATTTAACAGGTTTTGGGCTTGTTGCGCGGCGGTCGTTTCCTGGTAAAAATGCCACAGCGCCTCGGCGGTCGCTGTTTGCGGATTCTCAAAATCGCTGACATACAACAGCGCGCGGTAGCGGGTAATCGGTTGAAAACGCGGATCGCTCAAGACCTGCGTCACCGCTTGTTGCGCCTCAATGTGGCCGGCTTCGGTGAGCAGCCGCCATAAAATCAATTGGGTTTTTTCGTCAAAACGCTGGCGTTGGGTGTCGCGGTCGAGCGCATCCACCAACTCGAAACTCGCCTGGGGATGTGCGCGCAGATAATTGACCAGAAAGCGCTCCGGTAAGCGTCCGGCATTCGGCTGCGCCAGTTGTTTCATCAGTTCCAGATATTTATCCAGCGCGCCGTTCAAATCCAGTCCCTCGCCCATTTGATTCAGGCGCTCGTCGGTGGCGTAGTATTTGGAATTCAGATATTGCTGGCCGCGCAGGCCGGCCAGGACATCGGCAAACGTCGCCGGAAACAGGTCGTGGACATCCTTTTGAATTCGTTCCAGTTTGAACTGGTTGCTGGTTTTGCCGTGCGCGTGTCCATTGGCAAGAAACGTCACGGCTTCCTCGCCGGACAGGCTTTGCAGCCAGTCCTTTGCCACGCTCAGGGCACCGCTGTCTTGCAGCAGCAGGCTGGCCTGATAGCGGCTCTGGTCTATGCGGTTTTCCAGGCCGGGAAAAATCTGCTGCTGAAACATGCCCAGAAAGCGGCTGTGGCGGTAGGCAGTTTTGTGTTTTTCCACAGAAAGGGACGTGCCGCCGGATAAGATGCGGTATTCACCGGTATAGTCGCCCAGCGTGTCGCTTTCATCGCTGCGCCAGGCCGGGCTGGCTTGCTCGGAAAGCACGATTTGCAGGGAATTAAGCAGTGATTGAATAAATTGCCGGGATTCTTCCTGCATTCCCAGGGCAAAATCAAAACGGCTAAACTGGCCGCGTTCATCCATCAGAAAGACAAAGGGATAGTGCAAGCTATCCATATAAGCCGGGATTTTGCCATTGATTTTGTAGTCGAGTTCCATCAGAAACCCCGCCACCTGCCAGACATCCGTTTTCAGGGGATGGCGGTAATACTTCAGCGCCAATTCGCCATGCGTGGACAGCTCAATGCGTTGCCATTGCGCCGGTTGGGCTTCTTGCGGCGTTTGCCTGGAGTTGAGTGCCTGCTTGCCAATCGCGCTGATGAGAAAATTGTAATCCGCCTCGCTGCTGGCCTGCATTTCAAACTGATAAACCAGCGGTTGCTCCAGTTGCGGATGGAAACGCACGCGCAACGCAGCCGGCGCTGTTGGCGCGGGCGGCGGCACGGCAGGTTTGGCCTGCGCAGGCGGCACAGGCAGCGGCGCGACGGGCGCGATTGGCGGGGCGATCCAGGGACGCCAGAGCAACATCACCGCCGCCGCGCCCAGCGCGGCAGCAGGCCACCATTTGATAAGAGACATGGGACATTCCGGGGGGATGAGAAGAAAGATGCCATCTTTTGCAGAGATGGCATCTTTTGACAGGTCAGGGCGGCGAAATATACCACTTCTGCCGTAACACACCAGGATTGCAGGCGCTTACCTGCGGTGCTCTTGAGTTGCAGCAAGCTATATGGCGAATTGGGAATCGGCACAAGCTGCCATTGCTGCATCGGCGGATTGGCACCGCAGCCGTGGAACCACAAGGTATTCCCTGCACCGTAACTGGTGGCGCAGGCCGGGGTGTCGGTGCGGCGGCTGGTCAGATAGCCGTCGCTGTCCAAGCGTAATTGCTGGGTGCTGTCGCCACTGGTGCAGGCGCTTTGCTTCAGCGAGCCGCCATCGCTGTCGCTCAGGCACACTGAAGAACCGCTGCGGATGGTGCCGGAAATGCTGTGCATCACCAACTCTTGCTTCAGTGCGCCCCAGAGGAATAGTAATTTGGCATCATGTCCGGTGTCTCGGTATTTCACCTGAACCGAATGCCAGCCGCCCTCGATTCTGTTAGCGCGCGTCTGTTGAGTGGTGCTGGCAGGCGCGATAAGCCACAGCGTGTTGTCTAAGCGCACTTCCAACTGGTCATCAACCAAATAGCTGAAATCATATTCCCCTTCGGCAAAATAAAACGCGCCCGACCAGATGGCGGAAAAATCTTTGGTCTTGATGCCTGGCAAGGTGCCATAGGCATCATAGGCAAAGACCAGCCCATCTTGACGCACGGTATCGGAAAAACTGCCGAGATTCCCAAACCAGTTTCCGCTGCCGAATTTTTCATCTTCAAAGATAAGGCCATGAAACTGTCCGCTGTATACCGGACGCCAGCCAAAGCGGTAAGCCGCCTCGCCGCCCAGTTCGCGATAATCCACCACCAGATGATGCGTCCCCGGCGTTTGCGGCGGAATCACGGTCATCAAGGTCTGATTGTCAGCGTTGCCATCCCAGTTGTCGAGAATAGGCTTGCCATCCAGCCAGATACGGATGCGGTTGTCGGCGTAGGCGAAGAATTCCAGCGCGTTGCTGCTGTCGGTGAAGGTGATTTCCCCCTCGTAGCGGACGGTGAAATCATCCGCGCCCATCGCTGGTGGCGCGCCGTTGCCATAATGAACCTCATCGCCGGTAAACATCACGCCCCGCCGGTCGGGAAACGCCACGTCCTCGGCTTTTTTCAGCTCTATTATCGTACTTAAACGCCGGCTGGTGCTGCCTCTGGCGGCGGGCGGGTCGCTCGGATTGGTCAGCAAACGGTCGAAATCCGCATTGGTATAGTAGGACACCCACAATTCATTGGCCGCCAACGGCTGGACTTTTTCCCAGTAGAACAACAACCGCCCGCTGCCGCCTTTGGTGTGCTTGAGGCGTATCACATGCGGTGCAGTGCTGGCTCCGGTGTCGCCGGCTGACAGATGAATCGGCTTGCTGCTGACCACATACCCTTGCGTCGAGCGGGTGATATTGTGCACTTGCACGCCATCCACCCAGGCTTGCAGCGTCTCATCGGCTACCGCATGGAAACGGTATACACCCGGCGCGAAATTAAACACCCCGGACCAGATGGATGAATCCGGCATGGCAGTGGAGTCAATGCGTGTGCCGGTGCTGGTGCGCGTCGGGTCTTGCACGCCGCCCACCCCGGCGTTTTCGCCGAAATTCTTGCCATTGAACGACACGCCGTGGAACATCCCGGCAGACACAGGCCGCCAGCCCAGCTTGAAGTTTGCGCTGACCGACACATCGCGATAATCCACCCGCAGTTGGTGAATGCCTGCCGACACCGGCACCACAATCATATTGCTGCGGTTGCGGGTATTTTCGCTCGCATTTTCCCAGCTATCCAACACGATAACCCCATCCAGCCAGACGCGGATGTAATCGTCGGCATAGCTGTAAAACTCATAAGTGCCGCTGGCATCGAATTCCACCGCGCCTTCATACCGCACGGAGAAATGGTCATAATCGAGTTCCATCCAAGTAATCGGCGGGTCTATTCCCCAATCATGCGAGATGCCTTTGAAAGGAATCGGCGTGGGGTCATTGGGATTGTTAAGCGTAAAGTCCTTCAGGTCTTCGGTACTGACACGCTTAGGCGTAGGCGGTGATACCGGATTGTTCATCACCGCAGACAGGTCTGTGGTGCCGCCCAGATCGACCTTGGCCTTCAGCAACTTATCAAACTCGCTGCTGGGATAAAACGCCGCCGTGAACTTGCCCGGTGTGCTGGTATTCACCCACGCTAGGTCAATCTGCGCGTGCGCAACCTTATCCACCATTTCCAGGGTGATTTTGTGCAGGCCCGCCGACAGATGCTTGGTGGCAGTATAGGCATACTTGCCTTGTTTGCTGGATGAAAACACCTCGTCGTCGTCAATGCGCATCCAGCCCATATCGTCTACATTGAGCAGGAAGGTGTAATCGCCTTCTTCAAAGTCAAACATGCCTTCCCAGCGCACCGCAAAATCGAGATTCGCCCCCGGCGGGCTTTCCAGCTCGTTCCAGTTCTGCACAAAATGCCCTTGCGCGTCGGCGCTGACAAAGCCCTCGCCCACGACCTTCTCTTCCGGTTTAGGACGCGAAGAAGTATTGAAATACTGCGCACGGAACGCATTGTGCGGCATCCAGGTCACGGCAATCTGGTCGGGCAGGCGCTTGACAGCATGGTCTATCCGCACGGTGTGCTCGCCTTCGCTCATGTTGGCCTGATACAAATGTTTTTCCACCACGCCGCGATGGTCATACCAGCCATAGCCCACATAGGGGTCAGTGCCGGTAAAGCCAAACTGGGTTTTGGGAGACCCCGCATAGCTCGTGTCGTCTATATACAGCGCGCTGTAATTATTAGTCGTGATTTCAAAGAAATACTCACTCGCCTTGAACGGAAACCGACCATTAGATTGCATCATGAAGTTATTTTCCGTGATGACCCCTTCTTTGGGGCCGGTCTGACTGGGCATGGTGCCCAGACTTGCGCCCGTTTTGGAGTCAATTATCGGTTTGTCCACATCCCAGCGGTATACCAGCGCAGGCGTCACCTCGCGGTATTTCACCACACCGGCTTTCTGCATGTCTTGTCCTGCCACCTGGCCGTTGGCAAAGGTGGTTTCAAATTGCAATTTCGGCGTGTTCCAGTAGAAATTCACTGAGGTATTGTTGGGATCGGTGTTTTCCCATTCGACGCTGACTCGGTGCAGACCACGCGGAATAGTCGAGGGCTGCATCGCCTGACCTTCCACGCCGTCGAAAATCACCTCGTCGTCGCCAAACTCGCCGTCGTCGTTTTTATCCACCTTCGCCGTCAGCTTGCCGCCGCCCTGGGTGTAGAAATTGAAATCATCGCCATAGAAGGTTTCAAAGCTGACTCCGCTGTCAGTGATTTCTTCGACCGTGTAATAACGCAAGCCCTCAAATTGGAACATGCCTTCCCAAGAAGCAAATTTAGGCGTAGGTGCATTTCCCCAATTGGCGAGGCTGATGGCCGCCATACGCCGCATCTCCATCGGCAGTGACAGGGTGCGCTCGTTTGCATCCTTGATATTCACCTTATATTCGTTGTAACTGCCGAGTGCGTAGAGCAACTGCGGCACGGTGGCGATGTTCATGCTCACGCCATCCCAGTTAGCAAACGTATATTTCCACAACATTTCAGTCGCAGCCTTGATAAACACATAGGCTTCGCCCGACAAAGATTCCAGCACTAAAGGCATGTCAAAGCGCAAAGCTGCCAATGGATAACTGGGCAAAATCTGCACACTGGGTTTAGCCGTCAGCGTTGCATCAATGACGGTCAGGCTAATCCCCACCCCGGCGTTGATGCCCACCACGTCAAAACTGCCTTCCAGATAGCCACTCGCGCTCAGATAAGGACCGGCAGCCAGCACTAGGTTGTTATTCGCCAGAAAATCTGCGGTGCCGCGCAACCCCCCCTCGAATTCAATGCCCACTTCCACCGCCAGCGGAATCGAGAACGTGGTCATAAAGCTGTATTTGTAACCAACCTGTTTGCTCTTAGAGAATTTTTCGCCGCCATCTTTGTCCTTGGTGCTAAAGATATTAAACGGACTCTTTGAGCAAGCGACCTGACAACTGTTATATTCCGAAGCGGCTTTGCCGAGCGGCGTGTTAGCAACGGCATCACGATTACTTTGGGTAATCCAGCCCTTCGTCTTGGGCGGCAATGTGCTTGCATCCAGATTTTGGGTGGCGTTATTAAACGCGCTCTCGCAGCCGCGCCCGCAACTGACACACTTCTCTTTCTGTGCATTGGTGCTGTTCTGTCCATTGGTGCTGCCCTCGCAGGATTTTCTCATCCGGTCCATCAGCTCATCTTTGAGGCTGAATACTTGTTGCCCCAGCATATTCACCACAAAATCCACCTGGCTGCCCGGGATATTATCAATATCGAAATCCAGCGTCGGTTCCACGCGCAGGATGTCGAACGGGTCTTTGTTCAGCAACTGCGCCCAGATGTTGCTCTTCAGTTCAAACTGAAACGCAGTGGGAATCGTCACGCCGTAAATCGTGTCGTTGCGGTAACTCATGACCGGCCCGAACTCATAGCCGGCCTTGACATTTTCAGGATTGCCGTCTTCGCCGTTGGCGACTGCGCACACCATCATGACCGGATATTTGGCATACGCCGACGAGCAGGATTCTTCTTCCTCATCTTCTGCTGTGCGTCGCCCATTGGCAGCCTTGTTGCCCGCCAGATACATGAGGGCTAAGGATTTGACGTTATCCGATTTATTGTCCTGCCATTCGACGATGCGGTTATCGGGGTCGAGGCTGACGATCAGATTCACTGGCGTGTCACTGATTTTCGCAGCCAGCGCGTCGTAAGCGGCGGCGTTCAGATAAAAATCATAGGTGCGACCTTGCTGATCCTGACGGAACAAGGCGGCGCAATGATCGGCAAAACCGCCGCCCGGTTGCTCTTCACTCACACAGTGTTTGGCATAGGTATACACGTCGCTCTTGACCAGCGCGCCCGACGCGCTCTTGCTGCGGAATGTCAGCGGATAGCGGGTGCCGCCGATGTCCAGCGCAAAGCGAATATCCACCGGTTCAACGGTATCCTGCGCCATAGACTCGACTTCCAGGCTCAACTGGAGGTCTTGGCGATCCGGCGCGCCCAGCAGGGTATCGTCGGGGCGTTGTGCTGGCAGCACAAAGGCATTGCTGGTCAGGCCGGTGTACAGAATCCGCAGATTTGGCTTGTCAGGATTGCCGATAATCATGCTGCCCGGCGACATCAGGTTATTGCTCAGGTCTGTCACGGCTTCGCCTTGCGTGCCGGTGTTTTCGGAGACCAGTTTGAACACCACCGCATAAGTGCCTTGCGGAATCTGCGGCACGATGAAGCTGTGTTCCACATGCGCGCTGCGCGTGTCGTTGCTGTAGCCAATCGTGGTGCGCATATCGTTCTGGCTGGTGACCAGCGGCTGGGTTTCCGCGCCGCCGTGGCCGATTTTTTCGATGCGCACGGTTGCCAGCGTGTAATCCGGCTCAAAGCCGTCCAGATTCAGGTCGGTGGCGTTACCTTCCAGTTTCTTCAGATACACCACGACATCGGTGTTGTATTTCGGCTCAGTGGTGTCAATGTCGAATTTCAGCGTGGTTGACATGCCGGATTCGGCTTTGTCTTCCACCCACACCTGGCTGAACTTAATATCGCCCAGGCTGAAAGCCGGCAGATAGGTGTCGTCGCCGACTTGATCCGTCACGGCCTGGCCCTGGCTGGCTTCAAAACGAATCGGCAGCGGCACGCCGGTGGGAATGGTCAGGCGGAAGCGTCCTTGCGCATCCGAGGTGGCAGTGGTCAGGGTGTTGTTCTGGCCGTCTATCGCGCTGACGGTGGTAAACGGCAAAGGCCGCCCGGCTTCGTCTTGCACCACGCCTTCCTGGATATAGGCTTCCGTGGTGGCAAAGAAACTTTGCTGGCCTTGATTGCGGGCATAGACAAACAGGTCATAGCCGCCCTGGCTTTGCGGACGTTTGGAATGGAACAGGAGATATTGCCCATCGCGGTACAGTGACGGATCGCTGTCCTCGAACGCGCTGTTCAGGCCGGGCAAGAACAACGCCTCGTTGTTGTCGCGGTCAATCACATAAATATCGCGTCCCATGTGCGCCATCTGCCAGTCGCGCAAATCGGTCTGGAAGGCCAGATAGCGCCCTTCCGGGCTGAGTGCCGGGGCGCTGCTTTCCTTGAAGGCCAGCGAATGGTTGATCCAGTTGGGTAAGGTCAGCAGGCTTTGCGCGCTCAGGTCATACAGGAACACGTCGGTGTTACCGAAGTTATCCGGGCGGCTTTGTCCCTGGAAAGCCAACAGATTGCCGCTCAGGCTGGGGAAGAGTTCATTGCCGCTGGAACTGGTCAGGCCGGGCGGAATCGTCAGGGCTTGCTTGGCGGACAGGTCATACAAATGCAACTTGAGTGAGCAGCCTTCTGTGGCGCTGGCGTCAGGATCGCAGCGGAAAAATGCCAAGCGCGCGGCGCTGTCGTCTATATACGGCGCTTCCTCGTCGCCGTCGCTATTCAGGCCGGGCAGGTCAACATAGGCATCGGCGAGGGTGTCGAACACGAACACGTCCTCGCTGTCGCCGCTTGCGGCAACAGATTCAAACGCAATATAGCGGCAATCGGCGCTGATCGAGGGATGCAGGAGTTCGCCGTCAAGGCTGCTGTTCAGGGTGTCCAGCGTATCCAGCCCCTGTTGTACCCGGTACAAATAGACTTCCCAGTAACCTTTGCGGTTGGTTTGAAACACAAACCCCTGATCACAGAAATCGCCGAGCATTTCATCTGCCGGCGTATTGATGCCTGCCGGCAGTTGCACAAAATACGGCGGCAATGCGGTGTCCGCCGTGCTGCCCGACGAGGCTGCCGGCAGATCGCGCCGGTCTATCACCGCCACATTACCGCGCGGCCCGCCCGACGCCCGGCTCAGGCTGTCATAGGCAATCACCCAGTGCTGCCAATACTTCAGCCCCAGCACCAGTTTATACGGGCTGACGCTGCCTTCCGGGTCTTGAAGCGAGCTGAGATCAACGACTTTGATATTTTCAACCGGAATCGGCGGCAACACCTGCTCTGCCAGCGACCATTGGAAATACACATGCAAAGACAGCGCGGTGATCCCGCCCCAACTTGCGCTGGCAGCGTTATAACCCAATTCTGCGGCAGTGCCGGTATCCAGCAAGACCGCATCAGTCAGAACCGTGCTGGGCAACAGGCGGAATTGTTCAGTTTGTTGGGCGTCGGTGGACAACCATCCCGCCAAGCCCAAATCCCCATAAAAATCGCCGCTCAATTCCTGGCCGTCATAAAACACCCGTTCCTGGTTTGCCGATAACATGAGCGGCATTTTGCCCAGGCTCAAACCCGCCTGGCCGGCGGGATCGGGATTTAATTCCAGCATACTGACCGGCAGCACCGGATCAAGCGCCGCGCTGCCATCATCCATTGCGCTGTAACGCAGGCCGAATACGCCATCAATGCCCTCCAGGGTTTCGCCCAGGCGCGCGGCATAGTCGCTGCTCTTGACCAGGCCCACTGTACGCTCGAACGCGCCGCGCCCCGGCAGGGTTAGCGTGGTCTTGCCGACCTTGCCCAGCAATACCGCGCCGCCGGGCAGCGTCCAGTTAAAAGCTTCGTCGGTCAGGCTGCCGGCAAAGGGCTGGCTGAGTTTATCCTGGAACAGCACAATGCCGCGCGTACCGGTATCTAACAGTAAATTCAATGTCTTGCCGCCCAGTTGCGCCTGCACCACCAAGCGCCCTGCCGGTGTTTTGGCAAGCGGGAAGTCAGTGGGCGAGACATTGGTAGCGGGGAGGCTTTGCGCGTAATCGTTCAGGCGATACAGATAAATATCGCTGCTGCCCTGACCGCCGGCGCGCTCGGAATGGAACACTAGCCATTCGCCATCGCCGGAAAACTGCGGCGCGCCATCCAGATTGCTGGCGTTCAGGCCAGGCAGCGCACGTTGCAGGCCGCTGTCGCTGGTGACCACCACATCGAAGCCGTCTGCGCCGAGCAGGGGCGATTGCTTGTTGCTCTGGAACGCAATCAGCGCGCCGTCCGGGCTGAGGGCTGGCACACCTTTGCGCACCTGCGCTTCCACCGCAAAATCAGTGGCGGCGTCCAGAAAAGTCTTATCCGTCAAATCATAAAGTTGAATACTGCCGTTGCGCTCGAAAACCAGCAAACTGCCGTCGGCGCTTAAATTGGGGTTGTTTTCCGCGCCACCGCTGTGCAGGCCGGGCAAATCCACAAACTGGTTGGTGCGGATGTCGTACACCCGGATTTCTGCCTGGCCGTTTGTCAGGTTTTCGGTGGTATAGGCCAGATAATGCAGGTCGCGGCTGAGGGACGGATTGCGCTCGTGTTGGTTGGGGCTGCTGAAGGCCGGCAGCGGAATCAAAAACCGCGCGGTGAGGTCGTAGACGTATAAATCATATTGCCCGGCGCGGTTGGAATGAAAAGTCAGGTAGCTGCCATCATCGCTCAACACCGGATGGCCGTCGTCGGCGGCGCTGTTGAGTCCTGGCAACGTGACCAAGCCCTGGCCGGCCTGCCAGAGATACACATCGTTGCCGCCCACGCCGTCCGGGCGGTCGGCTTCAAACGCGATGCGCTGGCCGCTGTGATCTAACGAGGGAAAACGCTCGTCGCCAAAGCTGTTGAGGCCAGAGACATCGGCATATCTGCCATTCACCGAGGCAGGCGGCACGACGGCCTGAATGTCGTTGAGTTGGCTGCGCGCCAGCATCATGAGCGTGCCATCCGGGCCGCCGCTGGCGTAATGGGTGAAAGAGAAGCCGACCACATAATTCTGCCAGTGGGAAATGCCCAAGACCGCCTCGAACGCTGCGCCCATTTCACGGTAAGGCGCAACGCTGATGTCGCTGGTTTTGAACCTGGGCAGGGTCAGGGTGTCGTAGGGCGCGGTGAAACTGAGTTCGATGTCTGCGGTTTTCCAACGCTGGGTGGCGGCATCATAGCCAAGCTGGGCGGCAACGGCGCTGTCCAGCACCAGTTTGCTGACTGCGCCGGTGTCCAGCAGCACATCTAAATCCGGCCCATCGACCTTGCCAACGCTGCTTTGCGCGCGGAAAGGCACTTGTAAATCTGCGTAACTGCGGTTGAACTTATCTGTGCTGTCCTGGTGCGCCAGGGTTTTGGCTTTGAACACCCGGCGCGGGTCAACCTGGTCTAGGGTCGGCATTGTGCCAAAGCTCAGGGTCGCCAGGCCGGACGGCGGGACATCCAGTTCAAAGCGGTTGACCGCTGGCAGCAGCGCGCTTAGGGGCGCATCCAGCGCGACGTGGTCTTGTTTGAAGGTTAAGCCTTCGGTGCGGCGCAGACCGATGATACCGTCGGCTTGTTTGGCGGTCAGCGAGGGGTCGTGCAGCGAATCGGGCGAATCTACCAGCATGATGCGCATGGCTTGCGCTTGGTAGGGGCCAATCCGCACTGGCGCGGTGGCGAGCATCCCGCTGCGTGTGCCGCTGGCATAGGCTTTGGACACGGCTTCGCTGCTGCGCGCGATGTCGGTATTGCCTGCATTGACCCGGTCGGCGAACACCACCAGGGCGTTTGAGCCGGTATCTACCAGTAAATTCATCA
>JFJP01040042.1_pt1 | contig 12013 bp, 7 predicted proteins | sample 431651 | NCBI WGS metagenome assembly JFJP01 (sample SAMN02602958, study PRJNA72255) | Microbial mat metagenome, whole genome shotgun sequencing project. | biome: fresh water; feature: sink hole; material: water; isolation source: purple microbial (photo- and chemosynthetic) mats found in... | reverse complement strand
GCTTTTACCCATTTAGGAACAGCATTTACCAAAATCACGATGGCACAAACCATGATAATTCCGGTAAGTATAAGGTTTATCATTCCTTTCACATAAGTTCCATCAACCTGAATTTGGGGAAAGTAAATGTTTTTCATGTTCATCCAGCAGGCTGTCAAAGTAGTAATCCCCAGAAATATCATTGGAGCCATGGTAAACCATGCATATTTTTTCTTTCCTGAATTGATAATAAATGAAGTACCTACAACCAGCGCGATAGTGGCAAGAAGTTGGTTGGCTGCGCCAAACATGGGCCAGATGGTGGCCACATTTCCGGAGTAAATGAAATATCCCCACAAGAATACAAATACCGCGCTGGCTATTAAATTTCCAGGTAACCAGTTGGTACGGGCAAAAGGTTTGTAAACCTTACCTATGGCCTCCTGAATAATAAAACGACCAATGCGTGTTCCGGCATCAATGGTGGTAAGAATAAACAATGCTTCGAACATAATAGCAAAATGGTACCAATAGGACATCAAGGCTTTAAAACCCGGAATTGCCGAGAATATTTTGGCCATACCAACAGCCAAAGTAACTGCCCCGCCTGTACGACCGGCAAGATCTTCGCCAACTTCTTTCGAAAGCTCTTCGATATTGGAATCCAGAAATCCCATCGACTGGAGCTGTGGGGCAAACTGACCGAACTTCTCAACTGGAATATTGATGATGAAATAGTCTAGTGGCAACAAGCTGGCTGCAGCCAATAAAGCCATAATGCTCACCACACCTTCGGCAAGCATCGCTCCTGAACTGATCATTTTAATATGGGTAACACTCGACAACATTTTGGAGGTGGTGCCTGAGCTAACCAAGGCATGAAAACCGGAAATAGCTCCACAAGCAATGGTGATGAACAGATAAGGGAAAAGTGGTCCGGAAATTACCGGCCCTCCACCATTAATAAAGGTGGTAAAGGCTGGCATATTCAATTCAGGAGAAACTATGACAATGCCAACGGCCAACAAACCAATTACGCCCAGCTTCATAAATGAACTCAGATAATCGCGTGGCGAAAGCAATAGCCATACAGGCAAGGCAGAGGCAAGGAATCCATATCCTGCCAAAATCAGTGTTAAGGTTTTACGGTCGTAGGTAAACCACGATTCCAATGCAGAACCCGGGATAAACCGTCCTAAAATGACTGCACCAATAAGCATAATTACTCCGGCAATGGTGGGGGTTGTAGTTTTACCGGGAGTCAGTTTAAACATCCAAACCCCCATTAGTAAGGCAATGGGTATGGTAGTTGCAATGGTAAATGTGCCCCACGAACTTTCAGCAAGGGCATTTACCACGACCATCCCCAGTCCGGCAAGGGCCACAACCAGAATGATTAACACTGCAATTGAAGCGGTTATTCCGCTAGTTTTATTGATTTCGGCACGGGCAATTTCGACCAGCGACTTGCCATCGTGTTTGACTGAAGCCAACAGTATCACCAAATCGTGCATGGCTCCGGCCATTATTGCTCCGGCCAATATCCAGAGCAAGCCGGGAGCAAACCCAAACTGGACGGCCAGAACCGGCCCGACCAAAGGACCGGCACCTGCTATCGCAGCAAAGTGATGCCCAAATAAAACCCATTTGCTCATAGGGTAATAATTGCTGCCATCGTACATTCGGTTGGCTGGGGTAATCATGTCGTCCTTGAAAATAGCCAGTTGAGCAGCTACAAAGCCGTAGTAATAACGGTAAGCTAAAATGAAAACCATGATACTGCCTATGATTATTGGAGTTGCATTCATTAGGTAATGAGATATAAAAGTTGTAAAAAAATACGAATCATTATTCCCATTCAATCACTATCGTTTCTTCCGGATTAATATTTACTGTTTTCCCGAAAACAGAACCCTTTAAATTGGCAAAGAGAACCGATGGAGTAAGTTTGGGATTGGAAAGTGATAATGAAATTGTTTTTGGCTCAGTTGATTTATTAATAAGTAAAGTCACCAAACTGGTTCCCGAATGCATGGTTTTCATCAGCACATTAGGTTGAATGGATTCGAACTTCACAGGCGATTTGACTATGCTTGTTTTCAGTTCTTTATTTAGCAAAACAGACAAGGCTGAATAATCCTTTTGCATGTGACTACCCAAACCTATTAGCGAAGGAATCCATATCACCTCGCCATTACCAACTTTATTGCGAATGGCTATCGGTTTATCATCCATATTTGAAATACTCTGCCCTTTTGCCGGAACTATATATCCGCGCCATAAATGCGTAGGCAATGAATTACCGTCAATAGAAGTGGTAAAAAGATTATCAACTAATTTGAATTCACTGATATTGCCTCCAAAGAGCTTCTCAAAAGCAAAACCTGTTTTCAAAGTGCAATGTAGGTTCTCGTCAAAAAAAGCGGTTAAACCATCAACGATTAACTTTCCCCCTTTACTAACAAAGCTTTCCAGCTTTTCGGCGTAAACATCAGGAACAGAAATTTGATGAGCCAGGATAATAGCTTGCCCTTTATAGTCAGGTTCCGAGAAATCAAACTCTTCAAAAGCTTTTAGGTTTGAGTTGAGACCCATTTCGCTCAGCGCTTCGAAATAGCCAAGGGCAGATTTCATCACACCGCCTTTCAGTCGTCCTTCGTAGTCCGTTGTCTGTTCACTTGCCATTTTGGTTTCTGCCCAAAGCGAATGGCGTATGTAGAGTATATTTATTCCTGAATTCACTTCTTTGGCACTCGCAAAAAGCGAAGCATTTTTATTGAGAGTTTCAGCAACATTTGAAGCAGCAATCATTCTATCAGACGGTTTATTCTGAAAATCGAGCAGCGCCCATTCTCCAGCTTCAATGCCAGAACTTCGCGGGTTCAAGCACCAAAACATGCTGCCTTTTCCTTCGGTAGCTGTTACCAGCCAAATCCACTGGGCTATTTCCTCCGGAGTCGGACACATAGCCGTATAACCGCTGTAGGTATTATTTCCACCCTGCAATTCGGTCATCCACCAGGGAATATTTCCCGCACCGGAACGAATAATTTCACAGTTTGCTGACATGCCCAATGCATATTGCTGTCGGGTAAAATAACCGAAGTGCCAACTGGCATGTGCCGAACCACCTAAACTTGTAAGGAACTTTCTCCATTCGGGAAAATCGTATTCGGCGCAATTGCTAAATATGGCATGGTTATTTACATGAATTTCACGGGTATTGTCGTATTTTTTTATCTCTTCTGCAAGCCATTTCATAAACCATGTGCCATGATCTTTTTGGAAAGCTTGCTCGTACAAATCCATCAACACAGGATAACCTTTATCTGTATATTGTTTTCGAACATGGGTTTTTGACCACTCTTCAAATTTCTTTTTAGTGAAATCCGTTTTTGGCAAACCACCACCACCCGGCTCGTTTATCAGGACATAACCGGCAAGACTCGAAAACTTGGTAAAATGAAGCGTCATTTCTTTCAGAAACAAAGCTATCGATTGCAAATGAGCCTCATCGCGCGGATATTTTAAGCCACCAATATCTGTTTTCTCGGTATAGTAAAACGGATTAGCAAAAACTTTTATACCATATTTTTCGGCCGAACGAAAAGCATTGTCGAATAATGAAAAATCCCAGGAGCCATCGTCTTTTTTCATGTACGACTCGAACATACGGATGCGACAAACTGTGAAATGATACTCCTTCATGGTTTTGAACCAGAAGTCGATTTCCTCTGGAGTTTGACCTAGCTCAATGAATACTTCGGCACCTATGAAGGGCTTTGATATTGGCTTTGTTTGAGCATTCAGGCTGGAATTTAAACCCAATACTATCAAAATTGAAAAGACCAATAAATAACTGTTGCATGTTAACGATCGAATAATTCTCATTTCAATTTTAGTTTAATGTGTTTTGAACTTTATATCTCAGGGCATAATTATATATAAATCTGAACCTTTGGTTTGGTTATAGTCAGCAGCATATATAGATTAATACTCAAGAACAATCCCTGTTTGCATTCTAAAAGTGGAAACTTTTACTTGATTTCCACTTTTGCTGAAGCTTAACTTTTCGCCCTCCGGAATCTGGTAAACGTTTTTCACCTTTTCAGGTACATCCACCTCAATTTCAACCCTGGGAATGGGAACCAAATCTTCAATCTCCTGCACTTCGCTGTACAATATCGTCGGACAGTAGAGCAAATGAGCCAAATTATGGTAATCCTTTTCCTGCTTCACGAAACTTACCCTGCCACAACTGGGCAGGTTGGTTTCAATTTTTACCCAGTCAACACTGCTGGCAACAGACATTTTTAGCCCATTTTATTTACATAGTGTAATAAAATCATAAACTACAGGCAATGCCGGTAGTTTAGCTTTTGTTATTTCTTCGTAAATGGCGTACGTTCGTGCTTTATCCCGCTCATTATATACCGCAAAACCATTGAGTTTGCCAATTCCATATATATGACTGTTCTCACTTGTGCCTATTAAAGGCAACTTATCTTCGGCTTTTACAGTAACACCGTGTTCGGCAAACATCAGGTGGATTGGCTCAAAAATGTAAGCCTCGGAATCGACTAAAAAGCGGTCCAAGTCAAATATTTTTAATGATAATTATTTTCAATTAATTATCATTTCTTTCTTTGAAAAATTGAGGATATTACGTCCTTAAATTCATCAAAGATGTAAGGATTGGATGCCAATAAATCACCATTTGTAAAATACTTTTCATTACCTTCAAAGTCAGAAACCTTACCGCCTGCTTGTTGTATTATCAAAACACCAGCTGCTATATCCCAAATCTTTAGACCAAATTCATAACGACCATCGTAACGACCACAAGCTACATAAGCTAAATCAGTAGAAGCGGAACCGCTTTGTCGGATACCGTGACTGTTTTGTAGAAAAAAATTAATCGATTTCAATAATTTATTGTTCTGAACCATATAGTTGTGAGGACGTCCTGTAGCAATAAGAGCGTCTTGAACATTTTTTACATTTGAAACATTAATCACTTCTTCATTTAAAAAAGCCTTGCTGCCTTTCCAAGCATAAAAAATTTCACATCGCGTTATTTCGTGTATTACTCCAACCACAGGCTCTCCTTTATAAGTAAGACAGACGCTTATTGCATAAGGTGTAGATCTGTGTATAAAATTGGAAGTACCATCCAATGGATCTATTATCCAGCAATAATCCTCACCCTTTTCTTCGCCCGTTCCTTCTTCGGTAATGAAGCTAGCTTCGGGCATTACATCAGAAAGACCGTCAACTAATTGTATTTCAGCTTCATTATCTACATACGAAACAAAATCATTTCGATTTTTTGTAACTATGCTTTCCGACGAAAAGCTTAAACTCTCTTTAGAAATATATGTAGCAACTTCTTTGGTAAGGCAAATAACTTTTTCAGTGATCTGTTGATAAAAATCGTCATCTTCCATTTTTGCTTATTTACATTCTATTAATTTTCCAAAACCTTGATATTTGTCAAACAATATTTTGTATTTCGCTACATTATCTGCATTGGGATTGTATGTTTTTTCCATTCCTTGTCCCATAGCTATTTGAGCTTCATTAATTGTTGGATAAATGCCAGCAACAACAGCTGCATACATAGCAGCACCCAAAGCACATGTTTGTTCCGATGCAACTACTTCAATGGTCATATTGAGTACATCGGCCAGTGTTTGCATAATGAATGGTGATTTTTTAGCTACACCACCCAGCCCAATTACACCGTCTATTCGTAAACCTTCTGATAAAAAACGGTCAATAATGGCTTTCGATCCAAAAGCAGTAGCTTCGACCAAGGCACGGAAAACGTGTGGTGCATCCGAACCCAGATTTAATCCCATAATAGCGCCTTTCAGGCTTTGGTCTGCATCTGGTGTGCGACGACCATTCATCCAATCGAGCGCCAATATACCGCTTTCGCCTACTGGTACCTTTTGCGCTTCCGCCGTCAGGCGGATAATCATTTTTGAAGCGTATTCAGCAATCAGCTGTTCCCGCTTATCACTGTCAACAATATTATCTGATAGAACGATATTTTCGATTGGCCACATCAATAGTTTTTTGAACCAGTCATAAATATCGCCAAAGGCTGATTGTCCAGCTTCCATGCCTTCGAGATTCGGAATAATGGAACCATCTACTTGTCCGCAAATACCACGTATACAAGTTCCGTTAAGTTCTGCTGTAGGCACTACAAGCATATCACAAGTGGAAGTACCAATTACTTTGCTCAAATAGTAAGGCTTAATTTCGCCACCTACCGCACCAATATGTGCATCGAATGCACCAGCACCAATTTTTACCGAAGTATTTAAACCCAATTTGGCTGCCCATTCTTCGGATAAATTACCTACGGTAACATCACTGGTAAAAGTTTTCGCAGGTAAGGTTGCATTAACTTTCAATAATCTGTTGTCGATTTTTTCAAGAAAATCATTTGAAGGAAATCCGCCCCATTCTTTATGCCATAAGGCTTTATGACCTGCTGCACAACGGCTGCGTTTCAAAGTCATTGGATTGGTATTTCCGGTAAGCATTGCAGGCATCCAGTCGCAATGTTCTATCCACGAAAAAGCAGCTTTTTCAACCGATTCATCTACCCTGATTGTACGCAATACTTTTGCCCAATACCATTCTGAGGAATAAATGCCTCCTGAGTACTTGGTATAATCTACACCACCCCACGAGCGACAAACTACATTAATTTCGTCAGCTTCTGCAATAGCTGTATGGTCTTTCCACAGAATAAACATGGCATTGGGATTCTCTGCAAATTCAGGAGTTAAAGACAACGGATTACCAGCTTGGTTTACTGCCACTGGTGTAGAACCTGTGGTATCAATTGAAATTGCTCTCACATCAACTACTGCTTGAGGACATTTTCTCAATACCTCACGAATTGTAAATTCTAATCCTTCCACGTAATCGAGTGGGTGTTGACGAAATTGGTTGGTAGCTGCTTGGCAGTACAAACCCTTTTTCCAGCGCGGATATTCGAAAACAGAAGTAGCCATTTCTTCGCCAGTGTTGGCATCAACTAAAAGGGAGCGAACAGAATCGGAGCCATAATCAACTCCGATAACGTAATTATTTTGCATAATTGTCATTTGTGTATTTTGTACTTTTTTTAATTGTTAATGACCAGCTACCACCTTTTTGTCGGTTTTATAAAGTGGTCCCATAGGCTTACTGCCAATAAATGAATAATAACACACCACAAGATATCCTATCAGTGGAATAATCATTGCGATAGCCAGGCTATTGGTTTTGTCTGAAATGAGACCCATAATTGGTGTCCACACCGCACCACCAATAATTGCCATTACCAGCATTGAGGCGCCAATTTTCGTATTTGGACCAAGACCTTTTAATGCTGAGGCAAAAATGGTAGGGAACATAAGCGACATAAAGAAACTGCTCGCTACAAGGGCATAACCGCCTAGTTCGGAAGCAAAAAGCATGGCTACAACAGCCAGCACCACATTGATAACCGAATAAGCTCCCATTAATTTTTGCGGGTTTACCCTTCGCATGATAATGGTGGATAAAATACGACCTATTGCAAAAAATATCATAGAGGCAAGCAGAAAGTAGCCGGCTTCTTTTTCGGGTTTTTGCATGTAATCTTTTATATAAGGAATCAGATAACTCCAGGTTCCAACCTGAGCGCCGACGTAAAAAAACTGAGCAATTACTCCTTTTACAAAATGAGGATACTTGAATAACTTTGAAATGTGACCATGACTATCAGAACTTTTGTTATCCATTCTTGTCTTTATGCCCGTTTCTAATTCAGATGGAAACTTTACTCGCCAAATGAAAAATGCCCATAACAAAATGACAGCTCCTACAACTATATACGGTGGGATAACACGCATGATTTCATCGTTTAAATAGGCTTTGTAAGTTCCTGCAACTTTCATTGCTTCTACCTGTGCATCGGAGTGTTCAATTCCTGAAAAAATAAAAATATTACCAACCAACACCCCACTAATAGCCCCTATTGGATAGAATGATTGGGCAAAATTAAGCCGTTGAGCCGAAGTGTCGGGGTCTCCCAATTCAGCAACAAAAGAATTGGCACCAGTTTCAAGAAATGCCAGTCCTGTTGCAATAACAAATAAAGCCATTAAAAAAAGTTCATATTTACCAAACACCGCTGCCGGCCAAAACAGATAACAACCTGTTGCAAATAACAGTAACCCAATTATCAAACCTGTTTTGTAGTTGTACCTATCCATAATGTAGGCGGCTGGCATGGCCAACAAAAAGTAACCAAGATAAAAAGCCGATTGAACCAAACCAGCTTGCAACCGATTTAGTTCAAAGGATTTCATAAACTGTGGAATGAGAATATCATTTAGATTGCTTGGCAATGCCCACATAAAAAACAAGGCTGCAACCAATAAGAAAGGTATGAGATTTTCCTTGCTAACTATTTTGTGATTTGACATATAGTATTTTTAATAAACAATTATTTATATAATGGACCGTAGGTGGCACAAGCTCTGAAATCAGATCCTTCTTTATCAGTACCAAACGATGCCCAGGCAGCTGGTCTAAAAACATCTTTGCTACTTACATTGTGCATATTTACAGGTATGCGAAGAATGGATGCCAGAGTAATCAAATCGGCACCAATGTGTCCGTAAGAAATAGCACCATGATTAGCACCCCAATTAGCCATTATGCTGTAAACATCAGCAAAGGCATCATTATTTTCATCTAAGCGTGGTACAAACCAAGTAGTCGGCCAGGTTGGATTAGTACGTTTTTCGAGTACTATGTGAATATCTTCGGGCAATTCTACAGTCCAACCTTCGGCAATTTGCAATACAGGGCCAATACCTTTGACAAGGTTAATGCGCGACATAGTTACTGGCATTTCACCGGCAGTTTGGAACTGCGATGAATAACCGCCACCACGGAAATAGCCCAAATCGGCAGGACACCATTGGGTATTGTCCAAACAAGTTTGTGCTTCTTGCTCGCCAATTTCCCAAAATGGTTTCATGGCTGGTTTGCCTTCGGAATCTTTTTGTTGGGCAGTGGCATCCAAAGTTGTAGATCCTGAATTTATTAAGTGGATTATACCATTTGCCGCTTTACCACTGAGTTCTTTTCCTGTAACACGTTTAACAGCATCGGGACTCCAATAGGTGCGCACATCCGAAAATATCTGAGCCGTATTGGTCAATAAATGGCCAAACAACATTGATGCACCGTTAAGGCTATCATTTTCGGTAGCAAAAACATAGGCTTGGCGAACGCCGTTCCAATCAAATGAAGAATTTAACATCGCTTCGGTAAAGTCGGCGTTTGGACAGTAATCAGTCCACTGACGTTGACCTTGAAAACCACCTAAAATTGCATTACGTCCTCTTGCTTCTTCGCCAAAGCCCATTTCTTTGAGTTTGGGATTACCAATCATTAGGTCACGGGCAATCAGGGTCATTTTCACCACCATTTCCCATTCGTAGTCCTTACGTTCGCGGCTCGATTGTTTTTCAGGTTTATTATCATCAAAACCTTCTTTGCAATTTTCTTTGGTCCATGCCATTGCTGTAGCAAACTCGTCTTTGTCAAAAATACCTTGATCGATGCGACGAAGAAATTCAACCGATTCTACAAACTCACAACGAATACCAAGATACTTCTGAAAGAAATCGGAATCAACCATAGAACCAGCAATTCCCATAGACGAATAACCAATTGAAAGATAGGACTTGCCTTTCATTTGCGCTGCCGCCAAAGCGGATTTTACAAAGCGAAGAATTTTTACTTTTACATCTTCGGGGATAGAGGTATCGCCCGAATCCTGCACATCGCGACCATAAATACCAAAGGCAGGTAATCCTTTTTGAGCATATCCGGCTAAAGTGGCTGCTAAATAAACGGCACCCGGGCGTTCAGTTCCATTAAAACCCCAAACGGCTTTTGGCAATAGTAGGTCGGTATCCATTACTTCGGTACCATAACACCAGCAAGGTGTAACGGTGAGCGAAACTTCCACACCTTCGCGTTTAAACTTATCAGCACAATAAGCGGCATCAGCAACACCACCTATTGTAGTGTCAGCAATAACGCATTCTACTTTCTCGCCACTTGGAAAACGCAAATTTTCTTCAATAAATGCAGCGGCGGCTTTCGCCATATTCATGGTTTGCACTTCGAGTGATTCACGCACTTCGTTTTCACGTCCGTCAATTACGGGACGGATTCCTACTTTTGGCAATCTGCCTATTAATCTGTTTGGCATAAAATTTTTAAATTATACTTATTAATACTCCAGTACTATCCCTGTGTGCATTTTAAATGTAGGCACTTTGATTTTTAATATCTGTCCATTTTTACTGAATTTCAATTTTTCATTGCTAGGTACAGAATATACATTTTTTACTTTTTCGGGGACATTCACTTCAATTTCCACGTCCGATATGGGTACTAAATCTTCAATTACCTGCACTTCGCCACGCAATATCGCCGGACCATAGAGCAAATGAGCCACATAACGGTGATCCTTTTCCTGCTTCAGAAAACTTACCCTGCCACAACTGGGCAGATTACTAATTTTCAGCACTGGTGACTGGTACAGCAGGTCAATGGCATTCTTCACCAACTCTCGGTGCATACGCACTCCATGGGTGTAGTACAGCTGATCGAGGTTATGTGCAAAGAAGATCACATCGCCATTTTTGACCACTGCCGGAAACTCCGAATCTTCCAGTTTGTAAGGTGTTTCGCGATGGCCATTGTATTTGGCATAGGTACGGTTAAAATAGGGTTCGCGAATGCTGGCCAAAGTTGTTCCGGAGGTTGGCTTGACCTCCAATCCGGCTTCGTAATTCAGGAATGGACTGGTCACTATGTTTTTGCCGATATCCTGTTTGATAACCGTATAGTCAAACTGAAAATCAGATTTTTTTAAGTAATCTGCACCAACATTCAGAATAAAATGTTTTCCTTCTTTATTTAAAGCGCCTTTCCCAAAAACAATGAGTTTACCACCTTTTTTTACCCAGTCATTAATTTTCGAAGCTTGTGCTTCAGTCAAACAATTTGAACCAGGAATAATGAGCAATTCCAGTTTATCAAGATTCTTTTCATTGGCAACGATAAAATCATGGTGCAATTCCAAAAGCATGTTTACCACACCATGGTCGGCAGCATTATCAAGGGTTAGCCATATTCCCAGTTTCGAGCATGGTACTCCGCCCAATCCGTATTTTTCGATTTTTTCTACATACTTATAAGCTTCGCCAATATTTCGGTAGGTTTCCATATCCATTTCTCCCGAAGGATGCAGTTGGTCACCAAAATTACAGGAGGCTCCGTTTGCGATCATGGCTGCGGCCTCATACTTAATGGCATCCGGATGTTTAAACCCACCAAATTCTCCCCAGGCTTTGTGGAACTTACCACTCATTGCAACAATGGGGGTGCCCTGCTCAAGATGGTATTTGGCCTCCAACGGCAATTTATCGTAGCCTCCCCAGGTGGTTGGAAGATCTTCGAGTTCGGCATGGGTGTTCATTTCAAACAATCGTTCTTTGAATATCTCCTTATTGTTGATGTGGGTAGCCGTATTAAAAAATACGGTAGCCTGGGGGTGGTATTTTGCAACCAGCTCGCGCAGTTCCTTCATGTGGGCTTTTAATGCCAAAGCATGGCTGCGCTCAACAGCCTTTTCGTCCGTGATGTCAACGCCTTCCTTTTTCATCCGGGCAAGTGCGTACTGATTGTAATTCAGTCTTTCGACATGGTAAATATCAAACCAGAAGCCATCAAGATCCTTGTACCGCTTGCAGATTTCTTCAACCTGTTTCATGATCAGTTCATGGTAAGGATTGCCCACACTGGCATCCATACGTTTCCAGGAATACGTGGGACGTTGATCATCGGGTTTCGCATTGAAATTATATTCTTCCGGAGCAATGGCACCATTAATTGTGCGCATGGTCCACTCTGGATGCTCTTCAGCATCGTTTGCGCTCCAGCCTACGGTAAAGTAAAT
>JFJP01022093.1_pt1 | contig 12014 bp, 11 predicted proteins | sample 431651 | NCBI WGS metagenome assembly JFJP01 (sample SAMN02602958, study PRJNA72255) | Microbial mat metagenome, whole genome shotgun sequencing project. | biome: fresh water; feature: sink hole; material: water; isolation source: purple microbial (photo- and chemosynthetic) mats found in... | reverse complement strand
ACTGTAAAAGAAACTGTAGAGCGGGTTTCAAACCCGCTTTACTCCGGGTTTCAGCAGAGAGGGTTTCAGGTTTCAGCAGAGCGGGTTTCAAACCCGCTTTGCTCCGGGAAGCCGGAAAAGGTGAAAGGAATGAAAATATTCCGAAAAATGAGCAAAGTCCTTGTTGCCGACGATGACAGGGTTCAGCGTGTGATTCTCCGCACAACGCTGGAGGCTGAAGGTTATGATGTGATCGAGGCAGAAGACGGTTCCGAGGCGATTGAAAAATTATCCCAGGACCCCGATATCCGGCTTGTCGTCACAGACCTTGCCATGCCGAAAATGAACGGCTATGATCTCATAAAGGCGATCCGCCGGACAGAACTTCGTTATATGTATATCATTGTGCTGACTTCCATGGACGACAGAGAATCTCTGTTGCAGGCATTGAATCTGGGGGCAAACGAATTTCTGACCAAACCGGTTTTTCCGGATGAATTGAAACTTCGGCTTCGCGCCGGCACACAACTGCTGAAATTGGAAAGTCAGGAAGAACTGATTTTTTCCATGGCAAAATTAGCTGAATCCCGAAGCAATGAAACCGGATTTCACTTGGAGCGGGTAAAGGATTACACCCGTATTATTGCCAGAGACCTGTCGAAAAGTCTTCCGGAATACGGTCTGACGCCTGTGATGGCAGATGAAATCGCCAGAGTCAGCCCCCTGCATGACATCGGAAAGGTTGCGATACAGGATGCAATTTTGCACAAACCGGGCAAACTCACGGAAGAAGAATTTGAAATCATGAAAACCCACACGACCGAGGGCGGAAAAACGCTTAAACTGATATATGACAAAACCCGGTCCACCTATCTGCGGTTGGCTTACGAGATTGCCATGTTTCATCATGAACGCTGGAACGGCAAAGGCTACCCCGTGGGATGCAGGGAAGATCATATTCCGCTTTCTGCCAGAATTATGGCGCTTGCGGATGTTTATGATGCACTGACGACCAAAAGATGTTATAAAGATGCTTTCAGCCATGAAACAGCAAAAAAGATTATTCTGAAAGAAAAAGGGCAGCATTTTGATCCCAGAATTGTCGAAGCATTTCTCCGGCAGGAGGCGGCTTATTTAGAAGTGAAGCATAAATTTCAGGATTGACAGACAATAAGGAAAACAGGAACCACGAAAACACGAAAGTTTTCGTGCTTTCGTGGTTCCGCTTTCGTGGTTAAAATTAAAAACAGACTTTCGTGTTTTTCGTTTCTTTCGCGCTTTCGTGGTTAAAACTTTCATATTTTCGTGGTTAAAAAAAGGAAAAACAGTGGACAGTTATCTGATTCTGATTATTGACGACGACCAAACCCAGCACCTGATTCTGGAAGAATATCTCAAGCAGGCAGGATATGATGTTATCCATGCAAAAGACGGGGAACAGGGTATAAAAATTATGGAGGCCCAGAAGCCTGATCTGATTTTATTAGATGTCCAGATGCCCGTGATGGACGGATTTAAAGTACTTGAAAAAATACGTGAAAAAACAAATTTCAGGGATACGCCCATTCTTCTGCTGACAGCTTTGGACCGTGACAAACTGAAAGTAAAAGCATTGGAATTGGGCGCGGATGACTATATCACCAAACCGTTTAAGAAAGAAGAACTCCTTGCACGGGTCAAAGCTTCGCTGCGTCGCGTAGGCAGGAATCGCCGAAGCACAGGTCTGATGGAGGGCAATCTTTCAGATTTGGGGCTTTCGGACCTGCTGCAAAGTATGGAACTCGGATCAAAGACTGCCGGCATTTTTTTAAAAGAGCTTGACGGCGATATTTTTATTCAAAACGGTTCCCTGGTGCATGTCCGTCATGGAAAATTTACGGGAAATCAGGCATTGAACCGCATTTTTCTGTTGGAAAAGGGATCCTTTTCGGTAAGGTTCAACGAGCTGCCCCCGGAATTTGCCGGAAACGAAGCTATACCGCTGATGTCAGTTTTAATGGGCGTTCTGGCTGAAGTAGATGACATTAAAGATATTGTCCGCCGTATCGGCGTGGAGAACCGTCTGATAAAAATCGCCGACGATGTGTCGGAGTTCCCGGAACTCGCCAAATTCAGGGAAGTTTCCCCGCTCTCTTTTATGAAGCTTGTGGCTTTGATGGAGGGAGATGTCAAAGAAAATCTGAAAACCCTGATTGCGGCTTCCAAAAAAGGGAAAATTAAAATTATAAAATAGGGTTAATTCATTCCGGAGAGCAAAAATCCGTTCTCAGATTAAATGGCGGACACTGAGCTGTAGAACGGCCCGACTTAAAACAGATAAACCCGTTTTACCGAGCGAACCTGGGCCGTTTTACTGACCGGACTGAGCTGTAGAACGGCCCGACTTAAAACAGATAAACCCGTTTTACCGAGCGAACATGAAATGAAATGAAAGGCAAGATTCTCATATTTCATCCTGATTCCGAGACCGGAGACATTCTCAGAACATGGCTTTCGGAAGCAGGTTTTGAATCCGAATATGTGAGCGACGGAGAGGCTGCGCTGAAGGAAGCGATCTGTTTTGTGCCGGATGTCATCATATCGGATACGGTAATGCCGCGTACAGACGGCTTCGAACTGCACCGGCATCTGCGCCAAAAGCCTGAAACTGCGGCTATCCCTGTTGTTTTTCTATGGTCCGGTAAAGAGGTTCCCTTTCACTTAAAAGGCTTGCGGCGGGGCGGAGATGATTATATCTCTAAGCCCTTTGAAAGAGAAGCATTGTTCGAGGCTCTGGAAAGAGTGGCGGAGGAAGCCGCAAAGGCAAAAGCCTTTTATTTCCGCTCCGAGTTCCACGGCGATCTCGCAGAGACAAGTCTGTATAATCTCATGCAGATTGCCGAAATGAACAGTAAAACCGGCGAATTTGTCATCAAAAATATCAAAGCTGAAAAAGTCGGCAGTATGTGTTTTTCAGAAGGCAGATTGGTCAGCAGCACCGCGCAGGATTTGGAAGGAGAAGAAGCATTCTATGCACTTTCGGATTATTCGGAAGGAACTTTTTCATTCTGTGAAGGAAAATCAGACGGTTCAGAACAGATCGGTCTCACAAATACCGACATTCTCGCCAAAGCCTGCCGTCTGCTTGAAGAAGAACAAATATTGAAAGGGCGGGTCCCGGTTCATGATGTTTTTCTGGAAATCGCCATCCGCCAGATACCGCCGGAACTTATAACAGATGTCGGTCAGGAAAATCTGCAAAAAATATTGTCCATGATTTATAAAAAACAGACCGTCCGGGAAATTCTCAGAATCTGCGGGAAATCAGGAATGAGCCGTCTTAGCGCAACATCTGTTCTGCTTCGCCTCATGGATGCAGGGCTGCTGACGATCCGTGAAGAGGCGTCTTTGCCCGGGGTTCCGCTCCTGCCCCGTGCCGGCGCAGAACCTCCGGTTGATAAAAGTCTGGAAAACACATTCAAAGATTTCAGACGACGCGGCGTCACCGGCATTCTGACCATTTTATCCGGAGAAGGCAAAGGCGGGACCACCCGCGCCGCGCTCTTCTTTCAGGACGGACAGCCTGTTCACGCTTATCACGGAAAAACCAGAGGAAAAAAAGCTGTTTATCGGATTTTTTCGGAAAAAAACACAACATTGCATTTCAAACCCCAGCCTGTTGTCATTCATCGGACTCTTGACGAATCTCCGGAACAGTTGCTTGAGGAAGGAAGCCGTGAAGCGGAAACATTTCTTCGTCTGAAAAAAGATTTGTTTGACAATACCGTTGCCGTCCATACGCCGACAATGAACGAGGCATCCATTATCCGCAATATTCCGGATATGGAATATGTGCTGTCGCTGGCGCATCAGTATGACAGCCTGCGGGAGATTATCGAAGCCAGCCAGCTTACAGACCTTCAAACTTACAGATACATGATTTATATGGATAAAATAGGCGTTATCACCCTTGAGACAAGGGGCAGAAAAAAAAGCGAAGATTTCCTGACAACCGAACTGCCGAAAATCACATTGGCGGATAATAAGTTGTGAGGCAGGGGGCAGGTTACAGGTTGCAAGTTGCAGGGGGCAAGTTGCAAGTTGCAAATAATAAGTAACCTGCTCCCTGTAACCTGTAACCTGCCCTCACCTATCCGACCAGTTCTTTCACCGCCTCAAGAATTGTCTTTGCATCCAGCGGTTTTTTAAATGCACGGGATGCCCCCAAATCCTTGGATGCGTTGAGCAGCAGTTCGGTTTCTCCTTTCAGACCTGCTGTAATGGCAATGATTTTGGCATCAGGGAAATCACGCCTGAGTTCGATGATGGTCTCAATTCCTTCTTTTTCGGGCATCACAAGGTCCAGAATCATTAAATCCGCCGGGAAGTTACGGAAAAGCTTCATGGCGATCTTTCCGTTCTGAGCCTCGGATACCTGATACCCCGCCTTTTCCAATATGGAGCAGAGGAATTTTCTCATGATGCTGTCGTCGTCAACAACCATTATGTGTGTCATTGCTTTATATTTTTTCCTTTTCTACCCCTCTAAAAACAGATATTGCCGGGTACAAGATTCACAGATTATTTCCATTCCAAGTCCCGTAGGGACGAATGAAAACAGACTTGCTTGTTCTCAGCCGTCCCTACGGGACTTGATAAAAAAATGAATCCGCTCACCCTGCAATATCTGTTTTCAGCTTTGGTCCGGGCTGTTCTCATACGTCCATGCGGGACTGATACTGATTTTTAATAAACACGCTCTTCAGGGAGAGGGCGGAGGCAAACTTATTTTTCTGCTGCCGCGGGCAGATAGACGCGGACAACCGTTCCTGCTCCCGGCTGCGAATCAACGGAAATCCATCCGTCATGATTATTGACAATTCCGTAAACAGCAGCCATGCCGAGTCCCCGTCCTTTAAATTTTGTGCTGAAAAAAGGCTCAAATATCCGCAGCCTGGTTTCTTCGTCCATTCCTTTTCCGTTATCTTCAACCGTAAGACAGATATATGCCCCGGATGCCCCGGAACCGGGATAATGACGGGTGGAAATGCGGATACTGCCGGAACCTTCGACAGCCTCTGCCGCATTATTCACCACCGCAGAAAAAACCATAAGCATCTGATGCACATCAACATTTACATGCGGAATATCTTTTGCCAGGTCCGCGGTTACGGAAATAGAGGAACTGATGTTCTGTTGAACTGAACGCATTGCATTTTCAACAAATTCACTTAACGATATGCTTTTGACCTGATATTTTCCGCCGTGAGTATATGCGGTCAGTTGTTTGGTCAGGTCTGCCATTCGCTGGGCGCAGTCGTTAAGTGCGTTGAGATATTTGGCGGCTTTCGGACTGTCAGGAAGGGTAATTCTTAACAGATCAATATTTCCGATGACGCCGAATAAGGCATTGTTGAACTGATGGGCAATGCCGCCGGCAAGCGAGGCGATGGCATCCATTCTCTGCGCCTGCCGGATTTGGGCTTCCAGACGGGTTTTTTCCGTAATGTCTTCCGCAATATCAAGAACGCCGAGCAGTTCTCCCTTATCGCCAAAAACAGGGTCTGCCTTCACATTCCAAATTCTTCCGTCCCGTGTATGAATAACGGCATGTTCCGAAGCTTTTGTACGAAATACCTTCAGCGCCGGACAGTTATCGCAGGGCTTTTTCGGATCTGCCCGAAACTCATAGCATTTATGCCCGATCATTTCTTCAGGAGATTTTTTTGCTGAAGCGGCTGCGGCTCTGTTTGCCCAGAGAATTGACAGCTTTTCGTCAACAAATGATATGTTTATACATATTCCTTCAAGAATTGCCTTTTTTTGCGCCTCGCTTTTCCGCAGCGATTCCTCTGCTCTCTTTTCTTCTGTTCTGTCTGCGTAAACAGCTACAATCTCACCGGAAGGCAGTTTATAGACAAAATTTTCCCGCCATCCCTGAATTCTTTCGTCTTTGTAAACGGTCACAGGATGATATTCGGGATTTCCGGTTCTCCATACATTTTGAAATATCTGAAACAGCCCGAAATCCTTCACACTCGGAAAAACGTCCAGAACGCTTTTGCCGATGATATCTTCCCGTTTAAGATTCTCTATTTTTTCACCGGCACGGTTAAAATCTGTAAAAATAAAATCTTCACCGTCATTCACAGCTTTGTAAACTGCCACGCCGTTTTTTGTGTTTTCAAATATGCCTCTGTATCTGGCTTCGTTTTCCCGCAAAGCAGCTTCTGCATCTTTATATTCTTCTGCTTTCTGCTTCAGCTTTTCATTTAATCTTTCTGTTTCAGCGGTCTGTTTTTCCAACTGCTGCTTCAGTTCATCGCAGTATTTTTTGAGAGACTCCTCAGAAAGCCGACGGTCAGGCAGTTCTTTTTCCGATACATTGACTGTTTGCTCTGATGCTTCACAGACCGGCTTTGTTCCCATAGAGAAATTCTCCTTTTAATTTTTCTATCATGCCAAAATATCGGATAAAGGTCAATAAATTTGGTAAAAACATATCGGAGCCGGACTCAGGATAAAAAGACTGTCACGAAAAAATCTTTCTGTGTAAACAAGAAAATGTTATTGTTCGTCATATAATATAAAAAATCGTAAAAAAATCAGGAAAGCGGAATCTTCGGAACACGAAAGTTTCCAAATCTTTGCGATCTTTGCGAGAGATATAACCCACGGAAACCTTTGATCGGATGGCAGACAGCGACAATCAGATTTCAATCTTGGTGAAAAATGCCGGCACCGGTAACAAAGCGGCTTTGGAAGAATTGCTGAGGCTTTTCCGTGAGGATATTTTCCGCATGGTTTACTACCGTGTCCGCTCCCGCATGGATGCCGAGGATTTGACGCAGGATATTTTCATGCAGATGATGAAACACCTGCCGGATTTGAAAGATGCAGACCGTTTCAGACCCTGGCTGTTCCGTATTGCGGTCAATCGTGTGACGGATTTCCATCGGAAAAAAAAACTGCTTTCTTTTCTTGGCACATCAGCAGATGTGGAAGCGTCTTTTTTTACGACCGGACAGGCGTTGACGGAACAATCCGACAATCCTGAAAACGATATGCTGAAAAAGGAATTTCGTGAGCAGTTCCGCAAGTTTGCAGAAAGCCTGTCGCGTCGGGAAAGGGAAGTCTTTCTTTTGCGCTTCTCAGATCATCTGGGAATCCGGGAAATTTCTGAAATTCTGAAAAAAAACGAGAGTACGGTCAAGACGCATTTATACAGAGCTTTGAAAAAATTCAGAGAAAATTCGGAATTGCGTGATCTGATAACAAACAGTGACCGGCACTCCGGAGTGTCAAAATGCCTAATCTTATAAAATCGGTTTGACAAATGCAGATATGCCGAACCGATCTTATATCTGTTTTATTAAAAGCGGGGGCATTTCAGCACTACGGAGTGTGAGGGGTGAGAATATAATGAAAAACAACGCCGTCCATTTAAACGAAAACCAGCTCATCCGGTCTGTTATCGCCGAAAATGACCTGAGCCTTGCTGCGCGGAATCATCTTCTGACATGTCCGGTGTGTCAGGAAAAAAAACAGCAGTTTGAAAAAGAATTGGACCGGCTGGGGTTTATGGCAAAAGCCTGTGTTCCGATGTTCCGAAAAAAAATCCCGATATTTTCTCAGAAAAAAAACCGCCGGTTGTTTCGGCAGATAGCAGTTGCGGGGTTTGCAACGCTGATTCTGCTGACCGTAGGCATTTTCCGGGACCCGCTGTTTAAGGATTCTCAGGAAAATCAGATGTCTCAGTCTCAGCTTATTAAGGAAATGGAAGAAGACCGGAAGCTTATGACTGAAATTCATGCGCTGGAAGAAAATCCCCTGCCTGATTTTTATATGGATATTTCTGTGGAATCTTACGGTGACATGAATGATGAATTTATGGAGTTTGTCGTTCCGTCAAAAGAAAATCAGACGGAAGAAAACGGGAATCGTGAGGGGCCTTTCGGATGGTACTCTCAGTCATTTTCGGCTGTATAATCGGCAGGGCTGCTTCAAAACAGTCATGCCGGGTAATGATGCACTGCTTATTTTTATTTATGGAGGTAAAGGATTAAATGAAACGGAAAACTTTTTTTGTACTGATTCTCTTTCTGCTGATGTCCGGCATCAGCGCTGCCCAGGGCAATTACCCGATGGGCGCAGGTTCTAATGTGGAAATGACCATACCGACAGGCAGATGGTGGCAGATGCCGGGGATCAGTGAAAAACTTAAACTGACGCCCCCGGAAATTGAAAAACTTGATATTCTTTTCAAGGAAAGCCGCCGTAAAATGATTGATATTACAGGCGAAATATCAAAAACAAAACTTGATCTGGAAGGCACGCTTGATACAAAGGATTTTAATGAAGCAGCTTCTTTGGAACGGTTTAAGAAAATGACGGATGCCCGCGCAAGTCTTGATACCGAGCGTTTTAAATTTTTGGTTGATGTCAGAAAACTGTTGGGCTATGATCGCTTTCATCAGTTGACCACCGAATTTCAGCAGCAAGGACTGAACCATAGCGGCGCAAAGCAGGGAAAAGGAAAAACGCCCATGGAAATGCCTGCCAGACAGAATAAGCCTGAAAAACAGAGCGATGTGAAAACAGACGCGGCAGAGGGGCAGGTCAGCCCGAAGCAGGATAATGTAAAACAGGATAAGGTGAAAGAACAGTAATCACTTGCGGGGGGTTCGAGGTGAGGGGTCAGAGGTGAGAGGACAGAGCGGGAACTTCCCCTGACCTCTCACCCCGAACCCCTGACCCCCGCAGACACCCCCATGCCCCCCTCAAGGGGGCCGGCTAAAAACAGATCGGCGGATTCCCCCTTTGAAGGGGGCAGGGGGATGTTTTATTTTGAAGAAACACGACTGACTATGACCGAAAAATTTAAAAAACCGCCGCTCCGTCTTCAGGTGACGACTCTGTGGGATTATCCTTCCCAGCATTACGGAGACGCGGAACAGGGCGACCAGAATTACAAAGGCGCCACGCCCAGCTATATTATCTGGAATCTGTTGCAGCGCTATTCAAAACGAAAGCATCTGGTGGTGGATCCCATGTGCGGAAGCGGCACAACGCTTGATGTGGCGCGGGATATTGAGCGCCGCGCTTTGGGCTATGACATTGAGCCGAGCCGGCCCGACATCTTTCGCGCAGACGCCCGCAACCTTCCGCTTGAAGATGAAAAAGCTGATTTTGTGTTTATTGATCCGCCTTATTCCACCCATATTCAGTATTCGGACAATCCGCGCTGCATCGGAAAGCTTGACGCGGGAACGCCTGCATACTGTGAGGCAATGGAAAAAGTCATTGCGGAAATTTTCCGAATACTGAGACCCGACCGATATGCAGCACTTTATGTATCCGATTCTTTTGTTAAGGGAACTGCCTTTTATCCCATCGGCTTCGAACTTTTTTCCATTCTGCGGAAATATTTTACGCCTGCCGATATTATCTCTGTTGTACGGCACAATCGTACATTGAAAATGGGCAACTATCGAAAAGCGGCAGAAGAAGAAAATTTTTTCCTCAGAGGATTCAATTATCTTTTTATCATGTATAAACCGCCGAAAGCGAAAAAAGAAAAATCCCGGATGGAAAAATAAAATACTTTCACACCCGCCTGACAAAGCTTGTCCCCTGAAGTTAAAATTGCACTTTCCCATTGACACCCAAAGCTGTTTCAAGTATTTTACCTTTCGATAGAAACTCAATTTCTTTTGCCGGTATTGAAAAAAAATGGGACATATTATCTGTATAGCCAGCCTGAAAGGGGGGGTGGGAAAAACCACCACCGCTGTAAATCTCTCTGCGGCTTTTGCCTTTCTCGGAAAAAGAACCCTGCTGGTGGACTGCGATCCCCAGGGAAGCGCCACAACAGGCATCGGAATCAACAAAAAGAATCTTACCTACAGCCTTTATGATGCGCTGACACGGAATATTGCCACGGAAAAAGTCATTCTCGATACGGAGATGGAACTTTTGAAAGTGATTCCTGTGCGGGGCGAATTTTTCCGGGCAGAAGCGGAACTGATGTCAAGGCAGAATAAAGAAAAGGCATTAAGCGATCTGCTTGTGCCTGTCAAAGAGAATTATGATTACATTATTCTTGATACGCCGCCGTCGCTGGGTCTGATTTCCATCAATGCGCTGACTGCCGCCAATGCCTTGCTGGTGCCGCTTCAGTGCGAGTTTCTGGCTTATGAATCGCTGATTCAACTGCTGCGTTTTGCACGGTTGGTAAAAAAAAGACTGAATCCGAGCCTCAAATTGGCAGGCATTCTTTTAACCATGTACGATATGGGAGAAAAAACATCCCAGCAGATTGTTGACAATGTTCGCGGGCATTTGAAAAATAAAGTGCTTAAAACCATTATTCCCCGAAGTGTTCAGCTTCGTGAATCTTCAAGCCTCGGAAAGCCGCTTCTGATTCTGGATGCCGAGTCTGTCGGCGCACGAAGTCATATCCGGCTGGCGCATGAGATCATGGACGCCCCGTTTCCGAAGGTCGGCATGGCAACGGGAGAAGAGGGGGCAGATATTTAAAAACCTGTTATCAGGAGAAAGAAAGATGACAAGAGTTGCAGATTCAGGACTCATCGGAAAAGCAAAAGAGGAATTGCTGTCAAAAATAAAAACCGCTTTGGATCTCAAAGAGATAAAAAAAATTCTGGAGGACCATCATAATCTTGAAATCACGGATGATCTTGAAGTCCAGAGCGGAGAAGTCATTATTCATAATAATCGGATAGGGTACAGAATGGAGTTTGAAGTCCTGCTCTCCCTTTCTGTTTTATTGGATGAAGACGGCAATTATATCCCGGAAGAGACGCCTGAAGAAAACATTGATCAGTTGGGAAGTCAGGCAGAAGATATTATTCAGGAAATGTAGATTGAGAAATGAGAATTGAGAAATGAAGCGGGCCGCCTTCAGGCTGATCTGTAACAGGGATATACAGGATAATTTGGTCGCATTGCCGCCCGCGAAGCCTGTATATCCCTGTTAAAATCCTGCCGCATTAATAAAGTTTGAAATTTTCAAAAAAAATAACCTTCTGATTTTATTTCTGCAAAAGATTTCCCCCAAAATTTTTCTTGTAAAAAACGGTCTTTTTTGCAATAACTTATTGTTCATACTATATTAATTAATAATTAAGGAGGGGAAATGCCTGAACTTGAAATAAAAAAAGACGAAGCATCTTCGGACGCAGCAGAAAAGGCTTCCGCATTTTTTATTCAGAAAGAGGGGAAAATATTTATAAAGGAAGGAGGCAGAACAATGAACAAGCCCGAAGCAAAAGACAAAATCGTTTATCCCCTGGAAAAAGCGAAAAACAGCGAAGCAGACATGGGAGACAGACCTCAGATTCCCGGAGCAGAAAAGGCAACCGCCGCGAATATAGATAAGATCAGGGATATTATTTTCGGCAATCAGATGCAGGATTATGAAAAGCGTTTTTCCCGGCTCGAAGAGCGCATGTTCAAGGAAATGAATGTTTCCAAAAGCGAGACAAGGGAAAACTTTGATTCGCTTGAAAAAAATCTCAACAAAGAGATTGAATCGCTGAAAAATCAACTGATGAATGAAAGAAATTCCCGGTCTGAAACACTGCGAAATATTGAAAGAGGACTTGAAGACATCGGCAGAAGCCTGAAAGATCAGGTGCTTGCCGAAGAAAATGCCCGGTCCGAAGCTGTCAGAGATGTGGAAAGGCAGTTGAGAGATATGACCCGCTCGGTAGAAAAACGCATTGCCAATATTGATGACCAGCTTCAGCGAAATTCAAAAGACCTGAATCGGGAGATTTCGGAACAGGTTCAGGGTCTTCGCGGCGAGCTTCGGCAAAAATACGAAGAAATTGTCTCCGCTGTGGAGCGGGTGACAGAGGAACTCCGCACCGATAAGACCGACCGTTCCGCACTCGCAGATGTGTTCATGGAAATGGCAATGCGGATCACGAATAAGTGAGAATTGAGAATTGAGAATTGAGAATTGAGAATTACGCCTGTCGTTCTGAGCGCAACGGTTTACACCCGTCATTCCGAGCGCAGCGAGGAATCTT
>JFJP01012347.1_pt1 | contig 12014 bp, 7 predicted proteins | sample 431651 | NCBI WGS metagenome assembly JFJP01 (sample SAMN02602958, study PRJNA72255) | Microbial mat metagenome, whole genome shotgun sequencing project. | biome: fresh water; feature: sink hole; material: water; isolation source: purple microbial (photo- and chemosynthetic) mats found in... | reverse complement strand
AAGTAAAAATGACAAAGTTAACTCGCTCGTTCATTCTATCTGTAATAGTCGCGTCGATCATGGCGTCCTGTTCTTTCTCCACAAGCCAGCCTGATCAAATTGTACTGGCAACCCCCGCCCTTGCAGCAACCATAATCGAACTCACGGTGCAGGCTGATACCACAGTCCCATTTAACACAGTCGGGCAGTCTATCAAATATACCTATAATGTCAAAAACGCAGGTGCGGCCTCGGTGGCGGGCCCCGTCGCTGTCACAGGTGCAACCTGCCCTGAACTCAATACCATCGGCAACCTGGATGCTGTTTTTGATGTGAATGAAATACTAGCCTGTGCATCCTCGTACACCATCACACAAGCGGATCTGGATAAAGGCTCGGTAACGTCCATCGCAACCGCAACAGTAAGCGGGATTAACTCGAACCCAGTCACTACCGCGGTTCCCACACTGCAACCTGTGGTATTGAAGTTAACCAAAACCGCCAACCCTGTGAATTATGATCAAGTTGGACAAACGGTTACTTACACCTATGTCATCACCAACAGCGGCGCCGCCACGCTGGGACCCGCTCAATTTACTGTGACAGATACTGGAATCAGCGCCCCCATCAATTGCGGCGACGCGGCTGCAAGCCTCGCCTCAAACGCAACCGTAATCTGTTCCGCCACCTATACAGTTACCCAGGCTGACATGGATGCCGGAACCGTCACAACCAACGCAACCGCATCAGGCGGCGGCGTCGCACCATCACAACCAGCAAGCGCCACACTCACGAAAGGCGCGGTCGTCCAATCCAACCCAAACCTGACAGCCGCTTCAACAATAAAACATCAAGTGGTTGAAGGTGAATGGCTGTGGCAAATAGCCCGTTGTTATGGCGCCGATCCCAACAAGGTGATTCAAGCAAACCCGCAACTCCCCTACCCTGGGCAAATTTCACCAAACACAACAGTCACTGTGCCAAACATTGGCAGTTCTGGAAAAATTTACGGTCCGCCCTGTGTGGGAAATCATACAGTTCAAACAGGAGATACCTGGAGTTCCATCGCGCTGAAATACAACGCAGACGCTACCGTCCTACAAATGGTCAACTCAAACACCCTGACAGTCGGAAAGGTGATCAAAGTGCCGCTTAATTCTGCGGGCATATTAACTTCCACCGGCATTACAGGCACCTGTGTTGATCTAATGCGCAGCCTCAAGTTTGCCGGCGTGACAAACACAACACACTTCAACATTTGCGGCACAGTGGACGCATCTGGAAATATGAAGATAGGAACCATCAAAGTCTATCAACGCCCAGAAGACGTCGTGGGCGGCTTGACACAGGACATCGCCGTATTAGTTGAAACATCAACCGCAGTGAATGATGCAAACAGCTTGATTGTCGCAGACATGAATTATGACGGCAACGACGACTTCCGTATCGTAAAACTCCTGTCAGCAGGTCCCAACATCCCTTATCTATATTACATCTACGACCCCGCCACCAAGACATTTGTTTACAGCAAAGCCTATGAAAATATCACATCGCCAGAATTTCCAGGCAACTCCGAGATCCGCTCAAAGTGGCGCGAGAGCGCTTCAAAATCTGGATTTGATACATACACCGTTGTCAACAATACTCCCTCATTAACCAAACGCGAAACATGGGAAGCCATTGACGCAACTCAGGCAAAGCATCAAGTTATCGTATTCAACGCAGACGGAACAAATCAAGTTACCGTTGATGAAATCATCCCGTTGCCCATTCCATAAATTCAAAAAACTTAAAAGCCAATGACAAGCCCCCGTTTTTTAATCTTTTACCTTAAAGTAAAAAACGGGGGAGTTAACTTCTTTCGCAAAAGCCATGCGTAACTGCTGTGTTATAGGGTTGCCAACTTGGCGTTTCACTTGTATAATCCAACTTACATTTCAGTTAATTGGAGTCACCCGTGATGGATGAAAATGAAGCCCTAAGTGGGCAAGGGGCAAACGCCCAGGGAGAACACCCTAACAATCAAACAATGGAGTCACTGCTCGAATCAGAATCCATGAGTGTGGAATTGCCTCAAGTTGGCGAGATCCGCAAAGGCACCATTGCAAGCATCGGCGCAAATCAGATTCTCATTAGTGTTGGCGCAAAATCTGAAGGCGTTGTTGCAGGACGCGAGTTGGAACAACTCACCCCAGAAGAACGCGCAGAGCTTCAGGTTGGACAGGAAGTAAACGTCTTCGTCCTTAACCCTGAAGATCAAAATGGCAACGTTGTGTTGTCCTTCAAACGCGCTCAGGAAGAGATGTCCTGGGAAAACGTTGAGAAAATGATCACCGATGAAACCGTGATCGACACAAAGATCATTGGCTTCAACAAAGGTGGTTTGATTGTGGCGGTGGGCAACCTCCGTGGTTTTGTTCCATCCTCTCAAATCAGTTCGTCACGCCGCGCCCAATCTTCCGGCGACACACCCGAACAACGCTGGCAAAAGATGGTTGGTCAGGCAATTTCCGTCCGCATCATTGAAGTGGATCGTGAACGCCGCCGCCTTATTCTTTCTGAACGCTCCACAAACACCGAATCTCGCTCTTCCATGAAAGACCGCGTCATCAGCGAATTGGAAGAAGGCAAAATCTACACCGGCAAAGTTACCAGCCTTGCAGATTTCGGCGCATTCGTCAACATCAACGGCGCAGACGGTCTTGTTCACCTTTCTGAACTTTCATGGGAACGCCTCACACATCCCAAGGAACTTCTTGAAGTCGGACAGGAAGTCAAAGTCAAAGTTATCAACGTTGACCGCGAAAAGAAACGCATTGGGCTTTCCATGCGCGCCCTACAGGATGATCCTTGGAAGAATCGCGTTGAGAAATACAGCGTCGGACAACTTGTCGAAGGCACAATTACCCGCCTGACAAAATTCGGCGCATTCGCCCGACTTGAAGGCGATATCGAAGGTCTCATCCACATCTCCGAATTAAGCGAGAACCGCGTTGAGCACCCGAAGGAAGTTCTCAAAGAAGGCGAAACCAAGACCCTGCGCGTCATCCGCATTGACGGCGAACAGCACCGCGTTGGACTCAGCCTTCGCAAAGTAGACTCAGCCGCCTTTGCCGATAAAGACTTCAAAATGCTCACCCAGGAATTCCAAGAGCAAGACGAAGAAAATCCATCGGCAGAAGAAGCCAAACCAGACGCCGACGGCGAAACCAAATCAGAATAAAATAAACCAGAGCGCACCGAAAGGTGCGCTCTTCAATAATCCCTATGCCTCTCATTGTTGACGCTCACGCAGATATTGCTTATAACATGTTGAAATACGGGCGAGACTATACGCGCTCTGTAGAAGAAACACGGCGCCTTGAAGTTGGCACAGACACCGTATTGGATAATGAAGATGCACTTCTCGGTTGGAGCGACTATCAGCGCGGACAGGTGGCGGTTATATTTTCCACCATCTACTCCACCCCCGCGCGCTGGCATACAGGGGTAAATCACAAACAAGTCTACAAAACCTTTGACGAAGCCTACCAGCAATATCATGATCAATTATTAACCTACCACCGGATGACCGATTCTACGCCGGACAAATTTCGACTCATCGCCTCAGTCCGCGACCTGAACCTGATCCTCGACCACTGGCAGAATCAACCCCCTGAACATGGTCACCCCATAGGCATGGTCGTCCTCATGGAAGGCGCCGAATGTATTCGCAGTCTCTCCGAATTGGAAGAATGGCACGAACTTGGCGTGCGGTTGATCGGACCCGCCTGGGTGGGCACACGTTATTGCGGCGGCTGGCGAGAACCCGGTCCCCTCACAAACGACGGGCGGAAACTGCTCTCAGCCATGGCAGATTATAATTTCACCCTCGATCTCAGTCACATGGACGAACAATCTGCATTGGAAGCGCTCGATATTTATCGCGGACCCATTGTTGGTACGCATGGCAATTGTCTTTCGCTCATGCCCAACTCAAACACGAATCGCCATTTTTCTGATCGCATCCTTGAAGGGATCATTGAACGCGATGGAGTGGTGGGAGTGGCACCCTATAATTCATACTTAAAATCAGGCTGGTTGGTTGGACAAAACAAACGAGAGGAAGTCCCTCTCCGCTACGTTGCCGACCACCTTGACCACATCTGCCAGATTGCCGGAGATGCGCTTCACGCAGGCATTGGATCAGATTTCGACGGCGGCTTTGGGCTGCAATCTGTCCCGCCTGAAATTGACACGATCGCCGACTTGCAAAAATTAGTCGCCTTATTACAAGCGCGCGGTTATTCTGAAATGGATGTTGCAAATATTCTTGGCGGCAATTGGATTACACGCTTAAAAAGAGATTTACCGGCATGAACACAAACCAACCCCAAGACAAGCCTGATTCCACTTATGAGCAATCAACCTCCGGCACAGATGACCCGTTTACACCGCGAATCTATGTCAGTATTTCTGTCACCCTCATTGGGCTGCTAATCTTTGTCATCGGCGCCAAACCCAACTGGTTTGGATGGGATCGCAGCGCTGTTGTCGGTTTTGTGCAGATCGCAGTATTTCTAGCGGGACTTGCCATCATTTGTTTGGGCGGGTATATTGGATTGCTGACCTTATGGTGGGGGAAAGAACGCACCATCGTTTCAGACATTGGCACAAAACTGGTTGGCACCGGATATGTAATTTCAGTATTTGCCGGACTGGCGGATATTTTTGGAATGGGATCGCAGTCGTTTCCACAAGTCCCCTATTTTGGTCCATGGCAGGCTTCGGGAGTATTAATTGGGCAAGGCATTATTGTGTTGGGCTTTCTACTATTCATCCCCTTTTATCCGCGCAAAACTTTACACAAGCAGGATTCTTAATTAACCCAAGATAGCCCTTATTTTGTCTGTTCCAGTATTTTGTATATATAGTATGATTGCAGAAAACGGACGTTACCTACACCTTTCATATCCAAAACCAAATATTGCAGACATGAATTAAGCAGGAGACACTATGACAACGAAAAAATGGGTGAACCGCTTTACGCCATTATTAAAGCCAAATTCAAATATGGATGAAACACCTTTGACTTTGCGCATCAAAATAATGGATTTGTTTGAGCGCACAATTGTGGAAGTAACAGGTCAAAAGAAGGCGCCTTACGAAGAAGTACGCTACGTCACCGAAAGCAATGTGTTTACCGGCTGGGTGCATGAAGGCGACCTTGAAGATTACATAGAAAACTACGCCCGTGACTGTGTTGTGATCTATAACCAGACCCCCGTCCCCAATGACTTTGAACAGTATTTTATTTTCAACGGCATCAAGCAGGTCAATGGTTGCGGTGAATTATGCGTGGCATTTGTCCTTGGCATTTCACTGCAAGAATTGCTTGAGAACTGGCAGGTAAAACTTCCTATTTTTTGGAAACGCATCTTTGGCGGCGGCAGGGCGCGCGGCACAGGATCAGGCGAATTAAGCGAAATGTTCGATATATTTGCCCAGGAGAGCAGTCAATTAACAACGGCAATTTATGAGCCACACATCAAACGCAGCCGCTACACCATAAAAGGTATGCAGCGCCTGCTTGAAACCGGTTCGGTCATTGCCAGCGTAAATATTGACGGCGGCACCGGCTTGTTACGCGGAAGCGGAGTTTTGCACTGGGTTGTCGTAACAAAAGTTATAGCCGAGCGCAACGGACTCGGGTTCGTTGAACTTTACAACCCAGCCATGAACAGAATTGAATACTATTCATGGCTTGAGTTTATTAACTCAGCCCGCCAGCCATACGGCGTGTATGTGCCAGATCCCTAAAAACAGTAAATTCTTAATCAAAAAGTGGCTACCCCAAAAAGGATAGCCACTTTTTTTATTAAACTTATCTTGTAGTGATTAAAAGAAATCTATAAACCGGCTGCTTTCTTCAAAATCTCAGCCTTGTCGGTCTTTTCCCATGGGAATTCAATATCATCACGACCAAAGTGACCGTATGCCGCAGTCTTGCGGTAGATCGGGCGGCGCAGATCAAGATCATGGATGATTGCACCCGGGCGCAGGTCAAAGTATTCGCTAACGAGCGCGGAGATTTTTTCATCCGCAATCTTGGCGGTGCCGAATGTTTCCACATTTACTGAAAGCGGATGCGCTACGCCAATTGCATAAGCAACCTGCACTTCCACACGGTCAGCCAAACCAGCGGCGACAATGTTCTTAGCCACATAACGAGCCGCGTATGCCGCGGAGCGATCGACTTTTGTGGGGTCTTTTCCTGAGAACGCGCCACCGCCATGACGACCCATGCCGCCATAGGTATCTACAATAATTTTGCGTCCGGTTACACCGGCATCACCCATTGGTCCGCCAATGACAAAACGACCGGTGGGATTCACAAACACCTTGAGGTTTTTATCAACCAAGGCTTCTGGCAATGTGGGGTAGATGATATGCTCACTGATAAGTTCCATAATCTCAGATTGCGAGATTTCAGGCGCGTGCTGGGTGGAAATAAGCACGGTATCAATTCGCTTTGGCTTGCCTTGTGAATATTCAACTGTTACCTGGCTCTTGCCATCAGGACGAAGCCAGGGGAGTGTGCCATCTTTGCGGAGTTCGCTCAGGCGGCGGGACAATTTATGCGCCATGTAAATTGGCATCGGCATCAAAGTGGATGTTTCGTTACAGGCAAAACCGAACATCATACCCTGATCGCCCGCGCCGACATGCTCAATGCCCACATCCTTCATTTCGCCGCTCTTATCTTCCATTGCATGATCTACGCCCAACGCAATATCTGCGCTTTGGCTGGCGACGGCTGAAAGCACGGCGCATGTATTACCATCGAAACCTTTATCGCTGCTGTCGTAGCCGATTTCATTTACAACTTTACGCACCAGTTCATCAAAGTTTACATAAGCATTGGTTGTAATTTCGCCCAATAAAGCCACGAAACCAGTCTTGATGGCAGTTTCGCACGCTACGCGGGATGTGGGATCCTGTTCGAGACAGGCATCCAAAACCGCGTCTGAGATCTGATCACACATTTTGTCAGGGTGTCCCTCAGTCACCGATTCTGATGTAAACATCAGGCTGGGTGAGGACATAAAAGTATTGCTCATTTTGTTTCTCCTTAAGAAAATAGTATTGCCCTTTCAGCGTGAAAGGGCAATTATGCGTAATGCTTATCTACCCTCTCATCTCCCAGAATTCTATCTGTCGGATTTGGCACCGTGGGTTAGTTTTGTAGTTGAGTGGTTTCGTAGTCTTTCGACTACCCAACTATCTAACTAAAATCGGTTGTCGAGGCATCGCAGGGCCGTTCCCTCCGCCTCTCTGGATAAGAGCGCCGTATTCGGGCTATTCAATTGTTTTGCGATAATACCATAGGGTTGTTATTGAGTAAAGATAAATATTCGAAAAAGAAGCGGGGCGAGGAAATGTGCCGCCTCATCTATAACTCAGACAAGCTGAAAGAGATTTCACCACGGAGCGCACAGAGTCCACTGAGAAAATCATTTAAAAACCTCCGTGCGCTCTGAGTTCTCTGTGATAAAGATTGTCTTGCTTTTCGCGCAGCGGCAAGGATTTACCTTCCAAGTTCTTAAGAGACTGTTTATAAGCCCGCTTTTTGACCACAAAGTCTCAAAGACTCGAAGGGAAAACTTTGTGGCTTTGTGTCTTTGTGACTTCGTGGTGAAGTTATTAAACAGTCTCTAACTGTGAGTTGATCCTGGTTAATTGTCATTCGCGCATCTAAATCCGATCTTGACCGAACTGCGCCCATAATAGGCTTCTTCGTTTGGCAGTTTCGTTGGGTCAGGTCCCACTTCATAGCCGCGATTTGAAACGCGCAGGTTGAAAAGATCATCTTGAAATGATCCGCCGCGAATGACGCGAAAATGATTAAGCCTGCCAGTTTCTGGCCCCGTTGGATTTACTGACGGGGATTCTTCATAATATTGGTGGTTGTAGAAATCAGCCACCCACTCCCAGACGTTGCCGCCCATATCCAAAACGCCAAATGGACTTGCGCCCGCTGCGTACGATCCCACTCGGGTGACATCGCCAACGATATTATTTGAGTTTGAGTTTTGTTCATTGGGCGGCTCATTGCCCCACGGATAATTACGCATGTCATTGCCGCGCGCGGCGCGTTCCCATTCTGCTTCGGTGGGGAGCCTGCGTTCAGCCCATTGACAATAGATATCGGCATCGTACCATGTGATCTGTATTACGGGATAATCTTTGAATTCCGGGTTGCCAAAGTAATTCCCCTGATTATCTGAGTTGAGTTTTACGGGCGGGCGGCATAGCCCCGCCTGCACACACAGGCTATACATGCCGTTGGTCACTTCCACTTGATCCATCCAAAACGTATCAAGGGTGACATCATGCGCGGGGAGTTCATCGTTCTCCATCAAAATATCCAGCCCGCCCATTTTGGTAGTTCCAGCAGGGATAAAAAGTTGGGTCATGCCGTCTTTGGGCGAAATTTTCACAGTATCAGGCGTGGATGTTGGCTCAGGTGTGGATGTCGCCTCTGGCGTGGATGTGATTGAGGTCTCTGAGGTTTGTGTTTCGGGGGCAGGTGTCGAAGTGGGTGGGAGAGGTGTGGCAGCACTCTGGCAAGCCGCAAGGATAAAAAGGGTAAGAAGGAAAGGGATAATTTTTTTCATTGAGTTGTATTTTGTAGGTCGGGCTTTCAGCCCGATATTTTTTTAAAACATCAGTATTGGCGGGTTGAAAACCCGCCCTACTGAACCAGAAGCATTGCCTTTTTTGCCTGATCTTCATAAAAGTTGGGATTGACTTTATCGGCTTTTTGCCAGGCTTTGAGGGCGCCGTTGTAATCGCCATTGCGATATAAGCCGAAGCCATACCACAACCAGGCTTCTTCGGACATTTCTGTGATGCCTCTGGCGTAGTCGGTTAGCACGAGCAGGTCGTCATTGCGGTTGGCGTGGAAGTAGGCTAGGAATGGACCAAATTGATAGCGGAACATGCGCAGGGGAAGTCCGATTTCGCGCGCTTTGTCGTAGGCGAGCGCGGCTTCTTCGTAGCGGTCAAAATAGACGAGGTTGCTGCCGAGGTTGAACCAGGCGAATGCGTCGGTGGGGTTTTGGGCGGAATCTGCCTGGGATGAGTCCAATGCTGTTTGCCGATTCAGGCTTGGGTCCCAGTTTGAGGCGAGCAGGGTTTTCATCTCCTCTTCAAATTGGGGGAAGTACATCACGATGTATAAATTATTGAAGGGCTTCCATTCTTTCTCTAGTTGGGAGTAGGGCAGTGATAAATTTGCGCCGTGGTAGGAATCTTGAATGGTGAAGGCTTGCGCGCTGTCGTCGTAGCCGGTGAGCAAAACGTAGTGCGCGGCCCACAGGTCGTCGGTGGGACCGAGCGCGTCGTTGGGATCAAGCGAGGTGACGCTTTCGATCATGACGGGGTAGTTTGCAGCGATGAGTCGTTTGAGAATTTCAAGGTTGCCGCCGACGCGGTATTCCATGTTGAGCCAACCAGCCTGCGTGCGGACAAAGTAGCGTAATTCTTCGGGGTTGACGTTGCGATCCTGCAAAATAGGTTTGACGACGTTGGCAATATCGCTTTGACTGCCTTCCCAGCCGTAGATGTGCAAAGCCATTGAGAGTGTTGCGGGGCCGCAGTTATTGGGGGTTTGCTGTTCAAATGGCGGCGATGCGATGGATGCCTGCGACGGCAGTGGCGCGAAGGTTGCAGTGGGCGTGACGGTCGGCGTGAGTTCGATCACAACTGGCGCGGATGTGGCTGTTGCGACGGCTGTTGGGGTGGCGGGTTGCGCTGTGACAGGCAATGCCGTTGGTACGGGACCGACAGGGTTGATCACGTTTTTTGCGTAGATGGTGAATTTTTCGACGCGCCACGATACGGCAGATTTGACATATGGGATTTGGTAGATCAAAACGGCAAGCAGGAGCAACCCCGCCAGCCCGATTAGGATGTATTTTATTCGTTTGGACATAAACGTGAGTTTACCATGCGTTTATGAATGGTTATTAAGCCGAATCGTAAAACTCTAAACCTGCGCGTCTTTAGACCTTTAGCGTAAAGGGCATGGATTGATAAAGGAATGCTATGGCATGGCTTTTGCACAATTGACTTTCCCCTGCCTCGGAATTAACAATTGCACGTTCACATCTGATAAGGTGCGTTTCACTTCATAAAAACATAACAGGGGATTCGCCACCCATTTCACCCAGGCGTTATTTTCCTCGCCAAATTGATATTCACTTCCCTTTTGCAGGGCAGTTAATGGTTGGGTAATAATAAGCGCAAATTGTTTTTCGTCCAAATCTTTATAGAACGCATTGAAATACAACATATTGGATCTTAATGCCTGTTCGATTAACACTTTTTTGTCGTACTGGGGAATGAGTGGAATATCCTGAACGTAGCCAAAAGTCAACAACTGCCTTTGATCCATAAAAAGCACGTCGCCGCTTTCCCTAGCGGAAATTGCTTCCGTCTGAATCACGGACAGGGAATTTCGAATCGCCTCTGCTGAAGGATACATATCCAGGGAGCGTTCAGTGGGAGCGTCTGTGAGCGTCATCAACCAGGATGTTTGATCGCCAAAGTTGTAAGAGCGTAATTCCTGCAATGGACCTACAGCGGGAATTGCAATTAACAGCACGACAGCGGCTCTGACCCATAACGGATCGAAGCGGGTGTTTTGAATCCAGTTGATTCCCATCTGGTGGCAGGCAAGCGCCGCTGCGAGGAAAACGCCGATCAGAAACATGTCCATGTTGTGCAGGTCGCCGCCGCCGCCAATTTTTGTACTGACAATTAAACCAACCGCCAAAAAGGCAAGCAAGGGCAGGATAATCACCCATTTTTGCCAGATGTTTATTTGCCATTTTCCTGATCTAACCTGATACAGTAATATGAGAACAAGGGGAAGAACGGCAATTAATAGCCCGATCAAGATGCCGCTTCCATAGGTTTTATTTGGAAGAAGGCGATACCAAAGCAGGGCTTGCTGGGACAGCACGCTCAGAGTCAACCTAAAAATGGAAAATATCCCGTCAGCGTTACCAATCTTGAAATAATATCCGACCCCCAACGTAACAAGCCCACCAACGATGCCGAATATCAACAATGACACCAAAAAGCGGGAGCGTTGATCCAAGCGGAGTTCTTTTTTGCTGTCGGTTAAGCCGTCAAATAATTCGAGCATCATGAACCACATGACGGGCGCAAACACCCATGTAAATCTGGTGATGTATGCGGCGTATGTGGCAAGGATGACAAGCGAAATTGAAAACCAGAGGTCGTTTCTCCATGCCCAAACGACCAAAACGGCGTATAAAACGAGCGTGGCGTTGATGGGTCCTTGTTGCAGGAAAAGATATGCCCATAAAACCGCGACAAGCCAACTTTGTTTTTCGCGAAAAAAAGACTGAAAGGTTGCAAACCCCAAAAGCAGGTACGGCAGGATGGAGATTAGCCCAAGCCAAAGCCTTTCCATTTTGATGGTGAGACCGGGGAACAGAAATGGAAGCCCGCCGACGATTTGCCTGCCAATGTCGAGAAAAACGTCTATTTCCTGTCCACGGGGGAAGTTATATCTCCCGCTTCCAAATAGGATCGAGTAATCCCAAAGACGGTTTCCCTCTGACCAGCCCAGCGAAAATGGATAATCTGTGACGAAGGTCAGGGATGCCAAAATTGAAAAGAGACTGGCTGTGATGACAAGCATGAACAGGAATGAATTCCAATTGACAAGCAGAGCATCGTTCCGCGCAAGCAAAAAAGCCAGCAGAACCAGTTCCAGACTCCACAAGGTCAGCCGCAGGAACAATCCTTGAAATACAACTCCAAAGGGTGTGAATTGAAGGAACCATGCGGGAAAAATAAAAATGAGCGCCGCCAGCGGCCAGCGTTCCCATTTGAGGTTGCGGCGGAAATAAATCAATTGGTTTGTAATTTTTGCGGAAAGTTCATCACGCCAGAAAATCCGCGCAAAGGCGAAAAACAGACTCAGGCACAGGATGCAAAAAACAAGGGCAAGCGCCGCC
>JFJP01040041.1_pt1 | contig 12015 bp, 7 predicted proteins | sample 431651 | NCBI WGS metagenome assembly JFJP01 (sample SAMN02602958, study PRJNA72255) | Microbial mat metagenome, whole genome shotgun sequencing project. | biome: fresh water; feature: sink hole; material: water; isolation source: purple microbial (photo- and chemosynthetic) mats found in... | reverse complement strand
ATGCCGTCCAGAAGAATCTGCCGTTTTTGGTCGCTAAGGTCTTTGATGACATAGGTCTGTGCCTTCTTTTCAAGCGCATCAATAGCCTCCACAATCTTTTTTTGAATGGGCAGCGGTGGCAACGGAATGGAAAAATGAGCAATTTTAGCCTTGCTAATTTCGCCATAGGTCATACCACCTGCAAGAGCTTTAATATTTTCCTTCTGCCAAACCAGCACCTCATAGAGATATTCGGGCAGTAATTTCTTTTCATTGCAGACAAAGTTCTTAAAGCCTTGGTTGGTAGCCAGTTCGATGCGGGCAATCGAAACCTCACCGATGGTGGCGCGACTGGAAAGCAACACGGTGTTAATGGGAAGAAGCTGGGCGTTGCTGTTATCAAGACCTGCCTGGGAAATGGTTCGGGCAGTTTTAAAGATCTCTCGTTCTTTCACATCTACGAGCGTAGCCCATGCAATGTCACCGTCCCAATACTCGCGGATTTTGGATGAAGGCGTACCACCATTCCGAATATCGGTTACTTGTCCTAACGGCACAAGCGGATATTGGGTATCGAAGACGGGATTAGCGGTCGGTTCGGTGGGCGATAGATTGAAGACCAAATCGCAGCCGGTGCGAGAGAAGTCGAAAAAGGCGGGCGTAGGCGCAATCCGAAGTTTGCCGACAAGCGGGCCATCATCCGGCACTTCGTCGGGCGCTTCGACCAGAAAAGCCTTGCGGAAATAGTGAGCGGCTTTTGCGGGCGATTCGTCGCGGCTGGCGAGGTCAGGCGTGTAGAGGGCACCGCCGTCATAAGGTTCGCGCAGAAAGACCATGCCTTCCGCGCCGCGCCGCTGGCTCCATTTATAACCGAGAAAGCTTTGCTCTTCCGCTTTGTTGTCCGCACTGCGCAGTACCGTCGTGTATTGCGGGATGATTTCACCCTTCTTCAACTCCCCGGTGTGGGCCAGGGCGAAGTAAACGAGCTTGGTCTTCTCCGCCGCACGGCAGTAATTCAGGAATTTGCCGCGCATTTCCGCCTGTTGCTCGTCCTTGGGCCGCTTCTGGAACGTCTTTTGCTCCTTGCGCCGTTTAATTTCCGCCAGATCGTCGAATTCGCGCTGATAGGCGATGAATAGCGGCGCACCTTCAAGTTCGGGAGGCAGTTCGTTATCAGGATCAGCGAGCCATTGACAGTACAGGGCAAAGTCCAGCCCGGCGGCGGCGCTATAGGCCAACAGCAGGTCGCTGTCAGCAAAATCGGTGTCGTTGGGGCATTTCTCTTCGTGGTAGAGCGCGTCGGCGCGGATAGCAAAGTGGTCAAGGTGCGTATCAAAACGCCGCTCCAGCAGCAGAATGATCGTGTTAGTGCCGGTGGCGATAAAGGCGCTGCCGCCCAGTTCGACGATGCCACGCACCAGAAATTTTTCCAGCAACAGCGCGCGGGTGCGCTGGTAGATGCCGCTGTTGCTGAGAATGGATGAGGGCAGAATCAGCCCCGCCAATCCGCCTACGGCCAGAAGCTGGGCCGCCCGCTCAACAAACAGCGTTTCAATCTCGCTGCTGTTTGCGGTCAGATGCGGCAGCAGGGTAAACCGGTTGTGGCGAAGCTGGAGATGCTGCTTGAAGTCCTTGACCGAGTACGGCGGGTTAGCAATCAGCACATCCAGCATACCCGGCTTGGGTAAAGTGTCGTCGTGTTCGAGTCCGTCCGCGTGGAGAATGTTGGCGTCGCCCGCACCGTGGAGGAACAAGGCAATCTTGGCGGTTCGGGCCAGACGATAATCTTTCTCAATGCCCCAAACGTAATCCCGCGCCCAGGTGGTGTTGCTCTGTTGCGGAAGATCAAGCGCCGCCAGATCTTCCTGAATCTCTTCAATGATTTCGGTGAGAAAGTGGGCGCTGCCGCAGGCGTAATCCATGACGCGGGGGATCACATGCAGGTTGCCCACCGCATGGGCAGCGGCGATACGTTCGCGCAGCGGCAAACAGCGCACGATAAAGCGGGCAATCGGGATCGGGGTGAAGAACTGACCTTCGGACTGCTTGAAGCCACTGTTCAATAACAGTTCAAACAGGTTGCCGAGAAACGCTTGCTTGCTGGTGTATTTGAGCCGGTAGCCCTGGAACAGCTCTACAACTTCGCGGACCACCTGGGTGTTTTGCTCAAACAGCTTGCGGTTATGCACCTCTTTGAAAGCAAAGTCGTTGTTGGTGTAGAACTTGAGGGCGCGGAAGATTTTTTTGACTTCGTTGCGGGCCATATCCCGGCGGTGAGCCATGAAGGCGTTGTCAATGTCCTTTTCCTCAAAATAGGTAATGTCTTCGCCCAGCGAGTCCTTCATACCGCGTTTGTAGAGGCGTTGCAGGCGGTCGATGAGGTCTTCCGGGGTGTCTTTGCCGGGAAACCACTGGAAGCTGAGAATGTCGGTCCCGCTGCGATCCTCATCCACCAGTTTGGCGAGGATGATGGCGCACAGGCGGTTGAAGGCGTTTTCCTTGTCGGACACGTTGTTGTGCCGCAGGATTTCCATGAAGGTATTGAAGACCTTGGTGCTACCGTTCTGACCGTTGAACTCCTTGAGGTCCTTGAGGCGGAGCGGTTCGTAACCGATGCCGTAGGGCGTGAACGCCTCCTCAAAAATGCCCCGGTTGTGAAACTGGCCGGTGTAAGTCGTCTTCCAGGCGTGGTGAAGAGTCTCGCGGTTGTGGGCATGTTCAAAAAGCGGCACGGACTGGCGGGCAGCAGAGTGATTTTCCGCCTTTTCCCTTTTAGCGAACTTTTCGCAGGCTTCCGGTGTGTCTTCGACATGGATAATGTCGCTGCGGTATTCGATTTCACCGGTCAGTTCAAAGACCTGTGAGGAATAAATACACAAGTGGGCGGCGCTGCGATCCTGTTGCAGGTAGCCAAAAAGTTGCCCGCCTTCCTCGGTCGTTTTGCGCTTCTCGGCGTCGTGCTCAGCGCCGTAGGTCTTGCATTCGATAATGAGCAGCGGCGGCGCATTCTCCTGCTCAGTCGGGTCGGGTGTGCGCCGCAGAACGATAATGTCGCTCTTGCCGCCCGAAGCTCCGCGCCCTAATTGATAGCGTTTTTCCAGGGTGATCGTGGCCGGGTCGTAGCCCTTGTCCAGCAGACGGCAGACGCATTCCAGCACGACAAAATTTTCCGGGTGGTCGAAATTGCTGGTCGTGCGGTCGCCCAGAACCATAGGGCGCGGGTAGTCAATGATCTTGCGGTCGGTATCCACCGTGATGACATATTCACCCGTCGCCGGATAAGCGAAGCGGCGCGTCCAGCGGCTATTCCCGATATTTTCGAAATGAAGTGCGCTTAAAAATTGAGAAAAGTCGGTCATAGGAGGCAACGGCTTCAGTAAGGGGTGAAAGTGTTTTTTTGACGAGCCTAAACGGAAAAAATTTGGATGCCAAATCTCGGGCCAACAAATCCTGTTTTTTGCGCGAAGGCCACGCTCACCCGGCAGCACTATTTCGCATCGTAGGGACTCACTTCAGTGGCCGTCAAAGGCTGTCTAAAAACTATATGCTTATTTTTCAATGATATTTTATTTTGCTCGCCCGGTATTTGGTCGGCTTCTCGGCTTATCAGGCTGGGGGCGTTAGCTATACACTATATAAATCAAATAGTTAATTTCTAGGCAGTCTCTAACACCTGTGAAACAATGTCTGTAAGGGTATCGTTGCTGCTGGTAAGTTGTACAACGAGAGCCATTTCAACAAAGTTAAGACGACTTTCCCCGTCTGTTTCTCCAGATCCAGCATGGTGGCCAGCGTATGCCGTAGCGGTGAGAACACCGAAAAATCGAATTTCCGTTCCAATGCAGAAGGGATGTAATGGGCTGCCAGCGCCCGCAAAAAACACTCCTGCATCGCTGGGACGGTATCGGCACCAATCAACCGCCAGCCATTCGGCGTAATCATGTCGATGGGACCAATCTCGCTTTGTAGGATGCCAGAGGCAGGCGGTACTTCCGGGTAAAGAAAGCCCATCTTATTCAGGACGGAGCGCCATTTACGCCCCACACTGTTGGTTTTATCATCGCCAAGTTCAACGATACCATACTCACCCAGCAAACGGCGAAAAGCGATGTCTTGCTCACTTCCACGTAAATTGCCTTGCAGTGATGACATGGACAGTGCCACCAAACCCTCACGCAACCGGAAAGGGCTGCGGACGGTCGTATTTCCTAAATGCCATGGCCTCATGCGGTTTTTGCCTCCACTTGGGTAATCGACTCAATCCTGGATTTAATAATAATTATAAGCTGGACTACATTGTACTAATTTTTAATATTTAGCATTTGCTATCACCATTAGTAACCGACAAAAAAATATTCACACACGTCGTTATTATTATCGCCAACCTTGTGCCTTTGGTTGCCGAAAGAATACTTATAGTCAACCGGTACAACTTCGACATGGCGCTTGTGCTTTGCCATAATAGCAACCATTTCATCCAGAGTTGGCTGACTGTTGGATGAATAGGAAACTACAAGCACACTTTCTCGGAATCGCCTAAAAATTGCATCGAAAGCTTCCACTGCTCCTTTACGTGAAGAAAATGGGGTAGGATATGATTTGAATTTTTTGGTAACCGTGTGTTCCTGAATTTCTACGCCCTCCCAATCACGTGCCAAACCTTCAACGAAGTGATAGCGACGCACATACTCGTTATCAGATAAAGGTGAGTAATAGGGTGGATCGATGTAGACTAAACCAGATTCACGATACTGCAAAGTCATCGCATCACCGTTGCGTGCCTTGTTTTTCTGACCGTTATCGAACACTGCAGCATTCACCCTATCAACCGCTTCAAGAAACTGGGCGTGGAACGTCATCAGCAGATCCTTTCGTCCATCGTCATACCGATGCCCCACATAAGTAAAGATACCGCGAGGACGTTTTTTTAGACAGGCCCGAATTAATGCAGACATCGCGATAGCCCGTTTGTATGAATTCTTTATGGCTTTGATATTAGCACGCAATATATCAATCAAGCGGTTATCATCATCGCTGAAATAAAGGCCGTGAAATTTAGTTTCGACAAAATGATCAACTGGATTTTTCGACTCAAGCAATGCTAATGCCTCGTCCTTCGAAAGAGTCATGCTGTTGTTCTCAATCATGGCTTTAGCAAACGTGGTGGACATCACCATATAATCGTTGCTGACTACCGCCTTACCGTGAGATTTCAACATATAGCCAACAACACCTGAGCCAGAAAATAGATCGATTGCTGTATCAAACGAAAATTGTGAAGCGACCGCCCAGAGTTCTGTTAATAGCTTGTTTTTTGAACCCATGTAACGGGTTGATGGATATTGCAGAGCTTGCGGTAGTAGTGGCGCTGGAACTAAGCGAAGATTAAAGCGTGGTTTAGGTGGAATAGTGACAATGATATCCTCACCCGCTCTGCCTTTCCCATTGCATGAGATATGCCGCTTTGTTTTCACTACTTCAACAGTAAAATTCCGGTACTGCTCATGTATTAGCGGGTGATTCGAGTTGGTCAAAATAACATGGCAACCCAATTCATGCAGGCGCTGTACCTCGGCAGCGAGTTCGACATGATCCTCTTCGTAAAACTGCTCTTTAGTATATCGCTTGAAGTCGGAATACGCAGAAACTGGCAGGTAAGGGGGGTCAACAAAGATAAAATCGCTAGATTGGGCATTTTCTCTTAAAACGTTCCTATAGTCACCACAAATAATTGTGGTTTTACTAAGCAATTCAGAAGCTAATTTTAGAGTTTCTACATCGACAATTTTAGGATTTTTATAGCGCCCAAATGGCACATTAAATTGCCCTGATTTATTGACACGATATAGACCATTAAAGCAAGTTTTATTTAAAAAAATCGTGCGCGCTGCCGATTCATTTTTCGATAGATTAGTCCAGTCTAAAGAACGAACAAAATAGAAAAATTCCTCAGTATTTTCATAGTGGAAAAGCTGTGCTATGACACCATCAACATCCTCAGCAACAGCGCGATAGAGATTAACCAGTTCTGGATTGCTATCTGCAATAATTCCGCCTTCTGGGCATACTGCAAAGAAAACAGCACCACCCCCGAAAAAAGGCTCGATATAGCGACCATATCTCTTAGGGATTTTTGGGATAATATCGGCTAGAAGCTGAGTCTTTCCACCGGCCCATTTTAATAGCGGCTTAGTGATTCTCTCTACAGTTCTGCATACGGGTTGTGATACATTGCCCATCGATTATCTTCCTACGGCTCAAAGTGTTTTTCAGTTTACTACAAACCGGCGTAGGCCGCGCTATGGGTAGTCTTCTTGGGAACACGGGTATTCGTACCTACGGGCGGTGCCGAAAAGCCGTGTTCCCAAGATAGACATCAATCAGAAGCCCATAAAAATCAACAGTTGAAGAATCAATTAATCTTTCGCCATTGCCGCTACGAGCGCTGGCACGTTGTAGCGGAACATACCGATGTAGCTGTCCCCCGGCTGTCCAGCGGGAGCCAGAGCATCCGAATACAGCGTGCCACCCACGACCCCGCCGGCTTCGTCAGCCATCTGCTTGACCAAGCGTGGGTCACTCATATTTTCGACAAAGATCGCCCGCGTCCCTTCCTTTTTTATTTGGCGGATCAAGGTCGCGATCTGTTTAGCAGACGGCTCGTTTTTAGTGGTCCAGCCGACCGGCGCCAGAAACTCCACGCCGTAAGCGATACCGAAATAGCCAAAGGTATCGTGGGAAGTGATGACACGCCGCTTGGCGGGGGGAACCGCCGCCAGTTGTTCGCGCACCCACTGATCGGTTGCCTTCAGTTGCGCCAAATAGGCCTCGCCGCGCTGCTGATAAGCGGCGGCATGGGCCGGATCGGCCTTGGCGAGACCGTTGATGATGTTGGTCACATAAATCTGCCCATTCGCCAAATCCTGCCACGCATGAGGATCAGTCGAGCCGGGATCGTGATCATGGCTTTTATGCGCCGACTGGCCACCCTTAGGCTTAGGCTCGTCAGATTCCTCCTTCATTTGCCGAGGCGCTACGCCCTGGCTGGCCACCACTACCTCACCCTTATAGGCCGATGATTTGAGCAGCCGCTCGATCCAGCCCTCGAAGGCCAAGCCATTGACGATCACCAGTTGTGCGTTGCCGACCGCCTTGGCGTCAGCCGGCGTCGGCTCATACACATGGGCATCGCCATCAGCGCCGACCAGTGTGGTCACGGCGATGTCCTCGCCGCCGACGTTTTTCACCATGTCGGCCAGAACGCTGAAGCTAGCGACTACGCGCAGCGGTTCCGCCCAGGCGGTCGGCATGACCAGAACCAGGGATAACATGAGATATTTGAAGAAAAAACGCATGAGAGCCTCCTGAAATTAGGCTTGTAGATGTTGACGGGGTAGAAATCGAACCAACAGACCGTCCTGAACGCCCAGGACGATAGAAAGCAGATAGGCCATGCCAGCGGTCAGGATGATGGCGGGGCCGGACGGCAGGTTACTGTGGTAGGACAATAGCAGCCCGATGTAGCCGGACAGAACAGCGATCCCGGCAGCCACCGCCGCCATGCTCCATACTTCCTGCGCCCAAAAGCGGGCAGCAGCAGCGGGCAACATCATCAACCCCACCGCCATCAGCGTACCCAGGGCTTGAAAACCGGCCACCAGGTTAAGTACCACCAGAATGAGGAACGCCAAGTGATACGCCGTCCCCCACGCCTGCACCGATTGCAAAAAACCCGGATCGAAACATTCCACAATCAAGGGTCGATAAATCACGGCCAGAGTCAGCAAGGTCAGGCTGGCAATGCCCGCGACCAGGATCAACGACGCATCGTCCACCGCCAGAATGGTTCCAAACAAGACATGCAGCAGATCGACACTGCTGCCCCGGGTGGAAACGATCAACACGCCGAGCGCCAGCGACATCAGGTAGAAAGCGGCGAAGCTGGCATCTTCCCGTTGCCCGGTGAAGCGCGTTACCAGACCCGCTAACAAGGCCACGGTTAAACCTGCGACGAAGCCCCCGAGGCTCATGGCCGCCAGGGAAAATCCGGCGATCAAAAAGCCAATCGCCGCGCCCGGCAGCACTGCATGAGACAAGGCATCGCCCATCAAACTCATGCGCCGCAGCATCAGCAACACCCCGACCGGACCACACCCCAAGCCCAGCGCCAGACACGCCACCAGCGCCCGGCGCATGAAGCTGAATTCCAGAAAAGGCGTGAACAAAACATCGAATAACCCGTTCACGGATTCACCTCGCAGAGCCGCGCTTGCTCATCCCAGGCTTCGGCCATCTGGCGGGCGCGTTGCAGATTCTCCGGTGTCAACACTTGAGCGGTTTGGCCCCAGGCAATCGCGGAACGAGCCATCAGCAGAGTTTCCGGGAAATGGGCGCGAACCTGCTCCAAATCATGCAGCACCGCGATAACCGTGCGTTGCTGGTCGTGCCAGGCGCGTACCACGTTGAGCAAATCTGCCGTGGTTCGGGCGTCAATCGCGGTAAAAGGCTCATCGAGCAGGATGAGTCGGGCATCTTGCAGCAGCATCCGGGCAAACAGGACGCGCTGAAACTGACCGGCGGACAGACTACGGATCGGCCGCCGTTGAAAATCCACCAACTCCACCGCTGCCAGTGCCGCGACCGCCTGATCTCTTAATTCAGCATTCACAGCGCACAGTACGCCGATGCGTTGCCAATGCCCGAGCATCACCACATCCAGCACGGTGATGGGAAAACTGCGATCAATCTGAGCCTGCTGAGGCAGATAGGCGATCTCCACGGGCGACAGCGCCGCATGATCAATCCGCCCGGTGGTCACCGGCAACAGGCCCATGATGGCTTTGATCAAGGTGCTTTTTCCGGCCCCATTGGGACCCACAATCGCCGTCAGTGAACCGCGATTGAAGATGCCTGACAGGTGATGCACCGCTGGATGGCGGTTGTAGCAGACCGTTAAATCATTGAGTTGGAGGGCGGGATGCATAGTCAATGCAGCGCCCAAAGCACGGCCAGCCAGAGACCCACGATTAACACAGCCGCAATCAGCAGCCGTTGCCCGGTTCCTGCCGCTAGCAGGCTGAAAAAGTAGGGGTATTTTTGCAAGGCATCCATCTCTCGTCTTAATGCTTCAACGCAAAGGCCACGACTGCGCCATCATTACCGCCGACGGCCAGTAAGCGATGATGGGGATGCCAGGCGAGCCGCTCGAAACCGCCACGCAATGTACCCGCCCAAAGTTGTTGCGGTTGGCGGACATGCCACTGCCAAATCGCCACGACGCCTGTCAGCCCCGCGTGACAATGGCATGGTAGCTGCTAGTTGGCGGACATGCCACTGCCAAATCGCCACGACGCCCGAGCGATCACCAACTGCCAACAGTGATCCTTGTGGTTGGAAGGCGAGATCGCGCACGGTATCCAGCATTCCGCCGAGATCATGGGGCCGATGCCCGATAGGCAGACCTTTACCGAAATCCCAGAGCGTCACCATCTCGCCATCCGCAGTCGCCAACCAGCGTGAGGTGTGATCCCAGGCCAGGGCGTTGACCTTGCCGGTATACCCACCCATGTGGAAATCCCCGGCGTCCGGCCACGTCCAACCGTGCAGGCTATTGTCGTGCCCCCCACAGGCCAGATAACGGCCATTGGGCGACCAGTGGACGTTCAGCAGGGAAGCGGCGTAAACGTGGATCTGCTCACCGGGCGCTGCCGGATTGCGCCAGTCCCACAGGTGAACTTGACCGTAAGCCGTTGAAGCCAAAATAGGTTGTTGGGGATGCCAGGCCAAAGCGGTGATCGTGCTGGTATGCGGCTGGGTAGCGTGCAGCAACTGCCCATCCAGACTCCAGGCCCGCAGTTCCTTGCCCGCTGCGGTCACGAGCAGATCCGCGTAGGGCGAAAAACTTACACCGCCGACCCAGGCATTGCCCGCAGCCAATTGCAAGCGTTCTTCGCCACTGACCACATCCCAAACCCGTGCGCAGCCGTCCTGTCCGCTACTGGCCAGCCAGCGACTGTCCGGCGACCAAGCTAATTTCAAGCTGCCTCCGGCATGTCCCGACCAATGTTGACCGACTTTGCCGGTTACGCTATCAACGAGGGTCAGCGGGCCGCTCACGGTAGCGACTGCAAGCTGACGACCATCGGGCGACCAGACCAAATCCTGCACACTGTCGGCGGTTTCAACCCGCCAACGAATACCCACCACAGCTTCCGGCTTAGGACTCATATTCGAACCTCGTTAATCCAGGCAGGCCCGAAAGCCGGAGGTCAGGTCAACGCGATCCAGATTCCGACCGATGAAAATCATCTGGCTTTGTCGCAATTCGTCGGTACGCCAAGGCCGATCCGCCTGCCCGTCGAACAGCATGTGGACGCCCTGAAAAACAAAACGGTTCAGGTTGTCCGCCAAGTGCAGTACCCCTTTCATCCGGTAGATATCCGCCCCCTGCTCGCGCAGCAGTTCGCTCAACCAGAGATTCAGTTTATGGATATTCACTGGACGTTCTTCGACAATGCCTACCGAGGACACCGTATCATCGTGCGTGTGACCAGGGTTGTAGACCCGAGAGAACAGTGGTGGCACCGGCTGCCCCTGTGGATCGAGCAAGCGCAAGGTGAATTCGTCAGGGTGATGCTCGGTGAACAGCGCGGTGTGTGCGGTTTCCTGCAACGGGAACGGGAAGCGTTTGGAGCCGGACTGGGTCAGGTGCAAACGGTAACAGCCGACATTCGGTTTCAGCAGGTCGCCCGGTTGCGCGTCAATCACCGGGGTTGAGAACAACTGGATAGCGGTTTCCTTGCTGACCGCCAGCGCATCGTGTTCCGACACCGACAACAGCACCAAGCGCATGGTGGGGTCTGGCCCCTTCTCCAATACCAGCGTCGATTCACCGGCGGGCAAGGTATACCAGCCGCCCCACTCAAACGGGTATTCCGGTTCCAGAAAAGCCGGATTGATGTCCAGCGCCCGTTGCAGATCGAAACCGCCCAAATCAAGAACATCCCGGAGATCAGCCTGAGCCATCGCCGTTTGTTGGACTCGGGCCAGACCATTCATGGTCCGCAGGCGGGTTTCCAGCGCATCCACCACCGATGCATCCACCAGATCGGTCTTATTCAGCAGCAGCGTATCGGCGAAAGCGATTTGCGCCCGACATTCGTCGTTGTGATCCAGGTGAGCGGCGATATGCTTGCAGTCCACCACCGTGACGATGCCATCGAGCCGCAATTGATCCTTCATCTCTTCGTCCATGAAGAAGGTTTGCGCCACCGGACCGGGGTTGGCGAGTCCGGTAGTTTCCACCACAATCCGGTCAAATTTATCGCGCCGCTTCATCAAGTTGCCGAGGATACGAATGAGATCACCGCGCACGGTGCAGCACAGGCAACCGTTGTTCATCTCGAAGATTTCTTCCTCGGCATTGATAACCAGGGCATGATCAATGCCAATCTCACCGAACTCATTTTCGATGACCGCAATGCGCTGGCCGTGCTGTTCGGTCAAAATGCGGTTCAACAGGGTGGTTTTTCCAGCGCCAAGAAAGCCGGTGAGGACGGTGACAGGAATGCGAGCATCAGCAGTATTCATAGGCATAAGCAGCGTACCGGTTTATTTGAGATTGGGTTCTCAATTCCCAGATACGATAATGGATTCTCAAGTTAAGTCAAGAGGGAAATGAACATGAGCTATTCCACGCGGCAACGCGAGGTGATGCCCCCGATGCAAATGGGCATACGGGGGCAGGGTTTGCAGCCGCCGATCCTCGACCGGGCCACCCACCGTGAAGTGATACAGCGATTGCAGGCTGAGATCGGCAATCCCTAGCACTTGGTGCATGACATCATCGAAAAAGCAGCCGATGCCGGTGCCGCGCACGCCCGCCGCTTCCGCCTCGAGATACAGAATCTGCCCTAACAACCCGGTTTCCCAGAACAGTTGCCGGTAGCACCAGGGCCGCTGTTTCAGGATCGATTCAAACTCGGCGATGAAGCCCACCGCAAACGCCGAGTCGCGGGCGATCTCTTGATGACAGGC
>JFJP01014094.1_pt1 | contig 12015 bp, 11 predicted proteins | sample 431651 | NCBI WGS metagenome assembly JFJP01 (sample SAMN02602958, study PRJNA72255) | Microbial mat metagenome, whole genome shotgun sequencing project. | biome: fresh water; feature: sink hole; material: water; isolation source: purple microbial (photo- and chemosynthetic) mats found in... | reverse complement strand
GTCCTGTTGATGGCGATCAAAATGGAACCTCAATTATTGATAGTGGTGCTTATGAGTTTCCCACGACTCCAACCCCAACTCCAACCCCAACCCCAACTCCAACCCCAACTCCAACTCCAACTCCAACTCCAACTCCAACCCCAACTCCAACACCAACTCCAACTCCAACCCCAACACCAACCCCAACCCCAACTCCAACTCCAACCCCAACACCAACACCAACCCCAACCCCAACCCCAACTCCAACCCCAACTCCAACCCCAACTCCAACCCCAACTCCAACTCCAACCCCAACCCCAGTACCGACCCCAGTACCGACCCCAGTACCAAATCAAGATGACTGTTCTTGTCAACCCTTTCCCCCTTTGGATGTAGAAACCAGTCGTCAACAAAATATCATTCAAAACACCTTAAATGGTACTGAAAATAACGATAATTTGATGGGAACTGACATTAGTGAAGCAATTAATGGAGGGAATGGAGATGATATTTTATTGGGGATGAAAGAGAATGATAATTTAGAAGGAAATATCGGAAATGATACGGTTTTTGGCGGTCAAGGTAAAGATTTTATCAATGGCGGTACAGGTTCAGACTTTCTTTATGGGAACCAAGAATCAGATTTTATCTTTGGAATGGAAGGAGAAGATCAGATTTTTGGGGATAACGGTGATGATTATTTAAGTGGTGGAACTGACAATGATATTTTATTTGGAAATAGCGGTAATGATTTAATATTTGGAGATCAGGGAGATGATACCTTATTTGGTGAAGATGATAATGACTCTTTGAGTGGAGGATTAGGAAACGATATTTTGTTTGGAAATTCCGGTGATGATCAACTTCAGGGAAACTGGGGAAATGATACAATTTATGGAGGAAAAAATGATGATTTCTTCTGTGGAAATGAGGATAATGACTTGTTATTTGGGAATTTAGGAGCCGATATTTTAGAAGGATGTGAAGGTAATGATAGTCTTTATGGAGGTCAAGAAAATGATCAGATTAAGGGTGGAATTGGTAATGATTTTCTGAGTGGAGATATAGGAGAAGATACATTAATTGGAGGAAGTGGAAATGATCAATTTGCGATCGCAATCAACACAGGAAACGATACAATTCTTGATTTTAATATTCAGGAAGATATGATTAATTTAGCGGGGGGATTAATGTTTGAACAATTAATGTTTGTACCAACCAATAACGCTAGTTTAATTCAGTTAGCAAGTAATGGAGAAATATTAGCAACATTAATCGGTGTTAATTCTTCTAACCTAAATATTAGTAACTTTACAATCTGATGTTTTTAGTCGAGTAATTTGTGAAATAACCACAAAGGTACTAAGACACTAAGAAGATCATCAAGGAGGTATTCATGATTTATGGTTGTTGTCGGGGCGACTTCCTGATCAATCTTGAATACTTCCAACAGATCATCTAAAATATAATCAAATCAATTACTATACCCAATATCAATAAATGTTTAATCAAACTAAAACTGAATTAAGACGTTTAATGATTAAACAACGTCGTTCAATTACAAGCGGAGAATATCAGGAAAAAAGCGATCGCATTTGCCAAAACTTACAAAATAATCCGCTATTTGAACAAGCAAAAACTATTTTATCTTATTTCAGTTTTCGTCAAGAACCGGATTTAAGTTTATTATTGAATAACACCGATAAAAAATGGGGATTTCCCCGTTGTATTGAACAATCTTTGACCTGGCATTGTTGGCAACCAGGAGAAACTTATGATACAAATAATTATGGTATTATTGAACCTGATGCTAATTTAATCCAACTACAACCTTTTGAAGTTGACTTAATATTAGTTCCATCCGTTGCTTGTGATTATCAAGGATATCGGTTAGGATATGGAGGTGGATTTTATGATCGAATGTTGAGTTTACCCGAATGGAATTTAATTCCGACAGTTGGAATTATTTTTGATTTTGCTTATCTTCCTCAATTACCGATTGATTCTTGGGATAAACCGTTAAATTCAGTTTGTACAGAATCTAAGTTGATCTTGAGTAGTATTTTAGATTAGAATTAAGGTAGTATTTTAGATTAAAATTAAGCTGGTGCGTGCGCTCTGCTTACGCACCCTACAATGGTAGTATTTTAGATTAAAATTAGGCTGGTGCGTGCGCTCTGCTTACGCACCCTACAATGGTAGTATTTTAGATTAAAATTAGGCTGGTGCGTGCGCTGTGCTTACGCACCCTACAATGGTAGTTTGGTTTAAGGATTGAAAATGATTGATCAATTTCCTAAAATTAACCTCAATAATAAAACGCTAAAAACAGTAATTATTTATATTATTCTCGGAATAATTGCTGTATTAATGTTGTTTCCTTTGGTTTGGTTAGTTAGTACAGCGTTTAAATCTCCGAGTGAAAATATATTTCAATTTCCACCCCAATTTATTCCCAGTCAACCGACATTTCAGAACTTTATTAAAGTCTGGCAAACTAATCCTTTTGGGCGTTATTTATTTAATAGTCTTTTTGTGGCTATATTAACAGTTAGTTTAAATTTATTATTTTGTTCCTTAGCAGCTTATCCCCTAGCGAGATTAAACTTTAAAGGCAAAGATGGGATTTTTACAGCCATTATTGCCACTATTATGATTCCCTTTCAAATTGTGATGATTCCCTTGTATGTGTTAACGGTGCAGTTAGGATTAAGGAATAGTTATTTAGGAATTATTTTTCCTAGTATTGCTTCTGCATTTGGAATATTTTTGTTAAGACAAGCATTTAAAAGTGTACCCAAAGAATTAGAAGAAGCAGCCAGAATTGATGGTTGTTCAGAATTGGGAATTTGGTGGAATGTGATGATACCTGCGGTTAAACCAGCTTTAATCACTTTAGCAATATTTGTGTTTATTGGGTCGTGGAGTGACTTTCTTTGGCCGTTATTAATCTTAGATCAACCTGACTATTATACCATGCCTTTAGGAGTAGCAACCCTCGCCGGAACATTTTCCCTAGACTGGCGATTAATTGCGGCGGGTTCTGTGATTTCTATTGCGCCAGTTTTGCTATTATTCTTAATATTACAACGCTATATTGTGCCAACGGATGCCGGGTCAGGGGTGAAAGGATAATTAAACTTATCGACAACCTAATATGGCTTTCGGATAAGCAATACGTTTATGATTTACTTGTTCCCAAACTCGGACAAATATTTCGGCAATTTTTGCCATTTCTGCCCGGGTTAAACCCGAATCAACTAATTGATTATCTTGCCATCTAGCTTTTAATATTTTATTCACCATATTTAATGCTTCTTCGTGGGTAGCATCTTTGAGCGATCGCAATGCCGCCTCACAGGAATCTGCTAACATGACAATACCCGTTTCTTTAGATTGGGGAATCGGCCCATCATAGCGAAATTCATCTTCCTTGACTTCCAACTTAGGATTTTCTTTAGCAAGTTGTTGGGCTTGATAATAAAAATAAGCAATCTGCATACTTCCTTGATGTTCAGGAATAAAAGCTTTAATAGCTTTTGGTAAACGATATTTTTTCGCCATTAATAACCCTTCGCTGACGTGCTTTTTAATGATTCTGGCACTTTTCCAAGGGTCATCAATCGTATCATGTTTATTAGTTCCCCCCATTTGATTTTCAATAAATCCTAAAGGATCGTGCATTTTTCCAATATCATGATATAAAGTTCCAGTTCTGACTAATTCCACATTACAGCCCAATTCTTGAGCGGCGGCTTCTGCTAAAGTTGCTACAAACATTGTATGTTGAAAAGTTCCTGGTGCTACGGTAGCCAATTTTTTTAATAACGGTCGATTCGGATTTGCCAACTCAGCTAATCTAATCGGAGTAATCAAATCAAATAGATGTTCTAAATAGGGACTTAACCCCAAGGCGACAATACTCCAAGCAACTCCTTCTAATACTTGTAATCCCACAACCTTGAGCAGAATATACCAAATTGATCCGGCTGTTGCACTCGCCATCAAATTAAGAATTAAGTAAACAACACCTTGAGCTATTCCCACTTCTAACCCCAGGAAGGCTAATTCTTCTCGACTCCGAGATTGTCCAGCCAACATACTTCCAACTAATCCTCCCACGGCACTTGCTAGTAAGTGGACAGGATCAATTTCCATCCCAATAGGTAATAGAATTGAAAGCAAACCAACAACAGTTGCTCCCACGGCGGAGCCATAAAAACTGCCCACTAATAAACCCACCGCAGGTAAATTAATTAGAGGTAATTGCAACAGAATAATAATCGGCGTACTTAACGTTAGGAGTAATAATAAAAGTCGATCTCGACGACGTAAACCCCGATGAAATTTTAACTCAACTAATAAAACAATTCCGACTGCTACACTGACTAATCCTACTAACTTCATCAAGGCTTTTGAATTAATTCCCCGTTCACTTAATCCAAAATAATCCAGTAATACAAAATCCCGTTGAGTAATTTTTTCGCCTCTGCCAATAATAACTTCTCCCTGGCTAATATTAACTATTACAGGTTCAATTTTTTGTGCGACTAACACCGCTTGATGACGGGTGGCTTCAGGATCTTTAACTAAATTTGTTTTTAAAACTTGATTCAATAAATAGATAGCAAATAATTGAGTTTCGGAAGGAACTGTATATTTAACATTAATTTCAATTGCTTTGGCAAGAGTTTCATCGGGTAAGCCCGGAGCAATTCCTTGAGATAACATCTCCTGAGTAATTTGATTAATTCTTTTTTGGGTTTGCCACCAAGTTTGATCAGACCAGCTAAATATAGACTCAGTATAAAAGACTTTGTGATCAACAGAATATTCCTGAGAAAAAGCATTCAAGGCTTTAGCATATCGCCAACGGGCTTCGCTGATATCAGATAACAATTGCGAAAATTCAATCGGGGTTATGCGCTGACGATAGGCTTTTAATTGTGTTAGGGTGTGTTGACGAGTTTGAGCTAAAGTGGTTTCTTGCCAATCTGTAAATTTTGTTGGGTTTTTTTTATTCGTGGTTTTAGGTTCAATCTTAGGGGGAATTTGTACACTCACCTGTTCGACTTGGGCAATTAAATCTTGCCATTCTCTTTCTGGAACTCCACGCAAATAGCGCTGAACTTCCGTTGATAAAATTTCTGTATTTACAAAAGGAAAAGGTTCGGCGATGTTTCTAATAGACGTCCCCTGTGCTAATACCTTTTGAATAGTTTGCTCAATATCTTGATTAACAGCATTGTCAATAACTAAAACCGGAATTGCACCAATTTCAGATGCTTTGCGCTTCTCATCTGTTGTTTTCAAATCCGTGACACTAGCATCCCTAGGGGCGTTAATTGTTTCCTCAGCAACTCGACCTACATCTAGTTTCGGTTGGTTATAAAACCGCACACCCATGACGCTAGTTAAGGAAACAACGGTAACTAAGAAAAAGGTCGGACTACTTAATGAACTCAATTTTTTGTTAACTTTTCGGTGTTGACGATTGGATAATGATGAGTCATTGTAGCTTGAAGTGGAACTCGATATTTCCGTTGGCGAAGGCTTTGGAGAACCGGAGGCGGAATGGCCACGACCACAAAGCCGTTCAATTTCTTGCGTCAGAGTATGGAGCGTATTCATCTGATTTGAAACTAGATCAAGGAGTTTAGTAACCGTTTCACTCTTGATTTTATAATATAGTTTTGAGTTTTTAAGAAAGTCCGATTACCATTGGTTTTCAAGGGCAATATACCCCTGACCAAAGCCCAAACAGGTGATCTGCTAACTGTACCAGTTCCCTCTGATAGTCGTTTGGTTTTACAGAATCATTTTCGATTTCTGGGTCAGCTAAAAGCCGTAACGGTTTGTCTTGAAGCTCTAAACGCCATTTTACCGGAATTGCGATTAAGCCTTGATAGGCACCGGATAAAGCCCCACCAATGGCTGCTGTGATTTCGGGGTGATATCCTGTTTGTAGGCATCGCAAAACCGTTAAGGAATAGTCTTCTGGAGTGCTGAGAAAACAATAGAAACCCAGGGCCAATGCCGTCCAATTCTCTGGCTCGAAATGATCAGGGAAAGTCGGTTGAGGAGAACGACTCGCTTTCGGAATCTGGGTCAGTTGACGAACTGCCGTTTCTAAACTGGCTTTTTGTTGTAATAGGGTTTGAACCTGTTCTAATTTAGCAGTTAAGGCGGATTCGGTCGGCAACAGCTTTAACAAGTTGGGAATTAGTTGATCGAGTTCCAGATTTTGAGTTAGGATCTGTGCGATCGCTCCGGCCATGACCAAAACCCCATCCCAAACACTAGCCACCTGTTCCGGGCTATTGGCTCTTAACTGTTTTAAGCAACTCAAATTATCGTGGAAAAATAAGGCTAGTGGGAAGCCAAGAATAGCCACCTCACTCCCTGAATTTAACCCCTGGGGGAATGCGATCGCTGGTTTTTGAGATATTTCCCATTTTGGAGATTCTTCCCTCTGGGTTGCTGCTACTGCCCAATAATCAATCGGATTAAATCCTTGATGTTTGATTAAGCTTTGAGTTAGTCGGGGAATCAGTTCCCCCAAATTTAGGGAAGAACCGGGAGACAAGGCTCCCGACCTGGGTTTGAGTTGACCCAACTGATAACCGAGGACTATTCCTAGGAAAGCCCCCTGAAATTGACTAGATAGTGAATATTGGTTCATCAAGCCGATTCTCAAGGTTTTTGCCCATGCAAATAATCAACCAAAGCCTGTAGTCCCAGGCGGTAACTTTCGGCTCCAAATCCACTAATTTGTCCAATCGCCACTGCTGCAATAAAAGAATGATGCCGGAACGCTTCTCGACGGTAAATATTGCTTAGATGTACCTCAACGGTGGGAATTCCTACTCCTGAGATCGCATCTCGAATCGCAACACTTGTGTGAGTATACGCTCCAGCATTAATTAGCAAGCCTTGGTGTTGCCCGAATGCGGAGTGTATTGCATCCACCAAAACCCCTTCGTGGTTAGACTGAATCATCGAGAGTTTAACCTGAAGCAACTGAGCCTCCTGTTCCAACAATTGATTAATTCCTTCCAACGTTGTTTTCCCGTAAATTTCGGGTTCTCGCTGACCCAATAGATTCAAATTGGGGCCATGCAATACCAAAAGACTTAGCAACGGAGTAACCTTATATAAAACGTTAAATCAACTACCTCCGACGGCGGGGTTCATCCACTGGTACGGGAATTGGCTCGGTTTCGGGTTGAGCAGCCGGGCCCAATAAGGCATCAATTAGCTCCTGCGCCCATTCTTTTAACTTTTCCAGTATTCTATCAATGTATTCCATTGAACAAAAGGCTCCTCGCTGTAAACTAGCTACGCAACTTGACAGGCGGTTAAAACCAACCGAACTATCGGCCAAATCACCGCATAAAGCTCAAAACTAAGGCTTGCTATAAGTTAGCAAGTTCTATCCTCAACAGATATCTCCTATATGTTTATTATTCTATTATGTTACCTCAATTACGGCTCAAAATTCTACAAAAGTTTCTAAAATTTTAAGTATTTGGTAATAGGACATCCTAGAATAATCTCAGAAATTTAGTGAGTTTTACAGCCCTAACCATCTCCTAGAGCCATGGCATTTAGGATTAATTGAAAATTGGTTTGATTAGGGTCGCTAATTCACAAATGCCTAACTCAAATAAACCTAGAGAGACACTGTACTAGCTCCATCTTACCAATTTTTGCAATTAGGGTTAGGCATGAAATTGAACAACACCACCTCCAGCATAACGAATCTTTACAAATTTAGGCAATAGCTTGACAATTTCTTGTTTCCCCCAACCATTAACCCTTACCGATAAGATGACGACGCAGAAGGTCAAGGGCCGTACTGCTGCTTACCCGCCGTATCCAATCCCGACTCCGTTTTTCCCCAAACCGACATTCCATACTCTCTACCTGGCCCTGGGGCGTCGCTAAACCAATGTAAACCAGTCCGACGGGTTTGGTCGTAGTACCGCCTCCTGGCCCAGCAATTCCGGTAATACTTAAACCCCAAGTGGTTTGTAAGAGATTTTTGACACCGATGGCCATTTGTTCGGCGACGACCGCACTCACGGCCCCGTATTCATCTAAATCATCGGGGTTGACCTTTAGCAGAGAAGCCTTCACCCGATTATTATAGGCAATTACACCGCCCAGAAAATATTCAGAACTGCCTGGAATTTGGGTTAGAGTTTGTCCTAAACCTCCTCCAGTGCAGGATTCAGCTACACTCAAGGTGGCTTGATATTGTTGTAATAATTCCCCAACCACTGAAGCCAAAGTTTGATCATTAGCCCCATAACAATCGAGTCCAGAAATTTCTCGCAGTTGGGTTTCAATCGGAGTAATTAATTGTTGGGCAATTTCTGGAGAGTCTGCCCGGGCAGAAATTCTTAATTTCACCTCTCCATAATTAGCATAGGGGGCAACAGTGGGATTTTTAAGTTCTAGGAAATCAGCCACTTTTTCGGCTAAAGTCGATTCTGCTATCCCCCAAAATTTCAAGGTACAACTGTGAATAATTCCTTGACACCAACCGTTATTTTTTAGATAGGGAATTGCCACATCTGACCACATTTGATAGAGTTCTGCGGGAACCCCTGGAAAGGTTAAAATTGTCAACCCATCTCCCCTTGGTTTCCAGATAATTCCCGGTGCAGTTCCGGTTAAGTTAGCCAGGATTTCTGCTCCTTGAGGAATTAAGGCTTGTTTGCGATTACTCGCCGACATTACCCGTCCCCGTTGACTAAATTTTTGAGTAATATCTGCAATAATTTCCGGTCTTTCTATCAGGGTAAATCCAAAAAAATCAGCGATAGTTTCCACGGTTAAATCATCAGGAGTCGGCCCCAAACCTCCGGTAAAAATCAATAATTGAGAGCGTTCAGAAGCGATCTCAATTACTTTTTTTAGGCGTTCTCGATTATCTCCAACTACACTTTGATAATAATGGGGAATGCCTAATTGAGCCAATTGTTGTCCCAAAAACTGAGCATTGCTATTGAGAATATCACCCAAAAGTAGTTCCGTACCGACACAAATAATTTCAGCAACCATATTGTCTCTTAAAATTGTAGAATTCCAAAATCAATTTTAATCTAAAACTCAAGGATTCAAACGGTTTTGTTTAGCCTTATAGCTACGAACTGTGGTGACAATTAAAGTAATAATTGTAATCGGAATTACAAAACTGATCATCACCAAATTAAACAGGGGAAGTTGAGAATGTTTGGAGGAATCGAGGATTAAATAGGTGGCATAGGCAAAATAATAGGCTAAAAAAAGTACCCCTTCCCAACGGTCAATAGATTTGCCCGTATAAAAAATCGGGAAACAGGAAATTGCCACGGCAATCATAACTGGAATATCTAAATTTAAAGCCGCAGTAGAAACATGAATTCCTTCTGGGGAAATAGCAGAGGAGAGTCCTAAAACTGCCAGGATATTAAAAATATTGCTGCCGATGACATTACCCACAGCAATATCCCGTTCTCCTTTAATCGTAGCCACAACAGAACTGGCTAATTCTGGCAGGGAAGTTCCTGCGGCTACAATAGTTAATCCGATGACTAATTCACTAACTCCAATAGCTCTAGCGATGGAAATTGAACTTTCAACTAACCAATTAGACCCCTGAACAAGCAACACTAATCCAATCACAATTAAACCTATATTAATCAGCCAGTTTTTCGGTGTATTTTCAACTAACTTCTGTGATTCATTTTCCGAAGATTCCTGATTTTTTTGTTTCTTGGCTTGACCAGCAAAAGCTGATTGAATACTGACGGACATTTCTGGAGAACTGGTTCCATAAGCAACAATTGTTAGTCCCACAAGTAAGGAAGGAATTCCCAAAATTGAAGCAATGGTTGAAGCGCCACGCACTAATAGTTCCGCTCCCAAAACCAGTAAGACCAAACCCGCTATAAGTAACAGAATCACGCTCAAGCTCATACAATAAAAATCCTTAACCGTTAAAATTTGGTCTTTTTGTTTACAATCAAAGATCACAACCCCTTTTGTCAATTTATCATAGTTTTAATCGACTTTGTTATTGGGGGTGTGGTAAGGTAGAGGGGGTTAGGATTGCGACCCGTATAGACCTAATTTGTTTAAACCATAAATTTTGAGGAATAAAACATGACTTATTCAGAAGATTTAACCACGTTGGTTGTTGTCGCTTACCCTGAACAAGAAAAAGCCAAAGAGGTTCTAAAAGAACTCAAGGAATTGCAAACACAAGGGATTATTTCCATTATCAATGCTGCGGTCATGGTAAAAAATGAAAAAGGGAAAGTTGCTATTAGTGAAACCGGAGATACGGACGCTAAAGGTGGAGCCATTATTGGTGGAATTACGGCGGGATTAATTGCCCTATTTAACCCGATTGGAGCGTTAGGAGTAATTGCTTTAACCGCCGGCGGGGCTGGAGTTGGAGCCTTAATTACCCATTTTATGGATTTGGGATTTCCCCAAGAAGACCTGAAAGAACTGTCGGAATCTTTAACCCCTGGAAGTTCAGCTATTATTGCCTTAGTTGAGCATACTTGGGTGGATAAATTAACGGAAACTTTAGAGGAGTATGCCGGAAAATTGTATAAACGTTCAATTAAATCGGATATTGCTTCTCAACTGGAAACAACAGCAAAAACAGTCAATACTGAAGTAGAATCTACACCTCCAGAAGCCTAATTAATTTGATAAAAAATAGGTGGGTTTTCCACCTATTTAATTTTTTGATTCAGAGCATTCTGGGCGATTTTAGTGATATAAATTGTAACAATGACGGTGGCAATTAAACCGATTCCATATAATAACCATTCTACAGAAGTTCGCGATCGCTCTCCCATTCCTAACTGAGCTAAACTTCCGATTAAAGATCCCACATAAACATATAAAATTGTCCCAGGTAACATCCCAATCCAAGAAGCTAAGAAATAATCTTTTAAGGAAACATTAGTTAGTCCAAAGGCATAATTAAGTAAATTAAACGGAAATATCGGAGACAGACGAGTTAAACCGACAATTTTCCATCCATCTTCAGCCACTGCGTGATCAATTGCTTTAAAATTTTCGTAATTTTCTAGTTTTTTAGCAACCCAATCCCTGGCAAAATATCGTCCAATTAAAAAGGCAAAAGTAGCCCCAATCACCGAACCAATAGAAACATAAATTGACCCCCACAGCACCCCAAAAATAACGCCCGCGCCCAAGGTTAATATAGAACCAGGAACAAATAATATTGTAGCTAAATTGTAGATAATAATGAAAGCAACTGGCCCCCAAAAGCCCAAATTTGCCACCCAATCTAAGAGATTTTTTAATAAGTCCTGAACGCCCATTTTATTCTCCCAAGTATTTAAAATTATAGCCATGAGCAGGTTGGTTTTGAAAACTTCTTTGTGTCTTTGTGTCTTTGTGGTTAAATTTGGCTTGACCCCTGTTAAGATCAACAGAGCTAACTGCTATAATTTTAAACTAAAGAACCTCCACAACTAGAACCACATCCGGCGGTACATCCATAACAATAGGAAGCTGTTTTTACCGTTTCAATTAAATCTAAATTATTAGCATCTAATAAATCACTAACTGTTAATAATTTCCCCGCAGCATTACGCGCAGGAATAATCATAAATATAGCCTTGATAATCAATAGATAATTGATGACGACACATTAAATTAGACACTGTTTCGGGATTATAATTAGATTCTAAAAATTCTAAATAGGAAGATTCTAATTTTTTCTGTTGTAAATAAGACTTTGTGCGCCCGATGGGTAAATTGGTAATCGTTAATAGTTGATTAAAATTAATATCAAACTGTTGTTTTAAATAATCTTTATAGGCTTGTTCAAGTTGAGATTGTTCCGGGGGTAAGGTAAACTTTTCAGCCGTTGGTAGGGCGGGATTATAAACTAAATCTAAGATTAATTCCGGTGTTCGACCATAGCCCAAATGGTTTAACCATTGCAGGGCTTGAATTGAATCCTGATATACTCCTTTCCCCCGCATTTTATCTACATTA